>ERZ650301.1-NODE-1-length-106406-cov-10.086026_pt1 | contig 106406 bp, 154 predicted proteins | sample MGYA00376237_ERZ650301 | MGnify/ENA primary metagenome ERZ650301 (study PRJEB26733, sample SAMN07839255) | wastewater metagenome | biome: small river; feature: stream; material: water | place: USA: North Carolina | collected 2016-04-05 ...
AACCCAACCAACCGAGCTTCCATGCTCGGTTTTTTCATCGCCACTCACGCCCATGGAACGCCCATGGGTTGCCTGAACGAGACTAGGAAGCCTTCGGAGTACGGGTAGGGTGAAGTAAGGCGGTATATGGGTGAAACGAAGTGCGTGTAGGGGTAGAGAAAGATGGAGGTAGGGCCGCGTCCTCGGATCGTCCATGGATCGTCCTCGGGGGTGCCGTGGGCTTTCCATGGGTGCATGAGTCCATGGGTACGGGTGGGTCGAAGTAAGGAGCTTCCTAGGAGTACGGGGCGCTCGAAGTTGGAGTACGGGTAGGGCGAAGTAAGCGCGTAGTAGGACGACCAGGTGCGGCGGGTCGGGCGCGGGTCGGGACATCAGCGGCGGCGAATATAAGCGGACACCTATATAAGCGGACACCGATATAAGCGGCGGCTTATATAAGCGCCGACCAGTCTCCTATAAGACCCAAGACCAGTCTCCTATAAGACTTCACGCTTACCATTTTTTTCATCAATTGTCAATTGAAAAAAACTATCACACTCATTTAAAAATACAATGATGAAAAAAGAAAAAAGACCGTTTTTTCATCAAATCGATGGTATGATTGCATCACCGCAAAACGAAAAGCGGTTTTCTTCAACTTCACTTTATAGGTGTTCATATGACAACCAAGACAACCAAGACAACCAAGACAACCAAGACAGCACAAGCGGTTGACAGCTTCGCGATAATTCAAGCGTCTTTCGTTGACGCTCTGACAGTGCGAAGCGTGCAACCAGAAAACGACAAGTGCAAAACCATTGTGACTGACTTGAACGAAGTCAAGAGCGAGTCATTCAAGCGTCAACTGACAGCGGTTGTCGAAAATGGTTTTTTGACCGTTGAAGCGCTTCAAGACATCGCTCGATGCATCGCGGTGACTGACAGCAAAAACAGCGATTATGTAGCGCTCAAAGTCATCACTAAAATCATCTCGACGGTGTACGCTCTTGCAACAAAACAGCGTTCACAATTGAACGCTTACGTTGACGCGGTTTTTTTGAACATCGCAAAAAATCAAACACTGACAACAAAATCAGGTCTGATCGCGCTGTCGAAACAGATCACGTACACCGAAACCGAGCAAGTGCAGACAATCGCGCGTCTCTTGTCAGTTGCACCTTCGACCGCTTCGACTCAACTCAGTCAGATCAGACAATTGGTGCGATTGATGCATATCGGTCACGCTGTCAAGTGCAAAAAGGGTGACGCTGTCAGCTTCAACGACAGCACGCAAGCGCAAGCGATCATTGCATTTTATGCATAAGTGACCAGTGACTGACAACCATGAAAATTCATGGTTGTCAATCATTCAACACAAAAAAAGGTGAAAAAAATGTCAGATAAAATGTTCAATTGGTGTCTTTTTGTGATAGCGATTTTCGGTGCAGTCGTCATCATACCTACATTGTAAAAACCAATCGAAAACGCGAAGTCATAGAGGAAATCTATGACCGCCTGAGCGACCCCTTCCTCGTTCCGACCTCCAAATCGACCATCCTTATACCGGGGCCAGACTCCAAAGACCAATCCTTATACGGGAAGGGGGTGGTTCGCCAATGGTTCGCCAATCATTCGCCATTCGCGAATACCGAACGTCCAATCCTTATAGGTAGGGGCAAAAAAATCGAGCCCGCTTGGGGGCCCGATCCTTATACCACTCACTCCCAGGGTGGCCGAGCCTCGAAGTGAGCTCGCAGCTTCTCGGCAAAGAGGACTTTGACTCCGGCGGCTGTCGCCGCAGTCGTCATGTCCCTCGTGCCCGCTCCTCCCTCGAACGCGAGCACCAGTTGCGGCTTGCCCAGCTCGAGCATCAAGCGGTTCCTCACCGGTCCGGCTCGTGTCCCGTGCTTCTTCCAGTCCGCAGGCACCTCGAAGGTCGTGCAACCGTCGATTTGAGCGCTCCACTGACCTGCAAGCGTGTCAGCCCCTTGCGCACACCCGTGGATGACCATGGTGATCTTCTGACGCTTGTGAAGCGTGTCGAGCACCCAGACGAGAAAGTCCCGGTCGGTCATCTCGCGACCGCCACACACCAAGACCCTCACCACGTCACCCCGTAGCGGTTCTCGTAGGCGAGCTCACGGGCTTTTTGCTCGATCACCTGCTTGGCTCCACGCCGCATCTGCCCCACCATGATCTGCTGCGCCTCGAGGTCGCACTTGTCCCAGACGGACTCCTTGATCTCGAAGCCAGCCTCGTAGCCACAGTCGGCGCGGGCTTGGCAATACTGTTCGTAGAGGGTCATCTCAGTAGTCCAATCGGTAGAGTTTGATCGGTGCGTCCAGGTCGCGGCTCGAAGACTGCGTGACCCACTTGATGACATCGGCCTTGTCCTGGCCATACATCGCCATGGGCAGGTTGCAGCCTTGTGCCCACCAGATCGCCACCCACAGGCACGAATCGGGGATGATCGTCGTGGGCCGAGGCGGGGCTTGCTCTTGAATTTCGGTCATGGCTGCTTCTCCTGGTCGTGGCAGGGCACGCAGATACTGCCGAACTTGGGGCCACCCATGCCCCGGATGATCTTTCCGCACTCGCGACAGCAGATGCAGGCGGCCGTGTAGATGTAGCCTCGCTTAGTCTCGTGGATGGGCTGGCCATTCTTGTCGTAGCCGAGGATCGGTTCGTCGGTCATGACCGCTTCTCCACGATCACGGCGTCTTTGTCGATGCGCGGATCGAAGCAAGCACAGCCTCGATCGAAGCAGGCTCGGTCGATCGCCACCGAGTTGTTCTCGTCGGGCTCTGAGAGCTTGGCCAGCGCGGATCGAAGATGTGGAATGATCTTCTCGTCCAGACAGATGATTGGACGCTGGCCCGCGAGGCGCGTTCCCTCCAGTTCCATTTTGAGCTGGCCACTCTCCAACCACACGGTCATGTAGGTCTGACCGTTCGGCTTGATGATCGGAATCTTCATGACGACCTCCCCAGCGCAGCACGATCGCGCCAGGCGGCCCAGAGCATCCGAGTGTTCATCGCCCCAGGGTGGACCTGTCTGAGATTGCGCTCCGACTCGTGAACATAGGTGGTGCCGTCCCAGTTGCCCTGGATAGCCCAGCAGTGACCGGCCATCCATGCCTCAAAGAGCAGGCGCTCGTGCTCGTGAGCAGGGCCACCCCTGGCGCCCATCTCGTGGGCTTGCTCGACGGTAATCATGGCACCACCCACGGGGCTTTCCCGCCCGTTGCCTCGAAATCCTCGGTCTTCAGACGGATGTACTGCTGGCCAGGCACCCCAGCGGACTGCACGTAGCCCTGGATGCCCCAGCTTTTCACCTCGGTGACGACCACAAGGCAGCCACCGAAGACCTCGTAGGCGGGGTTCACTTGAACGATGTCGTGGATTTCGATGGTCATGGCAGGCGGCAGCTCGGGGTGGACACGATGCGAATACCGTTGCGATCGTCCAGTCGGGCGATCTCCTCGGTGATGCGCAGACACTCGTAGTACGCCTTGCGGTTGAGCGCGTTCTGCTCGTGGTTGTAGGCGAGCAAAAGCCCGAAGAGCATGCCGATCGACAGCGCGAGGACGGCAAGAGAGGGGTTGATCTTCATTTCAGGTTCTTTCTGAGGACATAGAGCGCATCGGGGCGCGAGGCAAACCACTTGGACAACTTGCGGTTGTCGTCTTGGAGCAGGCCGGGTGGCCAGCCTGTCTTGCCCCCGTTCGTCTCGAGCGGATGGAAGGTGAGGGCTTCGTGGTCGTCCCAGGCTTTGAGCGCTTGGGAGACGGTCTGGTCGATCTGCGCGGCTTTGGCCAGGTTGAGTTTGGACAGGCGCCCGCAGGTTGGGGTACGGCACGCCACGCCCGGTGCGCAGCCGGGGCATGGATCATCCGTCACGACTGACTGAGCATTTGGAGCCGGTTGGGCCAGCAGGGCGCAGAACTTGAGCCAGGCCTCGTGGCTGAACGCAACGGCGGGGCGAAGCGGGTAGTGCCGGTTGGTGTAGACCGTGGCGCCACTTCGCCTGGCCAGCGCCAGGTACTGCTCGGGGCTCATCCCTTCACCGGCAGGTTCGCGGTCAACGCCTCGAGCTCGTCGGCCGAGAGCTTGGAGAGCTTCTTCAAGAGGGCGGTCTTGCCGGTGCGGCTTTCCACCTTCTCGGTGCGGCGGGCCTTGAGCGCGGCGTCGAACTCGGGGGTGTCACCCACCATGTCGAGCGCGGCGTCGATCACGATGCCCTGGGACAGCTTGTAGGTGCGGGCAACCTTGGCGACGCGCTCGTGAATGTCGGCGTCCAGGACGATTGCGGTGCGTTTGGGGGTGGAAGTGGCGGAAGTGGTCATGATTTCTCGTTAGTTGCAGCAAAATTGCTGGTTAGAGTATAGCAAGAAACTACTTAGACTTATACAAAAAAAGACGAAAAAAAGCCCCTAGTCAGGGGCTTGCTGGAGAAAGTTGAAGAAATTGCGAAAACGAATGCCTTAGTCCTCATGGTGGACGAAGCCGATGGGTCGGCCCTTCTCGTCCACTTCCTCCTCTTCTTGAGCGAGCAGCCCGTAGGGCATGTCACGGATGAAGGCAATGCCGAGCAGCGCCAGCGGATTGTTGGTGATGAGAAGCACCACCACGATCAGGGCCACGATGGCCAGGTTGAGGATGAGCGCGTGATTCATGGCGGCCTTTCTTGTTGAGTTGTGACACTGTAACCCAAAGGCACGCCATTGTCACGAGTGACTGACTGTCGGCCGATCATTTTTGGCCAGGCCGAGTGCTGCGTAGTCGAAATCCCGACCATCGGGCAGGATGTTCTCGACGAACCCCTCGGTGCCCTTGATGATGGCCAGGCGCTGAAGGCTGTGGTCTTTCAGATACCGGTTGTGCTCGTCGTAGAAATCCACGATGAGCGCGATGTTCGGGCCATGCTTCTTGGCTCGCAGGCCCCGACCGATGCGCTGGCGAAGCGCCACCTCGGCCTTGCCCCCGCCACCCAGGATCACCAGACCCACGGCCGGCACGTCCACGCCCACGTCCAGGATGGTCGAGCCGATCAGCGCCTGAATCTCGTTGGTGGCGAGCTTGCCCAGCGCCTTCTTGCGCTCGGCCTGGTCGTTGTCGCCGTCGATGAACTGGGCCCGAATGCCCGCCTTCTTCATGAGGGCGAGCAGCGCATGCCCGTGCGCCTTTTGCTGGATCAGCACCATCGTGGAAAGCCCGTGGCGCGCGGCTCGAGCCGCCTCGGCGACGATGGCCTGGTTGCGCTCGTCGTTGTTGACGATGCCCAGCCGGTAGGCGCCTTGCCAGGGGGTGCCGCGCATCAGGTTCTTGGGCTTGGTGGGCAGCGCCATGATCTTGAAGACGGGCTTGGCCAGGATGCCCCGGTCGATCAGCAGCTTCTCGGACACCTTGATGCCGATCGAGCCGAACGCGGCCATCAGGCGCATGTTCGACTCCTCGTTGTCCTTCATGAACGGGGTGGCGGTGAGCGCCAGGCGGTAGTGCGCGTTCTTGCAGTGGCGCAAGATTTCGTAGTAGCTGTTGCCCGACGCTTCGTGCGCCTCCTCGCCGATCACGAACTCGAACTTGCCCAGCAGCGCAATCGTCTGGTTGCGGATCGCCGTCTGCTTGTTCTGCACGTCCACCGGATCGTCCGGATTGGGCTCCTGGAGGCGTGAGACGAGCGTTTGCACCATGCCGACGCTCATCTTCTTGATGAACTGGCGCCCGTCCTTGTCGGTGTGCCCGAACTGGCCATCGCCCAGCACCGAGCAGGGCACGCCCAAGTCCTTCTCAAAGGTCTCCTTCATCTGGTACATCAGGATGCCGCGCGTGGTCAGAAAGAGCGTGGGGCGGTTGATGCGCATGAACGCCAGGCGAGCGATTCGGCTCTTGCCGCCACCTGTGGCGATCTGGGCAATCATCGTCCCGTGCTTCAGGAGCCGGTTGACGGTCTCCATCTGGTAGTCGTAGCGCGGGTCTTCGGGAAACGCATCGACCTTGGGGTGCTCGGGGCCAAGCGGCAGGGGGAGGGGCTTTCGCACCCGGTTGATCCGGTGGCCCTCGCGCGTGAGGTTGCCCGCCACGAAATTGACGAAGCCGGCGGGGAAGGTGCCCGAGCGGAAGTCGAAGAAGGAGCTACGCCCGTCCCAGTTGCCCATCTTGAAGGAGGCCGAATGCTCGGCACCGGCAACCTTATAGGAGAGCAGCGACTGCACGCGCAGTTTCGCAGAGCGGCTGGGTTCGTGCAGCTTTGCGATCACCGCGTTGTGGGCGATGGTCACGGCTTCGGAAGAAATTTTTGTCATGTGGCTTGCCAAGGTCTTGTATAAGGATTATAGTCCCGTCACCAGTGACTTATTAAATCTGCCGTGAACCCCAACAAGATCAAGGTTGAAACCCTCGCCCCCGAGCGGCTTTCGCCCAACCCCTGGAACACCAATGTGGTGTCGCCCGAGAACCAGCAAAAGCTCGAGGCGTCCATCAAGCGCTTTGGCATGTTCAAGCCGATCGTCGTGCGCGAGATCGACGGCAAGCTGGAGATCATCGGCGGCCAGCACCGGTGGGAAGCTGCCCAGGCGCTGAAGATGGCCGAGGTGCCGGTGGTCAACCTGGGCCGCCTGGCCGACAAGAAGGCCAAGGAGATCAGCCTGGTGGACAACGGCCGGTACGGAGCCGACGACACGCTGCAACTGGCCGAGCTGCTGGACGACATCGGGGTGGACGCGGGGGAACTGGCGAGCTTCATGCCGTACTCCGAAAGTGATTTCGCATCGATCTTCTCGAGCGTCAATATATCGCTGGACGACCTTGACCTCCCCGACGAGACCGATATTCCCCAGACGCCCGCAACCAAGCCCGCTCAGACGCATCAGATCATGCGTTTCAAGGTGCCAGTCGATGATGTCGCAACCATCACTACCCTCATCGAACGGACGATGAAAGAACAGAGATTCACCGATGAAGATTCACTTTCTAATGCCGGCAATGCCCTTGTTCACCTCTTGTCCGAGAAAGAATGACCCTGTGAAGGCCGAAGACCGATTTGAAGAGTGCGACGGTTGCATCAACCGCAAGTACGACCCCGAGCAGTGCGACGAATGCGAAGACGCCGATCACTTCGAGCCCTACGAGGAAGAAGACAGCTTGCACGATGAGGAGTCCGAGGACATGACCATCGAGCAATTCAAGGAATACTGGAGACACGCGGCATGAGCAGCAAGAAGACCTGGACGATCGACACGATCGTCCCCTACGACAAGAACGCCAAGATTCACGACCCCAAGCAGGTCGAGAAGATCGCCAAGTCCATCAAGGAGTTTGGCTGGGTGGGCAACCCCATCGTCGTGAACGAGCAGGGCGTGATCCTGGCTGGCCACGGTCGGCGCCTGGCCGCCCTGTCGCTGGGTTTGAAGGATGTGCCGATCAAGGTGATCGACAACCTGTCGGAAGCCGCGCAGCGTGCCTACCGCCTGGCCGACAACCGCGTGGCGCTCTCCGACATCGATAGCGCCATCCTCCAGAAAGAGCTCGCCGACCTCGACTTCGACCTGGAAGGCATCTTCGACAAGAAGGAGCTCGAATTCATGGAAGCCGACCTCGGTGACTTCAACCCCGATGCGTTCGTGGACGACATCGAGGTGGAGGTGGCCAAGCAGGCCGACGAGAGCGCCCAGAAGGTGGCCGAAGTCGATGCCCGCGAGGTGGCAATCGCCAAGGCCCTGGGCTTCAAGTCCATCCCTGGCGCCGATGAGCGCCACGTTGCCAAGTTCATGGCCCAGATCGAAGCCGAGATGGGTACGACCGGCGCAGACGCCTTCGTGCGCTTCATCAAGGGCGTCATGGCCGCGCCGGAAACTCAGTCATGAATGACGTATTTCACGGCTTGCCGCGTCGAGTCAAGATCGGCCAGTACACGTTCCGCGTGCTGGTGTCGAACGCGACCGAGGTGCCGATTCTCGAGGACTGTGACGGGATCACGGACTTCGAGACCTTCCGCATCTATGTGGATGAGAGCCTGCACCGCCAGCGAGCCGTGAACGTGGTCCAGCACGAGCTCACTCACGCCATCAACTGGGTCTATGGCATCAGTGACGGCGCCGAGGAAGAGCACATCACCACGCAGCACACCAACGGCCAGATCGAGCTTTGGGTGAGCAACCCCAAGGTGGTGAACTGGTTCGTGAAGACCTTGCGCGCCATGCGGCGCGAAAACTCGAAAGACGACGAATGACCTGCACCAATTCCATCCTCTTCTGGCTGCTCCTCGTAGCAGCCGTCCCTGGCGTGTTTCTCGGCAGCTTTGCGGCCTGGTTCCTCGTCGAGTGGGTTCGCATCTATTGGCTGGGCAAGCGATGAGCACCTACGTCCTTGACCGCCGCTTCAAGTCCCATGTGGACCGCACGGACCGCGTGCTCGAGATCGCCGAGGCCTTCGGGCTGGGCCTGGACGACAAGGAGTTCGTGATCTTCGAGAACCAGCCGATCGAGGTTCAGCAAGGCGACGTGGTCTACATCACCGGCCAGTCGGGTTCGGGCAAGTCGCTGGCGCTGCGCGAGCTCAAGGCCCAGATGACGGGCGCGGGCCTGCAAGTCGCCGACATCGACGAGGTTCCGCTTGACCCTGCCAAGCCCCTGATCGACCAGATTGGCCACGACACGAGCTCGGCGCTGAACCTGCTCTCCATTGCGGGCCTGAACGACGCCTACCTCTTCGTGCGCAAGCCCCAGGAGCTCTCCGACGGCCAGCGCTACCGCTTCAAGCTGGCCAAGCTGATCGAGTCGGGCGCCAAGGTCTGGATTGCCGACGAGTTCCTGGCCGTGCTCGATCGCACGACCGCCAAGGTGATCGCCTTCAACCTTCAGAAGATCGCCCGAAAGATGGGCGCCACGCTGATGGTGGCCACCACCCACACCGACATGGTCGCGGACCTCGCGCCCAACCTTTACATCAACAAACGGTATCGCGAGCAAATCGAGATCGTGCGCACGCCTACCGACTTCAAAGCTGTCCCATGACCGACCAAGAAACCTTCGAGCAAGCCATCCTGCAATCCTGGAGCGAAGAGAGCGGCGCCAAGTCGTTCGTCCTCTTTTCCTCGCCCAACTGTGCCCCTTGCGGGCGCGTGAAGGCCGCCATTGAGCGCCTGGAGGGTGCAGCGGTGATGAACGTGGCCTACGTGAACGTCTACCACGCCGTGGCCGCCGCCACGAAGTCGCAGGTGCGCTCGGTGCCCACGCTCATCAAGTTCTCCCATGGCCGCGAGGTGGGCCGCCTGACGGGCGAGCAGACTGACGCCAAGATTCTGGCCTTCGTCGATGCTTGAGTTGAGCCTGGCGGATGCCGCCATCATCTTTGCCGGCGCCTTCACGGTGGTGTTCCTGCTCGGCTTGCAATCGCGCAATGTCGTGGCGGGCCGCTACTGGGCGGCCATCATGACCTCGGCGGGCATTTCCCTGTCGCAGTTCATCTTCGTCAAGTACGCCGCAGGTGGCTCGCTCACGGTCCTGGCCATCTCCACGCTCGGTGGGTGCCTGGGCATCGCCGCCGCCATCTGGTTCTACGGCAACGTGATGGAGCGACGCAAATGATCGTGGACAACGCCGACCTCTACATGGAGCGCCGCGAGGTGCCCAAGGATCACGTCCTGTCGCTGCTCGCCGACATCTACGTCGAGCGCGGCGACATCGAGGACTGGAACCTGCTGCACGAGCTTCACTACAAGGCCGAGTCGCTGGGCATTGGCCCGAAAATCTACCGCTGCGTGCTGGATGACGGCGAACAGAAGCGCGTGATCGGGGTAGGCGTGATGACGGTGCCCAAGATGCTGCTGTCGGGCAGGAACGAGGTCTTCAAGCACTTGAAGCCCAACACCGGTGGCATGGACAGCCGACTCATCAACCGCACCCGCGCCTACTGGATCAACGACCACGCCTGCACCAACAGCCGCCTGGTGCTCGACACCATGTACCGGGGCGCTGGCATTGCCTACCGGATGCAGAACCTGATGATGCGCATGACCGGCTGCGAGGTGATCGAGTTCCAGAGCTCCATGAGCAAGTTCAACCCCTTTGCGGCCAAGGCGGGCATCCGCTTCACCAAGCCCAAGCGCAGCGCCAACTACGACAAGGGGGTCGTCTTCTTTCGCCGCTGGTTCGACGCCAACCCGTCGGACTTCATGGGCGTGATGGAAGAGATCAAGGCGATGACGCCGGCCGTGCGTGCGAAGTGTGAAGCCGAGATGCGCAAGTTCTACTACGCCTGCTCGGCCCTTGAGAAGACGGGCAATGCTCGTTTCAGGGGCGAGGACCGGCGCGACAACATGGAGATCGGGTATCTGGTCAAGTCGCTCCAGCAGCTCGTGCTTGCCAGCCCCCTCTATGGGGTCTACCTGAACCCGGACGTGAGCCCCGAGAAGAACAAGTCGCTTCTGCCGGCCCGCGTGCCCGTGATCGCCTTTGATAACCAACCACCCACCGAGCCGCTGGATGTGTCCAAGCTGCCTGCCAAATACGTGACGCCATGCACCTGACCACCAAACAAATCGAACTGTTGACGACGATCGGCCGACGCAACCCCGACGGGGCGGCCGTGGACCTGGACCAGTTGATCGAGCGGCTGTCCTACCAGCCGAGCAAGCAATCCATCCAGTTTTCGATCCGAGCCCTGATCGCCCATGGTCTGATCCAAAAGGACGCGCCAGAGAAGCGTCGGGGCCGCACCCGCACCCTCATCAGCCTCACCGAAGCGGGCCAGATCATGATCGGAAAGCCCAAGGCCTCGTTCGTGGAGACCATCCCCGACGAGCTGCTCGACGAGCTCTCCGAGGTGTTCGAGGACTGACGCGGGGAAAATTCCCCGATTCGGGGAAATTCTCGCTACCGTATATATAGTAAGTAAAGAGTGAAGTAATGAATCAATCTGATAATGTCGCGGAAGGGAAAACCCCCGGAACGGGGAATTCCCCCGAAGCCGACCTGGGGCTCCTCGTGGACACCCAGATCATGCGGCTGCTGGGGCTGCGCTTTGAGATCGCCGACGACATCATCAAGGTCTGGCCACGGGACGTGGCGCCTGACGAAACGAACTGGCTCGTGGGTGAGCGGTTCTCCCAAAACCTGGACGAATCGTTGAACGTGCTGGCGGGCCTGAAGGTCGGCGTGGAGTTCTTCGAGGAAGCGGGCTTTCACTGGGCCGTGGTCTCGTTCGGTGATGAAGGTGAACTCGAGACGCAGGAGGCGTCTAGCAAGGCGATGGCCGGTGCCTTTGCAACCTACGCAGCCCTCTACGGTCGTTCGGGACATAAGTCATGACTGACTTGACAATCTGTTGCAACAACGCTACATTCGCCTCGGGATTTCAGTTATCTCCTCTGGGCGTCTTCTCCACGCCCTTTTTTTTTGAATGAAAGAAGTTGACGTGACCGAGAAGACTTCCAAGGCCGCCGAGAAGCCGGTCAAACCCAAGCGCAAGGGCAAGCTCTCCGAGCGGGAGTGGGCCGAAGCGACTGCGCTCTGGGAGCAGGGCGCCGTCACCTACGGACAGTTGGCCGAGAAGTATGACCGCCACGAGCAGTCATTTGCCCAGTATTTCCGCCGCCGAGGCATCAAGAAGGGCTCCGCGCGGGCCAAGACGATGGCCAAGGTGGAAAGCGCCGTCGAAAAGCAGCTCGTGAACGACGCGGCCATCATCGCGGCGCGCATCAAGGAGACCAAGGAAGAGCACTACAAGATGGCCAGCGGTTTGGCCAAGCTCACCTGGGCCGAGGTGCTCAAGGCCAAGCAGGACGGCGTGCCCGTGGGCAGCGCCATCAACAACCTGAAGGCGCTCGAAAGCGCCATGAACGTGCTCAAGAAGGCGCGCGAGGAGCGCTACGCCGTGCTGGGCCTGGATCGACCCGATTCCGTGGACGAGAACGACGTGCCGGAACTGGTGATCTCGGAGCTGACGGCTGACCAGATCGAGGCGCTGCGAGCCCGCAGCTTCCAGGAACTGAGCGAGATCGATGATGGGCCAATCGAAGAGATCGACGGCAACGACGTGGTCGAGGAGACCTGATGGCGTTGCAGTCTCACCTCTCGCTCCACACCAAGCAGATGGAAGTGTACCGGTCGCAGAGCCGGTATCGCGTGGTCGTGGCCGGCCGGCGCTGGGGAAAGACCGCGCTTTCGCGCGTGCTCATCATCAAGAAGGCCCAGAAGAAGAAGCAGAAAATCTGGTACGTGGCGCCTACCTACAAGATGGCCAAGCAGATCATGTGGGTCGACTTGATGGACGCCATTCCGCGCAAGTGGATTCGCAAGATCAATGAGACCTCCCTCACGATCACGCTCATCAACGGCACTCGCATCGAGTTGAAAGGCGCCGACAAGCCTGACTCGCTGCGAGGCGTGGGTATTCACTTTCTCGTGCTCGACGAGTTCCAGGACATGGCCGAAGAGGTCTGGACGCTGGTCTTGCGCCCAACGCTTGCCGACACCGGTGGCCACGCCATCTTCATCGGCACGCCCAAGGCCTACAACTACCTCTACGAGCTCTACAAGAAGGGCCAAGACCCCAAGCTCCAGCGGCTCAACGAGTGGATGAGCTGGCAGTTCCCCACGATCACCTCGCCCTTCATCCCGCTCTCGGAAATCGAGGCGGCCAAGAAGGACATGGACGAAAAGAGCTTCCGCCAGGAGTTCGAGGCATCCTTCGAGACCATGTCGGGGCGGGTCTACTACCCGTTCGACCGCAGCGTGCACATCCAGCCGGTGGAGTTCAACCCGAAGCTGCCGATCTGGGTCGGCATGGACTTCAACATCGACCCCATGTCCACGGTGATCTACCAGCCGCAGTTGAATGGCGAGCTCTGGGCCGTGGACGAGATCGTACTCTTTGGCTCGAATACCGAAGAGGTCTGCGAGGAGCTCGAGAAGCGCTTCTGGCGCCATCAGAACCAGATCGTGATGTACCCCGACCCGGCCGGTGGCCAGCGTCAGCACGCCCGTGGCGAGACCGACATGGACATCTTGCGCGAGAAGGGCTTCAAGCGCATCAAGTACCGCAAGAAGCACCCCATGGTGGCCGACCGCGTGAACGCGGTGAATCGGATGTTGAAGGATGCCAACGGCGCCGTGCGACTGAAGATCAACCCGCGCTGCAAGCACTTCATCTCGGCGCTGGAGCAGACCATCTACAAGAAGGGCACACGCGAGGTGGACAAGTCCGGCGGCACCGAACACTCGGCCGACGCGGGCGGCTACTGCATCGAGCTGGAGTTCCCAGTGCGCAAAGTGGAAATCGGTGGCTTGTCAATCTAAGGATTGACTAAGTCACAACTGATGTATAAGATAGGAAAATCATGGCAAAACTTACGATGAAACCTGGCGAGAGCTTCGCCGTCGATCCCAAATCCGAATTGGCCGGCGGCACCGTTGCGCCCGTGACGGATGACCAAAAGAAGCTGCGGGCTCTCATCGAGCGGCGCCACCCCGAATACGAAGAGAACAAGGACCACTGGGACTTTCTCGAGGACACCTACGAGGGCGGCCGCGAGTGGTTCAAGGAGAACGTGTTTCGCTACATCAAGGAGGGCGACACCGAGTTCGGCGATCGCCTGACCCGCGCGTACCGCTTCAACCACTCCCGTGAAGTCGTGGACCTCTTGAACAAGTACCTGTTCAAGCAGAACATCCAGCGCAACGAGACCGACGCTCCGGAGTCCGTCAAGCGCTTCTGGAAAAAATCCACCCGAAACGGCCTGGGCATCAAGGAGTTGAGCCGCCAGATCAGCAAGAAGACCTCGATCTACGGACGCATCGGCATCGTGATCGACACCACCAACGGCGCGGGCGCAGCCCCCGTGCTCTCCAAGGCCGAAGAGAAGTCCTCGGGCGTGCGCACCTACGCCTACACCGTGGGTCCGGAGCAGCTCCTGGACTACGCCTTTGACGATGACGGCGCCCTGCAATGGGTGCTGATCGAGGAGTGCGTGCGCGACGCTGCCGACCCGATGGAGTCTTCCGGCGAAGAAGTCGAGCGCTATCGCCTGTGGACCAAGACCGACTGGCAGCTCTACCAGGAGTTCAAGGAGGGTCGCCGCAAGGTCATCAAGCTCGTGGACTCGGGCCAGCACAACCTGGGCATCGTGCCCGTGGTGCTCGCCGACAACATCATCTCCGACGAGGAGTACAGCGCCCAGGCCCTGATCGACGAGATCGCCTACCTGGATCGCGCAGTCGCCAACTACCTCTCGAACCTGGACGCAATCATCCAGGACCAGACATTCTCCCAGTTGGCCATGCCCGCGCAGAACGTGCTGCCAGGCGAGGACAACTACACCAAGCTGACGGAGATGGGTACCAAGCGCATCTTCCTCTACGACGGCGAGAGCAACACTCAGCCGTTCTATCTGTCGCCTGACCCCAAGCAGGCGCAGATGATCCTGGCGGTCATCAACAAGATCATCAACGAGATTTACCACACGGTGGGTCTTGCCGGTGAGCGGACCAAACAGGACAACGCGGTCGGTATCGACAACTCTTCTGGCGTGGCCAAGGCGTACGACTTCGAGCGAGTGAATGCTCTGTTGGCCGCCAAGGCAGATAGCCTGGAGGTGATCGAGAACAAGATCGCGACGATCGTCGCCAAGTGGAGCGGTGAAGACGTGACCACCGAGAAGGAGTTCGTCTCCTACCCGGATGACTTCGACACACGCGGCCTCTACGACGAGTTCGACATCGCCGCACGACTCATGCTCATCAGCGCTCCGGACGCGGTTCGCCAAGAGCAGATGAAGTCGGTGCTGGACAAACTCTTTCCCCAGTTGGCCAAAGAGCTTCGCGCCAAGATGGAGAAAGAGCTCAAGGGCTGGCCGGTTGACCCTGCCACGCTGACTGCCGACCCCAACAAGCCGGCACCTGGCGTGAAGGAGGCTGCCAAGCCCGAATCGAATCAAGGAGCCGTTGGCTCCTCGAAGGGGGAATAAGCCCCCGCAGCGCCGACAAGAGACTGTCGGCGTAAACACAACTCAACGACCAAGAGAACGGTCTGGAAGGCAAAAACTATGTTCGTGACTCGCAATGTTGCAATGAAATACCTGGCCCCCTTGAATGGAGATGGGGGCGATGGCGGTGGTGGTGGCGGTGGTGGCACCGGTGGTGGCACCGGTGGCACCGGTGGTAGCGGTGATGGTGGCGATGACGCTGCCAAGGCGGCTGAAGCGGCTGCGGCTGCCAAGGCGGCTGAAGAAGCTGCTGCCAAGAAAGCGGCCGAAGACGCTGCCGGCGGCAAGAACAAGCCAAGCGACGAAGAAGCTCGCCTGCTCAAAGAGAACATGAAGAAGAAGGAAGCGCTGGACAAAGCCAACGCCGAACTCAAGAAGACCCAGGACGCCTTGAAAGCGTTCGAGGGCATCGACCCCGAGGCCGTGCGCAAGCTGCTGGCCGACCAGAAGTCCGCTGAAGAAAAAGCGCTGGAAGCCAAAGGCGACTGGGATCGCTTGAAGGGCCGCATGGCCGAAGAGCACGGCAAGGAAGTCAAGACTCTGCAAGAGCAGATCGCCGCGCTGACCGCCAAGCTGAACAACACCGAAGGCACGATCAAAGACCTGTCGATCGGCACGCAGTTCAGCCAGAGCAAGTTCATCGCCGAAGAGCTGACCCTGACACCAGCAAAGACCCGCGTGATCTACGGCGACTACTTCGATGTGGAAGACGGCAAGGTCGTGGGCTATGACAAGCCGCGCGGTGCAGCCGGCCGTACCGCCATCGTTGACCAGTACGGCAACGCCGTGGAGTTCGAGGGTGCGCTGCGCAAGATCATCGAGGCTGACCCCGAAAAGGATCACCTGCTGAAAAGCAAGATGAAGCAGGGCGCGGGCTCGGATTCTCGCAAGCCCTCGGGCCAGACGAAGACCGATGCACCGGTGGACGGCATCTCGAAGATTGCCTCCGGATTGAAAGGCTTGAAGGTCATTTAAGTAATAAGTCACCGATGACTTGCTTTTTTCCACAAAGTGTGGTAGAGTATTGCCTCATCGGTGACTTAGAGCGACGTAAGGACCGAGGCATTGAACAAACCCCTCCTCGAAAGGAAATCAAATGGCTCTCCTCCGCGCAGAAGCTGAGAAACTGAGTAACAACCAGCTCATCGCTGGCGTTATCGACCAGATCATCGAACGCGATGACCTGATGGCTATCATGCCCTTCCTGGGTGTGAACGGCAAGGCATATGTCTACAACCGTGAGAACACCCTGGGTGGTGCTGCATGGCTGGACCCCAATGAAGCGATCAGCGAAAGCGCTGCGACCTTCACTGAAGTGGTCGCCAAACTGCGCATCCTGGCTGGCGACGTGGACGTGGACAAGTTCCTGCAATCCACCATGGGCGACACCAACGACCAGATGGCCGTGCAAATCGCGAAGAAGGCCAAGGCCGTGTCTCGCGAATTCCACCGCACCCTGGCTCGCGGCGACGCCACTGCCAACGCGAAAGAGTTCGACGGTCTGCCCGTCCTGGCTGCTGCCGCTGGCGCCACCCAAACCGTGTCTGCTGGCACGAACGGCAACGCTTTGACGTTGACCATGTTGGACGAGCTGGTTGACAGCGTGCCCAACGGTCCTGACGTGCTGGTGATGCGTCGTGGCACCATCCGCGCCTTCCGCGCTCTGTTGCGCGCCACTTACGGCACTGACGCCGTGATGCAGCAGCTCGAGAACTTTGGCCGCCCCATGCTGACTCACAACGGCATTCCGGTCATCATGAACGAGTTCCTGGCCGGCGACGAAGACAAGGGCTCCGCCACTGACACCTGCTCGGTCTACGCTCTGCGTCTGAACGAGTTGGACGGTCTGCACGGCCTGTACGGCGGCGACAACGCCGGTATCGTGGTCGAGAACATCGGCACGGTGCAGAACAAGGATGCCACCCGCATCCGCCTGAAGTGGTACACCGGCTTGGCCCTCAAGTCGACCCGCTCCATCGGCCGTCTGCAAGGCGTGACCAACATCTAATCGATGTTGCGAGTCAGTCACAACTGACGTAGAATAAGGGCGAGCTCAAAAGGCTCGCCTTTTTCTTTTCCCTAAAGGAGTTCCCATGAAAATTCGTATCATCCAGGTCGGCTTCGAGACCTTCACCGGCCTGCTGGGCGACGTTCACTTCCAAGACGGCGTGTCCGTGGCTGACGTGAGCGAGCAGCAAGCCGCCTACGTCCGCGCGATGTTCGTTACCGCGATCGAGGGCGAGACCTCTGAGTCAAGCGACCAAGGCGACCAAGCCTCTGAAGAGACACGTCGGGCCGCTGAAGCTGCCGAAGCCGAGGCTGTGCGCCTGGCTGCCGAAGCCGAACGTGAGCGCGCCGAAGCCGAAGCTGCCGAAGCTGCCGCCGCTCAAGCTGCCGCCGTCGCTGCCGCCGCCGCCGAGCAGGTGTCCAAATGAAGTTGCGCCTGACCCAAGCCGGGTTTGAAACCTACACCGGCCAGATGGGCGTCGTGATGTTCAAGGACGGCCTGTCCGAGGGCGACGTGTTGCCGATCGATGCGATTCGCATCTCGGCTGCCATCGGCGCGGACTGGGAAGACGGCTCGCCCGCCAACGTGGGCGACATGTACCTCAATGCCATGGACGCTCCTGCCTTTGTGGGTGGCAGCACCAATGAGGCGAGCGCACCGGTCGAACCGAAGGCGCAAGCTCAAGGCGATGCAGACACACCCGCCGGCACTCGCTACACCAAGGACGACCTGGCCAAGATCGCCGATGCCGACGGCATCGTGGGTCTTCGCGCCATTGCCGAGCCGCTGGGCGTCAAGGGCACCTCGATCGTTGGCCTGATCGAGGCGATTCTCAAGCAACAAGGCCCGACGGAGTAAGCAATGACGCTCGACATCTACCTTGCCGACACGGAAGTCACCCTGACCATCGACCTCGTCGATGCGGCGGGTAATGGACTGAGCGTCAACGCGATCCAGTACACGGTGCTGGACATGAACGGCCAAGCGCTCGTCGCGCAAACCAGCCTGGCGGGCTTCACCTCGGGTGATAGCCAGGCGGTGGTCGTCATTCCAATGCTCTCCAACCAGCTCACCGCCCCCAACACGCGCGAAGTGCGCACCGTGGAGCTGCGTTGCGCGACCGACACCGGCACGATCGGCCTGAGCAAGACCTACGCCATCGAGACCACCGATCCGCTGAAGGTGCCTGAGACGAGCTTTCAGACGTTTCCGATGGCCCAACTCACTGCGTTCGACCTACCCAACATCGCCGCCTTTCACGCCGCCAGCGAGCGCGACCAGATCGCGGCACTGATGGAGGCTCGCAGTCACATCGTCCAGTTGAACTTCAACCTGCTCAACTCCAACGCGAACTTCGGGCAGGACAGCCTGAACTACGTGCCCGAAGGCTCGTTCCAGTCGTCCCATGTGGCGCGCAACAGCGTGTTCGTGCTCAATGGCAGCCTGGACCTGCTCGACGAGACCCAATTCAACCAGTTGCCAGAGCGCTTCAAGAAGGCGCTGCGCCAGGCTCAGGTGCTCGAGGCCAACGCCATCCTGGGCGGTGAGCCCGACGATGCCAAGCGCTCGATCGGCATCATCGAGGAGCGGATCGGCGAAAGCACGATCAAGTTCGGCCAAGGCGCCAAGCTCACGCTGCCGGTGTGCCGCCGTGCTCTGGGGTACTTGAGCTACTACGTGAGCTTTGCCAAGCGGATCGGACGGGGCTGATGCAGTACGAAGGCTTCGCAATTCGCCTGAAGTCGGAGTACGAGCTCTTCCTCTTCGCACTCTCGGGCCGCTACCTGTCTCAAGTGGCGCCGGGGGCTGAAGTGTCCCCGATGCACATCGATGCGTTCGAGCGCACTGCGCTGGAGCTGCGTCAGACCTTTCTCAAGACCGCCAACCGCTCGATCTTCGAGTATGTCAGGGCGGTCTCGGTGGATGCGGTCAAAGCGCTGGCCGACGGTTTCGAGGTAGAGCTCGAGCAGGTGACGCGCCAGAACATCGATTCGCTCGTCACGCGCCTCAAAGGGGCCAAGACTCAAGCACTCGATGCAGTGGGCGAGGTGCACGGCGCCATGGGTCTGCTCTTGCAGCAAAAGCTCGCCACCCCCGAATTCACCGTGAAAGCCGTGTCGGGACGCACCTTTCAGGCCGCAGCCTTCGTCAAGAGCCAGGCCCGTCAGTTCGCCTACCAGACATGGCTTCAGCAGCAGATGGTTGCCTTCTCCTGGGAGGGCGATCTCGCTCAGGTGATCTACGACGATCCTGGCCACGAGAACAATGGCCTCATCTTCTCGATGTCGGGCGCCACGCCTGGCTACCCGAGCTTCGATGAGATCGCAGACACCGTCTTTCACTACAACGCCACCGCAAAGATCGGCCCCTATGTTTCGCCCTAACCAAGTCTGCTATGTCCGCGTGGCTTCTGGCCGCACGGATGTGTATGGCCAGCCGCTTGCCGCGACTCGCGTGCGCGAGCAGTGCGCGGTCGTGCGCCTCATCACCACCAACCAACCGAGCTCCGTGCGAGCCGACAGCTCCGCTTCGCGCGGCAACGCCAAGGAGCTCGTGAGCGACTCGCTGATCCTGATGACCAAGACCACGGCCGCCAACATCGACGACCTGATCGACATCGGCGGGGCGACGCTGCGCATTCTCTCCAAGCATCCGCGCTACACCGTGGGCGGGCAGTTGGATCACTTCGAGGTCACCGCCTCGGTCTGGAGCTGAACATGGACCTGATGCCAATCGCCAACAAGCTGGAGTTCGAGGGCCTGGGCGTCCAGGGCAAGTCGCTATTCATCAACTTCATGCCGATGGAGTCCAAGACCGCGATCATGCTGCGCACGCCCCTTTCGGGCGTGGACATCGATCACGAGCTGCCTGGCTACTTCAAGACCCACTTCATTGCCGTGACCCGCGCGCCAGAGTACGTCGCGGCGCTCGACCTGATGAAAGCCGTGATGCTCACGCTCACCGCCTATGACCAGGACTTGGACTCGATCAACATCAAGTACATGCGCCCTGGCACGCTGCCCGTGTCGTTCCCGGTGTCCGAGGGCAACTTCTACGAGGTGCAGGTGCGCTTTGACATCGCCTACACCACGGGAGCACCCTATGGGTATGACGCTTGAAGGCGCTGACGAACTTCGGGCCTTGTTGACCCAGGGCGGCGAGCGCGTCACCAAGGGCATCGTGGAGCAGATGCACAAGGAGGCCAAGGCGATCCAGAAGCTCGCCCAGCAGTACGCACCGCTCGACCATGGCAACCTCGAGAAGGCGATCAAGATCGCAGCGCTCGGGGGCGGCCGTGATGGGCGAGGGCGGTTCCAGCGCAAGTCCTTCGAGGTGTTTCTCGACATGAACGCCAGGGGCTACAAGGGCGAGGCGATCTCGACCTATGCCTACCGGATGCACGAGCTCTTGCTGCCCTACGGTGCGGGCGGATTCAACTTGGGCAAGAAATCGCGCGACAAGGATGCAGGGCGCGGCATCGTCGGCGGACGCTTTCTCGAGCGTGCCGTGGATGAAGTCTCCAAAGGCATGATGAACCGGCTGATCCAGGTCGCGGCAAGTTACTACTGAAAACGCTGGACTTTTTGACGCATTTGTGTTAGAGTCCCGGCACGCGTGAATTCACTAAGTAGTGACTTCAAATCCCCTTTGCAAAGGAGCTTCCAATGGCATCGAATACAAAAAACGTGAAACTTGGCGTCTGCCAGGTTCTTTTTGACGGCGTGGACTTGGGTTACACCCAAGGCGGCGTCGAAGTGACGGTGAAAACCGACACCCACAAGGTCAACGTCGATCAGTTCGGCAAGACCACCATCAACGAATACATCCTGGGCCGCGACGTGATGGCCAAGGTGCCGTTGGCTGAAACGACCCTGGAAAACTTGGTCGCCATCATGCCTGGCGCTACGCTCGTGACGACAGGTGGCACAGCCGCTACCGGCACGATCACCGTCACGACCAACCCGGTTGCCAACGACACGATCCTCGTGAACGGCGCTACCGTGACCTTCAAGACCGCGCTGACCGGCTCGGGCAACGAAGTGCTGATCGGCGCTGCCGCTACCAACACTGCGACCAACCTGGCCGCCGCGTTGAACGCCTCCACCGACCCGCTGATCGCTGCTGCGACCTACTCGGTGGCCGGCGCCGTCGTGACCGCAACCTACGGTTCGCAACTGATTGGCCCCGTCAAAGGTGTCGAGGGCAACGCCTTCACGCTGGTGACTGGCACTGCTGCCGCCAAGGTGACGATGTCCGGTGCAACCCTGACCGGTGGCGCTGAACCCACTGCCAAGTCCGTGAACGTCGCCACCGGCATCGGCACTGACCTCCTGAGCGTGGCCAAGGAACTGCGTCTGCACCCCTCCAACAAGGCTGCAAGCGACAAGTCCGAAGACTTCGTGATTCCGCTGGCCGCCACGTCCGGTGCCTTGAACTTCGCCTACAAGCTGGAGAACGAGCGCATCTTCAACGTGGAGTTCACCGGCTACCCCGACGCGACCAGCAAGCTGTTCACTGTGGGCGCATAAGTCTTTCACAACTGACTGAAGTCGTATAGAATAAGCCTCGCCTAGTGCGAGGCTTTTTCTTTTTATACACCCGAAGGAGTAAACATGACCAAATTGCTGAACCTGAACCAGTTGAGCGCCAAGGAAACGCGCGAGGTTCAAATCGGCGAGCAGACCTACGTGGTCAAGGAGATGTCAGTGGAAGACTTCATCGAAACGACCCGCGTGGCCGAGGCGATGGAGAGCGAGACGAGCTATGCCAAGCAACTGTCGGCGACGATCGAGCTGATCCAGCGCTCGATTCCCACGATCCAGACTTCGGTCCTGCTGGGCCTGTCGCTGGAGCAGTTGAAGGGCCTAGCAGCCTTCACCCGAGGCGAAAGCCCCGAGGCAATCGTCGGCGCCCATGAAGCGCAAGACGCTGGCCAGGCTGAAGCGGGAAACGTCTAAAGGGCTTGCCCGAACGCGAGATCGATTTCGGTTTCGTGTTCTGTGAGGTGAGCCACTTCTATGCGATGCCGTACAAGGACTTGATGGCGATCCCCATCAAGACCTTCTGGCTGATGAGCGGCAACATTCGCCGCATCCGCGCAGGCGACGATCTTCGTCACTTGCTGACCGCATCGGCCGCCCAGAGCGCCGACAGCGTCAAGGAGTATCACGAACGGTTGGTTATCGAGATGGGAGATGTGATGAAAGAGCCCTCGGTGGCAGATGCAGAGCGCGATGAGGTCGGCTTTGCAGAGCTGCGACAGATGGCAGCGGCAATGTAAAGGAAGCAAAAAATGCTCGGTGGTGAAATCAAAGTTGTGTTGTCGTTGGACAACAACCAGTTCGTGGTTCAGACGCAGAAGGCCGGCGTCACGATCCAGGAGCTTCAGCGCGCCATCGATCGCACCTCCCGCTCCACCGAAGCGCTCGAGCAGCACTTCACCGGCGCGATGGGCAAGTTCCGCAGCGTCGTTCAAGTCGCCTCGATGCTTCGCTACGCGATGCACGATGTGCACGACATCTTTGCCGCTCTGCCTGGCGCCATCCTGAAGACTTCGGGAGAAGTCGAGAAGATGACCAAGCTCATGGAGGGCATGAGCAAGCAGACCACCCAGGCGGCCCGCGAAGCCGAAGCGCTCAACAACGTCAAGTTCGTCTTCAACATGGCGCAGCGTGCGCCCTTTGACGTGAAGACGCTGACCGACTCGTTCGTCAAGCTCAAGTCCGGCGGCCTGGACCCCACTGACGGCAGCATGAAGGCCCTGGTGGACTCGGTGGCCAAGTTCGGTGGCACCTCCGACACGATGCACCGCGCCTCGATCGCCATCCAGCAGATGGCAGGCAAGGGCGTGATCTCGATGGAAGAATTGCGCCAGCAGTTGGGTGAAGCCGTGCCGAACGCGATCAACATGATGGCCCAGGGCGCCGGCATGTCGATTCCCAAGTTCGCCAAGCTCGTGCAGACCGGTACGGTGGAAGCCACCACGGCCCTTCGCAACATGTTCACCGTGATGCGCTTCGAGAACGATGGCGCTGCCGACGCGATGATGAATTCGTGGACCGGCATGTTGGCGTTGCTCAAGACGAAGTTTGAACTGTTCAAGCTCGAGGCGGGCAAGAACGACTTCTTCAAGGAAGCCAAGAATCAGCTCCAGGACTTGATTGGTCTCTTCGACACTGGCTCGGCCAAGCGCTTTGCCAACGACATCGGCAACGGCCTTGCAGACATCGTGCGCCTCTTGAGCGCCGTGGTGAAGATGGCTGCCGAGTGGTCTGACACCATCAAGCTCGCGGGCCAGGCCTTCATCGCCTACTTTGCCGCCACGAAAGTCCAGTCGCTTGCCGCCGCTCTGCGAAAGCTGATCGACGGGCAGATCGGCAAGTACAAGGAGGACGTGCAAGCCAAGCGCGACGCCCTCACCAACAAACAGACCCTGATCGCCAACGAGATTGCCGAGGAGCAACGGGCGTTCTCGGTCAAGCACGCTGCCATCGAAAAGCGCGTTGCCGCCGAACAAGCCGCCGATCAGAAGCTCGCCGCCGATCAGATCAAGTCGGCCGAACGTCAGCGCGCCGCGCTGGCCAAGGAGCTGGCCGATCGCGTGGCTCATTACCAGTCTCTGAACGCGCTTCAGCAGCAGTTCCTCGGCCAGCAGATGGCTGCCGAACTCGCCGCCGAGACCGCGATGCGCCAGAAGAAGGCCGGCTCCAGTGCAACGGCTCGCGGCTACACCGCAGAAGCTGACCGCCTGGGTGCGAACGCCGCCATGAATGCAGGCAGCATCGCCGCTGTCAACGCCGAGATCGCCGCGATCAAGGCCAAGGACGCAGCGCTGCTGCAATCGATCCAGACCACACGCAACGCCACCACGGCCAACAACCACCAGGCCGAGTCGGCCGCGCTTGCCGCGCAGCACGCTCGTCTGATGGCAGGCTTGCTGGATCAAAAGGCTGCCGCTGCAACGCGCGCCGCAACGGGCGTGGGCATCATGTCCAAGGCCATGTCGGGCGCTGGCGTGATCTTCAACGCCTTCGGTGGCTGGGTGGGCATCGCGATCGGCGTGCTGGTGACGCTTGGCCAGAAGCTCTGGGAGTACATGAACCGCTGGAAGGAGTTTGACGAGGTCGTCAAGCGCACCAAGGCGGGCATTGCCTCCGAAGATGACTTGAAGAAGGCCCAGGCTGCCGCGAATGAGGCGGCCAAGTCCATGAACGCCCTGAGCACCGTGATTCGACAGCTCGATCAGGACGGCGAGACCAACATGCGCTCGCGGATGCGGGCCAAGAACGCAGGCTTCATCGCCAAGGACGGCTTCGGTGATGTGGCCGCCTACCGCGCCTCGCTCGAGACCAAGCTGGCCGAAGAGACGGCCATCTTCAAGAACGCCGTCGAGCGCTCGGGCGAACAGAAGCGCCTGCTCAATGACGAGCGCGTTGGCTTGGAGATGTCGCAATTCGAGCGTACCTACCGTCGCGGTCTCGAAGCCAAGATCGACACCTTGCGCAACCAAAGCGCCGAGCTTGCCGAGGCCGAGCGCAAGGAGCTTGACAAGGCACGCAAGGATGCGGCCGCCAATGGCACGAAGCTGACCCAGTCGCAAGAAGAGGCCATCAGCGCTCGCTACGCCGCCCAGAAGAACAAGCTCGTGGTGGAGAGCGAGCGCTACAAGCTCCAGGTTGCACAGACGCGCCGCGATGAGCTCCAAGCCATGCTCGCTGTCGAGAAGGACGACAAGAAGAAGGATGTCCTGAACAGCCAGTTGAAGTTCGTTCGTGACCAGCTCGAGGCTGCCACTGCGGGCCTGAAGCAGGCCGAGTCGCTCGGTAGCGTTCCTACCGCCGCGAAAGACCCCAAGCCCAAGCTGAAGGAGGCTCCGATCGTTCGCATGGCCGAGCGGCTCGAGGCTGAAGTCGCCGTGGCCAAGGCCAAGCTCGCTGCCATCCTGGCTGACGCCAAGACCATCGACTCGATGCGCCAGCAGGTGATGTTCGATGCGCTGGGTGACATGGCCGAGGGCAAGTTCGACACGATGTCCGAGGACAAGGATGGCAACAAGGTCGCCAACTACATGGGCGGCATCGATGCTCGCAAGAACTACGTCAAGGCGCTGTCGGACTACCTGGCCAAGGGCAACACCGACCTGACCGCCTTCGTCAACGGCCTGGACCAACTCAAGAACAAGACCCAGTTCCTGGAAGTGTTCCAGGCGATGGTGGACAAGCGCAGCGTCAATGACTCGATCGCCGCACTCAACAGCATCAAGCAGATCGGCGTCGATACCGCTGACGAGATGAAGCGCGCCACGACCGAGTTCAACAACGAGGGCCTGGTCAAGGAGAACAGCTACCTCGACCAGACTCAAAAGCGCCTGGACAAGCTCGCTCTCACGGTGACGAAGAACACCGAGGCTTACGCCGAGTTCGTCCGGATGCGTGACCAGTCGCTGATGAACGCCGGCCAGGTGGACGTGGCAAAGATGGGCACCGAGGCTGCAAAAGCCACGCGCGACGCCGATCTTTACGCCAAGAAGGCAATCCTGAGCCAGGCCGACCTGAAGAAGTTCGAGCACCAGGAGGAGTTGAACCGCATCGATGCCTTGCAGACTCGTCGGGAGAAGGACACTCAGGACATGATGTCCAAGGGTGTGCTCGACCAATTCGAGTTCCAGGCCCAGATGACGGCGATCGCCGAGGCAGGCAATGCACTGCGCGCCGCTTCGGCCAAGCGCCTGGCTACCGATCTGATGACGCCGATCCAGAAGCTCGCCGTCTCCTGGAAGGATTCGACTACCGCGATGCAGCAAGCGACCGCCAACTGGGCGAGCGACTTCATGGATCGTCTGACCAGCGTCATCACCGGTGGCGCTTTCAAGTGGAAAGAGTTCGCCGCCGGCATGGCCACGGACATGCTGAAAATCTCGCTCAAGCAGAACATCGGCGACTTCGTCACCAGCACCTTCGGCTCGATGAGTGGCTCTCTGAGCAAGATGCTCGGCATCGGCACCGACGCGGCCGCACAGACCGCACAGACCACGGCGATTACCACTGCGATGACCGCCATGACAACTGCCACCACGGGCGCGATGACAGCGGGCACTACCGCCATTACTAGCGCCATGACAGCGGGCACTGCTGCGATCACCACGGCCATGACTGCCATCACGACGGCCGTCACGACCGCCATGGCAACGATCAGCGCATCCGGCGGCGCATCGAGCCTCGGAGGCCTGGGATCAATGACGGCTCTGTTCGGTGGTGGTGGCGCCGGCGGATCAACCGAGTTGAGCCAGCTCGACTACGCTTCAATCAGCGGCTTTGCCAACGGTGGCATCATGACGGGTAGCGGCTCGCTCGGACTGCACAAGTACGCAACGGGCGGCATCGCCTCCAGCCCACAGGTGGCACTCTTCGGTGAAGGCTCGACGCCCGAAGCCTACGTGCCACTGCCTGACGGTCGCAGCATCCCCGTGACGATGTCTGGCAGCGGCAATACGACGACCACCAATGGCGTCGTCATCAATATCGTCGTGAACCAGGATGGCTCGCAAAGCGACACGACCAGTGGCGACGATGCGAAGGTCTGGCAGGCGATGGCCCAGAAGGTGCGCGGCGTTGTCATCGACGAGATGGGCAACCAGCAGCGCCCCGGCGGCATGCTCTACAATCGATAAGTCACAGGTGACACATGGCACGACCAACCTTTTCCTGGCATCCCAACTACGAGGCCAAGCTCGCACAAGAACCCAGCGTGGCCGTTACCAAGTTCGGTGACGGCTACGAGCAGCGGGTGCCCACGGGCATCAACAGCAGCCCCGAGACCTGGACGGTGGAGTTCACGCGCAGCTCGACCGCCTTTCCGGACGTGCTTGCGTTCGTTCAGGCCCGCAATGGGGTGGAGAGCTTCTACTGGACGACGCCCTTTGAGCAGACCAAGGTGTTCGTCTGTCGCAAGTGGGGCGTGGTGCGCAAGCAAGGCTACATCACGCTCAGTATGGATTTTGAACAGGTGTTTGAAGCATGACCATTCGCGCTGATATTCAGTCCCTTGCGCCCACGGCGCTTTTGGACTTGTTCATTCTCGATTCGACCAACCTGCCAGGCGGCTCGGTGATGCGCTTTCACGCCGGCACCAACAGCCTCTCGCAGCCCGTCGTGTGGCAGGGCCAGACCTACGAGCCCATGCCCATCGAGGCCGAAGGGTTCGACCTGACCACCAAAGGCACGCTGCCTCGCCCCAAGCTCAAGGTGGCCAACACTGGCGGCTATCTGTCGGCAACGGTCAAGTCGTTCAACGACTTCGTCGGATGCAAGGTTACGCGCAAGCGCACCTTTGCCAAGTACCTCGATGCCGTCAATTTTGCAGGTGGCGTGAACCCCGACGCGGACCCCAACCAGTTCATTCCCGATGACCTCTGGTTCGTGGAGCGCAAGGTTGCCGAGACTCGCCACATGATCGAGTTCGAGTTGTCCTCGGCATTCGATCTGATGGGCCAGCAGTTGCCCAGTCGCCAGATCATCCAGAACACTTGCTCATGGAAGTACCGTAGCGGCGAATGCGGCTGGGCGGGCGCCAACTACGACAAGAACAACAACCCCTCTTCGGCGGCCAACGATGCGTGCGCCAAGACGCTTGCCGCATGCAAGACGCGCTTTGGTACTCAACCCATCCGATTTGGAGGCTTTCCTGGTGCAGTTCGAGGAACAACTTGATGCGCTGAGTGGCGCCATGCGTGCGCACGCAGAGGCTTGCTACCCGCAAGAAGCCTGCGGCTTCGTGATCGGCCAAGGCAAGAAGGCGATCTTCATGCCGTGCACCAATGCGGCCGAGCGGTCAGAGCTTACCTTCCTGATCTCGCACCTCGACTATGCCGCAGCCGAAGATGCAGGCGACATCCTGGCCATCTGGCACTCCCATCCCGACCAATCGGCCGACCCGTCTGAAGCTGACCTTGCAGGCTGCGAGGCGACCGAGCTGCCTTGGCTGATCTCGAGCGTGCGCAAAGTCGATGGTTCCCTCGTTCATGAGGGCACCAAACTTGTCGAGCCATCGGGTTTCCGGGTGGACTACGTGGGCCGGCCGTACCTCTTTGGCACCTTCGACTGCTACTCGCTCGTGGCCGACTACTACGAGCGCGAGTACGGAATTCGGCTCGAGCGCTTCCCAAACCTGCGCATCTTGCGATGGTGGGAGAAGGGCCTGGACATCCTGGACGAGGCAAGCTGGAACGCGATCGGCTTCACGCGAATCGAGGACGACGACTATCGCGAAGGCGACGTGGTCTGCATCGCGATGGATTCCGAGGTAGCCAATCACGTTGCTTTGTACGTCACGGGTGATATAATTTTGCATCATCTTGTCAACCGCCTCTCCAGGCGCGAGACATTCGGGCCGTACTGGCTTTCCAGAGTAAAGCTGCACCTCAGACACCAAACAAAATGCTGACTAAAGTTCGCCTCGATGGCGTCATGGGCAAGAAATTCGGCAAGGAATGGGAACTCGACGTTTCCAGCCCTGCGGAAGCCCTGCGCATGATTGAGGCTAACTCGCCAGGCCTGAAGCGCTGGGTTCTCGAGAACCGCGAGAAATACGACGCCTACAAGGTCGTCTGCGTCTACGAAGACGGGCGTGAAGAGGCGCTCAATGACGACACCTACATCGCATCCCGAACCAACCTCAAATCGATTCGCTTCACCCCGACCGTTGCAGGGGCGAGCGGCATCGTGAAGGTGATCGTCGGCGCGGTGCTGATCGTGGGGTCGTTCTACGCTACTGCTGCGGGCTTTCCGACGCTGGGCAAAGCCATGTTCCAGGTTGGCGTGACGCTCGCCCTGGCCGGTGTAGTCGAGATTCTGAGCCCGCGTCCCACCAAGCCTGATGGCAATGCGGATGCCAAGTCGTTCTACTTCGACGGGGCGGTCAACACTGAAATGCAAGGCAACCCCATTCCCCTGATCTATGGCCGTGTGATGGTGGGCTCACACCCCATCTCGGCCTCTATTTCTGTTGACGAGATCGCTCCATGAACGAAGCCAAAGACTCCCTGCGATCCAAAGCGACGCTCTCGATCCTCGATTTGCTGGGCGAGGGGCCTATTGGTGGCCTGGTGAACGGCATGCAGGGCGTCTACCTGAACGGCACGCCGGTGCAAAACAGCAATGGCACGCTCAACTTTCAGGGCGTGAGTCAAGACATTCGAGGCGGCGGCAACTCGCAAACCGTGATGCCTGGCTTTGGCAACTACATCGAGTCGCCTTACAGCGTCGGAACGCAAGTCAAGACAACGACGCCTTATACCTTCTCCGTGTCCCGATCCGATGCGGATGCCGTGCGCGTCATCATGAGCGTCCCCGCGCTGACGACGACCAACGGTGAGAATGGCGACATCACGGGCGCCACCGTTCAGTACAAATTCCAGATTTCGGCAGACAGCGGCGCGACGTGGTGGGACCAGTGGGCAGATTACATCATGGTCGATGCCGGCAGTTGGGCAACTGAAGGTGGCTACCTCACTGCCAATGCACCAAGCTCGGCCTACTATGGGGTGCGAGCCACCATCACGGCCACCTCGAGCGTCGTCGAGCACGCCACCATCACGATCCAGGCGCAGGAGTTCAACGGAGCGGCTTGGCAGAACCTGGGTGGACCCAGGGCGATGCAGATCACGTACTACTACGACGAGTACGGCAGCGCGGTATATGGCGACTCCTATACCGTCGAATCGGCCTACAACAAGGTTCGCTTTGTCCCAGTGGCCACAACGAGCTCGGGCGGGTACGTCACTCAGGGCGCGCTCCAATCCAAGGCCGGCACAACCACCGTCACCATCTCGGGCAAGAGCCGATCGCGTTACCAGCGCAGCCATGTGCTGCACATGCCGCCAGGCAGCAATACGCGAGTTCGCGTCATTCGCCTGACCGCAGACTCCAGCTCGGCGCTGGTGCAAAACGATCTCTACATCGACGCCTACTCGGAGATTGTGTCGCTCAACATGGAGTACCCGAACTCGGCCATCTTCGGTCTGCGGGTGGACTCACAGCAGTTTGGCGGTGCAATTCCCAGCCGCGCCTATCTGGTGGACGGCCTCTACATTCGCGTGCCCGTCAACTACGACCCGGTGGCTCGCACCTACTCGGGCGTGTGGAACGGCACCTTCAAGTACGCAGTGTCGAACAACCCCGCTTGGGTGATGTTCGATGTCCTCACGCACAAGCGTTACGGTCTGGGCAACTTCATCGAAGACAGCCAGGTCGATAAGGCCATGCTCTACACGATCGGCAAGTATTGCGATGAGCTTGTGCCCAACGGCTTTGGCGCCACCGAGCCACGCTTTACGCTCAACACGGTCATTGCCAACGCAAGCGACGCCTACAAGCTCATCAGCGACATCGCATCGGTGTTCCGTGGCATGGGCTTCTGGGATGGCGGCATGGTCAGCTTCACCCAGGACTCGCCCGCCGATCCGGTGATGCTGTATTCGCCCGCAAACGTCATCGGTGGCGAGTTCAACTACGCCGGCAGCGCTCGCAAGGATCGGCACAGCGTCGTGCATGTGACGTGGAACGATCCAGCCGACAACTACAAGCAGAAGGTCGAATACGTCGAGGATGCCGAGCTGGTCTCCCTTTACGGCGTGCGCAAGGCTGACACGCTGGCTTTCGGGTGCACATCGCGTGGCCAGGCGGCTCGCGTGGGCAAGTGGATTCTCTACACCGAGAAGTACGAAAGCGATCTCGTCACCTTCAAGGTGGGCTTGGATTCAGCCTTCGTGATGCCTGGAAACATCGTGAAGATTCACGATCCCAACCGTGCCGGCCGCCGCTCTGCGGGCCGTTTGGTTGCCTGCACTACCACCAGCGCCACACTGGATAGCCCTGTCACGCTCACGGGCGTGACGACCATGTCGATCATGATGCCCGATGGCACTTTTGCCGACCGTCAGATTCTCCAGAGTGCAGGCGCTCACTCGATCGTGACCTGGGCAAGCGCACTGCCGCAGACCCCCGTGGCAAACGCCGTCTGGATGATGGCCGAGACGAACCTGCAACCTGTACTGGCTCGAGTGATCGGGGTGGCCCAAGGGCAAAACCCTGGCGAGTTCGACATCGCCGCGCTGGAGCACAACCCCTCCAAGTTCAACGCAATCGAGCAGGGATGGGCGCTTCAGGAGCGCAAGACCTCGATCATCGACGCGAGCTTTGTCCAAACGCCCACGCAGCTCTTGGTGACCGAGGCTCGGTACAAGGCCGCTCCTGGCGTTTTCGCCAACAAGTTGATGATGTTCTGGTATGGCGACTCGACCCAGTACGAGGTCGCCTACCGTGGCACGGGCGCGACCAACAAGAGCAACTGGGTCACGACCCGCGTCACCGACGGATTGTCGCTTGAAGTGCCCAACGTCGCCGTGGGCAGCTACGAAGTCTCTGTTGTTGGCATCAATCCGCTGGGCAAGCGTTCTGAAAGCACGAGTGCCACCTACACGGTCGTGGGTAAGGTGAAGCCACCGTCGGACGTGGCGCAGTTCTTTGCCGTATCTAACGCGCAGGGCGTGGAGCTCTCGTGGGTGCCCATCGCCGATGAGGACGTGAAGAGCTACGAGGTGCGCGCCTGCGCAACGCCTGGCCAAGCGTGGGATGCCGCGACCAAGGTTATTGAGACGCCGCTCGTTGTGTACCAACTGCCGCCAATCGCTTCTGGAACCTATGAGTGGCTGGTGAAGGCGATCGACACCGCTGGCAACTTCAGCGCCAACGCCAAGCGCGTGTCTGCAACGCTCACTGCCCCTGGCGCCGTGACGCCGACCTACACCTACTCTCGCGCCGACATCGTCGTGAGCTGGGACGCGGCCACCGCCGGGTCGTTGCCGGTCAAGCACTACCTCATCAAACGAGGCGCCACCTGGGCGAGCGCAACCGACATCGGAACGACCAGTGATCTGTCCTACAAGACGCCCGTGAAGTGGGCCGCGACGACGCTCATCTGGGTGGCTGCGGTCGATATTGCCGGCAGCGTGGGTACGCCCACGTCGGTCAACGCCGTCTTCAGCCTGCCTGCCACGCCTGTCGTGACCAGCGCGAAGAAGGCTACGAATTTCACGCTCGACTGGTCCACGCCCTCAAGCAGCCTGCCGATCGCCTACTACGAAGTGCGCTTTGGTTCGTCGTTTGCCATCGGTTCGGTCATCGGCTCGATCAGCGGCAACCAGTTGACGATTCCGATCAACTGGCTCGGTTCGCGCACCTTCTGGGTGGCGGCGGTCGATCTGAACGGCAACGTCGGGACGGCAACAAGCCATGCGCTGTCGGTTATCGTGCCCCATGCACCGACCGGCTTCACAGCTACTTACAACCAGAGCCAGGTGACGATCTCGTGGGCAGACGCTGCCGAGACGCTGCCAGTGGATTTCTATGAGATCAAGCGTGGTGCAGACTGGTCAACCGGCGTGCTGGTGGGCAAGGCCTACGCCAACACCCTCACGCTCGAAGTGAGCTGGACCGAATCGGCCACGTTCACTGTTCGCGCAACCGATGTCAACGGCAATGCAGGCGCCATCGGCACCTACGTGAATGGCATCTCCGCCCCCGGCGCAGTCAGCGTGGCTCACCAGTTCAAGGACGGCAATGCCATCTTGACCTGGGCCACGCCGGCCGGTGGATCGTTGCCGATTCGTCAGTATGAAGTGCGCGAAGGCGCCACTTGGGCCACAGGCTCCGTCGTGGGCGTGACCAGCGATCGGCTGTATTCGATCCCCGTCAACTGGACCTCGAGCAAGACCTTCTGGGTGGCCGCTGTCGATACGGCCGGCAACTACGGCACGGCCGGCAGCCGCACCGTCACGTTCCTGAAGTACGACGCCCCAACCGGTCTCACAGCAACTGTATCGCAAGCCAACATCACGCTTGCGTGGCAATCGGCCGCGAACGGCTCGCTCGACATCGCCTACTACGACATCCGTTTCGGTAGCACCTGGGACACGGGTGAGATCATTGGCAAGGCCAACACCACCACCATCACGCTGCCGATCACATGGGTGGGCAGTCGCACGCTCTGGGTGACGGCAGTCGATACCAACAAGCAGTTCGGTACGTCGGCCTCCGTGGCCACCAGTGTCGTTGCGCCTGGCGCTCCAAGCGTCTCCTCGACGGTGGTTGTGGCCAAGGCCGAACTGAGCTGGACTGCACCAAGCGCGACGCTGCCAATCCGCGAGTACGAGATTCGTCACGGCGCCTCTTGGGCGGCAGGCACGGTCGTGGCCACGACTCTCTCTACCGCCTACCGGGCGCCTGTGGAATGGCTGGGCAATCGCACCTACTGGATTGCTGCTCGCGACGTGAATGGCAACGTCGGCACTGCTGGGTCTACGGTCGTCACTGTGACGGTGCCTGTGGCCCCTACGGTGAGTGGCGCATTCTCGCTCGACGAGTTCAAGCTCAACTGGACCGACCCGGCCTCGACACTGCCCATCGAAGAGTACGAAATCCGCTACGGCACCACATGGGCCGCCGGCACAGTGCTCGGCCGCGTGAAGGGTACAACCATCTCGACCAAGGCCCAGTGGGTGGGGTCGCGAACATGGTGGGTTGCCGCTGTCGATGTGAACGGCAATGTGGGCACGGCAGGCTCGACCTCGCTCACCATTACCGCCCCGTCGGCGCCCAACGTGACGCAGCAGGTGGTGGACAATAACGTGCTGCTCTACTGGACTCAGCCAACCGGCACACTGCCGGTCGTCACCAACGAACTGCGTCGAGGCGCCACCTGGGCGACCGCAACTTCCATCGGTCAGAAAGCGGGCGGCTTCACCACTGTCTTCGAGACTGTGGCCGGCACCTACACCTACTGGGTGGCAGGCGTTGACAGTGCGGGCAACGTCGGCACCCCTGGCAAGGTGACGACCAGCGTGAGCCAGCCGCCCGACTATGCGCTGCTGGCTGACAACAACCTGACCTTTGCTGGCACCAAGTCGAACATGGTGCTCGACACGGACGGCAGCTACATCTTGCCGGTGAACACCACCGAGACCTTTGCGCAGCACTTCACAACGCGCGCCTGGACGACCCCTGATTCGCAGATCGCCGCCGGCTACCCCGTCTTCATTCAGCCGGCCAACAGCCCTGGCTACTACGAAGAGGTGATCGACTACGGCACCGCCATCGGTGGCACCAAGGTCACGGTCACGCCGACCGGCAATACCGTGGCAGGTTCGCCCGCAACAACCATCGACATCAGTGTGAAGCTGAACGTCGGTGACGCCTGGACGGACTACCCGAGCACCTCGTCGGTCTTCGTCAACAACTTCCGCTACGTGAAGGTTCGCTTCACAGTCACGGGCGACAACCTTTCGCTGTACCGATTGGCTAAGTTGAACGTCAAACTTGACACCAAAGTTCGCAACGAAGCTGGCATGAATACCGCCAGCGCGACTGACGCTGTCTCGGGCGCCAACGCGATCATCAATGGCGTGTCGCTCACGAACGTGAACCCCACCAACAGCTCTGGCGTGCGAGTGCCTGATGGTGCGGGTACGCTGATTCGGTTCAGCACGAGCTTTGTGGACATCCAGGCAATCGAGATTTCACTTGCTCTGGGCTCAACCGCTCGCTACGCGCTCTACGACTTCGTGGACGTGCCCAACGCGGCCGGCTTCAAGGTCATGCTCTACGATGCGTCTGGCACGCGCGTGGGCGGAGCCTTCTCTTGGTCAGTCAAGGGCTATTGACCATAAGTCATTCGTGACGTAACATCAGGCATTCCGAGAATTACACATGGCAAACTGGAACCTTCCGACCACCGCGTCCACCTACGTGAACTACACGACCGAGCTGGACGCTCGGCTGGACGACCTTGCCTTGGGCTTGGACCCTGCGCTCGTCACCATCACCAATGCGCCGACCAACACCATTCGCTGGAGCTCGGCTTCATCCAAATGGGAGAAGTTCAACGGCACAGCCTGGTCTGATCTTGCCGCTACCTACGGGATCAACGTCGCCACCGCCAACGCCTGGGCGACCGCTCGCACAGTCTCGCTGACGGGTGATGTGACAGCTACCTCGGCGGCCTGGACGGGCTCGGCAAACCTCTCGATTGCCGCCACACTTCCCACCGTCAACGGCAACGTGGGCAGCTTTGGCTCCTCTTCGGCCGTTCCGGTGCTGACCGTGAACGCCAAGGGTCTCATCACTGCTGTTTCTACCGCAGCACTTGGCACAATCGCCTCGCAAAATGCAAGCGCCGTTGCAATCACCGGTGGCTCGATTGCCGGCGCCGCACTGACGCTCGCTCAATCCACGACTGCCGCCCCAACGGGCGAGGGCGTGATCGAATGGGACACCGATGACGATGTGTTGAAGATCGGCACCGGCACAGGCACGAAGACGCTCGTCAACACTGACAACACCCAGACACTCACCAACAAGACGCTCGGCGCGGGCTCGACCTGGAGCGGCAACGCTGTCGCTGTCGCCTCGGGCGGCACCGGCGCCAGTGACGCTGCGACCGCTCGCACGAATCTGGGCATTGCCTCGATGGGCACGCAAGCCGCCTCGGCCGTTGCCATCACGGGCGGAAGCATCGCGGGCACCGCAATCACGCTGGTGCAATCTACGACTGCCGCACCTACCGCTGAAGGTCGCATTGAGTGGGATTTGGATGACGACCTGATCGTGCTTGGCACGGCGACTGGCACCAAGATTCAGGTCAACACGGATTCGACCCAGACGCTGACCAACAAGACGCTCGGCGCGGGCTCGAGCTGGACAGGAAACGTCATTGCGGCGAGCTACATCGCCACGCTCAACCAAAGCACGACCGGAAACGCGGCGACGGCGACCACCCTTCAGACCGCACGCACGATCAACGGTGTGTCGTTCAACGGCAGCGCCAACATCACGATCACGGCCAACACAACCAACGCACTCACCTTCAACAACGGTGGCGCGGGTGTAGCCAGCGGCACGACGTTTGACGGCAGTACCGCCCGAACAATTTCCTACAACACGGTGGGCGCCCCGAGCACTGCGGGCACCAACGCCACAGGCACATGGAGCATCAGCGTCACCGGCAATGCGGGCACCGTCACCAACGGCGTCTACACCACTGGCGACCAGACGATTGCAGGCGTCAAGACTTTCTCGGATACCGCAGTTGGCCTCACAAGCAGCCTCACCGGTGGCCCCGGTCTCACCGTGCGCAACACGGCGACCGCCAACAACACCACCAAGGCAGTCTCTCTGAGCTATCAGGGCACGACCACGATCGGCGCCCTGAAGGAAGTGGCTCAAATCTACGCCCAGCCGGCCGATGGCGACTGGATCAGCAGCACGATGAGCTTCTGGGTGCGTAGCGCCAACACGCTCTACGCACGCGCCACCTTGGACAGCGCTGGAAACTTCGTCGCCACGGGCAACGTGACGGGCACCTCTGACGAGAGCCTGAAGAGCAACTGGCGCAACCTGCCTGACAACTTCCTCGAGCAACTGGCCACCGTCAAGCACGGCGTCTACGACCGCCTCGACATCGAGCAGACCCAGGTCGGCGTGAGCGCCCAGAGCCTGAAGCCTGTGATGCCCTGGGCTGTCACCACCGGCACCGATGGTCTTCTGTCGGTTGCCTATGGAAACGCCGCACTGGTCGCCGTCATCGAGCTGACCAGCAAGGTCATCGCGCTTGAGGCTCGCCTCGCCCAATTGGAGCAATAAATGTCAAGTAACCTCACCAGCGATCGCGTCTCAATCACCAACGGCGGCACCACGCGCTCCGTCCACCATGACGGCACCGTCATGGGCATGCTCAACACGAGTGGCGGCTGGGATATGTACGTCGATAACTCCGGCCACCTCTACACGAGCAACTACGGCTGGCTGCACGACGCATTTTTCTCGTCAGTCGTCAACTGCGCGGGAAACATCAACTCGGCTGGCGGAAATCCCTCTATCAACTGCTACGGAACAAACTGCTTCACCTACACGCAGTGCCAAACCGAGCTGGTTGACAGTGGCGGAACTCTCCAAATTCGAGAGGTCCGATTCGCCTATGCAAACTGCAATTGCGCCTGTGACTGTTCCAACTGCGCGAACGCTTAAGGATTACTCATGCTGATCTGTCCCATTTCCCTGACCGCAGAGCAGGCTCAAATCCACACAGGCGAGATGCTTCGGGTCGTCAAGGCCCCAAGCGGCGCCGTGACTGTCACGCTCGTCAATTCCATGTTTGAGTTCACCTTCGATCCCGCGCTCGTGACGCAGCGGCCCGACGTGATGTTCCTCAACAAGAACACCGTAGGCGGGCCCGCCTTTACGTGGTTGAGCCAAACTGGCGACAGTGCCGACGGCTACCTGAGTTCGCGTACTGCCAAGCGCATCCACGCCGATAGCGTCTGTCTAGCCCTCTTTGGCGTTGACGCGCAGGGCGAGGTCTTCGTGTACGCACTGCGTGGCGTCCTCGAGCACGAGGGCTTCGCGAGCGTTGTGGAGGTTGGCTTCAACGACCCCAAGGCCGAGAAGCGCTCCAGCAACGTAACGGACGTGCTTTTGAACAACCCCACCTCGAGCGGCACCTTGGCGCACTACGCCTCGGCCTCGCTCAAGGCGTTCATCCAGCACATGCACCTCAAGCAGGTGACGCTCGCCAAACTGAGCACGGCTCGTTCGCTCGACACTCTGGAGCGCCAGGTGGACTTGCTCACGCACGTCGTCCTGGAGTTGGCCGCAGCAGCGGGTGTCTCGACCCACGGCCTTGCCCAAGTGCTGAACGCGGCCAGCGCTGCCCCTGCGGAGGCGCAAAAGTCCATCAGTCGAGTGCTTGCCTACAAGACCCACGTTCGCAACGTCGCGCAAGCCCACGGAGAAAAGGTGAAGGAGCTCTACTCGGCAACCGAAGAGTGAGCCTGGCTATAATGATTATTTTGCGGAGAAGCAATGGCTGAATTTATCATCACGACCAAAAGTACCAGTGGAGCGCCGGCCATTCGCCTGCGCTACGATACGTCCGTATCGAGCCTTGTCAATGCCGATACCGGAGAGCCCGTAGCGCCTCGAATCGAAACGGTTAAAAAGCCGTCTGCGTTTCAAGTCTCTGTCAACCAGCCGGCGACAAAAACATCTCCCAAGGTTCTCAAAATCTCGCTTGGTCTGTCCTGCAACTACGAGTGCGAATACTGCTCGCAGCGCTTCGTGCCACGCGCGGCCGAAACCAATCCCGGAGAAGTTAAGTCATTCGTGAGCGAATTGGACGCCTGGGTCACGAGCGAGCCCAACCGCATCGAATTTTGGGGTGGCGAGCCACTCGTCTACATCAAGACGATGCGCCCGCTCGCCGAGGCGCTTCGCGTCAAGTATCCGAACGCGATGTTCTCCATCATCACCAACGGCTCGCTGCTCACGCTCGAACTGAATGAGTGGCTCGATACCATGGGGTTCAGCGTGGGCCTGTCTCATGATGGGCCAGGCCAGTCGGTGCGTGGGCCAGACCCCCTTGATTCGCCCGAGACGAAGGCAGCAATCCTCGATCTGTGGAAGCGCCTTGGGCCTCAGCGCCGCATGAGCTTCAACGCCATGCTCAACCGCAACAATCCCAGTCGGGCCGCCATTCAGCAGTTCTTCGCCGACTTGGTGCAAGACCCAAACGTTCCCATCGGCGAGGGCGCCTTCGTTGACGCCTACGACGAGGGTGGCGCGGCCAACTCGCTCAAGCCCGAAGAGTTCGCCGCGTTTCGCAACCTCTCGTTCGCTGAAATCCGAACCGGACAGGCGGCAAACTTCCACGCCGTGCGGGATCGGGTCACGAGCTTTGTGAACTCCATTCGAGTCGGCCGGAAATCCGACTCTCTGTCGCAGAAGTGCGGCATGGACTTGCCCGAGAACATCGCTGTGGACTTGCGAGGCAACGTCATGACTTGCCAGAACGTGAGTGCAGCCTCCGTCGCACCCAACGGCCAGAGTCACAACATCGGCCACGTCTCGGACCTGGCCAACGTCAAGCTCAACACGGCCACGCACTGGGCCAAGCGAAGCGAGTGCCCCAACTGCCCAATGCTCCACATCTGCAAGGGCTCTTGCATGTTCCTCGAGGGCGATCTCTGGGAAACCTCGTGCGACAACGCCTTCTCGGACGCTGTTCCGATCTTCGCCGCTGCCATCGAATTCATGACGGGGCTCGTCCCCATGCGAATCGACGGCCCCCAGCGCGAAGATCGCAAAGACCTCTGGACGCAGCAAGTCGCGCCAGCGCGGCCTCGCGTGATTCCCATCGTCGCTCACAAGGCTTGATATGACCGAAACAACCGACAACCTGTCCTACTGGGAGCGCCCAGCGTTCCACCAGGCGCTTCAGACCGACGTGCCCACCTTCCAGAGCGACTCAGACGGCATCACCGTCGCGAAGCTCAACGATCACTTCTACAAGCTCGTGGATGGCCAACTTCTGGGCGCTCGCGTACCGGCCGATCTGCAACTGCCCGCTGAAGGCGCCTGGGCGCTCATCACGGAAACCGGTTGGATTGCTACTAAGGCTCGCTCGATGCTCGGAACACAACTCAGCACACCAGTCACGGGTGAGTAATGAAAGCGCCGCGCCTTCTCCCTGACTGGAAGCGCATCATGCGCCGCGCCTGGAGCATCAAGCTGATGATCCTGGCGGGCCTGCTGTCGGGCCTGGAGGCCATCCTGCCCATCGTCATGGATGCCATCCCCTGGCCCCGCTGGCTTGCCTCCACGGTGATCTCGCTCGTGGTCGGACTTGCCTTTGTCACTCGCCTTATGGCCCAGCAAGATGATTGATCGCTCACCCAATCGTGCCCGCGTGGCCGTAGGCAGCCTTGTGCTCGCCGCCTCCACACTCGTGGGCATCGCGCTGCATGAGGGCTACACGGACAACGCTGTCATCCCCGTGCCAGGCGATGTGCCCACCTACGGGCACGGCACCACGCGCCACGCCGACGGCACGCCCGTCAAGATGGGCGAGAAGACCAATGCCACCCGTGCCCTCGTCGATCTGCTGCGCGATGCGTCGAAGTTCGAGCAAGCGGTCAAGCGCTGCGCACCGGTCCCGATGCACCCCTACGAGTTCCAGGCGTATGTGAGCTTCACCTATAACGTCGGAGAGTCGGCGTTCTGCAACTCGACCCTGGTCAAGAAACTGAAGACCTTCGACTACGAGGGAGCCTGCAAAGAGCTCCTGAAGTGGGACAAGGTCAAGGGCGTGACCATCAAGGGCCTGACCGTCCGCCGTGAGGCTGAATACCGTACCTGCGCGGGGCAAGGCGAGGGCGCATGACCTTCCTTCTGGGCATCAAGGACTACCTGTGGGCCGCGCTTGTCGTGGCGCTGCTCGCTTTCGGGGTGACGCAGTACGTCGGCAAGACCCGTGTTGCTGCCGAACTGGCCACTTACCGGCTCGAGGTCGCCAAGGCGACAGCCGACCAGGAATCTCTCGCCCGCACCCGCGAACACGAACTCACCCAAACCAATGAGAGGCTCACCGATGAACTCGTCAGGAAAGACAAGCTCTTGGCTGCTCGCGACACTTCTGCTCGGCGCTCTGATGCAGGGCTGCGCAACGAGATCGCCCGACTCAATGCCCGTGCAACCCCCGCGAATCCCGAAGCCAGCGCCTACGCTCATGAAGCCCGTACCGCCCGAGAGCTACTTGGAGCGTGCTCAAGCGAATATCGAAGCCTGGCGAGTGACGCTGACGGGCTCCGCAACCAAGTGAGCGGACTGCACAACTACATCAACGAAGTCGTTCAACCTGGCAAATAAGTCAGGCATGACTTGACATTTTCGGCGTTTCGGCCGTAGAATGCCCCAAATTCCTGGAACACCCATGCCCGCCGCAAAGCTGAACCTCACCGTCGAGCAGGGCGCCGATTTCTCCAAGCGCCTGGTGTGGCGTGACAAGAACAAGCGCCCCGTGAATCTGACTGGCTACACCGCCAAGATGCAGGTGCGCTCGTCTGCGGGTAGCCCCACCGTCATTCTCGAGCTGTCCACCACCAACGGGCGCATCAGTTTCCCAGGCAGTGGGGCGATTGAACTCACCATTGCCTCCAATGACACCGAGACAATCACGTCCGGCGTGTATGACCTGAAGCTCTACGCGCCAGATGGCAGGGAAATTCGCTTCATCGAAGGCAAGCTCACGGTTACACCCGGAGTCACCAAAGATGGACTTTGAAGTTGTCCAGACGACCGAGGAAATCACGGTCGTCGTGCTCGATGAGCAGCCTGCGGAGATCATCTCCGAGGGTGTGATGGGCCCGCCTGGCCCGCCAGGCAACAACCTTGTGGGCGGCTATGCCGTCGCACTCAGTAATCCGCAGCCTGGGGACGTGCTGTCCTTTGGCGACAACAAGTTCGTAAACACATCCGCAGCCAGTCTGACGGACGGAGGAAACTTCTGATGACCAACACAGTCCGCATCAAACGCCGCGCCGCCGGTGGTGCAGCCGGCGCTCCCGCCTCGCTGCAAAACGCCGAACTTGCTTTCAACGAACAGGACAACACGCTCTACTACGGCTTTGGCACGGGTGGTGCGGGTGGTAGCGCCACCAACGTCATCGCAATTGGTGGCTCGGGCGCGTTCGTCACCCTGGGCGGCAGCTACGCCAACCCAACCTGGATCACCTCGCTCGCGGGCAGCAAGATCAGCGGCAACATCGCGGGCAATGCCGGCACTGCCAGTGCTCTTGCCGCTTCGCGCTCGATCTCGGCCACCGGGGACGCAAGCTGGACGATCAGCTTCGACGGCTCTGCTAACGCCACCGCTGCGCTGACGCTGGCAGCTTCGGGCGTGACGGCCGGCACCTACCGCTCTGTGACCGTGGATACCAAAGGTCGCGTGACCGCAGGTACGAACCCCACGACGCTGGCAGGCTACGGCATCACTGATGCACAAGCGCTCGATGGCGACCTGACCGCCATTGCCGCACTGACCGGCACCGGTATCTTGAAGCGCACGGGCACCGATACCTGGACGCTCGACACAAGCACCTACCTCACCAGCATCAACTCCTCGATGGTGACGACCGCTCTGGGCTTTACGCCCGAGGACGCCGCCAACAAGGGCGTGGCAAACGGCTACGCCAGCCTGGACGGCACCGGCAAGGTTCCCTCGGCGCAGTTGCCTTCGTTCGTCGATGACGTGCTGGAATACGCCAACTTGGCTGCATTCCCCGGTACGGGCACGGCCGGCGTCATCTACGTGGCGCTCGACAGCAACAAGACCTACCGCTGGGGCGGCAGCGTCTACATCGAAATCTCGGCTTCGCCTGGCTCGACTGACAGCGTCACCGAAGGCTCGGTCAACCTGTACTTCACGCAGGCTCGCGCCCGCGCTGCGATCTCGGTCACCGGTTCGATCGCCTACAACAGCACCACTGGCGTTCTGAGCTACACCGAATCGGTGTCCTCGGTGGCCGGCAAGACCGGCGCCGTGACCCTCGTCAAGGGTGATGTGGGCCTAGGTAACGTCGAGAACACAGCGCTTTCCACCTGGGCGGGCTCGGCCAACATCACCACGCTTGGCACCGTCACGACAGGCACCTGGAGTGCCACGGCGATTGGCGTCACGAAGGGCGGCCTGGGTCTGACCGCAGCCGTCACCGGTCTGCTGAAGGGCAACGGCACGAGCTACGCGGCAGCCGTGGTTGACACGGACTACCTGTCGCCAAGCAGCACACTGGATGGCGGCACGTTCTAAGTCAGAACTGACGTATAATTTGCAGGCTCCTACATAGGAGCCTGTTTTTCTTTCGCGAGGTACATACCGATGGCAAATACGATCATTCCCAAGCGCTCGAGTGTGGCGGCAAAGGTGCCGCTGCCAGGCGACCTTGAAATCGGTGAAATCGCCGTCAACCTCGCCGATGGACTCATCTTCACTAAGAACGCCAGCGGCACCGTCATCACACTCGGCGGCAGTAGCGGCAGCTACCTGCCTCTTGCGGGCGGCACGCTCACGGGCGGTCTGACAGTTGGCGGCAACTTGCTGCTCTCGACCAACGCGGGCAGCTCTCGCACGATCGGCTTCGCAGGTGGCACGGACACCACGCTTGTGCTTCAGGCGGGTGGGGCGTCCGGGGCTGGCGCAAACCTGGAGCTGACTCGCGACAACATTGCGTACGTGGATGCCACGCTGACTCGTTTGCGTAGCGTGGATGGCGCGACGAGTTTCCTCGAAGCATCGGCATCCGGCGTCAACGTGATGACCGGCGCACTGACCCAAGGTGGCAATCAGGTCGTTCACGCAGGCAACGTCAGCACCTACGCCCTGCCTATCGCCGGCGGCACGCTGACGGGCAACCTCGGCCTGGGCACGGGCGTGACGCCACTGAGTCTGCTGCATCTGGGCACGGCAAACCCCGAGATTCGCTTTGACGACGACGACGCCACGGGTGTCGTTCAGCTTCGTCAAACGATTGGCACGTTCCTCGTCACGATCGACCCAAACAACGTCGATGCGAACAGCACCTTCCTTGTGCGCCTGGACAACGCCGACGCCTTCACGCTCACGACCACCGGCGCCACCTTTGCAAGTGGCATCACCGCTCCGAGCTTCACCGGCAAGGTGACGAGTCGAGTGGTATCGATCGCCGACGGCACTTCGATCACGATGAACGCCGACACCACTGATCTGGCGGTACAGGTGAATACACAGGCCGCCGGCACTCTGACCATCAACGCGCCTACCGGCACACCCGTGAATGGTCAGCGTCTCATGCTGCGCCTCACGTCCTCAAATGCGCAGACTTTCGCCTGGAACGCCATCTTTCGCGGCTCAACCGACCAGGCCTTGCCCGCCACGTCCTCGGGCGCCACCAAGGAAGACTACGTTGGTTTCATTTACGACAGCGTTGCTGTCAAGTGGGACTTGATCGCCAAAAACTTTGGATTCTGACCATGAAAATCGACTTTGAATTCGAGACCCAGTTCGGCACCTATCGCGATGCCCTTCACCTTCCGGAGAACGAGACCTTCACCGAGGAGCAGCTCGCCCTGATGAAGCAGCAACGTCTGGATGGCTGGCTCGCGATCATCAACGCTCCGCAGGTTGAAGAAGCACCCGTGGTTGAAGAAGCACCCGTAGTGGTGGACGGAGCCGAGTAATGGCTGACCGGTACTGGGTTGGTGGAAGCGGCACCTGGACATCAACCTCCACAACAAACTGGAGTACCGCCGCCCCGCTCATCTTCACTGCGTCCATTAGCGGCACGACGCTGACCACGGTGGGCTCGCCAGCGCTCGTGGCAGGCATGCAGCTCCGCAACGCCACCGGCATTGCGCGAGGCACGATCGTCAGCGGCTCCGGCGATACATGGACGCTCTCGGCATCGTTTACCGACGCCTCGCAGTCGATGTACGCCTACACGACGGGCGCATCGGCGCCAACGGCGGCGGACAACGTGTTCTTTCCGGTTCCGCTTGGCATCGCCTACGTCGTAACAATGTCGGGGGCGATAGACGTTGCCGACTTCAACGGCTCGGTGTCTGGCGTGACATGGGGAGGCAACGCAACGCTCACCATTGCCGGCAGCCTCCTGGCGGTCTCGGGCACCAGCCTGAATTATTCGGGCACCCTGAGCTTTACGGGGTCAGGGGCCAGAACCATTGCTGTCAGCAATGGCCTGAACAACCCCGTCACCTTCAACAACGCCACCGGCGTGTGGACGATGAGCAGCGCCCTGTCCACGAACTCCGCGCTGACGGTGACGGCAGGCTCGCTCATCACCAACAACTACGCGCTGGGTGCACTGTCTTTGAATTCCACTGGCGCGCTCACGCGCTCGATCTCACTGGGTTCGAGCACCGTGACACTCAGCGGTGCTTCCCCTATCGGCCTTGCAAACACCGGCCTGACGTTCAGCGCCGGAACCTCTCAGATCAACATCGCCTATGCGACCCCCACGGTCAGCACAGGCGATGTCGCGCTCTACAACGTTGCCTTCACAAACAGCTTTCTTGGCTCGGTGAGTATCAGCGGCGCCAGCACCTGGAATAATCTTTCCTTTGCCGGCTACCCCACGGCCAGCGTCAGAAACTTCACCTTTGGTGGCAACCAGACAATCAATGGGACGCTGACACTTGCACAAGCAACCTCACCCCTCAACCGAACACTCGTCACCTCCGACATTCTTGGCGTGACGCGGACTCTGACCGTTGCCAGTTTTGCTGCGAGCAGCATGGACTATGACTTTCGGGACATTGCTGTTGTCGGTACGGCTGCTCCCATTAGTGGACAACGATTTGGTGATTGTGGTGGCAACAGTGGCATCACATTCTCGGCAGCCAAGACCGTCTACCGGGTGAGCACGAATAGTGCTTGGGCATATTCCACCGGATGGGCATCAACCGCAGGCGGCACGGGAGTCGTCACGAACTTTCCGCTGGCCCAGGACACCGCTGTTATCGGCGCCACCGCCCCCGCCGCAGCGGGTTCACTGACCATCTCAGCGACGTACCCCATCGGCACCATCGACCTGTCCGCTCGGACGGCCGGCGCCACGATGACGCTGACGCTTGGTGGCAACACCTTCTATGGAAGCTGGATCGGCGGCGCCGGTGTAACGATGTCGAATGCGGTGATTTTTGCAGGTCGGGGCACTCAGACAATCACCTCTGCCGGAAAAGCGTTTGCATCCACCGTAGACTTCATTGGCCCAGGTGGAACCACGGCGCTGAATGACGCTTTCACTTGCTCTAGCACCACTACTTTGGGAGCTAGTACGCTGAATTTGAATGGGTACACCGCAACAACTAATGCCTTTTACTCGTCAACCTCCGGTGCTCGATCCATCCTGTTCAATGGTGGCAACATCACAATCACGGGTTCGGGCAGCATGGCGTTCTATGTCAGTGGTGCTCTGACCCTGTCAGGCACCCCCACGATCAATTTCACTTACAGTGGAAACGTCGCTACAACCATTAGCGCCGGCTCATGGGTGGATGGCAACACCTTTGATTTCAATATAAAAGCGGGCACGTACACGATCTCTCCCGGCGGAGCCCTTGGGAATCTTAATTTCACAGGGTTTTCCGGGACGCTCCAGGCTGGAGCACGCACAATCTATGGTGGTTTGACCCTGAGCCCCACCATGACGATCAACACCGGACCCACCAGCACTCAAACCTTTGCCGGCTCGAGTGGGACGGGGCAGATCACCTGCAATGGCAAAGCCATACCGTGCCCCATCAGCTTTGCGACGACAGGTAGAACGTGGAAGCTGATGGACGCTCTGAGCACGTCTTATGCCACGTCACTGACCTCCGGTACGCTGGACTTGAACGGCAAGACGCTCACCTGCCCCTCTTTTACTTCAAGTGGCACCATTGCTCGAAACCTGACCTTCAATGAGGGAACCCTGGCGATCAGCGGTACGGGTTTGTGCGCCACCTTCAACGGCAGTGGCTTCACGTCAACGGCGGGTAGCGCACCGGGCCAACTGTCATTCACGGGCGCTTCGGCAAAGAGCATGATCGGTGGCGGCTTGAGTTTCGCCTGCGCATTGAATCAAGGCAACGGAGGCACGCTCACGCTCAACAACGGCAACTACACGTTCGATAACATCACGGCGTCCTACAGACCTGCAACGATTTCGCTGCCCGCCAATTACACAACCACCGTGAACAACTTCACGCTGAATGGGATAGCCGGGTCGTTGGTGACTCTCAACTCCACAATCGCCGGTTCGCGTGCCTCCTTGTCCAAATCCAGTGGCGCGGTCGCGGTCAATTACTTGAGCATCAAGGACATTTCGGCCACAGGCGGCGCTACCTGGACCAACAACCTTGGGACAAACGGCGGCAACAACCTCGGTTGGACATTTACCGCCATCGCCATCGCTGCTCTGAACGGCAACTTCTTCAGCTTCTTCTAACCCACTCTGGAGCTCGCCATGCCTGCTTCCTTCGAGATCGTCCCCACCGGCATCCGTACTGCCAGCGTTGAAGGCTTTACCCACGTCATCAAGCGCGTGGAATGGGTGCTCAAGGGCACCCAGGACGGCCAGGCGTTTGAGTTGCCTCAGACCACCGAGATGGGCCCAGTCGATGCCCAGGCCTTCATCCCACTCGAGGAGATCACCGATCCGGCGATTGTCATCGCCTGGGTGGAGGCGGCGCACCTCACCATGACGGCCGTAAAGGACCACATCCAGCTCGTGCTCGATCGCCTGGTGGCCGAAGCCGCTACCGAGAAGGTGCCGATGCCCTGGGCGCCCCAACCCGAAGCACCCTGAATGATTTGGCTATACTGGCTAAGTCACTGTTGACATACCTTATAGGAGAAACCCATGTCCCAAATGCAACCTCAAATCTTCCAACTGGCCAACCTGACTGGCCAAGACATCGAAGCCATCATGAACGGCCTGAACGAGCTTCCCGCCAAACAGTCGCGTATCGTGATGAACAAAGTGGAAGGTCAGATCATCCAACAGGTGCAAGCCCAGCAAGCGGCTCAAGTTTCACTGGCTAAGACCGCCGACGCCAAGGCAAAGACAGAAGAAGTTGACGCGCCTGCGGAAAATTGATCCATAAGTGATACTTCACGAGTGACTAAAGTTCGAGTAGAATTCGGCATCCAAAACCGACCTTGAAAGTCCCTAAGATGTCGTCTGCCGAACAACTCATTGAAACCAGTTTCAAGGTCATCCAGGGCGACCTGGAGGACATGAAAGCCAGCATGTCCAAGATGGCCGACGCGCTGTCCAAGATCGCAGTCTTGGAAGAGCGTCACCAGACCATGTCGGCCAACATGCTCCACATCACGGAAAAGCTCGAAAAGATCGCTGAACGCCAGTCGATGCTCGAGTTGGCCCATGTGAAACAGGACACAACCGTCAAGGTCACGGTCAAGGCCATCCAGGTGATCTGGGGCGTGATCGGCGGCGGTGTCCTCTACGGTGTTTGGCAGATCATGAAGATGGTTGCCACTCAGGGTTAAGTCGCATTAGCAGGGCGACATGCCCATAGGAGTGAGAAATATATGGCCATCACGACCGACATCGATCAGTTCATCGAAGTCTATAACGACCTGGACAAATACCCCTCGATGGCCGACGTAGCAAAAGTGCTCGGCATCTCCCTGAAGACCGTGCGCAACAAGGCAGGCTTCATCCGCACCGCCTTCAAAAGCAACCCCAAAGGCCCCAAGCTCGTTAGCCGTGCACCGGTCAATGACAGCCCCATGTCGGAGGACAGCTCCAAGTTCATGGAGCACTGGGGGCCAGAAGAATGCGTCGAGGAGTTGCGGCGCATCTCGGAGATCGATCCCGAGAAGGTCGTCACCCGCAACTACTTTCGCAACCACAGCGCCATTTCCGAATCGACCTGGAACCGCTACTTCGGCACGTTCGAGGAGTTCAAGCGCCAGGCCGGCATCAAGCTCTCGCGCCAGCAGCACGCTCACGAGCGGCACATCGCCAAGCACGCCTCGGTGGATCACTACCGGCAGATGAACGTCGAGCGCCAGGACTGGGCCGACAAGTACACCCGCACAAACAACAACCGCTTCAAGACGATCCTCACCTGCTCGGACCTGCACGACATCGAAATCGACCCGTTCTACCTGCGCGTCCTGATCGATACCGCCCAGCGCGTCCAGCCCGATGTGATCGTCCTGGCTGGCGACATCTTCGACCTGCCAGAGTTTGGCAAGTACGGCGTCGATCCGCGTGAGTGGGATGTGGTGGGTCGCATCAAGTTCGCCCACGAGGCCATTCTCGGCCCGCTGCGTGACGTGTGCCCCGAGGCCCAGATCGACTTCATCGAAGGCAACCACGAGGCACGCCTGCTGCGCCAGCTCGCTGATGCCACCCCAGCTTTGCGCGCAGTGCTCTCGGACCTGCATGGCTTCACGGTGGCCAAGCTCCTGGGCCTCGAGAAGTACGAGATCAACTACATCGCCAAGGCCGACCTGGCCGCCTTCACCAAGCGCGACTTCGAGAAGGAGCTCGCCCAGAACTACAAGGTCTACTTCGACACGGTGCTCTGCCATCACTTCCCGCACGCTCGCAACATGGGCCTGCCTGGCATCAATGGCCACCATCACAAGCATCAGGTGTGGAGCGAATTCAACCCCGTCTACGGCGCCTACGAGTGGCACCAGCTCGGCTCTGGCCACAAGCGCAGCGCCTCCTACTGCGAAGGCGAGCGCTGGCACAACGGGTTCGCTCTCGTCAACGTAGACACCCACACGCGCTCCACCGCGTTTGACTACATCTCCGTCACCGACTTCGCAGTGGCTGGCGGGAAGTGGTATCACCGCGAGCCGCACGAGGTCGATGCGTCGATCCCTGCAAGAATTCGTTAACCGAATGCGCCTCAGTCACGACTGACTGAGGTATAGTCTCTATAGGATCAACTTCAAGGTAAGCAGTACATGGCCCGAGCAAAAGCCCCTTCGACTCCACGACGAGCCCCCAAGCGCCCAACCAAACGGAGCGCAGTGCTCCGCGAGGAAGACCAGGAGGCCCAGTCGGACTTCAGCATCCCCAAGCAAGAGCGGGCCAATCGTCAACCGATCGAGGCTCTGAACGAATCCCAGAAGCGCTACATCAGCGCAATCAAGTCCTTTGAGCTCGTGTTCGCCACGGGCCCCGCTGGTACGGGCAAGACCTGGCTCTGCGGCGCACTGGCAGCACAAGCCCTCTCCGAAGGCGTGATCGACAAGATCATCATCACCCGGCCGGCCGTGGAAGCGGGAGAGTCCCTGGGCTTTCTGCCTGGCGAGATCGAAGACAAGTTCGACCCGTTCCTGCAACCCTTCCGCGACGTTCTGAACGAGCGCCTGGGCAAGAGCTACGTGGAGTACCTCATGAAGATGGGCCGCATCGAAGCGGCGCCGCTCGCCTACATGCGCGGGCGCACCTTCAAGCGGTCATTCGTCATCCTGGACGAGGCGCAGAACACGACGCCCAACCAGATGAAGCTCTTCCTCACCCGCATCGGGCCCGACTGCAAGGTGGTCGTGAACGGGGACACCCGACAGAAAGACATCCACGGGACTTCGGGTCTCGAGGACGCCATTCGCCGGGTTTCCCACATCCCGAGCGTCAAGTGCGTGGGCTTTTCTCGCAAGGATGTGGTCCGCTCCGGCCTCGTGCAAGAGATCGTGGAGGCCTACGAGGTCGATTCCGACGACTGAACGGTCGCGGGGAAATACGCGGGGAATTTTCGCCCCGCGTATAGTTAATATACTTCACGAGTGAATTTATTCTTACCTTCTATGCCGGCCCCAAACCCACCCGTTCTCATCCCCGACACCCCGAAACTGACCGAGTGGTTCGGCTACTTCTACGGGCACGACCTGGGCATGCTCCACGCGGAGCTGCTCGCAATCCAGCACATCCCCAACGACTTGCTGCAAAAAGAGGCAGGCCTCTACCGCACCAAGTGGTTCGACTACCGTCGGATGCACCCGACCAAGGCGACCTACCTCTTCGCCCACGAGTTCAACCGGGCCTACCAGGGCTTCATGGTGGCCACGCATGACCAAAGCGGCCGCTACATGCGAGCCTTCAAGCAGATGGACATTCTCGAGGCGCGCGAACGGCTCTCGGTGTGGCGACTGCGTCAACTGGCTGACAGCCTGGGCATGCGCTACGACTTCTTCCTGAACAAGGCCTTTCGCTGGCACAGTCACGACGGCTGGTTCCTGAAGAAGCTCGACAAGGGCGGCCGCGCCGCACCGCGACCTGCCCACATCGGCGCCAACCCCGAGCTCATTACCGACGTGATGATGGCCTGGGAAGAGGAGTGCGCCGCTCGCATCCAGTTCCCCAAAGACACCCGCTACAAGGTGGAGAACTTCTTTGGCCATGTGGATCAGCTCGACTGGGAGGCCTACCTCGTTGCCCAGATCAAGACCCGCAGGCACCCGCAGTACGCGCTCCATGCCGCGCTCTATGTCGAACGCACATTGCGCATCGAGCGGGCGGTTCAGGAGTTCGACGAGCGGGTTGTTCACTCGGCAATCGCAGAATGCGGTGCGTGATAAGTCACCCGTGAGCTATACTGCACCTGTCTTCACTTTTTTACATCGAGAACGCTATGTCCGAAACCACTCTGCGCTCCAAAGCGCCATTCAAAAAACCAGTGCCCCTCAAGGGCCACGAAGCGTTCGTCAAAGCCCTCGAACAGGGCCTCGCGGTCGTCACCCTCGTCACCCTGGCCGGTGAGGTTGTCAAAGGCAAGATTCACGCCGCTGACAAGTACACGATCTCCCTGAAGATCACCACGGCCGATGGCGGCTACCAAGTGCGCGTCTTCTTCAAGCACGCCCTCGAATCGTTCGAGACCAACCCCAAAGATCAAATCAAAGCGGCCTGAGATGTATGACGGACGCAACCTCTATCGCGGAACAATCCGCCGCTGAAATGATCGGCTCGTCATTTGAAGGCGAGACCACCACTACCAAAGCCCCTGCACCCGTCGCCTCGAGCAGCACCGTGATGGACGACATCACGGAGACGTTCGACTTCGATGCGGACTTCCAGACCCGTGTCGCCGCTCTGGCCACCCAGAACATCGAGTTCGTCAACCGGGTGGGCCACCTGCTGCGCCCTCAATACTTCGAGGACGCGGGCGAAGCGGTGCTCGTCAACCTGGCGCTCTCTTACCACGGTCGCAATCGCAGTCTGCCTGACAAGACGATCATGGCCGACATCATCAAGCGCGGTGTGGCCAACAAGATCGTCAAGAAGGACGTAGTGCCCCTTGCGGTCACGGCCTACAAGAAGCTCTACGGCGCGGCCGACGTATCGGGCCGTGAGTACATCGAGGAGCGCATCGTCGAGTTCGCTCGTCACCAGGCCACCACCGCCGCGATTCTCAAGTCGGTGGAGCTCGTGCAGCGTGGCGAGTTCGAGAAGGTCGAGCAGTACATCAAGGAGGCGGTCGAAGTCGGCATCAACGAAGACGGCGGCGCCTACGACTACTACTCGAATATCAGCGTCCGCACGAGCGAACGTCTGGACGATGCGGCCGGCACGAAACCCCCGCGCGGCATCACCACGGGCCACCTGAAGCTCGACGAAATCCTCTACCACCGGGGCTGGGGTCGCAAGGAGCTGGCCACCATCATGGGCGGGGCCAAAGCCGGTAAGACCACCGCACTGATCGGGTTCGCAAAGGCTGCGTCCCAGGCCAAGTTCAACGTGCTCTACGTGACGCTTGAAGTGTCCGCCAAGATCATCAGTGAGCGCCTGGACGCATCGGTCTCGGACACGATGATTAAGGAGCTCTCCAAGCACATCAAGGATGTCGAGGCCAAGGTGAGCGCAATGGAGGCTCACTCAGGCAAGCTCATCATCCACGAGTACCCATCGGGCACCTTCGCTCCCAAGCAACTGCGGGCACTGCTGGATCGCTATGAGGCGAAGGGTCAGAAGTTCGATCTGGTCGTCGTGGACTACGCCGACATCATGGCGCCGAACTTTCGCTACAACGATGTGATCGAGAACTCCAAGAGCGTCTACGTGGACCTTCGGGCCATCGCGCAAGAAAAAGACGTTGCGATGCTCACGGCCACGCAGACCAACCGAGAAGGCTACAAGGCCACGGTCGCGAAAGCCGAACACGTCGCCGAAGACTTCAACAAGGTGCGAACCGTTGACTTGATGATCTCCATCAACATCACCGACGAGGAACGCAGCAAGGGCGAAGCGCGTCTCTACTTCGCCGCCAGCCGTAACCAGGAGTCGGGCTTCACCCTGTTCATCAAGCAAGACATCGCCAAGATGAAGTTCATCGAGTCGATTCTGAGGAGAGAGTGATGACGCCTGCATTTGCACTGGCCATGCTGGTCATCGTCATGGCCTTCTTCACGATGCTCGAAGGACACCTGATCTTCGCGTTCATCCTCGTGTGGCTTGCCGCCGAGCTCGTGACATGAGCCGCAACGAAGACCTCCAGGAAGCCCTGGAGACGATCGACATGGAGTCGTGGCTTGACCGCGAGGGTGTCACCTACAAGGTCACGCGCGGCTCCAGGGGCACCCAGTTGAACGTCAAGGAGTGCCCGTGCTGTGGTGGCTCGAACTGGAAGGTGTACCTCAACGCCGAGAACGGGTTGGGCAACTGCTTCTCGGGTGACTGCGAGACCAAGTTCAACAAGTGGAAGTTCATCCAGGCGAGTCTGGGCACCTCGGTCAGCACTCGGGACTTGATCGAACACATCAAGACCGTGGCGGCCGAGCAGGGCTGGCACCCCAAGGTTCGACATACGGCGGCAGTTCGGCATACGGGTGAGCTCCACCTGCCCGAATCGATCGCGATGCCGCACAACGGGCGCAACCTCAAGTATCTGGACAACCGGGGCATCACGGGCGACATCGCCCAATACTTCCGCCTGAGCTACTCCGCAAAGGGCGTCTTCGCCTACTGCGATGACGACGGCAAGGCGCGGCGCCAGAGCTACGCCGGTCGCATCATCATCCCGATCTACGGGCTGGACGGCGAGCTTGTGAGCTTCCAGGGTCGTGACATCACCGGCACGGCCGAGCAGAAGTACCTCTTCCCGCCAGGCTTTGCCTCGACCGGCGCCTACCTCTACAACGGCCAGAACGCGATCGGTGCCAAGCGCATCGTGATCGGGGAGGGCGCATTCGATGTGATGGCACTCAAGATCGCATTGGACGGCGACCCCGCTCTGCGCGATGTGGTGCCGGTGGGCTCCTTCGGCAAGCACCTGTCTGAAGGTACGGCGGAGAGCCAGGTGGGTAAGCTCATTGCGCTCAAGGAGCAGGGCCTGCGTGAAGTCACCTTCATGTGGGACGGCGAGAAGCGGGCAACGCAGGATGCGGTCAAGGCGGCGCTCGTCGTTCGCGGACTTGGGCTCATTGCTCGGATCGCCTTCTTGCCGCGCGACAAAGACCCCAACGAAGTCGCCCCCGATGTGGTGCGGCAAGCGTTCTGGAAAGCCGAGACCCTGACGCCTGCGACTGCGGCCAAGATCAAGCTGAAGTGCCTGATGGGCTGATGCGTAGGGGCGATCAGACCCCGCGCTTGAGTTCATACAATTTTGAATCAACGATTTATATCAAGGACCACTATGTCAACTTCCGTCGTACATGAAGGCACACTCCTGATGCACGAGGGCGGCACCAAGTTTTACGAAACGATGGTGTTCCACGCGGCCGACCATGGCCAACACCTGCTCGTCAAGCGCTGGGGCAAGACCAGCGCCATGAGTGGGGGTGGCGAGATTCAGATTCTCTCTTACCCCAACGCCCGTAAAGCTCAAGCCGCTGCCGAGAACGTCATTCGCCAGAAGGAGGGTCGGGGCTACGCCAAGCGAGGCGTTGCGATCGGGCTGCACGGGTACGGCGGCACCATCGATAGCAGCAACCTCGCCCAACTTCTCAAGACCCACTACGGCACGGACAACGCCCAAGCCATCTTGCGCGAGTTCATGGATGAACTCAGAGGAACTCAGATCACGGGCGCTTGGGTTGACGAGGCCGACAGCATCGTGAGTGAGGAGCCTGCGCCCGAACCCGAGCGCGGCGAGAACTGGGGAAGCTGGTGAGGACCGCTCACCGGCAATCGAGCGCACCACCTCAAACCCCGCAAATTTCGCACTACACTGTAAGTCAGCAATGAGCAACACCCGTTTTGGGCCCATCAAGGAGTTTTCCATGTTCGACGCTATCGAAAGCATCATCCGCGACCGTCAACCGATCTACCCACCCGAGCAGTCCGCTGGCGGCACCAACACCTTCACCGTCAAGGGCTGCAAGGCGGTGGGGCACACCCCAGGCTACTGCGTGTGCCTGAACAAGATCAAAGCGTTCGAGCGCGACAAGGCGCTCTCGTCCTACGCCGAGTGCGAACGCGCCATCTCGAGCCGAGCCTGCCCCGCCATTGCCATGCGCGAAGAGGAGCGAACCGCTGGCAAGGCGCTCTACTACATCGACCGCGCCCTGTTGCGCGAGGAGATGGACAAGGCGTTTGCAGAGGCCAACGCATCGTTTCGCCCCACTAAGACCACCCCCGCGCCCAAGCCTGAACCAACCAGAACCACGGCGAAGAAGGTCTCGGATCACCTCACCACGATGCCCACGCCGGAAATCGACGGCTACGCGGCCGCGATCAACGCCGCCATCAAGGAAGCTGCTCAACAGCCGGCTTCCGCCCCCACACCAGAACCGAAGGTTGCCAGCCCATCGCCTTCGCCAGTCACTCCGGGTCTCTCGATGATCGAGCGGACACGTCTTCAGATGGGCTTGAACAAGGAAAACACATGACCGATCAAACCACCCCCGCCGTGACCGAGTCCGAAATGGTCACGCTGAACAACAGCTTCGACCACGCGATGCGCCTGCTGCTGGAGACCCAGCGCACGATCAACAACGCGGGCGTGCCCCCTGCGGCCCTGGCAAGCGCCCTGTGCGCCTCCTACGTGACCTACGTGGCCGCTTTGGTGGCCGCGACCGGCATGCCCAAAGATCAGGTTGCCACCACCTGCAAGGATGCCATCGACACGATGGACGAGTTCATCAGCGCCGCCCATGACCGCATGGTCGAGGAGATTGCAGAGGCCGCCAAGTGAACTCCGACGAAATCTTCGACGCGATCGAGGAGATTGCGAACACCTCCAGCAAGACCGGCAAGGAAGCCCTGGTTGCCAAGCACGGCGCCAACGGCAAGTTTCTTGCGGTGCTCGAGGCGGCGCTGAATCCCTTCAAGACCTACGGCATCGCCAAGCGCCCCGAGGTCACGACCAACCTCGATGGCGAGTTTGATACTCAGACGTGGGTTCTTCTGACAAACCTGGAGACTCGCGCCCTGACAGGCAATGCGGCGCGTGAATCGCTGGTGTCGGAATTGACCCGCCTGAGTGTCAAGTCATCCGAATTGCTCTGGCGCATCGTCAGCAAAGACCTGCGGGCGGGCTTCTCGGAGTCCACTGTCAACAAGGCCATCCCTGGCACGGTGCCCACCTTCGACTGCATGTTGGCCCACAAGTTCGAGGCGCATCGGGTCAAGAAGTGGCCGGTCGTCGCCGAGCCCAAGCTGGACGGCGTGCGCGTTCTGGCGTTCGTGGACATCACCAAGCCATCGGTTCACTTCTTCAGCCGCTCGGGCAAGGAGTTCACCACCTTCGACCACCTGAAGCAGCCACTGATCGACCTGATCGACGACTTCCGTGCCGATCTGCGCGAGTTGGGTGACGACTACGACGCCGAATACTTCTCGGATCGCGTGGACTGCGAAGACTTCGCGGTGGTGTTCGACGGCGAGATTGTCTCCGGCAGCTTCAACAAGACCGTCTCCGAGGTTCGCAAGAAGGACTCGCAGGCAACGGACGCGATCTTCAACGTGTTCGACATCCTGCCCATGTCGCTCTTCAGCAAGGACGACAAGGTGCCGAGCAAGCACACCTACACCGAGCGCCGCCAAGTGCTCAACGAGTTGCTGCCCACCGGCAAGGCAGGCCCCGTTCACCTTCTGCCTCGCTACCTCGCGAGCTCCGAAGCCGAAATCGACACTCTCTATGAGTCGGTGCGGGCTCGCGGCCTGGAAGGACTCATCATCAAGGATGACGCCCCGTACCACCGTCGCCGCAACCACGCCTGGATGAAGATCAAGGCCGAAGAATCGACCGATGTGCCGATCGTGGGCGCTGAAGAGGGCACGGGCAAGTACGCCGGCATGCTGGGCGCAATCATCGTGGCATTCGACAAGGCCTGCTACGAGAACGGCGCACATGGGGCCAATCACGACCACCCTGGCGCCGTGCGTGTGAACGTGGGCAGCGGCCTGAGCGACGACCAGCGCCGTGAGTTCTGGGAGGCGTACCTGACCGATTGCGAAGGCAGCGCTCCGGAATACCTGTTCCTGAACCGCATCATCGAGGTCGAGTTCCACGAAATTACGCCTGACGGCTCGCTCCGTCATCCCCGCTTCAAGCGCTTCCGTGACGACAAGGCATAAGTCATGAGTGACGAACAGTTCAAGGAACTGCAAGCCACCTTCCCCTGGACGACGCGAGTCGTCCCCACCGGGGCGGGTGGCCTTGTGCAGATGATCGACCGCAACGGCCAGGAGGTTCCGCTCTTTGCGATGACCGACATCCTCCAGGTACTCACACGCAAGCTGGAGAAGCCGCAATGAAACTCGACGGCAAGATCAGCATCAGCCGCCCTTCGTCGAGCGATGACCGGCCTAACTACGTGCGCATCGCTATTCGGGACGAGACCAGTCGCATGGGGTTCCTCGAGGTCGAGGTGGACATGGCGGAATTCGCACTCGCCCTGACCGGTCTCTCGGAACAGAACTGCGTTCTCAGAACGCGCCGCCTCGACGCAGTGGGCAAGGTACGTGAGAGCCAGCCCATGACGTTCGTGCTGACGGATGAATACCTCGACAAGCACGGCCTCAGTAGCTACGACCGGGCGGGTCTCAAGGCCCACCTCGAACAAGACCCCGAAGGGCGCTTCCACGAGGAGGGTTGGGAGCTCTCGACCTACCTCGGCACGCAGAGCTCCACCACCCCGAACAGCCCCGACGGCATCCGAATCAACACCCATCGAGTGCGTTATGTAGAAAGGACACCCACATGATCGCAACCCCCTTCATCGTCACCCTGACCGGCCCCTCCTGCGCCGGCAAGACGACCCTCGAGAAGCGTCTCAAGGCCGCAGGCTTTGAGAACGTGATCTCCACCACCACCCGAGCGCCACGCACGGGCGAGGTGAACGGCACGAGCTACTACTTCATGGACAAGTCCCAGTTCAAGCGTCATGACGCCCTGGGCGCGTTCGTGGAGAAGGTCACGTTCAACGGCGAGTATTACGGCGTGTCGGTTCAGGAAGTCGAGCGCGTGGCCGCCCTGGGCAAGCCCATCGTCGTCATCGTCGAGCCCGAAGGCCTGAAGCAGATTCGCTCCTTCTGCCAGAAGCGCTCCTGGAACTACTTCACCGTCTTCATCGACAACCCCGGTGGCGTGATCGGTGAGCGCTTCCTGGCCCGCTACATGGACGACCTGAAGAAGGCCGTCGAGACCGGCGCCAGCGACAGCCAGATCAAGAAGATTCAGGCCACCTACGCCGGCCGCCTGGGCGTCATGCTCAAGGACGAGTGCTGGTGGGGCGAGGACGTGGGACCGCTTTGCGACCTCTGGCTCCAAGCGTTCGACGAGTCCAACATCGACAGCGTCATGGACCAGATTGGCCAGGTCGCAGTCGAATGTCTTGCCACGAATTGATGTGGTAACGGATGCGGTAACGGATCGGAAATCGACCGGAGACCCGCATACAGACTGGAGATGCGAATCCCTCCGTCTCCGCCGGTAGCACTTCCGCAACACTCCGCTGGCCTCCACGCCAGCCCCCAAAGCCCCAAGAAATCAACCACTTGGGGCTTTTTTCATTCCAGCGTCGTTCACCAAGGGCCACCGACTTCCAGGAATTTCTACGGCAACCTACGTGGTAACGTCCCGAAATGGGCCCTGCCCGCAAATCCGTTACCACGTAACCGCCCTGGGAGCCGCAGTATGGCGTTGAACGAGCTGTCGCAAAAGGAGCTGGAGCAGCGCATCAAGGCAGCGCGCGAGTCGGGCAAGTCCATCACCAAGATCAGTGACGGCTCGGGCCTCTACCTCGTCGTGCGCGGCTCGGGCGGCATGTCCTGGCAGCTCGACTACACCCTTACCGGCATCCGAAAAACCTTCTCGATGGGCACCTACCCGCAGGTCAAGCTGAGTACGGCGCGAACCCTGGCAGAGCAAGCCAGGGCGCTGGTACAGGTCGGTGTGGACCCGGTCGCCCAGCGCCGCGCGGCACGCCAGACCGAGCAGGGCGCCAAGTCGGTGGCCGAAGTCATCTACGAGTGGCTCGAGCATGAGAAGGGCGAGTGGAGCGAGCGGCACTACGACGACTTCCTGACCGCCGCCAAGGCCAACATCTTGGTCACGCACGGGGCTCGACGCATCACGGAGCTCACGCCAGCCGAGGTGCGCGACATCCTGAAGCGCGTTGAGGATCGGGAGGCCCTCTACATGCTCACACGGGTGCGAAGCCTTCTCACCCGCGCCTGCCAGTACGCCGAGGACAAGGGCTACCTCGCACTGAATCCGGTTTCAAAGGTCAAGCGGCGCGAGTACCGGGCCCACGTCGAGGGCCATCACCCGGCGATCACGAACTTTCGCGCCTTCCGTGATCTGCTGTTGCGCCTTGACAAGGAGCCAGGATCAATCCCGATCACGGCACTGCGATTTGATTTGCTAGTTTGGGTACGGCCACAGAACCTTCGATCAGCCGAGTGGCACCACATCGACCTCGATGCGAAGGTCTGGGAAGTCCCTCACCACTTAATGAAGAAGGGTCGCGAGTACCTTGTGCCGCTCTCGACGCAGGCGGTCGAGTTGCTCAAGAACTGGAAGACGATCACCGGTGGCGAACGGCTGGTGTTTCCGGGGCACGGCAAGAACGGCCAGCTCTCGGAGAACACGCTCAACAAGAACCTCGAGCGCATCGGCTACGCGGGCAAGCAGACCGTGCATGGCTTTCGGGCGAGCGCCCGAACGATGCTCGAGGAGGGTGGCTTCAACTCCAAGTACACGAAGAAGCAGCTTGCCCACGACATCGACGACAAGACCGACAGGGCGTACAACCGCGCCGAATACTGGAGCGCTCGGGTGCCCATGATGCAGGCCTGGGCGGACTACCTCGATGCGCTCAGGCAGGAACCGCATCTGCCGTGGACATGGTTCGCCGACTGGCATGCTCGGCAATCCAGCGCTGGACTTCGCCCTCCAGCCACGAACTGGTCCGACCGATCTTCACCGGCACCGGAAACTCACCCGTTTGGATGAGCGCGTAGATTTTGGACTTCTTCAGTCCGACCAGGGCTTCGACCTGGGGCAGCTTCAAGAGGCGTTCCATCGGCCCACACTCATAAGTCAGTAGTGAGTTGCCATGCTACGATGGAGCTGTGGCCAAGCGCAACACGCCCGTACCACATCGCTGGACCGTCCGTCGGTAACTGGCCGAATTCACGTAGGGTGCTGGCCGAAAAGGGGGTCTAATGACCCACCCCCAACGTGGTTTTGCTCCCACTAGGCGGCTTCGTTGTCGGCCTTCAGGGTCTCGACAAACTCCTTGAGCTTCTTTTTTTCCGCGTCTGTCCTCAACTTCGGGTTCACGACCTTGGCTGATCGAATCACCTTGATGAACTCCAATTCATTCCCGGTAATGATCGGCTGGTTTGTGATCGAGGTAATCACGTCCAAGACATCAGGCATGTACTCCGCCATCACGAGCTTGAAGAAGAAGACGGGGTCCACTTCGAGCGCCCTGGCCATCTTGCCGATCTTACTGAGCGGCACCTTGGTCTTGCCCTGCTTAATCATGGTGATGACGTTGGGCTTGTCAAAGCCCACCTCTTCGGCGACCTGAGTCTGGGCCTTGCCGCAAAGGTGCAGTTGGAGTGCGACGTACTCGGCAACGCTCTTGGCTTTGGTTGTCGGAGCGGCGGGCAGTTTTACCACTTTGGCATTCATGTCAGTCCTAAATAGTGAAAGTAATAAAAAATAAGTAACTACCGACCGAGTATATAACGGGGATAAGTCCCCAATGACCAACTTCCAACCACGGGTCAACCCGCATCGAGGACACGAGAATCCAATAAAAATTACTTACCGGTGACTAAACTATATAAGCGAAAGATACAACAACTAGGGCATAACGATGTTCAGATTTGATAGAAGGGCGGTAGAAGTGCCGCTGGCCGAACTGTGCGACTTGCTGTCCGACTTCATCATTGCCTCGACGATCGACCTCGGGTCAACGATACTGCATACAGGCGAGCATGTCCACCTGGGCAAGCTCATCCTCGTCAGCACCGCTTGCGGACGAGCGGCCTGTATCTCGCTCTAGGCGGCGCAAGAGGCGGTCTCAAAACCGCCTTTCATCTGCCCTACGAACCGCATTGCTCTCCCTAGCTTCAGCAGTGACAATGCAATGTCAGTCACTAATGACATACGGAGAAACCTATGAGAAATGATCGAGTCTTCATCCTTCGCGAGTCAGTCGTGAAGATCACCCAAATGCTCTCGGGCAAGGGCATCAAGGTCACGCAACAGGGCGTGAACGCCTACGTCAAGGCAGACCACCTCGGTACGCCGGTGGTGGTCAACCTGCCGTACCTGCCCGATAACGCAACCGAGGAGCTTTGCAACGCGATTCAAGGCTTCCTCGACCACGAGGTCGCACACATCCTCTTCACCAACTTCCCGCTGATGGCCAAAGCGAACGCTCACGGCCGCCAGATCGGTTTCATGCTCAACGCGCTGGAAGACCCCCGCATCGAAAAAGAGATGGCCAAGCGCTTCCAGGGCTCGGCCTACAACCTGTCGGTGACGGGCAAGTTCTACCTGGACAAGTTCGTCGTGCCGCGCTTGCAAGAGAAAGCCGCAGCGGGCGATGCCAACGGTGTCATTCAGACGCTGATGGTGCCGATGATCCGCGCGATGTCGGGCCAGCAAGTCTTCAAGGAGTTCATGAAGGATCACTGGTCGAAGGTGGACATCGTCTACGACCGTATCAAAGACCTCGAGCCCAAGATCGAAGCCGCCGAATCGACCGACGAGTGCCTGGCGCTTGCGCTTGAAATCGGCAAGCGCTTGAGCGAGGGCAGCAAGGGCAAGGACAAGGGCAAGGACAAGAGCGACGAGAAGAGCGAGGGCGAGGGCTCAACCAGCGGCTCGTCTGGTAAGTCGAGCAAAGACAAGGCCGAAGGCAAGAGCGAGAAGGCAAAGGGCAAGAAGACCCCGCCACCCAAGCCTGAAGAAGACGAAGAAGGCGAGGGCGCCGGTGGTGAGGGTGAGGGCGAAAAAGAAGACGAGGAGAAAGACGAGAAGGCGTCACCCGAAGCCAAAGGCGGCAAGGGCGACGACGAGAAGGAGGCCGAAGAAAAGCCCGAGCCCAAAGACGACGAGGAGGGTGAAGGTGAGAAGACCGACTCCGAAGAGGAGCCGGAAGAAGAACCCGAGCCCGAACCTGAAGACGAGCCCGAACCTGAAGACGAGGACGAGACCGACCTCAAGACGGCCGACGACGAGGAGGACGAGAGCGAAGACGAAATGCCCACCGGTGAGGCCTCGCTCGGTGAGTCCGAATCGACCGAAGAGGAAGAGCTCGGCGACTCTGCCCCGATCTGGGCGGAGCTCGACAAGGACGGCAAGAATGGCTACGACGAGTCGATGTCACGCGCCCTGTCGGAGTCCGCGCTCAAGTCTGCCGTGAACGCCGACTACATCCCCTTCACGAAGGACTTCGATGTGATCGAGAAGCTGCCGATCGGCTCGTCGTACAGCCCCTCGATGACGCAACGCCTGGCCGACGCAGTGGATCACATGGTCGCCCCGCTCCAGAAAGACCTGGAGCGTGCCATTGCCGCCCGGTCGCTTGCGACACGCTCTCACGGCCACCGCTCGGGCAAGTTGCACGCCGCCAACCTCTCACGCCTGCGCTTCAACGACGACCGAGTCTTTAGCCGCAAGCACGAGTCCACGAGCAAGGATGTGGCCGTCGAACTCGTGGTCGATTGCTCGGGCTCGATGAACGGTTCCAAGATTCACACCGCCGCCCAGGCCGCCTACGCGCTGTCATCGGTGCTCGAGCGCCTGAACATCAAGAACGAGGTGATCGGGTTCACCACGAAGGAGATCGGCGGCAGTGCGCAGAAGGAGCTCTCCGACACCATGCGCGCCGGCACTGTCCGATTCTCGCGCGTCGAGGGCATCTACATGCCCATCCTGAAGGGCTACGAGGAGCGCATGACGGCCAACGTCAAGGAGCGCTTCGGGTGGCTGCCCAACACCAACATCTTGCGCTCCAACGTGGACGGTGAGTCGGTCGAAGCGGCCGCTCGACGCCTCCTGGCACGACGCGAGGAGAGCAAGGTCATGCTGGTGCTCTCGGACGGCTACCCTGCCGCTGCTGGCTCGCGTGGCGACCTGGAGCAGCACCTGAAGCGGGTCGTCAAGGACATCGCCGGTGCGGGTGTGCGCATCGTTGGCATCGGCATCCAGTCGGACGCGGTGCAGAAGTTCTACCCCAAGAGCCTCGTCATTCAGAACGTGGCTGACCTGCCCGCAGTCGTCATCAAGGAGCTGCGCCACCTGCTGATGGTGTGACGCTTGGGCAAGTGAGAGGCAAAGTCACTCGTGACTTGTCTCTCCTGAGTTCGCACCTTATGATTCATACATCGACAAATTTTTGCAACCCGTTGAATTTTCAACACCTTTCTGGAGAGTCCCATGTCTGACGCCAAAATCACCTGTTCCGAATGCGGAGCCCAAGTTCACGCCATCCAACTGCACCTGCGTGACGCCCACCCCAACATGACCGTCGAGGAGTACAGCGCCAAGTACCCCGATGCACCCCTGCTCTCGGACATGGCCAAGCGCAAGATCGCTGAACGCCAGGCAGCCAAGCCCGCCGCTGTCGCCCCTGCCGAGACCACGGTGGAGATGGCCACCGAGCAACCCGCCAGCGTGAGCGCTCTGATCCCGAAGAACGGCATCATCAAGAAGCCCTTCAACGAAATCTTCAACCTGGGCCGCGTGAAGTCGGCGCTCAACTCGCGTGGCGAGCCGATCCCAATCTCGACGATGGCCAATCACGGCTTTGACGAGTACGTGCCCACGCCGTCCGACAACTACGTGTACGACATCGACGAGCTCAAGGACGTGGTGCTCGCCATCGAGATGAAGATTCCGTGCTACGTCTGGGGCCACAAGGGCGCGGGCAAGACGGAGCTCTTCGAGCAGATCGCGGCTCGCACCAATCACCCGATGATTCGCGTCCAGCACACGGTCAACACGGAAGAGTCGCACATCGTCGGTCAGTGGACCGTCAAGGGCGGCGAGACCAAGTTCGAGTTGGGCCCATTGCCGATGGCGATGCAAAACGGCTGGATGTACGTCGCCGACGAATACGACTTCGCGCTGCCTTCGGTGCTGTCGGTCTATCAGGCTGTCCTTGAAGGTAAGTCACTGATGATTAAAGAAGCGGACGCCGAGAACCGCCTCATCAAACCGCACCCGAACTTTCGCTTCGCGGCCACCGGCAACACCAACGGCAGCGGCGACGAAACCGGTCTCTACCAGGGCACCAACTTGCAGAACAGCGCCAACTACGACCGCTTCGGCATGGTGATCCACAAGAAGTACATGAAGAAGCAAGCCGAGAGCCAGATTCTTCAGAACCAAGTGGGCCTGACTCGCGAAGACGCCGACAAGCTCGTGGACTTTGCCACCGTGGTGCGCGATGCCTACGACGGCGCGAAGATCAGCGATGTGATTTCGCCTCGCACCTTGATCTACGCTGCCAAGATCGGTGTGATGCGTGCCTCGTTCAGGAAGGGCATCACGCTGTCGTTCACCAACAAGCTGTCCAAAGTGGATCGCGAAGTGGTTGATGGTCTGGCCCAGCGCATCTTCGGTGCCTAAGCCATGACGCCGGCTGAGTATTACAAGGCCAACCTGGGGCTCGTTCACTCCGTGTCGAGAAAGGGCTTCAGTCGTCTGGCGACGGCCAAAGTCGTCATCGACTACGAGGACGTGTTCCAGGAAATGTCGATCGTCTTTCTCAAGGCGTTCGAGAAGTTCGACGAGTCCAAAGGCTTCAAGTTCTCGACCTACTACTTCATGTGCGCCTACAACCGCTTGAATCGGTGGGCGCAAGACCTGATCGAGGAGCGCTTGAAGCATGGCGTGGTCAGTATCGAGGAGCTTGGCCAGATGACGGGCGAGGGAGATGACTTCGACATGAGCGCCGCCATGACCGACTACGCCGACCCCTCGACTGACCCCGAGTCCAGCTACCGGGTCAAGGAGCTCTTGGACCACATGCTCAAGACGCTCTCGCCGCTGGCAGGACTCATCCTCGAGTGGTCGATCGCGCCACCTGACGAGGTCATGACGGAGGTGCGCAAGGCTCAGGACTACGCCGCCTACGGTCGCTCTCAGGGCCACAACACTCGTTGCATGGTGCAGGTCAGTCCTCGCTATGTGGCGAGTTTCATTCGCATGGTCTCGGATGTCACCCCACCCGAGGTCGCAAAGGCGCTCAAGGAGATCGAAGACATTCGATACGCGGACGCCAAGCACTTTGTCGGAGCCTGATATGGAACCCACGCACGAAACCCCCAACGACCCCCGCGCCCCTGGTTGCTACGCCTCGCCAAGCGTCTTCAGCCAGGACTCGACCATCTGCCAGGGCTGCCTCGCATTCGGCGCCTGTGGCGCAGCCTGCATCGAGACGCTTCAGGCGTTGCGCGAGAAGATCAACATCGAAGACATCCTTGCCCGCCACCGCCAGGTCAAGGCAAGCACCACCGAGCGGGCCGAGCCGCAAGTGGCCAAGCCCGACTACTCGAAGTTCCTGCCCTCGGTGAAGCCGCCAGAGCAGAAGGTCGAGCGCAAGGCACCACGCGTGGAAGCCACCGCCGAGGTGAGCGAGGACGAGAACGCAATCATCGCCCGCATCGCGCAGAAGAACGCTCGAGAGCAGGCGCTCAAGTGGGTGAAGAAAGGGCAACTCGACCACATCCGCGCCGAGCTTGCCGCCCGACGCAACCCGTTTGCCAACCAGAAGGTCAACCACGAGTTCATCGTCTGCGAGGCGATCGTGGCGGGCCCGGTCACGAAGACCTTGCTCAAGAAGGCGTTCATGAAGCGCCTGGGCAATAAGCAACCCTGGGACGAAGCTACCGCCAGCTCGCATGTGGGCATCGTCTTGCCGGTGCTGATTGCCTTCGGTATTGCCGTCGAAACCGAAGAAGGGTTCACACTGAACCCTAGTCTGGTGGGCGATAATGTCGTTTGAGTACCAGACCACGCAATACTACGGATCGACGCTGCCCACGATTCTGACCTGCCCAATCGGCTTTCGGTTTCGGGACGCGAAGTACGTGGCGACAAACCACTCGGTGAGCCACTCGATCACCTATGGTGGCCAACACAGCACACCTTACGCCTCGTCGAGCTCCGAGAATGTGAACGGGCACTGGATCGTTATTTGGGAACGCTACGTTCCAGACAAGGAAGAAGAATGAATTTGAACCACCTGTTGGGCTCACGGTCCGACTTTTCAATCGGCGAATCGATGCTCCAGATCGATCACCTGATTGCTGATGCCAAAGACAAGGGCTATGAGTCCGTGACGCTCATGGACACCATGTCGATCCACGGTCTCGTGGACTTCAGCAACAAGTGCAAGAAGGCGGGTCTCAAACCCGTCATCGGTTGCCGCATCCGAGTCGTCGAAGACCCGACCTACCGCAAGCCACCAAAGGCGTCCGGTGAGAAGGAGAAACCGAACCCGCTTTACATGCTGAAGGTGTACGTCACGGGTGACAAAGGCGTCACCTCGCTGATGAAGCTCCTCTCCAAAGCGTACAGCGAGGACTACTTCTACTACCACGCCCGAGTGGGTTTGACCGATGTGCTGGAGCTGGAAGACGTGCTCGTCTCCACCGGTGATCTGTTCAGCCTCTACCACCTCGAGGACGCCTCGAACATCGTGCACTCGCTTCAGGATCGCTTCGGCAAGGACAACGTCTACTCGGAGCTCTGCCCCATCGACACGCCGCTCTTTGACACCCTGAACGGCCAGGCGATGAAAGTTGCGCAACTGATGGACATGCCCACGCTCGTGACCTATCCCGCCTTCTATCGGGACGCGGGCTCGGCCGACTCGCTGGAAGTCTTGAAGTGCATCACCACCAACACCAAGATGGATGTGCGCTACCGCTCGGTGCAGTTCGTGAAGGACTTCTACATCCAGGAGCCGCGTCACCTCCTGGCCCGCATCAAGGCGGCCGCCGGTCGGGTGCACAAGTGGTCGCACAAGGGGCCAGCAGCTTACTGGGTCGAAGGGCTCGAGAACATCGACAAGCTCGTCGCCAAGTGCCACTACACCTTCCAGAAGCAACCCGTGTCGCTGCCCAAGATGGCCGACAACGAGTTCGTCACGCTCGGCAAGAAGTGCATCGAGGGCTGGAAGAAGCGCTTTGGCACCGCGATCCTGGGCCACCAGCCCAGCGACACCGAAATCAAGGTCTACCAGGATCGGCTCGCCTACGAGTTGTCGGTGTTGAAGAAGATGGGCTTTGCAGGCTACTTCCTGCTCGTCGAGGACTTGGTCGTCTGGGCCAAGAGCAACGGCATCATCGTGGGGCCTGGACGCGGTTCGGTCGGTGGGTCGCTTGTCGCCTACCTGATCGGCATCACCGACGTGGACCCGATCCGCTTCAACCTCCTCTTCGAGCGCTTCATCAACCCCGAGCGTCTGGACTTGCCTGACGCCGACCTCGACTTCATGTCGTCCAAGCGACACATGGTCATCGAGTACCTGACCGCCAAGTATGGGGCTGACCGCGTGGCAGGAATCTCGAATTATTCGACGCTTGCGAGCGCCAGTGCACTGCGTGACACCGGTCGCATGTACGGTCTCAATGGCATCGAGCTTACCGCTACCAAGCTCGTCCCCAAAGAGCATGGTCAATCATTCACGCTCACAGACGCCGCGAAAGCGGTGCCTGAAATCGACAAGTTCAAGGGCGAGCAACCCGAAATCTGGAACCACGCACTGCACCTGGAAGGAGCCATGCGAGCGTTCGGCCGACACGCCGCCGGGGTGGTCGTTGCAGGCGAGCCGCTCATCAACCGCGCCGTGATCGAAACTCGATCGGATTCGCCCGTCACCAACTGGGACAAGCGGACGGTCGAAGACTGGGGGCTGGTCAAGATGGACATCTTGGGTCTGTCCACGCTCGATGTGATGGAGATCGCGAAGGGCTACATCCGAGACCGGCACGGCATCGAGGTCGATTACCTGAAGCTGCCCTTCGAGGAGCCGGACGTGATGGATGCGTTCGGTCGCGGCGACACCACGGGCGTCTTCCAGTTCGAGTCGCCTGGGATGCGAAAGCTCCTTCGTGACCTGGCCGTTGGCGGTCAACTGACCTTCGAGGACATCACCGCTGCCACCGCGCTCTACCGACCCGGTCCGATGGACTCAGGGCTGCTCGACGATTACGTGGCGATCAAGCAGGGCATCCGTGCCCCGACCTACGATCACCCCAACATGGAGCGAGCGCTCGAAGCCACCTTCGGCGTCATCGTCTACCAGGAGCAGGTGATGCAGACCGCCGTCGATCTGGCGGGCTTCACGCGGGCCGAAGCCGACCACCTGCGTAAAGCGATGGGTAAGAAGGACAAGGACAAGATGGCCGAGATGCGCCAGAAGTGGATCGATGGGTGTGCAACCACCTCGAGCCTCGATGACCGCACCGCTGGCTCCATCTTCGACAAGATCGAGGCGTTCGCGGGCTACGGTTTCAACCGAAGCCACGCCGTCGAATACTCCATCATCAGCTACTGGACGATGTGGCTGCGGGTGAACTACCCGGCCGAATACTTCGCCGCCTGCATGTCGATCGTGGACGAGGAGAAGCTGCCAGGGCTCGTCAAGGATGCGCGAGAGTGCGGCATCGAGGTGAGCCCGCCCGACATCAACCTGTCGAGCCACCGGTACACCATCCCGAACGACAAGACGATCCTGGCCCCCTTCAGTTCCGTCAAGGGCATCTCCGAGAACACCGCCCAGCGGATCGTGGAGTTGCGCCAGGCCAACGGCGAGTGGCGGGTGGCCCGCGTGAAGAAGAAGCGCGATGGCACGACTGAAGACGTGTGGGAGATGGACGCTTCGACCGTCAAGGGACGCTTTGACACGCCACTCGAGTTCGAGCTGGCGGCCGGTGCCCCTGGCTCGAAGGTCAACTCCAAAGCGGTCGAGAACCTGAATCGGGTGGGTGCACTTGCCCTCATCGAGCCAGGCGCCCCGTCGCCCAAGCACTTCAGCCGGCGCAAGGATCAGATGGAGCTCATGCCAGGACTCATCATCGACGCCGTCAAGGCTGACCGAACCACCGACCTGGGTGACAAGTTCCTGCGCTCGAAGATCATTCACCTGATCCAGGACTACAAGAAGTGCTCGGACTGCGACCTGAAGGAGACCCCGCACCCGACCGTTCGCGCCAAGACAACCGTGAAGTTCATGGTCGTCTCGGACTGTCCGACCTGGCAGGAAGAGAAGAAGGACAAGCTGCTCGAAGGCGATGCGGCGGTCTGCATCAAGTCAGCGATCAACAAGGCGGGCTTGAACGTGGCAGAGGGCTACTACACGACCGTGGTCAAGGCCAAGAAGAGCGACAAGTTCCTCTCCAACGGCCAGATCAACGGGTGCTCGCAGTGGCTCAACCGCGAACTGGAGCTCATCAAGCCCTCGGTCATCGTCGCGCTCGGCTCGGCCACGATCAAGCGCTTCGTGCCAGGGTTGAAGGGTGGCGTGTCGGAGGTGGTCGGCAAGACCTTCTACGATCCGACGCTCGATGCCACGATCGTTTGCGGCATCAATGCCCAGCAGGTGCACTTCGACCCCGACAAGCAGGAGGTGCTCGATGCCGTGTTCGTGCAGGTCGCCGACATTCTGTCGTGATCTGCCTTGACAAATAAGTCAATACTGACTTCAAACCCCTACGACTTGACGCTAACATCAAGTCGTCACCAATTTTTTGACAACTGGAGAACCACATGACCAACGAAATCGCAATGGATGACTCGGAGATCGCAGCCCTGCTGGACGAACTCGAGGCCGAACAAACCAAGATGACGGCCGCCGCCCCGACGCCCGCCCCAGCACCCGCTCCGAAGCCAGCTCCCGAGCCGGTCATCGAACCTGAACCCGAACCTGAACCCGAGCCAGCCCCCGAGCCCGAGCCGGTCAAGGCCCCTGCACCGAGAAAGCCCAAGGTCGTCGAGCCCGAGCCAGCCCCTGCGGTTGCCGAAGTCAGCCAGCCCGGTGCTGATGTGGAGATCGAGGTCAGCCGCGACGTGCCCGAGACGAGCGAGAAGGCACCTGGCCAGAAGCTCAACTTCTACGTGGATATCCAGTCGTTCAACCGCGACACCAAGCTCACGGAAGCCACGCTCGATGCCGCGATGATGGAGCAGTCGGGTCTGCGCGCCTTCTACGGCTCGCAAGCTGCCCAGGCAGAAGCCCAGCACGCCCGTCTGAAGGTGCGCTTCGAGGTCTTGGAGGCCAAGCTCTACGACGAACACCGCAAGAGCCTGGCCGCCGGCACCGAGAAGGTCACGGAGAAGATGGTGGAGAACGCCGTCAAGCTCGACCCCCGCTGGTTGAAGGGCAAGAACACCGTGATCGAAGCCGACACGATCGCCGCCATCAACAAGTCACTCGTGATTTCATTGGCAGATCGCAAGGACATGATGGTGCAACTGGGCGCGGATCGTCGCGAGGAGTTCAAGGGCGGGGTGCGCATCCTGGCCGCCCAGGACGAGCGCGAATCGATGGCCGAACGTGCGAAAGCCGCGTTCAAGAACGCGAAAGGCGTTCAATAAATTACAGTTCCCCGTGAGCAGGATACGTCACGGGTGACTATAATATCGGTGCTGATTGACGAACGTCTAAGGCACTAACCCTTCAACCAAACTGGAAACTGAAAAATGGATACCTCCAAACTGATGGAAATGATGAAACAAAAGAAGGCTGCTCTGAAGTCGAAAGACAAGACGATCAAGCCGCAACCAGGCTCCAACCGCTACATCCTGATGCCAGGCTGGCGCAAGGGCGAAGAGCATGTCTGGTATCACGACTTCGGCCAGCACTACATCAAGAACGCTGCCGACGAAATCCAAGCCGTCTACCCCTGCAACGAAGCGATCTACGGCAAGCCCTGCCCGATCTGCGATGGCCTGAACCGCGCCCAGCACTCCGCTTCCGACGACGAGACCATCGAGTTGCTGAAGAAAGCCAAAGCAGGCCGTTCGTACCTGATGAACGTGCTGGCGCTGGACAGCGAAGACCCCACCACCCCTCAAATCCTGGAAATCCGCTCGACTGCCTTCGGTCAGTTGCTCGAGACCGTGGAAGAGTGGGCCGGCACCATGTTCGACCCCGATGAAGCCCAAATCTTCACCATCTCCCGCGAGGGCAAGGGCCTGAACACCAAGTATTCCGTGAGCGTGAGCCCCAAGAAGCAAGCGGTGCCCAAAGCCGCTTACGGCAAGCTCACCAACTTGGACGAATACGTGGCGCAAGAGAGCGACGAACAGAAGCGCAAGGCTCTGTCGGCGATCAACAGCGTGGCTGGTATCCTGGGCAACGATCGCCCCACCACGACCACCACCCGTGCTGCCATTGCGCACGACACGGAAGATGCACCGGTTCGCACCACCGCAGCATCCAAGCCAGGCCCGGCGCTCGACGAAGAGCTGGACGACTTGCTCGGCGACCTGAGCTAACTCACCAGTGAGGAACATCTAACTTGGGCACTTCGGTGCCCAGGTTGGATGCCTGTCGCCATGAAACATCTTCTCATTGACGCCAACAGCGTCGGGTACGCCTGTCACTATGCCACCAAGCTCCACTCGGGCGGCATGGAGACTCAGGCCGTTTTCGGCTTTGTCAAGACCATGCGTGAACTGCGCGTGACCTATCCCGACTTCACGCCTGTCGTGCTCTGGGACGGTCGCGCCGAGTGGCGCTTCAAACTGTGCCCCACCTACAAGAGCAACCGCGACAACGACTCCAAGAAGGTCGCGATCAAGGAAGCCTACGCCAAGCAAGTGCCGTACATCAAGAGCATCGTCGAGACGCTGGGCGTCCGTCAGATGCGCGTGGCCACCCACGAAGCAGATGACATGGCCGGCTACTTGGTGCCGCAACTCGTCAAGAACCCAGGCGACGAACTCGTCCTGATCTCCGGCGACCAAGACTGGCTGCAACTGGTGCGCCCTGGCGTGACCTGGCGCGACATGCGCGACGACGCCAAGATCGTCAACCACGCCAACTTCTTCGACAAGACCGCCTACAAGACGCCGCTCGCCTTTCTCGAGGGCAAGTGCCTCCAGGGTGACTCGTCTGATGTGATCTCAGGCGTGGGTGGCATCGGTGAGAAGGGCGCGGTCGATCTGCTGGCCACCTTCGGGTCGGTCAGCAACTTCTGGCGCCAGTGTGCCGATGGCACCTACAAGCCAACCAAGAAGGCGCTCATCAGCCTGCACGAGGGCGAGGGCCGTGCGCTCTACCGCCGCAACGTCCAGATGATGCAACTGCTCAAAGTGACCAAGCCGGCCCGTGAAGCCGTCGAGGTCAACAAAGGCGCCCTGGACAAGGACTTGTTCCATGACCGGTGTGCCGAGCTGGCGTTCTCCAGCATCACCAAGAACATCGACCACTTCATCAAACCCTTCGAGGCCTGACATGACCACCTACCACGCCATCCGCCACATCAAGGACCAGACCTTCTGGCACCCCAGCGGCACCGGTGCCACGCCCCACCTCTTTCAGACCAAGGGCAAGGCAGAGGCTCGTCGCAAGCAACTGTGGCGCTCGGATGAGCACGAAGTCGTCGAAGTCACCCTCACCATCAAGGAATAAATCATGTCCGTTGCCGACCTCATTAACCAACTCGACAAGGAACTCGGCCCCAACGCCGATGGCCAACAAGTCACCGACTTCATCGACACCGGCTTTCCGCCGCTCAACAAGATCATGTCCGGCCGCTATGACGGCGGTCTGCCCTTCGGGCGCATGGTCGAAATGTTCGGCGAGTCCTCCACCGGTAAGACGGCGCTGGCCACCCAGTGGATGGTCAACGCGCAGAAGATGGGCGGCGTGGCCGGCTTCATCGACTGGGAACGCTCGTTCGATGTGGGTCTCGCTGAGGGGTTCGGCCTGAACGCCGAGCGCCCCTACTGGCTTTACAGCAAGCCCAAGACCTGGGAAGAGGGCAACGTCACCGCTGCCAAAGCCTGCAAGATCATTCGCGAGTCTAAGGTCATCAAGCCCGATGCGCCGATCCTCTTCGTGTTCGACTCGATCGCCTCTGCCTTGCCCAAGTCGCAAGCGGAAAAGGAGATCGACGAGTACACGATGAACGACACCACGGCGCTCGCCCGCGTGACCTCCACGACGCTGAAGGCAATGGCCCAGCACTGCGAGGAGTTCAACGCGACGTTCCTGTATCTGAACCAGATGCGCCTGAAGCCCGGTGTGGTCTACGGCGACCCACGCACGACCCCCGGTGGCAAGGCGATGGAGTTCTACGCCACCGCGCGCCTGGCCCTGGGTCGACAAAAGATCATGGAGCAGCAGGACGGTGAGAAAACCTTCGTCGGTCAGAACATCTCCATCCAGTGCGTCAAGTCCAAGATGACCAAGCCCTTCCAGGAGACTTCGATTCGCATGAGCTTTGACGAATTGGGTGCCGCCCAGTTCGACACGATCATGAGCCTGCTGGAGTACCTGATCGCCCACAAGCTCGTCACGTACAGCAAGCCGCGCGTGACCTGGACGGACGGCAAGCAATACTTCGTCAAGGCGCTGGCCGAGAAGATTCGCACCGAGGGCACCTACGCCGATCTGGTCGCGATGTTGCCAAAGTGACCCGACCGTTGCGCTCCCTATACTGGTTCATCCCAGTTCGGAGAGCGCGATGGAACAGGTCGTCATTGGCTTTATACCGCCCGTTGTGGGCGTCGATGGAGACTTCAACACCTTTCGGATGGGCCGCAAGTACGCCTCGCTCACCGCAGGGGTTGAAGTCCTCCTGATGGATCAAAAGCGAATGGTTGTCTTTGGCAAGGCGACCGTTCTGGATGTGTCGGTGGGCCCGCTCAGTGCCTTGTGCGCGGTCTACGCCTCAGAGAATCACACGGAGCTCGACCAGGACGACGGCGATCATGCCCAGCGTCTGTACCGGACCCTTGAGAAGATTTACGGCCCGCACATCGTCAAGCCGAACAAGACGGCCACGGTCGTGAAGTTGAGAAGGGTCAACGATGGAATTCAAACAACATAGGGTCAACTTCAAGCACTGCGGCGCTTGGTACAAGTTGACGGACGGGCGGGGCATCTACCTCGCTCACCGCCAGATGCGACACCTCTATGCCAAGCGCAACGCCTGGGGCATCGAGCGCATCGCCCTGGAGGACTCGCAGGCCCAGGGCTACATCGGCGCTGGCGTGGTCGTCAAGCAGGGCAAGAGAAAGCTCGTGTGGCTCGCTCCGATCGAAGACTTCTTCGGCCCGTACTCGTTCACCAACCCCGAGAACATCCTTCAACGCTGCCTGCCGCTCAACCGCTTCCTCGTCATCCCCGCGATGAATCGGGCAAATGTCGAAGCCGCGATGAAGCTCCGATAAATCGACCACCATTCCCTGCATTGCATGGTTATGATGAATCAAACAACGAAAATTTACAGCATCATGATTCTTGAATCCGCACTACTTTGCCTAGCAATCAACATTTACCACGAGGCTCGGGGAGAAATGATCCCTGGCCAGTACGGCGTGGCCAACGTGACGATGAATCGCGCCAAGAGTGACGACGACATCTGCCGCGTGGTCACGCAAAAGGCGCAGTTCTCGTGGACGCAGACGCTCGTCACGAAGCAGGGCGGCAAGTTCATGCTCAAGCCTGCCGGCTACCCCAAAGACGAGCAGGCCTGGAGCCTTGCCTGGCGCATCGCCCAGTACGCGATGAAACACCGCCAGTACGACTTCACGCAAGGCGCCACCCACTACCACACCGCCAGCGTCTCACCCGCCTGGCGCACAAGCCTCACCCACACCAAGCGCATGGGCGCCCACATTTTTTACAAGCCAGCATAAGTCACGAATGACAGGAGCATCATGAAACCCTTTGGCATCATCAGCGACACGCACCACCACAACTGGTCGTCCTTCGCACACACCACCCCCGCAGGCGTCAACAGTCGCCTGGACATGATTTTGGGCGAGACGCATCGCGCCGCCGATGCCGTCTTCAAGGCCGGTGGCGACACGCTCGTTCACGCCGGTGATCTGTTCCACGTTCGCGGCTCGGTCGCCCCCTCGGTGCTCAATCCGACGCTGGCCACCTACAAGATGCTGGTGGATGCGGGCCTGAAGATCATCATCAACGCAGGCAACCACGACCTCGAGGGCAAGGAAGCAACCGACCTCGGTAGCGCCATCACCGCGCTCAAGGAGGTGGGCTGCATGGTCGTCAACAAGCCAACCCTGCTGCCTGCGCTCAACCTCGCTTTGGTGCCGTACATCGGCAAGGTCGCCGACCTGAAGAAGGTCTTGGAAGACCTGCAAGACGAGGCCGATGCACCGAACTGCAACTTGATCGTCCACGCTGGCATCGACGGCGTCATCAAGGGTCTGCCCGACCATGGCCTGGATGCCGAGTACCTGAACAAGCTGAAGTTTGTCCGCACGTTCGCGGGCCACTACCACCACCACAAGAAGCTCGCCGAGCGGGTGTGGAGCATCGGTGCGCTGACCCACCAGACATGGTCGGACATCGGCAGCAAGGCGGGCTTTCTCGTTGTCAACGACAAGCCGGTGAGCGACCCCGAGAACGTCAAGTGGTTCTCCTCTCACGCGCCGAGCTTCATCGAGATTGACGGGGCTACCAAGCCCGAAGACATCCCGCTTCTCGTGGACGGCAACTACGTGCGCGCCAAGATTTTCTCCAGCAAGCCCTCCGAGGTCGAAGACCTGCGCAAGTTCCTCACCGACTCGGGCGCTCTGGGCGTGACGATCATTTCTCAGCCGAAGTCGGGCGTCACGCGCACCGCTTCGACCATCAAGGCCGGTGCCTCGCTGGAGGTCAGCGTCACCGACTACATCAACGGCTCGGATTTCGAGCGCAAGAAGGAGCTGGCTGTCATGTGTGACGGTCTGCTCAAAGAGGCACGGGAGGCCGCATGAAGATCAAGTCCATCACCATCAACAACTTCCTCACCATTCAGTCGGCAACGATCGAGCTGGACGACCGGGGTCTGTTGCTCATCCAGGGCGACAACAAGGACGACTCGTCGGCCGACTCCAACGGGGCGGGTAAGTCCTCCATCGCTGATGCGATCTGTTGGGTCAAATACGGGGTGACGGCGCGAGGCGTGTCCACCGACGCGGTCGTCAACAAGACCGCCAAGAAGGACTGCTCGGTCGAGATTCACCTGACCGATGGCGCGGAGGAGTACGTGATTACCCGCTACCGCAAGCACAGCACCCACAAGAACCAGACCTTCGTGCTCCAGAAGCATCCAACGCCTGGCACGATGGCAATCGAGCTCCACAAGGGCACCGAGCGCGAGACGCAGGAGGTCATCAACAAGCTCATCGGGTGCAGCCTCGAGGTGTTCCAGGCAGCGGTCTACGCCGGTCAGGAGAAGATGCCCGACCTGCCTGCGATGACCGACAAGCAACTGAAGCTGATGATCGAGGAGGCGGCAGGCGTCGAAGTGCTGGCCCAGGCCCATGCAAAGGCCCGCGAAGCCTTCAACACCGTCAAGGCACATCACAACACCGCCACCGCCCAACTGACGACGCTGGGAGCCCAGCACGCCTCGCTCATGGCCTCTCTCGCCAACGAGAACACGCGGCACGCCGACTTCGAGGCCCAGCGCAAGCCCAATGCAAAGGCGGAATTGGCCAAGACCATCCCGCTGAACACGCGCATCGTGGAATTGGGCGGCAAGATTGATGCCGAAGAACTGAAGGGGCAGGGTGCGGAGCTCGCCGACATCGCCGCGAAGTTTGACGCACTGAAGGCAGAACGTGACGAGCTGGAGAAGCTCCAAACGCTGGCCCAGGCCGCCCAGAAGCGGCTCACGCTCACCGAGGCCAACGCTCGGGCTGCCAAGCACGCTCATACCGCCGCTGTTGAGGCGCTTCGCACTGTCAGCGACAAGGTGGGCGAGCCGTGCGGAGAGTGCGGCAAGGCCTACTGCGAACACGACATCGAAGCCGTCAAGACCCTGCGTGAAACCGACCTGGCAAACGCCACCGTCAAGCTGCGTGAAGCTGCTGATGCGTACAAGGTCGCAAAGGCTGACGCTCAGACCACCGAGAACAGCGCCTCCGCGTTCAAGCTCTCGATGACCGATGTCACCGCGATGGCTGCGCGACAGCGCGTTCTGCAAGACGAGCTCCGAGCAATCGAGGTGCTGAAGAAGGAGCAGACCGCGATCTCGGTGGAGGTGGAAAAGCTCAAATCGGCGGCCGGCGTTTGGTTGAAAAAAGACAATCCTTATACCTCGTCAGTGGCGACGCTCACCAAGCAGGCGGCCGACGTGGAAGGAAAGATGATCGCGCTCACCAAAGCCCTGACGGAGATCGAGGCGTCGATGGCACTGCACGAGGACGCGGTCAAGGTCTTTGGCCCCGCCGGCGTACGGGCGCACATCCTCGATACCGTCACACCCTACCTGAACGACCGCACGGCGCACTACCTGTCGGCCCTGGCCGACGGCAACATCCATGCGACCTGGAACACCCTGACCACCAACGCGAAGGGCGAGGTCAAGGAGAAGTTCCAGATCGAGGTCGTCAACGACAAGGGTGCCGAGTCGTTCGATGGCTTGTCGGGTGGTGAAAAGCGCAAGGTGCGCTTGGCGTGTGCGATGGCCTTGCAGGACATGGTCGCGTCTCGAGCCACCAAGCCCATCGACATCTTCATCGCCGACGAGGTCGATCATGCGCTGGACGAGTCGGGGCTGGAGCGCCTGATGACGGTCTTGAACGAGAAGGCCAAAGAACGTGGCACGGTGCTCGTCATCAGCCACAACTCGCTGTCCGATTGGATCGACGAAGTCATCACGGTGACGAAGGAGAAGGGCTATGGAAAAGTCTCGGGCGCTACTTGCAAATCGTGACGAGCCGGTCAAGTACGACCGCAACCTTGCCGTCAAGGAGCTCGCGCATCTCCTGGCAACCCCTGGCTATACTACGGATCAGTCAGTGCTGAACGAACGGAAATTGAAGGGATTCACAGTGGAAGACAAACAGAAATTTGATGTCGAGCAGACCGAAGAGGAGCTGGAGCTCGAACTGATGGCCGACGAGGTGACGGCCATCATGAGCACGACCTCCGAGACCTTCATGCTCTCGGCACCCATGACGCTCACCGTCAAGAAGCCCAACAACGCCTACTCGAAGGCGGCCCATGTCGGCTCGGAGGACTTCGGGCCCGTGCGGTGCTACCTCGGCAAGCGCGGCAAGCTGATCTTCGTCTTCAAGCCCATCATGGTCTCGGACTACCTCGAGATGGAGATGGACGAGGCGCAGGCCAAAGCGAGTCTCGTGGGCTTCAAGGACTTCTTGAAGGAGCATGTGGGCGACCTCGACTACAAGGCCAGCCAGATCAGAGCGCGCCTGGCCGCCAAGAAGGAGCAGGACAAGCTCGCCGACCGGCACGAGACCTACAAGGACATTGGGTTCGGGTCATGGTGATCGAGGGCCAATTCATCAAGGCCCGGTACGACGCTGAGGCGGGTCGAAACAACAATCGCGTCACGGTGGAGCTCCACCTGAGCGATTCGGAACTCGTCAAGCTCCAGAACGGCCTGGCCAACCGCCGCATGGACATGGTCCAGATGGTCATCAACAGTTCGGCGGTGGCCGTTGCTGGCCCCAATGACACCCCAACAACCTCCACCGAAAGCTGGTAATGAAAATCAAGATCGTGGGGTTCGACCCCTCCATGTCCAACTGGGGCATCTGCAAAGCCACGCTCGACGTGGCCACCCTGACCTGGACGGTCGATGACCTGATCCTCGTCGAGACCGAGAGCGAGTCCAAGAAGGGCGTCATCAAGCAGTCCGACGACCTGCGCCGCGCCAAGATCGTGCAAGAAGGCATGATCGAAGCGTGTTCGGATGCGTCGTTTGCCATCAGCGAGATTCCGTTCTGCAACCCCGCAGGCTACGCGGGCGCCAACTTCAACTCAGGGCTCGTCACCGGTGTGCTGGCGTCCTGCCCGATCCCCTTGATCCAGGTGTTCCCCTCGGAAGTCAAGCAGAAGGCCACCGGCATCCGCTCGGCCACCAAAGGCGAGATGATCGAGTGGGCGATGAACCGGTTCCCGGACGCTCCGTGGCGTATGCGCACTCTCAAGGGCAAGCGCGTGCCAACGGCTGCCAACGAGCACTTGGCGGACGCGGTCGCCTCGATCAACGCGGGTCTGGACTCCACGCAGCTCCAGCAAGCCCTGGCGATCTACCGTGGGATGAAAGTGTCCACCTAAAACCCTCAGTCACCCGTGAATAATCATTCTGAATCACGGAGTTACCACTTATGGCAAATCTCAAAACCAACGACTTCTACACGACCGCCGATGCCCTGAGCGCCAACATTTCAGGCATCGGATTTGGCACGATCACGGCGGCCAACACTTCGCTTCAACTTCAGCCGACGACGATCGAGGCGCACGGCGTCAAGTACAAGACCCAGAAGTTCGAGGACCGGCCCACGCTCTTTGGCAGCCCATTGCGGATGCAATGGAACGTCAGCGACATGAGTCTGCTCACCGTCCCGGACGCTGACGCATTTGCGGCCGAGCTCATGCGAAAGAACGTCCGTGAGTTGAAGATGACGATCGCCGCCACCTGCCCCGACTGCGTCGAGTGTCCCAAGTGCGACATCAAGGTTCAGAAGGAGCAGGACGACCTGCGCCAGGCAACCCGGTTCCTTCTGCAAGCGTCATGCAAATCCGAGCGCAACACGGCTCACATGATGTTCTGCCCGAACGGAAAGGCCGCTGTCATCAAAGGGTCAACGGCACTCGTGCCTGACCTGGCCATGATGCCAAGGCCCGAATTCACCGACATTCCTAACACGATGGTTTCCACCCCGAAGCCTCAACCTTATATGAGACCCATCAGTCCCGACACGCCCATGACGGCAGCGGACGAGGCCTGGTGATTCTTATATGGCGCGTAAGTCACCACTGAGGTAGACTTCGCGTCCTTTTCAAAACCACAACACTTTCAAGGAGCTCCATGAGCCAGCCGTCTCTCACCCCCGCACGTACCTATGCCAAAGGCATCGGCGACGCCGTAGCGGACCGTACTGTCAACCGCAAAGTCACCCGCCCCGTGACGCCCTACCTCAAGACCATCGAGATTCCCCGCCGCGATGACATGGCGCTGGACCACGAGGTCGATGAATGGTGCCGCTCCAACCACCTCGTGATCGAGTCCTACCATGTCGAGTATGGCGACGACTTGATCGTCCGTGCCCAACTGAACGTGGTCGGCCACATCGAAGTCGAGAAGTGGGAAGACGTAGCCCAGCGCGTGGCCACCGGCAGCGCGATGTTGCACCCCCAGATTGCCGACACCCCGATGATCGAAGTCGCCCGCCAGCGCCAGGCCGAATTCGACAAGATGCACCACCACCTGCGCCAAGCCTCGATCCTGATGTCGGGCCGCCACCTGCAACACGGCGACGAGACGCAGCCATCTCGCAATATGGAAGTGTTCACAAACTGCTCGACGGCAGCCTCCACCTTCCTGACCTTCTACCTGTTGCTCAACGGCTCGGGCGTGGGTCGCTCCTACGACAACGAGATGATCCGTGCGGACTTGAACAGCCTGCCCATCACCCTGTGCGTGATCGACATGATGCACAAGGACTGCCAGTCGGGCGAAATCAACGCTCTGGACATGCGCACGGCCAAGCATCTGTATGCCGGCCGCCCCATCGAAGTGTTCGAGGTGCCCGACAGCCGCGAAGGCTGGGCCAAAGCGCTCGAGAAGATGGAGTACATGGCCTTCCGAGGTGACAAGCGCAACAGTGTCCTGATTCTGGACTTCAGCAAGGTTCGCCCTCGCGGCTCCCCGATCGGCGGAATGCAGAACCGTCCCGCCTCCGGCCCTGGCCCGATGATGACCGCCATCAGCAACGTGGCCAAGCTGCGTGACGCTGGAATGGCCCCCTGGCGCGCCGCGATGTACGCCGACCACTACGTCGCCGAGTGCGTCCTGGTGGGTGGCGCTCGTCGTGCAGCCCGTATGGCGACTAAGACATGGCGCGACAAGAACGTGCTGGACTTCGTGCAGGTCAAGCGCGGCGGGTTCCTCTGGAGCTCGAACAACTCCGTGACCGTGGACGACGAGTTCTGGAACGGCGTGAAGGCTGTCGAAGCTGGCGAGCCTGCAACTGAGTTGCAACAACACGCCCACGCCGTCTTCTCGGCCCTGTGTGAAGCTGCCTACTACGACCAGACCGGCGAGCCAGGCATCATCAGCGTGGACAAGCTCACCTGGAGCGACGAAGGCATCGAGACGCTGGCAGACGGCAACTTCGCCGAGTCGGCCCGCTACAAGCTCGACACCGAGACCTTGGAGCTGACAGCGGCCCTGGCCAAAGCCTGGGGCAACTGCCAGTACAAGACCATCACCAACCCCTGCGGCGAGATCGTCCTGGGCGCCCTGGGTGGCTACTGCGTGATCGCGGACGTGGTGCCTTACCACGCCGGTGAGCGTTCGGCTACGGGTCTGAGCCAAGTCACCAACGCCGAATGGGACAACGATGCCGAAGACGCCTTCCGCACCGCGACTCGCGCCCTGATTCGCACCAACCTGATGGACAGCCTGTACTCGAAAGAGGTCAAGCGCACCAACCGGATTGGCGTGGGCATCACGGGCTTCCACGAGTGGGTCTGGGCACGCTTTGGCTTCGGCTGGAAGGACTTGGTCAACGAGGAAGTCTCGAAGGAGATGTGGCTGACCGTGAGTCGCTTCAAACGTGCCGTCCAGGCCGAAGCGAAGGTCTACTCCGAAGCCCTGGGCGTGACGGTGCCGCACACCAACACGACCATCAAGCCAGCGGGCACGACCTCCAAGCTCTTCGGTTTGACCGAGGGCGCTCACCTGCCGTCCATGCGTGAATACCTGCGCTGGGTGCAGTTCCGTAACGACGACCCGTTGATCGACCAGTACCGCGAACTTGGCTACCCCATTCGCAAGCTCAAGAGCTATTCGGGCACGACCATCGTGGGATTCCCCACCGTCCCTGAAATCGTGGCGTTGGGCATGGGCGACAAGCTGGTGACGGCGGCCGAAGCGACTCCAGAAGAGCAGTACCAGTACCTGCGCCTCATGGAGAAGTATTGGATCACCGGTGTCGAAGAAGACGGCGTGACCCCGCTCGAGGAGCGCGGCAATCAGGTGTCCTACACCCTGAAGTACGACCCCAAGGTCGTCACCTTCGAGGAGTTCAAGCGCACCTTGCTGGAAGGCCAGTCCACGATCCGTTGCTGCTCTGTGATGCCGCAGGCCGATACCACCGCCTACGAGTACCAGCCCGAGCAGCCGGTCACGAAGCATGAGTTCGAGATGATCCTCGCTGCCATCAAGGACAGTGAAGCGGTCAAGGAAGACATCGGCTTCGAGCATGTGGATTGCTCGACAGGAGCGTGCCCGGTGGATTTCAACGCGGCGCAGTAAGAAATAGTTGGGAATCAGTCACAAGTGACTTGCATTCCCGACTATACTTATATAAGATTCAGCATTGAAGCGGGGTAGCTCAGTTGGTAGAGCAGGGGACTCATAATCCCAAGGTCGCAGGTTCGAGTCCTGTCCCCGCAACCAGTCCAGAGTAGCTCAGGGGTAGAGCACCCGCTTGATAAGCGGTAGGTCGGAGGTTCGAGACCTCCCTCTGGAACCAAGTTTTCGTTGGCATGTAGCTCAGTTGGTAGAGCAAGCGGCTGTTAACCGCTAGGTCCCTGGTTCGAGCCCAGGTTTGCCAGCCATCAACTCTGTCCTCTCCAAGAGGAATGGCCAAGTGTCTGCCCCTGACGGCTGAACAAGCGCCTGACCCACCAGAGGACAGAGTTGATGGCCCCCTTAGCTCAGTTGGTAGAGCATCCGCCTTGTAAGCGGGAGGTCGAGGGTTCGATCCCTTCAGGTGGCACCAGATTTTGGACATCCGTGACGTGTCTGCTGGATGGGGTGCGAAAGCACTGCGATGAACTTAGCCCATGCAGCGGGGAGGGTTTGACCCCCTCATTGTCCACCAGCCCATGTATCGGTAGCTCAACTGGCAGAGTGTCGGTCTCCAAAACCGAAGGTTGTAGGTTCGATTCCTACTCGGTACGCCAACAATCCCTCATCGACGACCTTCAGTGGCCGTTCGACCAGGGCGAAACCACCCGCCTAGCGGGTGTTTTCATTTATGACGACACTGCCGTCAGAACCCCTCGGTTTCTTCGATATAGTTCTTAGGTCAGCAATGACTTATCAACCCGGAGAATCTATGTCAGAAACCAAACCCCACCCCAAAGCGCTGGAGGCGCAGGCGAAAGCCCACGCCCACCAGCTCAAGCGTCAAGTGATGAAGGCGCTCGTTCAGAAGGCCACCGTCGAGGGCATACGCTTCGTCGAAATCGCGCCCTGGAACCACGACACCGACAAGCCCGCCAAAGAAGGTCGCATGACGCTCGCCTACCTTGTGCACCACCGCAACGTGGTGATGGTGGCGACCTCGATCTGCCACCCCGATGACGCCTTCGACAAGTTGCATGGCCGTGCCCTGGCTGCCGCCAACCTGTTCGGTCAGCGCGCCATTCTGATGCGTGTGCCCGTGAGCAAGGGTCGCAGCATGAAGGACGCTCTGCGCGGCATCTTCACCCACAACACCTACTGAAAGGCAAGCCATGAGCAACGTCAAACTTGGCTGCATTGCCGTCGAGCTGTCGTCGGGTGTCGAAGGCACGGTCGTCTCGATGAACCAGACCTTCAACGGCAACACGCAGTACGCCATTCAGCCCAAAGCCGGCAAGGACAACAAGCTGCCCGACGCCTGGAACTTCGACGCCGCGCTGGTGAAGTACAAGGCCGAAGGCGTGAGCGCCCAGGCCACACCCCCGCAAGCCACCGACATCAATGTGGGCGACGAGGTCGAGGACATCATCAGCGGCCACAAGGGCATCGCCTCGTCCAAGACGACCTTCATCAATGGCTGCATCTTCTTCAACGTGGAGTCCAAGTCCAACGTCGCGAAGAAGATCGAAGCCACCTCGATGTTCATCTCCTGCGTTCGCTTGAAGAAGGCGAGCAAGGCGACGCTCAAGCCGATCGTGCCAAAGGGCGAGAAGCCCACCGGTGGCCCTTCCACACGCGCTCAACGCGCCAACTGAGGACTGGCCATGCAAGGGCTTGCCAAGATCGCAATCATTCCGGTGCTCGGCTGGCTCATTTCCGCGTTCCTCGCGGTGATGATCGCCATCCCGTTGCACTTCCTCTGGGGCTGGCTCGGCCCCGTCTACTTCAGCTTCGTGCCTGCCGTCTACCTGAACATGGGGTTCTGGGACATGGCCGGCCTGCTCGTTCTGATCGGCTTCTTGAAGCTGGTCGTTTACCCCAGTGCGTTCAATCGCCCCAATGTCACCACCAAGGAGAAATCTCAATGAAACGTCTCGCCATCTTCGCTGCTATCGCGGCTGCTTTCACCCTCATCGCCTGCGGTGAGCGTCCCGTCGAACAGGCCATGAAAGACACAGGCTCGGTCAGCAAGGCCAACGCCTTCAGCTTTCAGACCGTGGAAGAGCAACGCGCCCAGGGCCGTGCCAATGCCGGTGCTTCCGCCGCCGAATACCAGCGTCAGAATCCGCGCATTCAGGGCTGGGAAGCCATCGTCAAGGCCGACACCACCCACTCGTCCACCTGCCCCCAGGGTGATGGCTGGGCCGAGGTCGTCTTCATGCGCTCCACGCGCGAAGAAGGCAAGACCAAGAACCTGGAGATCGAGAAGGCAACCGTGATGTGCTCCACGGTCAGCGCGACTCAAGGCTGTGTGATGCAGGCGCCCACCGACAACTGGTCCAAGCACCCCGCGAAGGCCCAGGACGGCTCGTGCGCTTCGACCCTCGAGGTGCCTTTCCCACTGCCCAAAGCCGTCGGCGCGAAATGAACGCAGTCGGCATCTTTGCCGGCCGGGGCGATGTGATCGTCGCCCTCGGTCTGGCCATCATCGTCGGAGCATGGCTGGGCTGGAAGGCCTGCCAGCTCTTCCAATTCATCAAACGAAAGACTGGCAAATGACCATCATCACTGCCAAGGTGATCGAAGACTCGATCTCCCAACACGGCGTACGGCTGACAACCCTTCAGCTTTGCTATCCGCGATTTATTCATTCGGAATTTCTCACCCACCGGGTGTTCTCGCGCAACGCCAGCTCGTCTCGTGCCATTCCGGTGGCCAAGATGATCGAGCAGGTCCGCAACGAGCCGGCGATGCCGATTCACTGGGGCAAGAACCAGCCTGGCATGCAGGCGAACGAGGAGCTGGCAGGCGAGGAGTTGGCCAACGCCAAAGAAGCTTGGCTCACAGCTGCCGAGCTGGCCGCCACGCAAGCCAGCATCCTGCACAAGATCGGCGCCCACAAGCAGGTCGCCAACCGCATCCTGGAGCCCTTCCAGTACATGCACGTCATCGTCACCGCCACCGAGTGGGACAACTTCTTCGAGCTTCGCGACCATCCGGACGCCCAGCCCGAGATTCATGCGCTGGCCATCGTGATGAAGCACGCCTTCGCCAACAGCCGACCCGTGATCCTGCTCGACGGTGGATGGCACCTGCCGTACGTGACCCGTGCGGAGCGAGCCGAGCATGGCCACGACATCGAGCTCCTCCTGAAGCTGTCGGCGGCCCGCTGTGCCCGAGTCTCGTACCTGACCCACGATGGCCAGGAGCCGAGCATCGAGAAGGACGTGGCGCTCTACGAACGCCTGGTGGGCGGTGTGCCCTTGCACGCCTCGCCCATCGAGCACCAAGCCACACCGCTGTCAGAGCCTGACATGTGGTCTGGCAACTTCCGGGGCTGGTTGCAAAACCGCAAGCTCGTTGAATCATCCTTTGGAGAATCTGCATGAAGGCCTTTCTCGGACTCATGGTCGTCCTCGCCTGGGTGCTCGGCATCATCGGCTGGATCGCCAACATCGTCGTGCTGTATGGCATGAGCTTTGACCACCTGTCGGGCGCTCTCGTCCTGCGCGTGATCGGCATCTTCATCGCGCCTTTGGGTGCAATCTTGGGACTGTTCTTCTGAACGTCTAAACCCTGCGCTGACGCGCAATAATCAATCAGTCACCACCAACTTAGGAGCACCGTCTTGAACTTCAAAGACTACCAATCCCGCGCCCTCTTGACCGAGAGCAAACCCGACACGCTGAACTTCGGCGAGATCGGCCTGCACATCCTGCTGAACACCGCCGAGACCACCGCCGAGATTCTGAATCTGGCCAAGCGCACGATCTTCTACGGCAAGAACATGGATAGCGAGAAGCTGCGTGATCTGGCCGAGAACCTCGCCGGCTACGGCCAACTGATCTACTCGCTGTCCGATCAACTGCACCTGAAAAGCGACTTCGGGAACTACGAGGGCCTGCCTGACGAGGCGAAGAACATCAAGCCTGGCAATGTGAACCTGCGCCTCTTGCACGCCGCAATGGGCATCTTCACCGAGTCGGGCGAGGCCATCGAGCTTGTGCGCAAGCAACTCGAAGGCGAAGCGTTCGACACCGTGGGCTGGGGCGAGGAAATCGGCGGCGACATCTCCTGGTATCAGGCCCTGGGCCACGATGCGGCCGGTACGGACGAGGACGTGGAGCGCGAGAAGAACATCCGCAAGCTCGAACTGCGCAACAAGGGCAAGACCTTCAACGCCGAAGCCACGGTCAACCGCGACACGGACGCTGAACGCGCCATCCTGGAAGGGAAGGCCTGATGACCGTAGGCTTGTGCGGCGCCCACCGAACTGGGAAGACAACGCTCGCTCGAGCCTACGCGCAGAAGCGGGGGGTTCCATTCGTGGAGACCTCCGTCTCTGCGATTTGGCACTCGCTCGGCTACGACCCGGCCAAAGAGTACGACTTCGCCACGCGCCTCATGGTGCAGGAGGAGATTCTCAAGCGAGTCGATGCCATCTACGCCAAGTACGCGGGGCTGGACTTCATCACCGACCGAACGCCCCTGGACATGGCCGCCTACACGCTGGGCGATGCGATCGGAGAGCGAGTGCCCGCCGACTGTCAGGATCGCCTGACCGCCTACGTGCGCAACTGCTTCGATGTGACCAACCGGCGCTTTGGCCTGGTGCTCCTGATCCAGCCTGGCATACCGCTCGTCAACGCCCCTGGCAAGGCGGCGATGAACCAGGGCTACATCGAGCACCTGAACAGCCTCATCCTCGGTCTGACCGTCGATGAACGGCTCACGAGCCTGCATTACTACATGCCGCGCGCCATCGTGAGCCCCGAAGACCGCCTGGCCGCCCTCGAGGCCTCGGTCGATCGCGCCAAAGGCAAGGCCATCGCAGAGCTGGTCGATGCCAAGAGCTCGGGCAAAGTGCTCGTGCACTAGGGAAACTGTCACGGGTGACTGAAAGCCCGTGACTTTTCACCTATATTTGAACTGTTGCAAATGTTGCAACAAACACACCGGAGAAACTACCTATGTTCCAATTCATCGCCAACCTCTTTCGCAAAAAACCCGCCAAACCTGCCCCCTTCACCTCGCGAACCAACACCAAGCACGCCTGGGCCAACGACGCACTCGCCCACATCACGGGCTCTGGGATGTTTCTGGTTCGCCCACCCGAGTCGGTCAGCCTCAAACACGCACAGGCCGCCGTGATGGTTCGCCTGACGGCACGCTTTGGCTCCAACCGTGTGCGCACCAAGCAAGTGGCCACGATTAACGCCATCGAAGTCAGCGTTAAGTGAGCCCGATATGACCGTTCCCGTCCTGCAAGACGAGGTCAACCGCAAGGCGATCGACACGATCGCCTGGCTAACGCTTGCCGTCACTCAAGGCAAGATCACCCCCGAGCAGTTCTCCACCGGCATCGACGCGCTTTTCATGGCGACCTCGGGCCTTGTGACGGACCGCGACTACATCATCATGATTACCGAGGCCCAGCGCCTCATCGAGAAGGAGAAAGAACATGGCCGAACAAACAATCCCTGTCAAAGTCAAGCACACCCTGTCGCTGGAGATTGGTGAGAACGCCTTCTGGATCATCGTCTGGGCCATCGTTGCCTTCACGTTGATCGGATTCACCAGCATCCTGGCCAAGCGTTCACTGGCTGGTGACGAACTCGTGGCCAAGTCGGCCGACCCTGTTGCCACTGCGTGTGCCACCGGCCTGGGCTCGACCGTGAGCAACCAGTGCCTTGCCTTCCTCGCTCGGAAAAACTGAAATCCCGCGCCAACTTTTTTGGTGTTTTTTCACCGTCCTTATAGAAAGAATTCCATGAACTACATGGCTGCCCTGAACCGTCTTATCGCGCACGGCGTGAGCTCCGAGCTGATTGCCGCGACCAAGACAGGAGAATCGATCCTCGTGCTGACCGATGGCCCGGTGCCGGCGATGGGGCTTCTCGCTCACAGCGCCTATGCAGTGAGCGACCACGGCATCATCGAAGGCAGTTGGCTGATGCAAAGTGACCATGTCGCCGTGTGCTGGGATGCCCAGCCCTACGAGGCGATGCCGGTGGCGATCAACAAGCTCCACTTCAACCATACGGGCCTTTGCGGCCTGAATGACCGCCTGGAAGCCCGTCTGAAAGCCGTCTCATGACCACCGCCAAGAACGACATCACCGGCGACACGATCGCCAGCAAGGCCTCGACACAAGCCTTCCGTGACAATTTCGACGCAATCTTCCGCAAGACCGTGGAAAGTGGACCGGCGGCAGTGCCAGCGGCTTCCGAAGATGGCTACACTTCAGTCACGACTGACACACCGGATGAAGCGGGCGACCATGCTGGACATTCAACAAATCCGTGACCACGCCATCAAGGCGGCCAACGAGGAGAAATCGAAGGAGGCGTGCCCCTTCGACGAGACCTCTGTCCAGGCTCGCATGTGGCTCGACTACTTCTACGCCCAAGTGCGTTGGTTGTCGGGCGAAGACAGTGCCTGACGCACTTGCCCTACGGGGACGCTGAATCCCCGAGTTTCGCTTCGTAAAATAGCGTTAAGTCGTTTATGACTTATCACCAGCAACCCAGGAGAACCCCTATGAGACTCACCAAGTCCGACAAAGACGCCTTCGTCACCGCTGTCGTCCAGGACATCCCCCAGATCGACTACAAGGAGCAGGTCCGCGCTCTGATCTACGAAGACTCCATCGCGCAACTGCCGGCGAAGTTGCAGCCCATCGCTCGTGACAAGACGCTGTCCCACTACCTTGAGACAGGCACCTACTGGCGCACCAGCTTCGGCTCGATTCGAGTGTTTGAGCCTCGTGGCGGCAACTTCACACCCAGCAAAGAGGTGCAAAGGAAGGCGGACGAGCTCTGCACACTCCACAGCGAGCAGGAAACGCGTTTGACCGAGGCTCGCGGCAAGTTGCGCGGTGCCATCGAGGCGTGCACGACTCTCAAGTCGGCACTGGAGCGCTTGCCCGAGTTCGAGACATACCTGCCTAAGCAGCGCGAGAAAACGACCTACTTGCCTGCCATTGCCAACCTTTGCGCCGACCTGGCCACGCTCGGTTGGCCCAAAGACAAACAACTCACCCCCGCCAAATAATTCACTCTGAAAGTTCCTCATGAAAACCTCCAAAGCCTTCGCTTGCAACGGGCGCGTCTTCAAGCCTGTTGACCCCGAAGCCATGAATCTGCACGAGACGCTGCCCGTTGGCACGTACTCGGTCAAGGTCGCCCCGACCGGCTTTTATGTCGAGCGCGTGGACGACATGGAGCTGCCGCCCCGCATGTATGGCGATGTGGCCGCACGCACCGAGCGCATCCTCACCACGTTCAACAATCGCCCCAACTCGCTGGGCGTCCTGTTCTCGGGTGACAAGGGCTCGGGCAAGACCATGCTCGCCAAGAACATCTCGGCCGAAGGCTTGAAGCAGGGCATCGTCACGCTGATCGTCAACACGCCTTTCGAGGGCGAGGGCTTCAACACCTTCATCCAGGAGATCCAGCAACCGGCGGTCGTCCTCTTCGATGAATTCGAGAAGGTCTACAACGCCGAACAACAACAGGGTCTGCTCACGCTTTTGGACGGCACCTACAACTCCAAGAAACTCTTCGTCCTGACCTGCAACGACCGCTGGCGCATCAATGAGCACATGCGCAACCGTCCAGGGCGCCTCTTTTACAGCCTGCACTACGGCACGCTGGAAGCAGACTTCATCGAAGAATACTGCCGCGACAACCTGGACAACAAGGCTCACATCAACAGCGTGGCGCACGTTGCCAGCGTCTTCGCGTGTTTCTCCTTCGACATGCTCAAGGCGCTCGTCGAGGAGATGAATCGCTACAAGGAGTCGGCCGCCCAAGCGATGAAGTGGCTGAATATGGACCCTGCGCAGTCGGAGTTCGGCGACCGCTTCAACATCTTCATCCAGCGCGATGGCAAGCTGCTTCGCACCAGCTTGAAGGTGGATAAACCAACGCCCGTTGACACGATCGGCCGCTCGCCGATGACTCTGACCGGCCACCACTGCTGGATCAACGGTCTGGACGACGACGAGGACGAAGACGGCGACAACGACCTGGCACAAGCCAAGAAGATGGGTGTGGATTTGAGCGAGTTCTTCGTGGGCACCGCCAGCGTGGGCGCCGACATGGGCAACCTCATTCATGCCGATGCTCGCAAAGGCACCTACGTCTTCGGCACCAACCGGCCGGAGCTGGAGATGGTCTTCGTGCGCGAGGAGCGCAAGGTCATCCAGTTCAACTACGACGCCTTCTGATGCGAGACGCCGTCCTCTACCAGGGCATCTACCTGATGCCCGGTTCACAGGCTCACCACCTGTGGACCACAAAGCAATGGAAAGCCCTCGACCAGCACATGAAGGAGCTGGACGAGAAAGACAAGAAGCTGAAAGGTTTGTGATGTTTGGACTGTTCAAGAAGAAGCCCGACCCGGTCGAGCGCCTGAGCGACCTCAGTGTTCGCCTGTTCATGGTTGAAACGGCCGAGCAAGAGAATCGCCGGCAACTGCGTCTCCTCATCAAGCAACTGGACGAGGCCAAGCGGGTCGAGACTCGCATGGCCAACACCATCACGGATCAGACCGAGCAGATTCGCGTCCTCACCGAGCAGGTCGCCCTGAACTTCGCCGACATCGCCCGCATTGATGACTTCAATGAGGCGATCGCCGAGTTCGGCACCGATGGCTCGATCCAGGTCAAGATCAACGAGCGCAACATCGCCGCCCTCTACAAGCGGACGGCGCGCATCGAAGCGGTCGTGGAGGGACTCAAAAGTGCCTGACATCAGCCTATGCAAGGGCGGCGACTGCCCCTCCAAGAATGACTGCTACCGCTTTCGGGCCATCCCCAACGAGTACCGCCAGGCGTACTTCGTGACGCCTCCCATCGAGGATGGCAAGTGCGACTACTTCTGGAGCATTGACGGCTACACCCGCCTGCAATCCATCGTCATCGAGGAGCCCAAATGAGAATCATCGGACTCGATACTGAGACCACGGGTCTCGAGCAGGAGAAGGGGCATCGCATCATCGAGATTGCCTTGCTGACCTACGACCTGGACACCCAGACGCTGGTGGACAAGTACGTGCAACGGATCGACCCCGAGCGTTCGATCGACCCAGGCGCCCAAGCCGCGCATGGCATCAGCTACGCGGAGCTCGTGGGTCAACCGAAGTGGGAAGATGTGGCGCAGGACATCGCTGATCGGATTGGTACGGCTGACTTGCTGATTGCCCACAACATGGGTTTCGACGGCCCATTCATCGCAGGTGAAATGAATCGCATCGGCGTCAACGTCCCTGACATCCACAGCCTGTGCACGATGGAGAACGCTCGGTGGGCGTGCCCCGATGGGAAGCTGCCTCGTTTGGGTGAGTTGTGCTTCGCGCTGGGCGTGCCGTACGACCCGTCAGCGGCTCACGCGGCCGAGTATGACGTGGAGGTCATGATGAAGGCCTTCTTTCAGGGCCTGGATCGCGGCTTCTACCAGCTCCCCAAAGAGCTTCGAGCGATGGCGGGGTTTGCCAACTGTCATGACGCGCCGGCGGTGCCAGCATGAAGCGCATCGCCCTCATTCTGACGCTGGCCTTGATTGGCTGTGGCAACGAGCACATCACGCCCGGCCACTTGAAGGTTGTGGAAGAGCACTGCGCCAGCAATGGCGGATTGACTCACATCCTCGAGGGTGACTACTTGGGCAAGGACGCCTGGGTCACCTTCCGGTGCAACAACGGCGCCAAGTTCAAACTGACCTGGGAGCGAGCCAAATGAACTGGCCCGACAACCTCGAGGACATCGAGTGCGTTGGGTTCAACGAAGCACTCCTGCCCATCCTGGCTGAGGCCTGGGAGAACGGCCATGTGGAAAGGCAAGTGGGAGGCATTCGGTACACCAGCACGTCCATCTCTTGGACGTTCGACTACCTTGGCTTTCGCTACCAGATCGACTGCGAGGAACGCACCGATCAACGGGCTGATGGCAGCTTTTGGTGGGTCAGCACACCCTTTCGCTTGACCAAGATCGCCAAGCTGAACATCGACGATGACGGCTACCAAGTCGTGATCGAGGAATACCCTCTCGTTGTCACCCTCAACCCCAAGCAAAAGGCTCGCTACCAGCAAGCCTGGGGCTCATTCTGAAAGGAACCACCATGACCATCCGCTTCAAAGCCTTCGACGTTCGCGAAGAACGAACCAACGTCCCCACGCCACCGCAGTTCCGACTCGGGCCCAACCCGAGCTACTTGGACTCGCTCGTCGCCGGTGTGGTGTCACCCATCATTCACCTGCCTCAAATCCTGTGGTTCAACAGCCTCTGGCCATTCCTCAAGTCACTCTGGGCAGGCGTTCACTTCATCTTCCTGTCGGTGGGTGCGGGCTTGGCCGGCCAGGCGAACGGCTTTCGGACTGTTGAGGTCAAAGAGCGGGACTTGTCGGACGAAGAGAAGCAGACCGCGCTGGACGACATGCTTCGCGGTTCAGGCTTCATCGCCGTCAATCTCAAGCGCATGGGCGGGCCACGTCCTTCCACACCGGCCGAAGATGCTGCGATGGACAGATTGCTGGCAGGTGAAGACAAAGAGTTCTAAGCCCTAGCTTCGCTTCTTACAATAAGTCATGCGCAACTTATAGCAAGGAGCATTTATGAAGCCTCATCCCATTCCGCAGGTCGGTGACACGGTCGTCCTCAACGACACCGGCCTGCGGCAGATTTTCAACAACACGCTGGGCCTCTCCCACATGAAGACCCTTCGCATGAAGATCACCCATGTGGACAGCGGGTCGATGACCTACCCCGAGCCGACCTTCTGTGTGGATGTCGATAACGAGGAAATCAACGCCTACCTGATCGACCATCACTGCTTCGACATCGTGGAGTCGGCCGGCACCGCCAGCAAGGTGCGTGTGTCACCCGTGACCTACGAAGAATGGCACGGTCAGATGGGTCGTGGTGGTCTTCAACGCACGTTGGATCGCAATGATGCGGTCGATGCGGCGTTTCTCGCGGACGGTGTCTCGATCGTGGACGACGACGGCAACGAGCGCCCAATGACCTTCGAGGAGGCAGAGCAGATGGGCGTTCGTCGCATCGTTTCGGCTCGCAAGATCATGCCGGAGCCCTGGTGATGACCCGCAAGAGAAAGAAAGTCACTCGCCGCAATCCTGTGGTTCGCGAGGTTATCGCCAACCCCAAGCGCAATGCCGGCCGCCACCAACCCAAGAGACCGTCCCGCCAGGACGAGAAACGGATCGACGATGCAGACCATTCGTGAGCAATACGACATCCAGTGCCGACGCGCCGCCATCGTGAGCGACTGGCACCGGAAGACGGTGGACGTGGTTCTCGTGCGCCACAAGGGCTACTCGACCCGCGTGAGCGTCATCGGCAACGCCATCAGCCGCGCGGCCTACGCCATATGGCGCCAGGACGGTAGCAACGTGCGCCTGCTCTGCACCTACACCAATGGCGTTCGAGACGCCAAGCCCGTGATTATTTGAAGGAGAACTCTTATGGAGAAGATCGACCCCAAGCTCACCGACCGCATCCGCGATCACCTGCTGGACATGGGCTACGACAGCCTGCACAACTACATCGTGCCAGGGCTCGTCAGCACCCTGATCGGTGAAGACCCACACGCCAGCGCCAAGATTCGGATGTTTCGCAATACCCGAGTTCAGGACGAGTTCATCACGCCTCACAGCCATCGGTTCGACCTCGCCTGCATGGTGATGCAAGGAAGCGTGGAGAACACGATCTTCGAGGCCGTGCCATACCCGAACCACCACAGTGAGACCTACTCGGACGAGTATCAGGTGTCACGCCTGCTCTATGAAGGCAACCCAGGCAAGTACGACAAGGCTGACACGGTCGTCCAGCGCTACTCCCGCTTCGACAACACCTACAAGCCAGGCCAGTGGTACTTCCTCAAGTTCGACCAAATCCACTCCATCAAGTTCAGCAAGGACGCGATCGTGCTGGTCTTCGAGGGCGACAGCAAGACGGACACAACGACAGTCCTCGAGCCTCGCGTGAACGGGTCAACCATTCGGACCTTCAAGGTCGAAGACTGGATGTTCAAGGCATGAACATCTTCGTCCTGCACCGTGACCCCTACGTGGCCGCCTCCATGTGCTGTGACAAGCATGTGGTCAAGATGGCTACGGAGACCTGTCAGATGTTGGCCACGATCATCAAGGCGCACGGCGGGTCGGCACGCTACAAGCCCACCCATGCAGGCCATCCCTGCACGATCTGGGCAGGCAAGACGGCACACAACTTTGCGTGGCTCTGGCATCACGGCATGGCCTTGTGCCAGGAGTACACCCTGCGCTACGGCAAGACCCATGCGTGTGAGCAGCTCCTAAAAGGCGAATTGCGACGACTGCCAACGACGGTGCCCCGAGCCGGCCTTCAGGAGTTCGTCCAGTGCATGCCCGAGCAGTACCGCACCGACGACCCTGTCATCGCCTATCGTCGCTTCTACCTGGGCGACAAGGCGCATTTTTGCAAGTGGACGAATCAAATCGAGCCACTGTGGTTCACCCTCAAACAACCGGAACTGGAGATGTAATGGCCCTGTATTTCAATCGAGAAGGCGTGCCCATGAGCGGCGCGCAGTGGAAGACGATGACCGCCGACCCCACCTACCGAGTCCTCAGAGAGTTCGACAACGGGCGCGTTCAGGTGCGCCTCATCTGGAACGGAGCGCTCACGCTCCAACAGAAGACGAGCTTTCGGGACACCTGGCCCTTGTTCGCCATTCGCGTGATGAACTACGACGCCGAAGGAAAGCTGCGCGCAGACCCAAGCCGTGATGGCGAGACCTTTGCTTACGAGGGTGAAGCGCTCAATGCCTACGAGGAGTTCCTCATCACCTGGGCTGACTGCCACATCAACGACGATGGCAAGCTGGTCGAAGTGGACAACCACCTCGCACCACCCCCGCCACCTGACCCTGATGCGCCCACCTCGGTGCTCAAGGACGCACCACCTGACTTCGGCGCGGCCTGGTAGGTACGGGTAGCTGGCTGTATGGCCAGTTAGGCGTATCGATTCACGTATCTATTCAAAGAAAGGCACCGTCCGGTGCCTTTTTCCTGGCCCGTGCACTTCCTAGGGCGCTTGCCTGCCGGCAGTTTCCCAAGCAATCACCCACCGTCCACGCTTGACAGTCCAACGAGCAGAATCTATTCACGCGCGGGCGCTGGCGCGTTCTCTATACAGGCCCCTATTACCGGCATTTGCCCTATCACTTGCCCTGGGAAGTCGTTGTATGTCCTAGCCTGCATGGTCACAATAGAACCATCGAAACAAAAGCAACGGAACGAACAGCGAAGGCAACATGATGAAGTACCCAAGCAAGTCGCTTGTATGTCCTGAGTTCGCTGATTACAGTTCAATTGTCGATTGATTCGATGCCAGTCCTTCAACTTTTTTGAACTTTCAACGGAGATTTTTCCATGAGCAAACGTAACGCCAAACCCGCCGCCGACCTGAACACCTTCTTCCACATGGTTGGTGTCCAAGACGCAGAAACTGCCACCGCCGATGACGCGCTGTTGTCCTCGATGCTCGGTGATCTGGACGAAGTGATCGAGCCCGCCGACGAGGTGATCGAGGCAGACACGCTCGAAGCCGCAGTCGCCGACATTCACAAGGCCGAAGCCGTGCAAGCGGTCTACGCCGAAGAAGATGCGGCCGAGACCGTCACGTCCGAAGCTGACAAGCCCGCCACCGAAGCACTGCCCGACGAGACCGATGTCAAGGTCAAGAAGGCCAAGCAACCGAAGGAGCCGAAAGAGCCGAAGGCGCCTCGCGTGACTTCGACCACGCACAAGCCCGACGAGCGCCTGATGGCTCTGCTGGGTGGCGACAAGACCTGGCTCGGGTTCATCAAGTCCGATGACACGCTTGCCGCCGAGCGCCGCGCCGACCAGTTCCTCGCCGACATGAACGACCGCAATGCCATCGCCGACAAGGTCAAGGACAAGGCGATCATGCTTCTGACCTGGATGGCGTCCGGCAAAGATACGTCAGCCCTGAATGAAGTGCTGTTGCGCTCCTTCTCGGTGCTGTTCAAGGACGGCGAGTTGACTTCGGGCAACAAAGGCAACTTGCAGACCAACCTGCTGTCCAAGCCGTATTCACCTGGGACTGCGGCATCTCAGGCGAACCAGATGTTCATGCTGTTCCCCATTCTCGGCATCACCCACCGCGAGAAGGGCCGCATGGTCATCAACCCCGACAGCGCCATCGTCGATGTGATGAAGCTCAAGATGGGTCTGTGATCGGAAGGGGCCTCGCGCCCCTTTCATCAGAGCGCTTCGTGTTTGGAGCGTTGCGATGAAAGGAAGCACGTATGCAAGATTTGAGAACGTCCACGCTCATACGCAATGGACTGAAGCACCTGTGGGATGGGCAAGACATTTGGGCGATTTCCGATGACAAGAAAGAGGAGTACCTCTGTCACGCCATCGCCCGCGCCGTTCGCAATGATGACGCCATGTGGCACTTGTCGAAAGCCTCATCTGACGAGGAGGCGGCTCTCAATCGCGTCCGAACGATGATCGAAGGGCGCCTGTTCCCCTATAACAACCTCTACGCCTGGTTGATCCACCGAGCCGGCGTCCCGGACAGCCTTCTGACTCAGGAGCGCCTTCAGGAGCATCGTCGCAAGTGGGCGCTCAAGATGATCGCCGAATTTGAACGTGAAGGAGATTGAGATGGACCTGACCAAGTTGGAGAGCATGTCGTCGGAGGCGCTACAAGCCATTCGCGACAAGTGCATCGATGTCCTCACCAAGCGCCGCACCAACAGCCTGCGCCGGGGCGCCATCGGATGGTTCATGGACAGCAAAGGTGGCAAGCGCTTCCTCTACATCGAGCGGATCAATACCAAGACCGTCTCGGGCTACGAGGTGGATTCAATCACCCAGCGGCGCCTGAACACCACCACTTGGCGCGTCTCACCCGCCTTGCTCAACATCGTGGGCGATGTGGCGCCACCCAAGCCCGCCGCCGCGCACCGACCGTCCACTGCCGCTGCCGCTGTGTGGTGAACTGGAACCAGGGCCTCGAGCCCTGTTTTCTGCACCGCCCCGTGTCCATGGACGAGGGACGCTATGCGCCATAAACGATGCCTTAACCCCTGTAATGCTCACTTTATGACGCATCAACACCGGCTAGGCCAGCACCAGCCTGCCACCAGAACGCGCTACAAGCGCTTTCCGAGAGGTCGGTAAGGTCTGAGCACCACCGACACCACTGGCGCGCAGGCCTAGCGTTTAAATCGATCTGCCCACGGGGCTTGCGCAAGAGTAGGGCGGTTGCGTGGGTAGATGCGTTGGAGGTGCGCAAGTCCAACGATCGGTCGATACAGTTGAACCATCGCAACCAACCGAGAAGGAGTGAACATGAAATGAGCCAAGCTGAACTGATCCGAACGGATTACCTGACCGTCCAGTACGTCTGGGCGCTGGAGAACGAGCAGGTCTTCATGGCGAGGGCCAAGCACGAAGTCGATCGAGGCAACTACGACCGCTTCCGAATGCTTGTGCTCAACTGCGCCCGACCCATTCGTCGCCTGCTGGACGATACCCATGCCGACTCCATCGGTCCCTACGAGTGGGCCTTCCTCACTCTGGAACTGTGGTGTCGTCTTGGCGGTCGGCTCGTTCACTTTCCGCGCCCCACTGACGAAGACGCCTTCACCATTCATGTGGAGCGCCTTCGCATCGCAGGCTATGGCTTCAGTCGAAACGGAATCTTTGCCATCGAGCCCGCCAACCCTTGTGCCGAGGTTTCAATCGGCCAACCGCAACTTTGCACCCTCAACCCCGAACCTATCCAGGAGAAACCCGTGTCCAACCAAATCATCATCAAGAACCTGACCCTCATCAACGACGTGGATGTGCGCAACATGTCCGACGAGCAACTGATCGACGCCATCAAGAAGGTCGAGAAGGAAGTCGAGGAGCTCAAGTCCGTCAAGACCAAGTCGGACAAGATCGCCAAGAAGATCGCCGATGCCAATGACACCCTGACCGTGCTGGTCGGCCTGTTGGACGGTCGCTGATCGCCGGTGGGCATATGTCACCGGTGACTTGTTAATCCAACGACCACCGGTGACACTGCATTTGTTCGATTTTGAACGACACAAGGAGAACCCAGATGGGACTCGATATGTACGCCTACACCGCACCTGCGGAGCTGGTTGGCGACCAGCAAGTGGACATCAACGATGCGCTGTTCGATGACGGCAAGGCGCGCGAGGGTGTGGACAGCAACTTTGCCTACTGGCGCAAGTTCAATCACCTGCACGGCTGGATGGAGCGGCTCTACCGCGAGAAGGGCGGGACGCGCGAGTCCTTCAACTGCACGACCGTTCGGCTCATGCCCGAAGACCTCGATGCGCTCCACGCGGCCGCATCAGACAAGAGCCTGACACCGACCGCAGGCTTCTTCTTCGGTGGCGATGGAGCCTTCGACGATGACGACCAATTCACCGTCCTCGACTTCGTCCAGAAGGCTCGCATGGCCATCGAGGAAGGCAAGGCGGTTGTGTATGACTGCTGGTGGTAATAGGAAAGTATTCAAAATGAAATTCCCCAAAATCGACAACGTCTCGCCTACCAACACCTTCGTGGTGACAAGTGGCGCTCTGCGGGTATCGGACCCGTGCTATACGCCCGACACATGGTGTGCGGGCACGCTGGAAAACGTCATGGACGGCATCTGGCAGGCCCACGTCGGCTACCACAAGGACTCTCTTGACGCTGAGATGGCTGAGAAGTGGCTCGCGGTCGAGAAAGAGCGCATCGACGCCTACGTGGCCAAGTACGACAAGGACGGGTTGTTCGGCAAATACGAGTACGAGCGCCTGGCCGAAAAGCGCAAGGCGTTCGAGGAGCGTCTCGGTCGTGTGGCCTACCTGCACATCGTCAACATCGAGGCTCAAAGCCACTTCGACCATGCGGCCGAGTTCGACTCCACCTGGGCCGACTCCGAGATCGACGTGGGCGTGGACTCGGGCCAGGCCGGCTTCTTCGACTTGGCGCTCTACCAACAGGTGTGGGAATCGGAAGCCGTCAGGGAGAAGTTCTACGACGAGGTCTGCGATCTGACCTTGGAAGACAAATCCTGGGGTGTGCACCCCGTTGGCGTTGTGTCGAGCACGGGATGGGGCGATGGTTCCTACACTTGCCTCGTCCGACGCGATGATGCGGGCCGCGCCATCGAAGCCATCATCATCTACATGGCCGAGTACGAGGACGAGGAAGGCGAGGAAGACGAGGATTCGACCGACTCGGGCAATTGAGAGGATAAGTCACGACTGAGCATTGCAAGTCCAATGCTCGGTTGTGACAATTCAATTGTCGAAACAACACCACGCAAGGAGCGTTTTATGGATTGGATCATCACGCACGACCCCGACCAGCAAGTGCAATACACGGGCCGGTACGAGGGCAAGTTCCACAACTGCAACAAGTTCCCCGCAATCACCGAGCTCCAGGCATTAGCCGCGAAGCTGCCCTACGAGTTTCGCCTGCTCGATGACGATGGCGAGGTCTACTTCACCGGCAAGTGCGGCGACCTTGAGGAGCAAGATGCCGACAGCGCCTTCGAGCCGCTCGACTGGGCGATGCCGCGCTACGGATGCACCTCGATGGAATACCGCCGCCTCAATCACACCGACTGGGAGCCGCTGTGATCCAACTCTACTACTGGAGGAAGCACCTCCCGACCGACACGGTCTACATCGGCACTTTCACCAACGCCCAGATTCCCGACCTGGCCTTCATGGGCCTGCGCATGGTCGAGGATGAAGCCAAGAAGGCGGTGGCCAAGTGGAATCGCGACCCGACCAACACCGATTGGGTCTATGAGTACATCGGCATTCGCAATGCCGAAGTTCAACAATGGGAAAAGGAGCAAGCATGTCAAAAATCCACCTCACGCTGACCGGCGTTTTTGCAGGCGTTTCGCTCTGCGCCCAACGTGCTGAAGGCGATGAAGGCGTGCACATGATGTTCGCGCCGCTGGACAACGCCGAGTTTCGCGCCAAGGTCTGCCCTGCCTGCTTGAAGGAGTATGTGGGGAGCTACACCGCCGATGAACTGGTCGCCCTGCCGGCTGACCATTGGGTGCGCCAGGCAGCAGAAAAGCCTGCCGACGATGCTCAAGGCGTGCTCCTCTGATGTTCACCACGATCCTCTGCGTCATCGCCTATGGGATTGTGTTCGGCAACAAGCATTGACCCTGCGTTGGTGCTTGTTGTTCCATAAGTCACTGGTGACAATAGAACCATCGAAACACAGAAAGCACTCCATGAGACTTCTACTGATCCAGGGCAACCACGTTGCCATCTATGACGACCGCAAGCAGTTGGCCGTCTTCGAGGGCGCCCAGCACCTCGACACCGAATCCGCCGAGCAAACCCGCTTGGCCAAGTTGAAACCCGTCATCCAGGAGAAAAAAGATGGCCAAGCGTAAATACATCATGTTGGAGCTGCTCGAACCGATGGAGGGCAGTGAGCACCCTGCCGGCTCTGCTGAGGCAGTAGCCGAGCTGTACGACTACTTGGAGAACGAGTTCAACAACCATGGACACCGCGTCCACATGCAGATGATTCAGGAGGACGACCGTGGCGGATTCTCAAGCCTTTGACAAGTGCCTGATGACGCACCTGAACCACGGCGTGGACCGGGTTGCGTACATCCTGCCGTATGAGGGCAACCTCACCGACGCCAAATACGCCGCGCTCGCCAAGCGCTTTGCCGATACGGTGGCCAAGCACTACGCGCCCACCTTCACCCACGAGCAGGTCGAGGCGGAGCTCACCCGGCGCCTGCGCTCTGCCTGGCTCTCGGGTCGGGAGAAGTTCGTGCACATTGAGAAGGACACGTTTGGCACCTACACGCTCAAGGGCGAGAACTGGTTCTTCTATGGCTGGCCCGAGAGCCACTTCAAGGTGCTGCCATGAGCAAGAAGAACCCCACCCGCACCGAGCGCGAGGCCATCGCCTCGTTTGCCGCCCTGCAAAAGAAGTGGACCTCGGTGCCGAAGTTTGCCCGCCGGTCTCACGCCACCAGTGCCATCGACCACATGCCCAAGCTCACCACGCCACCAGGGCGCTCGTCGGGCAAGGAGCACCAGTCGCTGGACACGGGCTTCAACGGTGGCACCAAACCGATCCAGGGCATGAAGTACACCGGCAACAAGCTGCTAGGCATCGGCGTCATGCACAAGTCCAACAGCGTGCCCGTCTTCTCGCAGGATGAGGCGATCGAGATTTCAACCATGAGGAGAGGCTGATGTCAGACTACGCCAACGCCATCAACCGAGTGCTCGAAGAGGAGTTCGAGCACCTTCGGAACTACGGACGCTTGCTGGCCCAAGCCGGCATCGACCTGGAAACGGATGCACTTGCGGACGACGGACACGTTCGCCAGGGCTACCGCCAACAACTTCGCGACTACCCCAACGGCTAACAAGGAGAAATCATGGCCAAAGAACAACCCACCTACCAGATCAAGATCGCCACCCTGAACGGGACGGAGACCGGCTGGGGCTACTGGATGCAGGTGCCGCCCGTGACCACCGCGCTGTGGACGGATGACGACTGGATTCGCTTCATCGGCGACCGCTGGTTCCGCAAAGCCTCCATCGTTGCACAGGAGGCGGCATGATCGAATGGGCGCTGCTCGGACTGGCGTTGCTCTGCGCCGCCCTGATCTACGCCAAGATCAGCTTCTACGGAGACATGGACGGCTTTGGCTGGGTGGCCCTTGCCATCGTCGTCATCTGGAGCCTGTGGCACTGGCGTGACACGCCCGAAGAATCGGCCGCCAAAGATGCGAAGCGGGCGGCTGAACTCAAGGCCAGGCAGACGCCTCGCGTTGTTCGGGAAGCTGATGGGTGTAAGGTCTACGCCTTCGAGCGCGGTGGACGCGACCACTACTTCACCCGCTGCCCTGCGACCACCGACACGGAAACCAACTGGACCGAGTCTTGTGGCAAGAACTGCACCAGCCACAAGGCCGAGAACATCATCACGGAGAACGGCAAATGACCGACTCGGAACTCTTGGCCCACATTGAAAGCCTGGGCGACTACCGCGAGGTCAGGCTTCTCGAGGACGGCTCCATCGTGGCCATCGGTGATCTGATCTTCACCCGAGCCATCTACATGGATGTGCACCCGGTGGGGTGGGGTAGGCGCTTCTGCTTCGAGGACAAGGCCCTTGCCGACAGTGAGTTCCAACGCCTCCAAAGCGAGGACGAGGAACCGGTTGGCTGGATCGCGAGGAGATAGGCATGGGACTCTGTGATCCAAAGGCCGTGCGCAAAGGCACACCGTGGCACCAGGCGGTGAATCAGCCTGGGTTCATCACCCAAGCGATGAAGGACCACCACGCACGCACGCATGGGCACCTGCCAGGGCAAGTGAAAGGCGCACCACCAAACCCATCATTCACTGGTGACAATACATACATCGAACAACACAAACCAAAGGAGTAATTCGATGATTTCCCCTGAAACCAAAGCCAACTTAATCGCGCAGGGCTTCTATGTCGAGGACATGGGCGAGGAGTACGGCTCCGAGTGGGCCGGTGAGTTTCGCTGGATGAACTCTGTCACCAGTGACTTCCAAGACCACAGCACCTCCGAGAGCGAAGAAGCCGCCTGGGTCGAGTGCGCCAACGACAACCTGAAGGAAGCAGCATGACCGCCAACGACCAAATCGCCGAAATGAAGCGCATCGAATACCTGCGCGGAATCTCCATCACCGCGCCTGAACGCACCGTCCTTCGCGACAAGGCCCGACACGACATTCTCCGTGCCGCCTTCGATCAGGTCGAAAACAAGGCCGACTGGAAGGGCCCGATCAACGCGCTCGTGGAGGTTCACGCAATGGACACCATCGGCGTGGGCGTCTACCTGGATGCGATCGAATACTTCACGGGTTGCAAGGCGCAGATGTTCCTCCACAGTGACAGCCCAGATCGGACGGTCTCGACCTTCCGCATCGTTGCAGAGGGCTATCGATTGGCTCAAGGATGAGCACGCCCGTCAATCTGCACCGCCGCCTGCGTGAGCAGTTCCGAATGTACGAGCGTGATGGATTCGAGGTCGAGTCCATCGAGCCCCGCAACGGTAGCCACTACAAGGTGATCTTCAAGGGCATCGATCGTCCGTTCTTCATGACCCGAAGCGCGACCGACCCTCGAGCCTACAAGAACAACCTCGCCGATCTCCGGCGAGCCCTCAAAGAGCAATCCAGCAACCAACCAGGAGAAACCCCATGAGCCTTCAAACATGGAAGGAAGAGTTCTACCCCATCGAGGCCACCGAGACCTTGAAGGAGAACGCGGTCCAGCACTGCCTCACCAAGTGGCAGGGCCTTACGCCCGAGAACTTGGTCAAGCATCAAGTCATCCTCAACAAGTGCGCTTGGGTCGTGGATCAAGGCACGGCGGACGGTGTGATGAACAATTACGTCAACATCAACGGAAGCACCTGCTCCTTGTGCCACCACTACCTGCGTGGCGGTGAGGGTGACAACCTGGACTACGAGCTGTGCGAAACGTGTCCTCTCTACATCGCTCGGGACGGCGTGGCTTGCGACAAGGAGCGCGATGACGAGGAAGAGGGTCAAGCGCCCTGGTACGAGTTCCGCGAGACTTTCAATCCCCAATCAATGATCTTTTGGCTTAAGAAGACCATCAAAATGCAATCCAAAGATATAAGTCACGACTGAAAGGAAAGAAAAATGCCACACATCATCAACGGCGTTCAGTGCCGAACCAAGATCGAATCGCTCCAACACATCATCAACGAGGCCAAGAAGGGCAAGATCGGCCCGAACCCTGAAAAAGACGACCCCGTCCATTCCTGCTTCTACGCTTACCCGTCAGGCAATCACTGCGCGGTAGGCTGCTTGTTCAGCGAGGCCCAACTCAAGGTCATCGACCAAGAGGACGAAAACGAATCCAATGTCGAGGCCCTCGCATCGACCTTTGGAAAGAAGAACATCGAGGCCGTGACGGGCATGACCATCGAGGAGCTGGAAGCACTTCAAAAGATCCACGATGGCGCCATGCAGGGCTACCGCCTGACCCGAAGTGCGCGTCTCAAGGAAGTGATTCACGGCGTCAACACCATGCTCAAGCAGGCCACCGCCGAAGTATAAGAAACGCCCTTCCGAACCACCGAATCCAGGCCAAGACCTGGATTCTTCCTATAAGAGTCAGGCCATGGCACCTAAGTTGTTGATTTTAAAGGCTTTTTCCGTTAACGCTCATAGGAAAACGCTTACCTTCGGCCTATAAGCAAAGAATAGCCTATCTATAAGGTTCCCAACCAGATCGAACCACCAGAACCACCAACCAAGAAACGACCTCGGAAAGCGCACCAGAACGACCGTAAACGAGCGCCAGACACCGAAGACGACCACCGACCACACCAGACCGTTCCGAGCGCTCAAATCGCGTTTAAAGAGCTCGAGTCCGAGAACCACCCATCCCGAAACGGGGAACCTGGCTCGTTCCGACAATAGATCAAAGAATCAGGAAGAACAGTACATACGAATATACGCCGAGCAAGATTTCCCCGAACGACCCAACCTCGGAGTACGGGGACAAGTCCGTATAGAAGAAGAGGAAGAACGACACCACGAACACGGACACGAACGACCAGGAGAAGGAAGAGGACCAATGCTCGGACACGGAAGAGCATACGGATGAGGAGAAGCATAGGAGTAGAGGGAGAAGATGCAGAGAGTAGGGAAAGGAAGGTAGGGAAGCGGAAAGAGGGTGAGAAAAGGGCGGAAGTATTCCCTCGATCATTTCACCCACCATTTCCCCAAACCTTACAGGAAAAAATTCCCCGCGCGCCAAGCCACCCAACGCCACCCACCTGCCTCGCAAGCCGCATGGTTCCTAGGCGTTCTCGGAGTTTCCCATGGGTACGGGTGGGCAGCAGCATGGCCAGATCGGAGTACGGCGAAGTGGCTGTACGTGCAAAGTAGGGTACGGGTCGACCGAAGTATCCCTATAAGTTTCCATGGACGGGTAGGCGTTCCCCTATAAGGTTGCCTAGGAATGCGTCCATTGCCCTATAAGGTTCCATGGCCACGCCCTATAAGGTTCGAGCCCAAAAAGAAACTCCCTAGGGAAAAAGCATGGATTGAGGATGAACTCGCCCATGGCATTCCTAGGCCAAGACGTATAAGATTCCCTATAAGATGCCCATCGTTCTTCTACCAAACCCATGCTTCGGTGGTCACAATCAAGACTTCAACAACGCAACCAAGAAAGACTGCCATGTCCTTAACCATCACCATCAAATCCTACGACGAGCACTTCGACACCTTCGCTTGCTCCTTTCAAGAGATCGACGAAGCTGCGCCCTTTGACTCGTTGATTCCTGCCACCTTGCTGCCCTACATCGCACCTGATCTGGTCGCCCAATGTGAAGACTTGCCCTTCGATGTGGTCGGTCGGTCCTTCACGCTGAAGTTCCCTGCTGGTGCCTTGCTGCCTTCTGCCTAAAGCAGAGCGAACCGAACCGAACCGAACCGAACCGAACCGAACCGAACCGAACCGAACCGAACCGAGCGTCCATGCTCGGTTTCGATTTCGTAGGCCAGGCCATGGGATTGGTAGGCCAGGCCTAGGAAGCTCGGCCAAGGAACCAGGCCAAGGAACCAGGCCAAGGACACCGGCCTAGGAAGCTCGGCCATGGGCAAGTCGAAACACAAGTCGAAGCACATCGGACGGTTGAATTTACCCAACGTCTTTTCATCATAGGAAGCGTGTGTTTTGCTATAATTAAGGTTCTGCGATTTTGCAGTAACTTACCAACTCACCGAAAGCTCCTATGCAACACCTAGACGCAGGAACCGTTCGCGAATGCTTCAATTCCGCTGACGAGCTCTACGAAGTCCTCAAGCTCACGACTCAAGCAAGTGCCTACGAAGTCGTGCAGACCACCCATGACGAACTCCACCAGTACATCGTCGTCCAATACCTCAACGGTCGCATCGCAGGCGGTGAGTTGTTCAGCAGTCCTGACAGCGCGAAGTTGCGCATCATGGAGTTTCTGACGCACGCCAACATGACCGC
>ERZ650301.2-NODE-2-length-59178-cov-26.481488_pt1 | contig 59178 bp, 61 predicted proteins | sample MGYA00376237_ERZ650301 | MGnify/ENA primary metagenome ERZ650301 (study PRJEB26733, sample SAMN07839255) | wastewater metagenome | biome: small river; feature: stream; material: water | place: USA: North Carolina | collected 2016-04-05 ...
AAAGGCGAAGTAGTGTCGTTGATATCGTTTCCGTACAAACAGAATCCCATTTCTAAACGTAAGGTATCGCGAGCAGCCAAACCAATAGGTTGGATATTGAATGCTTTTCCTGCTTCAAATACTTGGTTCCAAATGTTCTCTACATCGGCATTTTTACAATATATTTCAAAACCTCCAGCACCAGTATACCCTGTAGCTGAAACAATCACGTCATTCACTCCTGCAAAATCGCCTACTTGAAAATGGTAGTATTCGATTTGAGATAAATCTAAAGACGATAAGGATTGCATGGCTTCGACCGCTTTTGGTCCTTGAATTGCCAATAACGAATAGTCATCGGAAAGATTTTTCATCTCTACACCTAAATCATTGTGTGAACTGATCCAATTCCAATCTTTTTCAATATTAGAAGCGTTTACAACCAATAAATACTCCTCTTCTTTCATTTTGTAGACCAATAGATCATCTACAATTCCGCCCTCAGCATTAGGCAAACACGAATATTGCGCTCTTCCAATAGTTAAAGTAGCTGCATCATTAGAAGTAACTTTTTGAATCAAAGCCAAAGCGTTCGGTCCAGAAAGAAGAAATTCTCCCATGTGTGACACGTCAAATACACCAACGCCAGTTCTAACAATTTCGTGTTCGGCATTAACCCCTTCGTAAAGAATAGGCATATTGTATCCGGCAAACGGAAGCATTTTGGCTCCCAAACTCTCGTGAATGTGCGTTAAAGCAGTATTTTTCATCTAATTGAAGTGATTTTTTTGATGGCGCTAATTTATTGCTTTTTTATGGAGTGGCAAAAAATATACGAAACGGATTTCGAAAGCTATTTTTGTTTATTTTTAAATTGAATTTAAAAACTGAACTCAAATGAAATCCATTTATTATAGCGTACTTTTAATTCTATTTTTTAGTGTTTCTTCTAAAGCTCAAAAAGTATTTTCCGTCAACTATCAAAATCAAGCTGACGTAAAAGTATTTGTAGTAAAATATGAAAATCAAGCCGATTTAAAAGTGTACAAAGTAAAGTATCCCAATCAAGTGGGGCAAAATGATGGACGTTGGTTTTTTACCGACTATCAAAATCAAGCCAGTAAATCTATTTTCTTTGTGGACTACGAAAACCAAGCTGACTTAAAAATATTTTTTGTGTCTTACGAAAACCAAGCAGGTTGGAGGAATAATGCCAAGAGACATTTGATGTATTAAATAGGCAATAAAAAAAACCGATTAGTTGCCTAATCGGTTTTAATGTTGCGGAGAAAGAGGTATTCGAACCCTTTAAATTATATCAGTGAAATCAAGGTTTCCCATTTTGAGAATCACACAGGGTAACTCATAGGGTAACTGATTTTTTACATGTATCAATTGTACTGACGTAAATGAACAAAAAATAATTGAAATGAAAAAATTTTGGTTCAACTTTAACATAAATATTTAGTCTATAATATCTGCATATTCGTTATTTATTTTGAATAATTCTCGGGTCTTAATTGGTGCTAATGTGTGTCCAAACATTTTCAACACATGGTTCACTTTTTCCAGATTGAGATTTTCTTTACCTTGTTCGATTTTTCTAACTACTGTAAGTGCAACTCCTGACTTTAGAGCGAATTCTTCTTGAGTCAGATTAACTGATTTTCTTTTTTCTTTTACAAATTGAGCTAGAGTCTTCATGGCTATATGTTTTTAACTACTATTTTTATTAAAAATGCTAAATTATATGTAAATGCATATAATTTAAGCTAATTATTTATTTTTATATGTAAATACATATAAATTGGTTCGATATTTACAACAAAAAGGCAATATATGGCATTTTTAGTGCATTTTTTAAGATAAAACTGTTTCTAAAATAAATAATATATATAAAAATGCTGTATATAGCATTTTTTAATAAAATTATAATTAATAGTTGTATATTTGCATAAAAAAAGGCTATATAATGCATTTTGAAGAGATAATAAAAGTAATAAAGGAACGGAGGGAAATGCTACAGGTTACTCAAGAAACCTTAGCTACACTTTCTGGAGTTGGGCTTAGGACTTTAAGACAATTTGAGAGTGGAAAAGGAAATCCAACATTAACTACTTTGCAGAAACTAAATGATGCACTAGGGCTAGATTTGGTTCTAGTTGTAAAAAATACAAATAAATAGTAATGAGAGAAGCTACTGTTTTATTTAAGGGAGAAAAAGCAGGTACTTTAATTCAACATGATGATGCCAGCTTTACTTATATCTATACTAATGATTGGATGTTAAATGATAAAAAACCTAACATTAGTCTGACATTAGATAAAAAAAATAAAGAATACCATTCCCAATTTCTATTTCCTTTTTTTTATAATATGCTACCTGAAGGGACTAATAAACTTGCATTATGTAAGCAAAATAGAATAGATCAAAATGATTATTTCGGGTTATTAATTACGGTGGCTGGTAAAGATACTATAGGGGCAATTACAATTGTAAAACAGTAAAATAGTATGAGTATTAGTATGAGTATGAGTATGAAGGAAATTACACACTGCCCAGGAACTTTGTCAGAAGGCTTTGCTACTTATAGTAGAACTTGTCTTACTAAAGTCTTTCATGGTAAAAAAGTACATCATGTATTGTCATATAATTCACCCTCTTCAGATACTGAAACAGATGCTCTTTTTGAGGAAAACAGAAATCGAATTTCGATATCAGGTGTACAAGAAAAATTCTCGGTATTACTTGAAAAAAATAAGTTACGACTGGTTAAAGAAGGTGAGATTGGGCAATACATATTAAAGCCAATTCCTTCTTTTGGAAAAAAAGCAAATCAAATGCCTGCAAATGAACATCTAACAATGCAAATTGCTAAACAAGTTTTTGGTATAGAAACGGCAGAAAATGCTTTGATTTTTTTCAATAATGGTGAACCGGCCTATATTACAAAACGATTTGATTTTAATGAAGAAGGTGCCAAATTAGCTCAGGAAGATTTTGCATCGTTAGCACAGAGAACCCCGCAAACTCATGGGGAACATTATAAATATTTAGGTAATTATAGTGACTTATTTGAATTGATGAAGGTGTATTTGCCAGCTTATGCATTAGAAGCTCCAAAATTATTTAAGTTACTTATTTTTAATTATTTGTTTTCGAATGGAGATGCACATTTAAAGAATTTTTCGCTACTTGAAACACCAATGGGAGATTATCGTCTTAGTCCTGCTTATGATTTACTCAATAGTAGGATACATATTGAAGATAAAGATTTTGCTTTAGATGATGGATTACTTCCTAAAAAAAAATCAGGGGGCTCTATTAAAAGTCAATTTATTTCTCTTGCTCAATTAGCAGGAATTAATGAAAAAATAGTCAAAGAAACACTTCTACTAATGACATCAGATACAGAGCAAGTGACTAAATTAATTAATCGTTCTTTTCTGGATGACACTACAAAACGTAATTATTTGCAATCTTATCAAGGTCGTTTAAAACGGTTGATGAAAGAGTAATACATTTGTCTTATCCTAATAGTAATGGAATAGAAATGGTCCTGAATTATTATTAAGAGATTAAGATACTCGAACCTATTGAATATTGTAAGTAAAATTATGTTCCCTTATTTTTAAGCTGGAAATATTCTTTAGTTAGATTTACAGATTTTGTTTTACTAATTGAGTTAGAGTTTTCATGAAGGAATGTGTGTTCAACTAGTTTAGTTGAAATTTTATTTTATATGTAAAAGCATATAAACTTTTAATAATACTAAATTTTATATGCAAATACATATAAAACAGCTTGGTTTATTATAATTTATCAATCCACTTTTCTATTTCGGTGAGTAGAGTATTTAATTCAGGTTGACCATTGTAATACAATTTCGATGTTTTTTTATAACGGTCATTAAATCGCTCTCTTAATTGAGGATTTTTTAGTAAGAATGCTTCATTTTCGGAAATTGGAATTTCATAATCTTTTAAAGGAAAACGAATTTCTTTATGTTTTAGATATTCTTTTGTACCTATAAATTCTTGCACTTTATTATCTTGTAATAGACTATATACATCATAATACTGACGCATTAAATTTTGTCTTTCTTTTTTATCTTCTTGTTCTTGACGAAATTTTGTTGCTATAGTTTGTAATTTTTCAACAAATGTGTAGCCAATGTGATAACATGCAATGTCTGTAGCTCGATTATCAATTATATCGACGTTTTGTTGGATAGCTCTGTCATAAGCCCAAGATGAAATAGTAATTGGGTTGTTTGGTGTTACAGTGTCAAAGCCAACTTCTAATAATATACCTTCTTTGACACCGTAGATAGATTTAGATGTACTTTTATAATGTAATCGTATTCCACCGCTACGGTATTGTTTTATATCATCAAATGTTTCATCTCTAATTACTGAAACAATTCCGTTTATTTTAATTTCATCGGCTAATAGGTTGTAAAAATCTCTTCTTTTTTGGATATTACCTTGATTGTTGTTGTTTGGATTTTCATTGATTTTCATTTCAGCTGGCGGCAAAATATGAATATCGATATCTTCGGAAAAACGATGTATAACCCCATATCCTTTTGAAAGCGATGTTCCTCCTTTAAGTTCAAATTGAAATCCTTGTTGTTTCAAACCATAGAGTACATGCATAATCCAATAGTCTTTTTCCACTAATCCAAGTTCAATATTTAATTCTGCTCCAATAATTCGAAGTAAATCATGAAAGTTTTTATGATTGTGTAGGTAGTCAGACATATTGTGATGATATAACTGGTTCTAATATTTTTTTTGCTTTGATACTTCCATACTCTAAAAGTGATTTTTTTAGTTTTTTTGTATCCATTGTTTTTGCCTTAAAATGAACTTTTGATACTAATTCATTGGAATCTTCTGCCAACTGCTCTAAGTTGTTTAATAAATCAACTAATAGAAATTCGGGTGTCACTTTACTTGGAAAATGAGGCTTTACTCTAAATGAAAACTTCATTCCTCCAAGTTCAAAATCTCCATGTCGTTTGTGATTGTAGACTGTCTTGCCATTATATAGTTGTGTAGTTCCAACTCCCAATGCATTATATTCATTTAAGGAAGTTAATAGAAAACGCTTGTCTTTGAGAAAAGAGCGTACCAATTCTTCTTCTTTTGGAGGGGTTTCTCCAAAGACTGTTACTTCGGGGTAGTAGTATAATCCTTGAGATAACTTTTTGAGGGGACCATATTTTACTAACTCCTCTAAGTGTCGGTCAACCGATTTTGACCATTTGGACAAATCAGCCCTACGATATACTCTTCCTCGTTTTAAATGCTTTTTTAGTTCTTGTAACTTATTCATAAGTACAAAGGTAGTAACTAAAATTTAATTGCATGATTTTTTATTGAAAATTCATGCATAATAAAATGTTTATTGGATTTTAAGTGATTAAAAAACAATAAATTAAATATAATTTTATCCAATAATTGATAAAAAAATATTGGAATTAAAGTTTTGATATTAAGGTAGGTTGCAGTATAAATTAATCATTGTAACATTCTATGCTAGAATTTTATTTACGGTGGCTTCGCCATAATAACGTTTGATTTCGTTTTTTTCATCCTCATTACCACGTTCAAAAACTCTTCTTATTACTACTTTTTTTTGTTTTATCCAGTCTATATTTTCGAATTTAGTATCCCAAAATAGTACGGATCTTATTAGTTTTAAGTTGGGTGTATTTTGTATTTGTTTCTTTTTTTCAACTTCAATATCAAAATACACTTGAAGCATCATTAAGAATCCTTCATCAAATCCTAATTCTTTTTCTATTTTTAAGGCTAAGCTAGTTGTAATACCTCTTCTGCCTTTTGTAATTGCTGTAAGGGTTTGTGGATATTCTTGAAGTTTTAGAGCAAAACTATTTTTACGTAGTTTTCGTTTTTTTAATTCCCGTTCGATAACTAATCCAGGGTGGATACCTTTTAATATGTTTAAATTCGAATTCATGTTACAATAATAAACAAAAATGTTTATTATTTATGAATAATTGTAAAAATTAAATCTATTAATTCAATAAAGATATATGCTGTATTATTGAAAACATAATCTAAACAGAACTCAGTGCATTATATTGTATAAATATAAATTAGAAATTATTACTTTGATTAAGAGTTGAGAGTAGAAGCGGGTAAGAGATTAAGATATTCGAATCCTTTAATTAGTATGAAGGTAAATTTAGACTTGTCATTTTCTAAATCAAATAGTACAACTAATTTAAATAAATTGTTTATTTCAATTTATACGATGTGCTTCTACCGCTTCCTATTTGTTCTAAAACTTCTTTTCTTACTAAGTCTTGCAAATCCCTTAGTGCGGTATCGGTTGATGTTTTGGCTATTTTTGCATATTTCGAAACTTTTAGAGTTCCGAAGAAATCATCCAAAAGTAATTGTAAAATTTTTTGTTGTCTTGCATTGAATAAAGTTTCTTTATTCGTTTCCCAAAATTTTGCACGTACCATGGTTTTTTTTATAATTTCTTCTGTTTGTTCCATGGATCGCATTAAACAATCTAAAAACCATGTTAACCATTCTGTAATATCAAGATTTCCTTTTTGAGTACTTTCGAGAATGTCATAATATTTATTTCGGTCAGATTGTATCTGTGCTGACATAGAATAAAACCTTTGTGAACTTTTATCAGCTCTAGCTAATAGCATATCTGTTATTGCTCTTGCAATACGCCCATTACCATCATCAAAAGGGTGAATAGTAACAAACCATAAGTGTGCTAGACCTGCTTTTAAAACTTCATCAATGTCTGAATATTTTTCAATCCAATTTAAAAAAACATTCATTTCACCCGGAACTTTTGATGCATGTGGAGCTTCAAAATGTACGATTTCTTTACCCATTGGGCCTGATGTAACTTGCATTACATCATCACGCCAAACGGCAGTTTTTATTTTATACATTCCACTTCTTCCTGTAGGGAACAGTGCTGCATGCCAATCAAAAAGTCTTTCATCAGTTAATGGATTTTCATAATGTTGTGTAGCATCTAACATCATTTCTACGATACCATCTATATTACGTTCAGTGGCTAAGGCTCCTGCAATTTCAATTCCTAAACGCCTTGCAATTGATGAACGAACCTGTTCAGGGTTTAATAATTCCCCTTCGATCTCACTAGACTTTATTACATCCATCGTGAGTGCCTTTAGCATTGTTTCTTCTTGTATCCTGAAACCTAGCGCTTGCATTTGGCCTAATATTTGTCCTTGACGATGCCTTACTGAACCTAATATCTTAGTTATTATTTCAGCTTCCCATGTGAATTTTGGCCAGTTTTTTTGTTCGTGTATATACATAATCACCGCTTATTTGCGGTAAATATAGCGTTTTATTACCGCGTAATGAAATTTTTATGGTAGTATTTAATTTTATCGCTGCATTTATGCGGCGATAAAACGTAATAATCACCGCATTTATCCCTTAGAATATTAGTAATGTGGAAAATATTGAAAAAAAATGGCTTATAGAACATGATTTTGAGGAGATTAAGATATTCGAACTCTTTAAATAGTATTTGTGAAATTATGTCTTCCCAATTTTGAATTCACACAGGATTACTAATAGTGAAATGATTTTATAGATGTATCTTTTGTAATGACTTAAAAGATCAAAAAACTTGAAATGGAAAAATTTTGGTTCAACTTTAACATAATTATTTAGTTGGCAAAATTTATATTTATTCTAACCTATTTGTGTTTTTATTTTAATTAAGATTCTTTTAATTTTCCAAATTAATATGTCTCTATAAACTGAAGAGGTCGCTCCACCTGAAAGTTGGTTTGCTAGAATTACGGGTGTACCTTTATGAAAATAACAACCCAATTCTGCATCTAGTTGTTTTGGTTCTTTAAGAAAATCAGTCTTATCTTTAATTAAATTTGCTACATAAGCATTAAGGATAATTATTATTTCGGGTTCTATTTTATTAATAACAAATCTCAAATGATTAACTAGTTCATCGAGTAAAGCTTTATCTTTCTCAAAATCATGTTTTATGATTTTAGAATCAGTTTCTCTTTTTTGATATAAGTCATAGTGAAATACCTCTTTTTCAAATTGATTGTAGCCAATATCCTTAAAAAATGATTTTAATAGTTTGAAATAAGGGATTTGATTTACTCCATATTTTAATTGACTCTGGTATTCAATACAATTCTCAATTTTTGCTACTTTTTCAATTTCATCCGCTTTTTCAAAATATTCAACCGTTAATTTCTTACTTTCTAATTCATTACTGAATTTTTCTGTTAACGATGGATTTAAACCAACTGATATAACCTTATAGCTATTAGTTGGATTATCATAAAACATTGGTAAAAAATCATTGACTTTTTTTTGGTTAGATTTTAAATAGAAGTCAATGATTTTCTTATTAAGTTCATTCATTTTCAGTAAAGGTTAATGTATAAAATGACGCTGTGAGGTTAAGGCAATTTAGAAAATACTATTAAAAAAAATATTTTAAGGACTTATTGATTCAAAAAACAAAAATCCAAGTATTCGAAAAATAATATTTTAGAATTATTTATATTATTTCTATTTTAAGTATAATATAAATAAGAATTTGTGATAAAATGATAAAATATATAAATTTTCTACTTGGTTTTGGAGTACTTTTTAAACTATACAAAATTTTATTTGCCATTAAGGTTTTTAAATCAATGTTTTCATTCACATTTTTAATAACATCTAGATTTATTTTATTTAATGTCTGAACAATCAATTGCTTTAACCATTTATTATTATTTGAATTTTCAATTTCCTCAATTAGTTTGAACTGTAATTTGACTGTCTGTTTTCCTTCGTCTAATAATTTTGGGTTGTTGTTTTTAATATTTAAAAAGGCTTTATCTAATAAAGGATAAATGAAATTTGCTTTAGTGTCATTTAAAATAATTAAAGAAATTTTATTAATGATGTATTTATTTCCTTCTTTAAATGCAATAATAGGGCTCAAAATAACTACTAAAAAAGTTAAAATAATCCCAATTGGTCTAACCATTATGATTTTATTTAGATAAAGCCAAATTGAAATCTCTTCATCATGTATTTTTACTTGATGATAATTACTAATGAATAAATTTATAGCTGAAATTCCAAAAATGAAGGTAGATAAAGTTACAAATGCATTAATTTTTAAAAAACTAAATATGCTCGATTTAATTATTTTTACACCATATTTCATTTTTATCTAAACAATTTTAAAACTTTAAGAACTTAATTTTTCTAAAATGATTATACTATAAATCAGAATAATAATACAATTAATTTATTTCCTAGCCTTTTTCTTTGCGTCTGCTATTTTTTTTCTTTCTGCTGCTGCTTTTTCACGTTCTCTTTTTTTTGCATCAGCTATTTTTTTTCTCTCAGCTGAAGCTCTTTCTCTCTCACGTTTTTTTCCTTCAGCTATCTTTTTTCTTTCAGCTGCTGCTTTTTCTCTTTCGCGTTTTTTCGCTTCAGCTATCTTTTTCCTTTCAGCATTTGCTCTTTCTCTTTCGCGCTTTTTTGCTTCTAGAATTCTTTTACGGTCATTGGGTGTTGTCATAATATTAGAAGAAATTAAATTCTGGAGGCATTACCTATAGTTAGGTTGTTGTCTAATAATGTTTTTGCAGTTTTGTCTTTAATTTGAACTTTGACACCGAACTTTTCTTCAAACATATCTTCTACTACACCAATCTTCATACTTGCTTTGATTTTCAAATCCTCTTTCGAGTTGGTAATTATCTCTTTAGTTGTTTTTTTATTTAATGCAGCAAGAGTTAAATCGTCCTCAGCTATCATGTTCCCTTTATAGAAGATAAGTGATAAACCAAAAGCTTCTTTGAAATCTTTAGAAATAGTTTTTAGTTTTTTATTAGGAGCCACACTAAATTCTGCATTTTTAAACCTATCTTTTATGTTATTTAATAATCCCATTTTAGTTTTTTTTAGTTTACTTAATTGTTTTATTCTTTCCTTGAGAGAATATTTACATCGGTGTTTTATTCAGATAAAGTAGTGAGTGAGTCTCTAAATTAGCTTTCCAGCTTGAGTTAAAGTCATTTCATTACCTGCAAGTTTAGTGTCAGTTGCATTTGCAATTTGAACTTTAATTCCAAAAGTATCTTTAAAATATTTTTCAACATTTTCAACTCTACTTCTTGCTCCCAATTCTAAATCTCCACCTGGGTTATCATATTTAGATAATTCACTAATTCTCGTAGAATCGTCAGCGAATTTTGCACCATTGTATATTCTGATATTACAATCAAAGTCTTTTTTAAATTGTGCTTTGATACTCTTTACTGTACTAGCTTTAGTTACTTTAATTTTTGCCATTTTTTTTAATTTTAATAGTTAGATTGAATAATTGATTTTCAAATCTAAATTTTTAAATATATATAAATGATACATAATTGATCCATTTATAAATATTTAAAATAATAAAATTTTATAATTAAAATAGTAAAGGAAAAATACCAATTGACAAATGCCCGTTTATGGTTAGTAATATTTTGGAACTATTTGTTGATTGACCTTGATAAATATGTTTTCCATCAAATGAAAATAATATATTAGTAGTACTTGTTGATTGACCTTTGTAAATGTATTTTCCATCATATGTATATAATATTTTACTGCTCGTAGTTGATTGTCCATTGTAAAAATATTTACCATCAAAAGTGAATATAATGTTATTGGAGGTTGTGGATTGTCCTTTATAAATATATTTACCATCAAAAGTATTGAGTATGTTACCACTGGTAGTCGATTGTCCTTTATAAAAGTGTTTTCCATCAAAAGTATATTGAATTGTTATACTGCTTGTTGAGTGACCTCGATGAATTGTTGTTGACATAGTTTTATTATTTACTTTATTAAATTAATATCAATAGTAAATTATTAATTTAGCAAAATTGATACACAATTGATACATTATATAATGATTGACTATTTAAAAAAACTAACTATTAAGAATGCCGGTTTTGAAATTAAAGATCGAGGTGATTGCCAATTGCTTTCGGAACTTATTTTAGAAAGAACGGATGAATTATTAAGTTATAATACATTAAGGCGGTTGTTCGGGCTGGTTAGTTTTGTGAAACCAAACAAAAACACATTAGATGTTCTTGCAAGATTTAATGGTTATGAAAATTATTTACATTTCATAAAAATTAACCCTTATGAAGCGTATTGGTGTGATAAAGAAAAATTGTATCAATTATTGACGGATGATCAGGATGCGATAATAAATTTTGTTAATCATATTGACTACAAAAGTGAACAGGCTTTAGATTTTATGATTTCCCTATGTAGGGATTTAATTTACTTAAATAAATTTCAAGTTTTTGAAGAGGTTTTCAATACCCGTTTTTTTAACGATAGAATTTTTAGCTATTCTGAAACTCTTCATTTTGGAAATTCGATAGGGATTTTATTTAAAAATAATCGTCTACCGACAAAAAAAATTCTCTTAAACCAGAATTTTTTAAAATTTGTTTTCACTATCTATGTTGACTATTCCAACTTAAACGGATATTATGGTGAGTGGTGTGCATATATATGTAAAAACACGAAAGATATTCAGTTGCAATATTTCTCTACAGCACTTTTGGAGTTGAAAAAATATTTGAATGGAAAATCAGTCACTAAAAGTAATTTCAATTTTGGGGATATTAAAAATTTCCATCCCATATTAATTGGTAGATTATTTTCTGTAAAATTACTTTCAAATGATGTTGAAAATGAAGAGGTAAATAATTTTTTTGAATTTATTAAGAAATCAGATAATGACAAATTATTAGATTATTTATATGAGCCAATGGTAGTAGCGCTGTTGTCAAAAAATATCATTTTTATGGAAAAATTAATAAACTTTGTTTTAAATCAAAAAATTAAAGTTACATATTACTATCATGAACATCATATGAAGTTGTTTTCTTTAGTACAAGTATTTTATTCAAAATATCTTTTAATTAATTCTGAAGCGAAAATTACTATTGAGAATGTAATCGGGACAGAGGATTTTAAATACAGCTATAAAGAATTATTAGAATTATTAGTTATTGTATTTAAATTCAATAACAAAGATGAAAGCAATAAATCTGATTATTTAAAGTACATTGAAATTTCTAAAAAACTTAATTACCCAATTTTTTCAGATTCATATCTAGTAAATTATTTTGGATAACTATTTTTAAATTATTTAAAAGATCTATTAGATATATAAATATTTCTATGTTAATTTCCATTTTTTAAATTGGTAATGGAAAACGGTAACTAATGTTGAATAGTTCTCTTATGATTTAAGTATTTAAATATTAAAGGAAGTTAAATGCTTTTTCCATAATGAGTTGTTCGCTTCTTGGGATACCAATTGAATTGGCTACTTCTTTCCAATTGCTTACTGCCCCATTTACTTCTTGGAGTATTATCTTCATTTGTTCGTCGTTCAGGCGGAAGTATTCTCCCACGCTTATAGCTAGTTCAAAATCTAATGCATTGTTATCCATGTCAATGTTTAACGATAGCCCGTCTTTGTCAATTGAAGGATTTAAGTCGTAAGCTGGTGAAAGTATCCATCCTTCGTTGGTTAGTATAAAACCATGATTTCTAAGGTGGTCGTCTGTGTTTGAAATGGCAATATTGAAAATAATTCTACGCCATAATTGATGAAGGTTAGCTTCAATATTGACTCCGTAGTTGCTGATAAACTCGGCTATTTCTAAATAACTCGGCAGGGTATCTTTAATGGTTTCTTCGTTTTTTCCTGTCATGGTCATGGCCGAGGCAAAATGGATTCTTTTATCTTGGTCTCTGTCAAAGCGTTTTGTGAAAAATGTATGGTACTTTCCGTTAATTTTTTCAATTCGAGAGGGTGCCATTTCGATTCCCGCTTTTAGGGCTATTTTGTAGGCTAGGTATTCCCAAGCTGCTTTATCAATTGTATCTGACTTTGAAGGAAATTTGGCTATCCATAAGCTTTTATCTGTATCTAGGATATTAGCTTTTGGTCTAGCTCCTCCTAAAGAAGAACCAGGTGCTATTAAAATGGATAACCATTTTCGGATTTCATCATTGTCTTTATCATCTTCAATACTTTCTGCGGCATATTGTAGTTCTCTAATGGAAGACCAGGGTGGTGTTGAGGTATTTTGATTGTTGTCTAAAAAGTCGCCTAGGGGGTCTATTTTAAAGCGTAATGCTCCCATACGGCTACCGTCATAAACACCTAGCAAAAAATCTATGTCGTAAAGTGTTGGTGTTTTGAGTTGTTTTGCTTTGGCTTCTTGTGCAGCCCTACGTTTCATCAAGGTGCGTCCCCAGGTATCGGGCATACTGTCTAAAAAAATGCCAAAGTTCTCCTTTTGGTTTGGGTATTGTGGGCCTGAAAATAAACTGATGTCTGGATCAAGTAAAAATAGTTGACCGGATTTAAGCCAGGTTTTATCGTACTCAAAACTAAAGGCTTTTTTGCCTTTGGCTTGTTGGGCAGATAGTATGCCAATACATTTTGGTTCTTCCGTACCTATCCAGTCGGCATATACGTAGATGTTAGTTTTATTGAGTGCCATAGTGAATTATTTTAGTAGTGCTAAGTCTTGTAGTCGTCTACCTAGTTCATCATCAGCGCCAAGCTTTAAGAAATCTTCTTGCAATCCTAATACTCTCAGTACATTAAAATATGCTCCCATTGCAACGCCTGAATTACCAGATTCGATTAGGTAAAGCGTAGAACGCGAAATATCGGCACGCTCTGCAACTTGAATAGTTGTTAACTTTCTTCTTTTGCGGGCTATTTTTATGTTTTCCCCCATTTTTTCTAGTGCAGAATTGTACTTTGGGAAAATGGTTTGTCTTTTAGTATTCATATTAAATGATTGTTATTATATACAAAATTAGTCATTTTGTTTTAAATAACAATCATTTTTATCAAAAAGGCTGTTTATAAAATTATTATCAGTTTAATATTTATTCAACCATTCGTTTAAAATTTATTGTTTAGTTATGGATAAGAACTCAGAATGACGTTTATTGCTCTAGTGTAGAGTTGAAGTCGGAAGAGGAGATTAAGACACCATAACCCATTTAATTTCAACAGTGAAATCAAGGCTTTCCATTATTTAATTACACTGGGTAACTCATAGGGTAACTGATTATTTTAATTTTATATCCTAAAAATTATTAGCTACCTTATATTTTTCAAACCATTCATTGTATAATGCTATAAATTCTGGTGAATTACGAACATTGTCCAAATCGTCGTCAATACTTATATGCTTAAATCGATTGTTGCCCTTTTCAAAGGAAATTTTCAATGCTTTTATTGATTCTTCTTTATTATTCATTAAAGCATACAAACAGGCAGCATCATAATAATTACCTTCAGAAGGATATTTTATTAATATTTCATCCATCCATTTAATTGCTTCCACATTTTTATTTAAATGGAAGAGGGCATATTGTTTGCAATTACCATCTTCTTTGACATCTGTTTCTAAATTTAAAATGGCGTTAAAGTCTTCAATTGCTTTTTCTTTTTCATTGAGTTTTTCAAGCAACAATCTGCCACGCATTAAGTGGGTATAAGCATCTTCATGATTTAGATAAACGGCCTTGTCAAAATCTTGAAGAGCCTTCTCAGTTTCTTTTACCATTTCAGCATATATCCAACCTCTCATATAGAAATTCCAGTAATCTTTAGGGTCTATTTCAATCGCTTTTTTTAAATCCAGAATTGCTTTTTGATAATTTCCAGCATATCTATAAGCGGTAGCTCTTTGACTGTAATAAATAGGTTCTATTGAATTCTTAGTAATTAAGTAGTCATAATCTTGGATGGCTTTCTCATATAATCCTGCGTTGTCATAAGTTGTTGCTCTTTCATAAATCAAGTCATCGAGTTTGTTTTCAGTACCTAAATACTTTATGAGTTGATTGTACTCTTTTATTGCGGCTGCATATTTACCGTGTTTACTATACAATCTTGCACGGGTAGTATTCCAATATTCATTAAACGGAGCATCTTTCGATTTTTCATTTAACTCTGTTAATGCAAATTCATAATCATTTAACGAATAAGTTAAAAATAAATCTCGATTATCTGAATCTTCCGGCTCAATGGATATCACTTCTAAAATATCCAAAATAGCTTCTTTGAATTTATTCTGTTCAAAGTAAGTTTGAGCTCGATATTTAAAAGCAGCATAATACAATTTATTAAGTTGGATAGCTGTAGTTAAATTTTTCTCTGCTAATTCATATTTTTTCTCAGTCAAGTAATTTCTTCCTAAACCGGCATAAGCATATATATTAGTTGCATCTATTGATAGAATATATTTAAAATCTGCTTTGGCTTTATCGAGTTGACCTAATTCAAAGTAGTATTGTCCTCTGTCTAGATATAAATCTATTTCTTTTGGTCTCAGTTGGATGGCCAAGTCATAGTTTTTAAAAGTATTTTCAAAATTTTTAAGTTTATATTCGATATCACCTTTTACTGCATAAGACTTAGATCGCATTGTAGTGCTCGTTTCAGGGAAATTTAGTAATGCTTTATCAATATGCTCTAGTCCTATATCTAATTTCTCTTGAATTACATACAAAACAGATAGGTAAAAATGACCGTAGGCAGAGTTTGGATTTTCGGTAACATCTTTTTCAAAGTATTCCAATGCTTTATTACTATCACCGTCTTTATAGGCAGCATATGCTGTTTTGTAATTTTCGCTTTGGGCAAAACTGAAATTAGATATGAAAATTAGAATTAGTAAAAAAACATTTTTACGGAATAGGTTTGAAGTCATTTTTAAGGATTGTCTTTTGTTATTTTAAACTAACTCAAAGATGCGAATTTTATTACATACGATTTAAACTTTATTAAACCACTCAAATATGCTCAGATTGAAATAGATAAACAATTTAAAAACAAATCTCGCCAATTGTACTATTACTAATTATTTCTTTACATTTTTCATGTTTCATTTCAAGATAAAATTCAAAACAATCAACATCGGCAGAATCAGGTAAATTTATGCCCAGAGTTCCTTTAACTAATGCTTCATCATGTGAAATAAAATCTATTTGATTAAAGTCTAAGATGGTGTAGAAACCATTATTAATGTTTGTCTCCTCTGAATTTAATTCATATTCAATCAATCCCTTATTAGGATAATTTGGGTATTCAAAATTAAATGATAATGTATTAATACCTATTTTATTGGTTAAACTAATCACTGCACTTAATTTATGTTCAATTGGCTGATATTTTAAAGCTGTATCTTCTTCAAATGTTTGTTGTACTTCTGAGTCTCCTAGAGTTGTAGTTATGTAAACAATATTTAATATACAATTAATTTCTACTATCTGATTTTGATATTTATGAATTAGTTGATTGATTTCGTTTATTTTTCTTAATGGATAAATCCAGTTTTTTGGGATAGCACTAAAACCATAATATAATCCAGCAAGTCCTCCTGTTACAGCTCCTGTTGTATCGGTATCTTCTCCTAGATTAACGGCTTTTAAAACAGCTTCGTTATAACTATTTGTCTTAAGTAAACACCAAACACTAGATTCTAAAGTATGAATTACATATCCATCACTCTCTATTAAATTTTCATGAACTTCGAAAATATTGGTTGATGTTAGTCTATAAAAAATATCTATTTCAGATTGAATTGTGTTTATTGATTTTAAGAAAGTAATAAAATCAGTTTTCAAGATTTCATATGCTTCAAATTTGTTCTTACCTTCAACAATAAGTTTAGCAAATTCTAGATAATAGAAACAGGCATTGATTGCTCTTATATGGCTATGAGTTATGCCCGATACCTGTTTAGTTAACTCATAACGTTCATTAATAGTTTTTCCTTCAAATAATAAAACTAATGGGAGCACCCTCATTATTGAACCATTTCCATTTTCGTTGGTATTATTACTTCCTGAATAAAGTGGACTTATGCCTTCTTCTAATAATTGAATTGATTGATTTGTTGTATCTCCAATATCAAACACTTCACCAGTCGCGGTCCAATATCCTTCATTTTTCCATTTGACAAATTTGTTGGCTAATAATTGTAAATCAAAACCTTCTGCAATAGTTTCTGCTAAACAAAATGTAAGAGAACTATCATCTGACCAGACTCCTAAACCTTGTTCGTGAAAACCACCACTAGTCATATTTGTAATTGGAGAATGTTTTAAAGTTTTGCGACTTTCAAATTCTGCTGGAACTCCAAGCGTATCACCAACACAAACTCCATATAGGATATCTTTTAAAATATTATATTTCATTTTTCACTATTCAAAAATTGGTATAATTCCATCGTTTCTTTAATCTTTGGATATAATGTAAAGTCATTTATACGGGACTCTTGAATGAAATTTAACAATGATTTTCCATTAGATAGAATAATTGATTTTGCTTCATCAAAAGCAGATTTACGTTTTAGATTAATAGATTTTCTAAATGTAATTGCAGTTTCTATACTAGAATTTGTTAATGACATATAAAGTTGTTCCAATTGATAGTTGTATATCATTTTTCCTTTTGATTTAGATAAATAGCTACTAATTAATTCCGGGTTATTAGGCTTATTTAAAAACCAGCTTGAATCTTTATCAAAACAGAAATGAGAATATAGAGTAACTAAGTATAACAATTCGTCAAATGATTCTAAATCCGAATTAAGTAAATAATACTTAAATGATTTTTCAGGTATAACAATCTTTTTATTAATGTATAAGATTGAAAATATTATAGGCTTAGTTTTGATAGCATACACTACATGAATCCAAGCATCTTTTAAATATAAGTTATGATTTTTAAGATATTCTAAAATGATTGTATGGCACAAATGTTTAGTGTTATTACAATAGATTATTTCTTCTTTTAAATTTTGAATCATTCGTTTATCATTTTTCACAAAGAAACAAATCAAGTATGCCAATTTCTGTCCAACTTAAATTATGAATATTTTAATTAAAAATTATATATTTAAAAAAAAATATGATTGTTATGCACATAAATGTTTCTCATCTTGATAAAGATATTAAATTTGATTTAATCCCGTTTTCGTTTATTAGACAAAATATTGAGTCAATATTTTATAATAAAAATAATAAAACATTAAAACAGACACTTGAGCATCATAGGTACTCCCGATTTAAGAACTTGATGTATTCTGATTATTCTGAATTCTTGGAATTAAATTTAGGTGATTTTTTAAGGCTGCTTAAAGAGAAAAATGATACTAACTATTTAAAATTTTTAAATAAGTATGGTGATAAAAAATATTGTGAATTTATAATAGATTCGAGTTTGAATGATAAAGGTATTTATTGCTATATAGTTGGAGACACTATAAAATATGTTGGTCGTTGTACCGATAATTTAAAAAAAAGAATTAATCAAGGATATGGTAAAATTCATCCTAAAAATTGCTTTATTGACGGGCAAGCAACTAATTGTCACTTAAATTTCCTAATTAATTCAACTCAGAATGTTAAATTCGGTATTTTTAGAATGAATGATAAATCTACTGAAGAAATAATTAAAATGGAGAAGTTAATTTTATCGTCAAGTACCTTTGATTGGAATATTCAAAAATCGTAAGACTTTGTTTAAATTAAGAAACGTGATTTATATAAATACTTATTTGATTTCAAACCCATTTTGATAGCGAATTAAAACATCTTTTTTCTTTAGTCTTAATTCTTGATTATCATAAGTTATTTTTTGTAGCAAGGTTTTATCTGTTAATTCTAACAAACGAAAATGTAAGTTTTCGACATTAAAACTCTTAGCAGTAGTTTCATAACTTGCAACTAGTCCAAAGGCTTTTTGTTCTACATAAATTCCAGAGTCATAATTATCGTCTATTTCAATTTTCTCTACATTGTATAAAGGAAAAAGTAAATCTTCTTGATTAAAATCTGTAAGATTCAGTTTTTTTAATCGGATACCGTTGTACCAAATTTCAATTTGGTTTAAAGGTGTGTTTAGTAATCCACTTATCTTTCTACCAGGAAGAAATTCAAGAGATGGTATATTGGGAAGTTTAAGATTGTAATAAAAAAAGGGACTTAATAAAGCTTCTTCTAAGCTTAGTCTCATTTTTTCAGCTACGTTTATACATAAATTAAAATCATCAGATGAACACTCAAACTTTTTTAAAGTCCAACTCTCACCATATAAATTGATTTTTAGTTTTTTTAAATCCAAAAGAGAATGTTTAAATAAATTTATTTAAAATTATTTTTGATTCCATTTCTCTAGCTTCAATTTCAAGCGGACTTTTATTATACACAAAGTAAATACACTCTTTATATATTGGTTAAGAAAATTATAAATTCCACCTAATCTTTCATATTGCATCGTATGAGTTAATTCATGAATCAACAAGCTATCATCTTGCCAATAGTCTGAACGAATGTAAATCCCATGTCTAAACGTTATTCCAATAGTGTTTTCTGAAATTAAACCAAGATTACTGGATAAAATTAATTTTTCTTGAAATTCGACCCATTCACTGGAGACTGGAACTAAATCGAGAATTTGCATACTATTTCTCATCGCATATCTCTTTTAAATGCTCATAAATCAATACCATAGCTATAGTATCTAATTCACAGTACTTTAGTAACGAAGCTTTTAATTTATTTCGCTCTTCATCGCTCATGTTTGTGTATTGCGTTAAACCATAAGCTGTAAGAGCAGCCCCACCATTATTTATTTCATCAATATCCGTCATTCTTTCAAAATCTTCATTCCATTCTTCAAATGGTTTTCCTAAAATTTTATATGGGTCAATAACTTCACCTTGTTCATCAAATGTTAACCATACGTGTAGTGGGCCAAAATTCTTTGAAGAAAGATTAATTTCACCAATTGATTTGCTGTATTGTTGTCGAATTAAGTTTGAAGTTTTAAAAATAGCAGGTAACATTTGTTTTATGGAATTACTTCCTTTTGTATGTGGATTGTAATAATAAGCCTTAATCACTTCACATAAATCAACCATACCTCTTGATGGATTCCATTTTTCACCTTTATAATCTTTGTCTTTAGGCGGAGTAGTTAATGTTTTTATGAAAGTAATAAGCGTTTCCTTATCCGCTTCATTTGAGGCTTCTAATTGAACCTTTATTTGATTTAATGTAGAATTTTCATATGGTGAGTATTGAAAAACTGTTCCTTCATTTTGACATAATGCTTTTTGCAAAGCTCTCACAAATTCAAAGTTAGGAAAAACACCAGCTTCCACATTGATATATTCGTTCGCATGTTCAATGCTCCCATCTTCATGATAAATATGATGCGAAAATTGAAATACTACTTTTTCATAGGGTTTTTGTCCAGCATAAAATGGTAAAGCTACTGTTGATGCTTCAAAATCAATAAAGTTAAGTGGAAAGTTCCAAGTGTCTATTTCTGCTTTTAAAGATTCTTTTAAAAGGTAAGGAGTATCATCACCTTCAACGGATTTATGTTTTTGAATTAATTGTCTTTCAACTCTTGTAATTGCTCCAGAAATTTTTTTAACATCTCCAAATTCAGCATCTTCTATATCGTTAAGTTTGAGTTTATTATTATCTGTTAGATTTTTCCATCTTCTAAAGTCCCATATTTCAAAAGCATTTGGTTCATTAAAATCATCTTCAGTCCAATTTAACTTTTTTTGAAAACAAGCTTCAAAACCTGACTTTAAATTGGTTTTTTTCTCATCCTTTTTAAATTCACATTTTTTACAAGCGTTAAATTTTAAGTCATAATCAAAAAAGCGATCGTCTTCATAGGCTTTAGCAAATAATTGAATGGCATCTTCAAAATCATATTCTTCTATTATTCTCTCTTCACCTGCAGAAATTCTATCTACTAGCAATGAAACATCAATTTTAGTTAAAACCGAATCATTTTCAATATTCAAACTATCGATTTGTTCGTTTATTTTTACAATACCAGTCCTATTTCCTGAATTTTTAGTAATTCTAAAAATTTGGTTCAAGCCATCCACAGAAGTACTTTTGTCCTTATCGGCAAGCATCAAATAGGGAGTAACCTGATATTCAGGAAAAGATTTTTTAATAACATATTGTTGAAAAGCAACATCAAATAAGTAGGCCTTCCACTTTGAATCTATTTTTAATTCTTTATTTGCGAACTCTAATAAACCATTTGAACTATTGAACGATTTTGCTTTTACTTCAATTAGATTGATAGTATTACCTGTTTTTTCTAAAATATCAACCCTGATAAATAAATTTGCAAACATAAATGCAGCTTCAAAAATCACAACATTTTCTTGTTGCAGTAATTCATTTGTTTGCGCTACTTTTTCTAAGTATTTATAATCTTTTGGGTCTGTACTGTCTTCAATCAAACTTCCATTGGGATAATGTAACCTTGCTAACTCTTCTACCTGAAAGCCTCCGGAAGCCAATGCTTGTAAAAAAGGATTTCCGGATTTTATGTTGGCATATTCTTCAGTTTTATTTGTGTAATACAATTTATTAGGGCATTCTAATCCTAATTTGAATCGAGATTTTGACAGTACTTTCATAATAATTGACTTAAAATTAAAGTTTAGAATAATAGTCCAAAAAAGCCAATTCTTCAGATTTAAGATTAGCTAAACCAATTTCATTTATTCTATCCAATATAGTATTTAATGTTTTTTCTTTATCAATAGAATTTCCATTAATGGGTTTAATATGTTCTAATGCTATTAAATAGTCCTTATTCCAACTCAAATATTCGTTTTTATCTTCATCAATATATACGAATAGAAGAGGTAGTAAATCTTTATAATAAATCTTGTTAAGAGCTAAGTTATTAGATTTAATTTCTTTATCATTTAAGAATACAGAAGTGATATTATACTGTCTTCTTATTTTTTCAGGAGACAATGACAATTCTGAACTTACTTCAAGATGTGCATCGATAAAAGTGGTGTCATAACTTTCTTTTTCAATAGGGTTTTTAAAAGTACTATTAAAACAATCCACTAAAAATGGTGTTAAATACAAAGAACGATTTTTTATTAATGACAACTCTATTTCATTGAATAGGTTATAGTCTGATTGGTTGGAATTATTATTAGGTATAATCTCGAGTCCACCTAATGACATTTCTTTATAATTTTGGCCATGCCTTCTGGAACCAATATTAAAATCTTCTTCTAAATAAATTAAATGAGGATGTTCTTCATTGAATAAATCGTCATGCAATGTTTTGTGACAATGATGTAGGTATGAAAAAAAGGTGTCAATTATTGGGTGAATAAACGATAAATTTTGAAGTTCGTTAATTGATACATTTAATAAATCAACACAAATAGTCTTAGAAACAGCAGAAGGATAGTTGGAAACCATAGATGAAGTTTTAAAATTAGTATGCAAACTTATATATGTACTTAGTCAATAAATGACAAAGTAAAAAAATAGAGTTAATTTAATCTTTCACATTTGTCTTTAAACCTACCTAAAAAATAGTCAATTTCGTGATTGTCCCATACACTAATCTCTATAATTAAATGAGTGGGAGTTTCTTCTACTATTTGTTGTGAGTGGTGCAATTTTTTATTTCTAACAATTCCCATAGCCCAATCAGTAAATTTCAATTTGAAAGTTTTGAGTTTGTTTTCTTTCCAATTGTACCATATTCCAAGACTGTTTTTCAGCAGTTCTTTTAAATTGGTTTTTTGATATAAATCAGAATAATCAAAAAAGATATGTCTTTCATTAGTGCACTCATCGTCAGTTTCTTCTATTGCTGGATATACCTGATTATCAACAAACAAATCCAAGGTAAAAGTTTGAAGTAAATTAGTTGGTTGGTTTGATGTGTCATCAATAGAACTCCCTAACATATAGTACCTATTATCATAGTATCTAATTTGTAATGGAGCTACTTGTTTGAATTCAGGTTTTCCTTGTTTGTAATATAAAAATTTAATAGCCTGTCCCTTTTTGATATAATCAATTATTTGACCAGCTAATAATAGCAACTGATCTCGGTTAGTAAGACTAGGCTGAACATGTACAAAATAGGGATAACTATTCAAATCGTCTTTGCTATAATCGAATTCATCCATCAACGCCGACTTGAGCCATTCTACTGAGTTCATGGTTTTTTCTGTATCTAATAATCCTAACAACAATGGAAAGGTGAGTTGTTCTTCTTCGGTTAGAGATAAATTTTCAGGATACTCTTCTAATACAAAATAATTTTTACCATTAAATTTTTTAGAAACTATTTTATAACCATTTTCAATTAGGCTCTTTTTGGCTCTATCAAAAGTTCTTCTGGAGATTTCATCTAGGTTATAATCACTTTTCAAGATTTCATTTAAAGAAGAAACTAACTCATCAATAGTACGTTTTTTATCACGAAGTAGTTTAACAATAATTTTCTTGTACAATTTATTCTTGCTATAATCTTCCATCTGTTTCAATATTGATTTCAATCAAATATAGAAATAACTTTGACATATTGTGTCTAATATTAATTATTGTTCAAAAGCAATTTTGAGTTCTTTTTTCACAACGTATTCACCTTCACCAAAACCTATTTACATAGTTGGCAAAATAAGTTTAAGTTACAGTTTTAAAGAATTTAATTTATCAAATATTTCAGATAAATTAGTATCATTAGCATCACCTCTAAATTCGGTTGGTACTAAAAAATGAATCGAATCATCAGTGTTTTTCCAAACATTCGGACTGTCATCAATTATAATAATAGTTTTATACTTTTCTATCCATGTCGGTTTAATTTGTTTTCGGTACTGCTCTTTAATTCTTGAGCAGTTTTTTCTACTTAAAATTTGGATAGGTTCTATGTTTAGAGATTTACTAATTTTAGTTGCGTAGGTTTTTAAAGCTGTAGTATAAATGATAATATCCCCGGTATTTTTACATAACTCGACTAATTCCTTTGCAAGAGGTCTTTCATAAACAGCCAGGTAGGGATTGAATTGAAATAATTTATTTGCTTCTTCAGATGGTGCATACGAGCCATAGATAAGTGTGTGGTCGAGGTCGAGTAGAATTAGAGTTGTATTCATCACTGTTTTTTTTACGAAAGTAAAATAGAAATTAGACAAAATATGTCTACTTTAATTCGAAGAAATAAAATACGTATTATGGAATGTTTTTTTCTATTGTTTTTTATCATTTAAAAACATTATATAAATTTTCAATTATTTCTGTTTCTTAAATAGTAACAATTTATTGTTTTTATCAATATTTGTTTTTCTAAGAATTAGCCGAACAAACCTCTTCAATTTTGTAATTGTTCCAATGCCTATTTTTAGAATTTCTAAAAGTTTGTAAAACACTATCAGCATAAACTTCAGCCCCTGTTAGAAAAAAGAATTTTAGGTTTGTTCATTTCGAATTTTGTAAAAAAATTAAATTTATTGATTGATTACCAATAGTTCTATATTTCCAATATATCTGTAAAATAATGTTTTTTCTTTCGTAATAGTAGATGATTTATTTATCAAGATTTTAATTTTTATTGTTTTTAAAACATATTTTTCTGAAATATATAAATCACTCCCTAATTTTATTATATCTTGATTTGATATGCTAAATTTTTGTTTGTTAGTTGGGAATCGTTTAATTTTTGGTTCAATAATCTTGGGAACAAACATTTCAGATATTAAAATAGCTTGATATTCATCTTTTTTAAATCCAGGATTTGGTTTAAATTCTCTAGTGCCTGTTTTCCCAGTTTGCCAATAGTTTCCTGCAAAAGAAAATAATGCCATTTCAATTTCAGATAAAGTTAGTCTTTCACTTTCTTTACGATTTTTATTTATAATATGTGATTGGTGTTTCATGTCGTTTATGAATTCCTCATAAATAACATCTTTGGCACTATTTACTTTGTAAATGATTTTTGCAATCACATCATCTAAAATTGGTAATCCATTCATTCTATTGCCTTTACCTGACCAAAAGCAAATATGTTTCGGAATAAAAGAATATGACAGGCCTTTGATTTTGTGTTTTCCTAATAAATCGTTGAAAGACTCTATTTCCTGATTATTCAAAACTTTTTCTACAAATTTTTTATATTTTTCACGATTTGTAAATAACTCTTTATCACTTGTATTTAAATTCCAATTTTGTACGATATCCAAGGTGTGTTTTCCGCTACTTTTTCCACCCCAAGTTTGTATTAATTTGAATGTTTCAAATAGAATATTGTCATTTGGGTTATCAATATATTCCGTTATGTTCTCTATTATTTTATCGTTTATATTGTTTTGGTTAATATTTTCATTGATGTAATTTTTGTTTTTCATAGTTGTAATCATGCGATTCATTGAAGAAAATCCTTCCCATGAATAATTGTTAAGCCAAAAAAGATAGTCAATTTCAGGAAATGTTGCTTTTGCCATAATATTTGTTTGATTTATATTTTTGTATAACTGTATAATTTAACAATAATAACTAATTTGCCCTTGATGTGAGAGTTATATTATAAGAAACTATATTTTCCAATATTATTTCTGCACTCTATTTAATTTTAAGGATAAATTTTTGACAAACATAGTACACGTGTTAGACAAAACACGGCAAAGTTTAAAAATGTAATTCTAATAGAATTTAATCTTAAAGCTTCATTAGTTGATTTCATTATTATTGGTCAAAATCAAAATCACTAGGAGGGATGGCACCCTTAGGATTAAATAATTCCCATTCATCCCATATATAATTTGAAGTATCAAAGGATTGTACCCATTCTATAAAAAGCAAACGAAAATTCTCTATTTCGGTTCGTATATGTTGAATGAATTTTTTGTCAATAGTATCCTCATACATACGTAACCCACCCACTTGTGTATATAAGCTCATGGCATGAAATCGAATGATAGCCGCATTTTGCATTTTAATGCTGTAAATACCACCTGCCTCAGCGCCTGCAATCTTAGCAGGTAGCATCATAGCATCGGCGCGCATAATCTCTTTCATACTCTGAAGTAGTTCATTTTCTTCAGGTAATGAAGCTGCTAAACTTTCTACCAATTGAAATAAAAGTTCTGCTTTTTGATAGATGGGTAACTGTTGTGTTTTTTCGTAGTTTGACATTTCTCAATACAAAGGGCTATTCATTAGATAATTCATCAAACATTGTTTTCATGGTAGGATTGCCATAAGTCAATTTCTTAATGGTTAAATCCTCAGCTTTTTGATTTGCCAATCGAAGATTATTGTCCGATGATAGCAAAGCTTCTTTAGTCTTCTGTAAATGGAGAATTGTCTTATCTATTTCTTCTATAGCGGTTTGAAATTTTCTACTCGCTAAATCATAATTGCGAGCAAATCCTTCTTTGAATTGATTGATTTTTTCTTCGAAGTTGGTAATGTCAATATTCTGATTTCGAACCAAAGCCAATTCAGCTTTGTATTGTAAAGAATTCATCGCAGCATTGCGTAACAGAGTGATGATTTGAATAAAAAATTGTGGACGTACTACAAACATTTTAGGGTGTCTATGAGAAACATCAACAATACCAGTGTTGTATAATTCACTATCTGCTTCAAGCATAGAAACTAATATGGCATACTCACATTTTTTTTCTGTACGGTCTTTATCTAATTCCTTTAAAAAATCTTCATTTCTTTTTTTAGTGGCAGTCGTATCGGCTTCATTTTTCATTTCAAACATAATGGAAATGATTTCATTCCCATGTTCATCATTTTCACGATAGATATAATCTCCTTTACTGCCTGACCTTGAATCGTTGTCTTTTTCAAAATAAGCTTTTGGGAATGCAGTGGAACGTAATTTATTAAATTCGTTTTCACAGTGCAATTCAAGCGTTTCACCAATCATTTTTGTAGATAGCTTCGCTTTCATATCTTTAACGCGAGCGATTTCTTCATCTTTGTATTTAATGATGGCTTCTTTGCCTTGCAATTCGGCAGTAAATTGCTGTTTTAAACTACTTTCTAAATTTTGTTTTTCTAATTCTTTTGTTTTTACTTCATTTAAAAGAGCATCACGTTCTTTTTCAATCTTTTGAGTAGCTTCATTTACAGCTAATTTTTTCTCTGTTTCAATACTATCTAGTTTTGCTTGAAGTTGTAGCAAATTGTTTTCTTTTTGTGACAGTTTTTGCGAAAGCTCAATATCTTTTTGGGCTAATTGTTCTAATAATGTTTCACGCGCTTTTGCTTCGGCAATAGTCACAGCGTTCTGTTTCTCTTTTTCAGCTAAAGCAAGTCTATTTTCCAATTCTTCTTGGAATTGATGGTCTCTGACTTGTTTTAGTATATCAGCAAAACCCGCTTCATCTACTTTAAATGCTTTTTTACAATTGGGACAAATTATTTCGTTCATATAATATTAGATTTTGTTAATATTTATTTTAATAATTAAATTCATAAAATTTAGGCAAATTTTATGAATTTAGGATTCCTATTAATGAAACTTTCAATAGAATCATTTAAGGCATTATTTGAATTTGTTAATTCTATATAGCAAGTGTCAATTGACCTTGTTAAGGCCATTAGAACCCATGTTGCAGCGTATTTGTTCTTTCTTAACTCTGGCTCCATAATTTCATTTAATAAAAAATTATCAGCCTCATCTTCATTTCTTTTTGATTCAAAAAAAGCATTTATGTCAAAACACATTGTTGACCATGCTTCCAAGCCTCTACTAGATTCATAATAAATAGCTCTTATGCTTAATGAACCAGGAACACTTTGTTTTTTCTTATCGATGTTTCCAGTTGCATTCCAAAAACGAGCTTCATTAACTTTACTATTTGCATTTGCTATAAGATTCCATTCGGTTCTATTGTTTGAAGTGTTAATCTTTATTACATCAAATTCATTGATGATAATTCTGTTATTTGTTCCTAAATTCAGATTATTTGAATTTTGTGCTTTAGCATTTTTTAATAATAGTAAAGATTCATAAGAACTACATCCTTGTCTAGAACCCACTTGTAATAAATCATTAATTATTTTAATTTTTTTATCTAAATTTGAATTATTACTTCTGTCAATCAATATAGTGCCGTGATCTTCCGAATCTAGTGGTTCTATATTTAAATCAATATTAAAACAGTATGCAATATGATTAGCTAAGGCTGCTATGGCCGGTTTCATTCGATACGATTTTCTTAATTTCTGATAAACATAGTTATCAATTTTACTTCCTTTAGAAATATCCCAATTGCAAACGGAATCATAACGAATTAATTGTTCTTTTCCTCCACTTGCTATTACAATATTTTGTGTACCAAAGAGAGAGTAAAATATATCTCTTTCATAAGGGTGACAATCTTGAGCTTCATCTACATAAAGAGTTCTTCCGGCTCTAAAATGATTGATGCTTTTTTGATATCTCTCTTTTAATAAATCTAAATTAATTTTTTTACTTCCATTTACATTAATTAAAAAAGTGTCGTCAAGTTTTAAAGAATTTTCAAGTAAATCGAATTTATTTTCTATGTTAAATTCTATAAAAAAGGCTTCAAGATTTTCTAAGGCATGTAATGTCTTTTTAAGAACATTATTATAGTCGGATAAAAAAAATTCAGAATTTATTTGTTCCTCAAGTTTTTTAATTTTATTCTTTGTAAAATTATCAATTAATTCTTTTAAGTCAATTTTTGAATCAAACACTCGAATTTCTCTAATTGATTTTATAAAAGCAATTGCTTCCATTTTTTGACCATTATCAAAATTGTTGCAATTTTGAAACTCAGTAATCAACTGTTGATTACTATATGATTCTTTTAGTGATAATAAATATAAAATATGATTTTCTATTAATCTTAAACGAATTGACAAAGTGTTTTTTAAATCTTCAATTCTTGAGTTTGACATTAATAGAATAACTCCTAGTTTTTTACATATATTGTAAATAAATGAATGTATTGTATATGTTGTTGTAGTTGCTTTTTGTTTTAAAATTTGTTCATTTAGGCTGAAATTAAAACCTGAAATTTGTTTTGAAATTTCAAAAACAAGTAAATGATTATATGTTAGAAATGTTCCTTTTGTTCCAGTTAAACTTTTTTTAAGCATCCATTTCAATAAATCTGATGACTTTCCGGAGCCAGCTTTCCCTCTTATTTGAACTAATTTTTTGCCTATATTTTCATATCCTTTATTAGAAGCTTCATCAAATCTATTTTGAAATCTATCAATTTTCAGTTTAGTAATATAACCTAAGTCACTATCCAAAGCAGCTTGTTCTAAAATCCTTTTTATTGATTCTTCATAAAAATTATTATTATTCCAATCTAAATAACCTGGATAGCGTAAATAACTATTTAATGAAATACATTTTTTAATTGAATCAAAAGTTAAGTTTTTTGATATGATTATATTTTCGCAAACATTTTTCTGATTATTTATAACCCAAGATATTGGATGTACAGTAATTTTTTCTCGTTCTTCTAAACCACAGGCTTCATGTAGATAATTTGTTAAACCCCATTTTAACTTAGATGCTATATCGCTTAAATCAATTAAACTATTATTATCTACATTTAATTGATTATTTTCAATTTGAATTAATGAATTTTCATAATCATTTATAATTGACACTGCAATGATTAAATTACTTATATAAACAAAACCATCATCTTTAGTGATTATTGGTCTTTTAGTTGGATGTTTAGGGACTCTAATAAAAATAATTAAATCTAATGTAGCTTGACTTAAAACTGGAATAGGAAAATTGTTTAGTATTAAAACCTCTGCTTCATCACAATCAATTTGTAATTCATGTAATAATGATTCTTTCAATAAATCATAGTTTAAGAATGAATTTGTTCCATTAATTTTGGTAAATTTTAAGTCCATAAAATTTATTGAGATTTTAAATTATAATCTTATTTATCGCTACACATAATGAAGAATAATGTTGTTCATCTTTCCTTAACAATGTAAATACATCTTCTGCTAATTCTGGTAATTTAAGAATTAGTTCATCATGTTTAGTTGCCTTTTCAAATGTCGTAAAGTGTGAAAAATGATGTAAAATTTTTAATTCGTTTACTTCGCCAACGAGTTCTTTTATCCTACTATCAATCTCTCCATTATTGCCAGGTAGTTTTATTAATGTGTAAATTTCTAAAAATCTACGAATAGCATTTGGCATTAACACATAATGCGGATTTTCTTCATTACAATTTGATTCTAAGAAGTCATAAATTACAGAGAATAAATAGATATACTCAGATTTATAACTAGTTAAGGAAGCAGGCATTTTTATTATTGTAGATGTATTAATTGTTTCTTTTTTTACTAAGAAAGAAAAACATGATTGTGCTTCAGACTTTGTGCCGTCTTCATTTTCTATTTTCTTTTTTCGCTTGATATTATTAGCGTCTCTTAAGAAAGAATAAAACTCAAAATTATGGGTTGATATAAAAAGTTGCTTAAAACAATCAACGACTTTTTCAGGTTTATCAGCAAGTACTTCTTTTCTAAAGAAAAATGAATTTATAAGTGAAGATACTTGAGCTATATGGTTAGCATCAAGACTGGATATAGGATCGTCAATGAAAATTATAGTATCAAGTAATTTATCATCATTATGCAAACTATTTAACAACACCATGAAGTGTGAGAATGCTATAGCAGTTTTTTCTCCCTCACTTAAGTTTTTTGCTATAGTTTCACCACGTTTTAAAACAAAGTATTCGTCATCAACAACATCGATTAGGATATCTTCTCTTTTTAAAAATAATTTAATAAAATTATTTAACTCACTCTTGCCTGCTGTAATACTTTGAAGTTGATTATTAAATTCTTTATTTTGTATTTCTTTTTGTAAAAGTGTGTTTTTTAAAATTTGATGATATTTTTCTTCTACTTCTTTTTTTCGTTTAATTTCAAAATAATCCTCGTCAATTAAATAAAGAGAAACTAAGTGTGATTTATATTTTTCTCTTGCTTCATCTTGATTTTTTTTAAAATTATCAATTATATCATTATGTTGACTTATTACATTGCTATAATTTAAATACCAATCTGACAACTCCTTTAAAACAGTTGTATCTAATTCTTTTAATGTTTTTTTTATGAAAATACTTTTATTTACTTTATCATAAATTGCGGATGTCAAATTATTTGCTAAAGCATGATATCTATAAACAAGCTTACCATAATTATCGATTAGTTTTTGAAAATCATCCTGTAAACTTTTAGAAATATCATTTTTACTAATATTTATCAAAAGAAATGATTCAACTAATTTAATTTCATCTGAAATTAAATTTATTAGGTTTATAGAATCTTCTTTTAGTTGAGCTGCTTCATTTGTAAAATATGTATTTAAATCTAAAATTCTATCAGAAGAAATTTCCTCATTACAAAAAGAACATGTTTTTAAATCTTTTATATTGTGGATTTCAACACCTTTATTTACCCAATCATAAAGTTCTTTATCTTCATCAAGCAGTTTAATTGTTGAAGAAACTTTAGGCACTCTAGCAATAAAAATAGATACTAATTGTGATAATTCTTCAAAATTAAGTGCGTAATCTTTTAGTTCTAATTTTTCCTTATTATTTGAAGCTATTGAATCTGCTTTAACTTTTAATAGATAATTCCCATCTGATATTATTTTTTCTAAAGCAGTGTCTTTAGTATCAATTAATTTTTCTAAATGAGACTTATTAAATTCGATTAAACTATTGAAGTAATCATTTTTAATTATTTTAGCTTGTTTGGAGAATTTTGAATCGGTAAACAGATTGAATTCTTTAATAAATTTTGAATTAGTAGATATTATTTTATTAACCTTTTCAATATAAGTTTCATTAGCAACAATTAATGGTCTTAAATGAGCATTTTCACCAATATCAAAAGTGATTGCTTTCATTTTTTTATCATCAGTATCAAACCTCAAGTTCTCTTTGATGAAATCTGAATTGAAAACTCTAACAATGAAAGGAAAGGCTTCAATATTTGAATGATTAATTTTAGTGTTGTCATTTAAAATTATTTCAAATTCAATATCTGGATATTCTTCTGTGTTTATTTGCTTATTTTCTAAAAATGAAAATAGTCTAGATAAAGTTGTTTTACCTGAATAATTCCAACCATAAATAATATTTTTATCACTAAATTCTTGTAAGGTACCACTATGCTTATAATTTTTATAAACACCAAAGTTTTTTAATGATTGTATTCTTTTTATCATTATAAGCCAGAATTTTTAATATCAGTTGCCACATCATAGTCTACACCAATTTCTTCAAAATGTTTTCTACCGCATGCTATTTTATCTGTCTCTGCAATTCTAAGTTTTAATTGATCTTTTGTTGATTTTGTTTCTCTTACCATATAAACAACCTCTCCATTTTCTTTCATAATAGCCCAGTCAGGGTTATATCCTCCAACTGGGGTCTCAATTTTGAACCAACCTGGTAATTTTATAAGGTATTTAACATCTTTGTTTTCCATTAAATCCTTTGCGAATTTTCTCTCAACACCTGAATCACACATAATCATATCTTGGTAAAATTTATGTGATTTATCAGCTGGAACTTCAACTACTTTGTCTTTTGGATATTCTACTAATCTGTCGAAATCTCTTCTGATTTCTGACATTTCGTATTGAACCCCTTCTAAACGTTCGTACTTAATACCATTAATAATTACGCGATTCATTACATTACGAATCTCTTTTACTACCAAATCCATAAATTGTTGTGGATTGATTTTAAATTCTTCTAATCTTTTCGATTGTACTAAGATTTCATAAATGGTGTGTCGAGTTAACTCTGTTTTACCTTGAATATAAGTTAATATGTCTGGAACAATTTTTGCGGGTTCTGCATAAACCACTTTACTAGTTTGAACTAATTGTGCTGAAACACCTTTAGTATTTATACTTAAATCAGCAAGTTCAGTTCTAATTTGAGGCGCTTTAATTTCCTCTATTAACTTTATTGCACGGACTGCTTCTTCAATTAAGAAATCTGTTTTGAATTTAACGGAGTAAATTGTTTTTGTATTTATCGCATTCCAAAACTTTTCAAATTCAGGATCAAGTAAAACTTTTTCGTTGAATTTCACTTTTACTTTGTTATTTTGATTCTCAATTAGATTGTTTAATTGGTATTTTTCAACTGCTTTTATAACGTCTTTCAATGGAACATTTGAGAGTGATTCAGGCAAAGTAATTTTGTAATTATCAACTGCTTCAACAAAAGATTTGTTAATAAAACCGTCTTCGGCAATCCATTTATTTTGCTTTAAGTGATTCCAAATTTCTTCAGAATTTTCATTGTCAATTTTAAATTCTTTATTATCCTCTTCATACTTGATACCAATAAAAGCTTCAATTGGTAATCTTCCGAACACAAAACCACAATCTTCTTCAAATTCCTTTTGAAGTGTAGCAGCAAAATCTTCGTAACTTTCATTAGCAATAACCACTAGATTATTAATGTTCTTATCAAAAATTCTATCTCCGTTTTGATTTACAGGAAGACGAAGACCACGACCAATTTCTTGACGTTTCTTTAATGAAGATTTTGTTTCGTTTAGCGTACAAATTTGAAAAACATTTGGATTATCCCAACCTTCACGAAGTGCGGAGTGTGAAAAAATGAATTTTAAAGGTGTGTTTAAATCCAACAAAACCTCTTTGTCACGCATAATTAATGAATAAGTATCTTCATCATCCGCTTGTGAGCCGGAAGTGTTTTTTTCGTTTCCTTTTTTATCTTTAGAGAAGTAACCATTGTGTACTTTATTTACAGGTAAAATATCCAAAAACATGGTGAATTCTTGTGCTACTTCTGTATAAATTTCTTCAAACCAAATTCCATATTGTCCTAAATCAAAACCGCCTTCTTTATGAATACGATAGTTTTCTACTTTGTCTAAGAAAAACAAAGACAAGACCTTAATACCAAGACCTTTTACTTGCAATTCTTTCTCGAAGTGGTTTTTTATTGTGGCACGAATTTGTTCTTTTATAACTTCTTTTTTGGCACCTCCATTTTCTTGGCCGATACTTAATCGTAAACCATTGGCAAATTTCACAAATTCCATTCCAGGTCTAGAGTTGATTTCGGCTATTTGGAAACCATTTCTGTATATTTCTCTTTCTTCTGATTCAATAAATAAATCTTTGTCTTGCGTAATTGTTTTTTTAACTTCTACAGGACCATCTTTTGTTTGTTTATGGAAAGTAAGGTTACATGTGATTTTACCACTTTTATTAGTAATGCTATTTAATTTAATGAAGGCATTATTAGGGTCGTTATCACCTAAAACTGAAGCAACGGATATTTTCTTCACTAAACCTTTTTGGAATGCCTGAACAGGATCTAAAGAGTATAGCAAGTTATATTTGTCTTTATGTGTTGCTGAATAACGCAACGTGCATAAAGGATTCAATTCATTGATTGATTCTTTTGCCTTAGTACTTTCCATATTTTGAGGTTCATCTAAAATCACAATTGGATTTGTAGCTTGAATAAACTCAATAGGTTTACGACCAGACATTCTATCATTCGTTTGATGTATTACATTGTTGGTCGCCTTATTGAAGGAATCAATATTGATAATCATTAATTGCAATTCGTTACCAATTGCAAAACCTCTTAACTCGTTTACACGCTTACTATCATATACAAAATGATTGAAAGGAATACGGTTGTAAAGATTCATGAAATCCTCTTTCAATGTTTCAATAGATTTTAAAACACCTTCTCGTATTGCAATAGAAGGAACTACGATAATGAATTTTTTGAAACCATATTTAGCTTGTAATTCAAACATTGTTCTTAAATAGACGTACGTTTTACCAGTACCAGTTTCCATTTCTATAGAGAAGTTTTTTCCTTTAGATTCAATGGAATGTTTTTGATAAATATTATTGGTTTTTTGAATATCTTGAATATTGGCTACAATAGAATTATCATCAATTATGATTTGATTTCCTATACCTAATTCAGTTTGTACTTGGTTGGCAAATATTCCTTTTCCCTGAATCCCTAATTGAATTTCAAAATCTCCTTTATTCAAAGGTTGCCCTTTAAAAGCGTCAATTACTGCATTAATAGCGTCTAATTGATATGTCTGTTTATGGTCGAATTTTAGTTTCATAGTTACCTAATTATACTGTTCTAAAATCATCAATTCCGTGTGATTTCATGATTTGAATTGCATTAGTTTTTAAATCATCTTTTTCTTTAAATCCTGAATCAAGGCATACAACGCGGGCTGGCTCAAGTTTGGCGATTTGTGTTATCAAATCCACTGTTAAATCTTTTTCAAGACAAATTATTAATGCACCTTCCGCTACAGAATATATTTTTTTATTCAATAAAGAAATCTCTTCTATTTTTACTGTTAATTCAAATCCTGATTTTATAAGTATTTCGGTTAATATGTCTTCTTCTGAACTATTAACATCGATATGAAAAAGTGCCTTTTCAAGCATACTAAATAATTCTTGATTTTCAGTATTACCATTCCAAATTTTAAAGTTAGATTCTGATAATTTAAATGATCTAAAACCATAATCCATATTATTATTTAGCAATACAGTACTTAACCTTTCTCTTGTGATTTCTGAAATATTTTTGAATTTGTCATCTTCAATTTCTTCATCCAATTGATTTAAAATGAATTTGATGTCTGTATCATCTTCTTTATTTACTTCATAAACAGAGTGACCAGTAGATCCAGAACCTGCAAAAAAATCTAAAACTATTTCATTAGATTGTACATTACTAAATCTAATTAGTTCTTTTAGAAAGCTTCTATTTTTTGGACTAGAGAAAGTTAAACCCAAATTTGTAATAGATTCCGAAGCTAGAATATCAGTCCAATTTGATGAACGAAGTATTCCATCGGAAGGCGGTATCCAATGCTCAACACCTTGGTTTTTGCCTGTAAGATTTTCTCTTTTTCTAATAAATTTTTTAGACTTTCCAGTTTTCAACCAATATTCTTCAAGAGTAATACTGCTTTCATGATTTAATTGATACTCTTTATAGTTTTCAACAGCTTCTAAAGCCGTTTCTTCTTTCCATTTCCATTGACCTTCGCTTGGAGCATATCCCAATATATAATAACGCATTGTAGGTCTGTTAGCATCATTCCAAAATGATTTCCAATAACCAGTGTTTTGCCTAATTTCACTCGCTTCTCTATATACTGGAGCAAAAGAAAAGCTATCTGATTTAGAATAAATGACTACATATTCAGCACCTATATTTACACTTTTCAATCCTTTATCTATAAACTGATTATTTAAATTTTTATCATATCTTCTCAGTAACAAAGTATTTCTGTAATTTTCTTCACCGAATATTTCATCCATTAAACAGCGTAAATGATGTATTTCTTCATCCGCTATAGATACAGCAATAACACCGTCTTGTTTCATTAAATTTCTAGCTAAAAACAATCGTGGATACATCATATCCAACCAATTGGAATGAAATCTTCCTGATGTTTTAGGATTAGACGAATATTTTTCAGCAGTATTTTCAATAAATTCTTTACGAGAAACATCAAATGAATCATTGTATACGAAATCATTACCAGTATTATATGGAGGATCGATATATACTAATTTTATTTTATTATAATATGGTTTTTGAAGTAGTTGTAAAACTTCTAAATTGTTACCCTCGATAAATACATTTTCTGTATTATCCCAATTTATTGATTTATCGATTTCTGGCTTTAATGTTTTTGTAGTACCAGATTGAATTACTTTAAAACAATCTTCTTTTCCTGGCCATATCAAATTGAAACGACCATTATTTATCGACTCAGAATTGAAAACTTCATTGAATTTTGTCAAGGATAATTTATTATCCTCAAAAAGTTCAGGCAATAAATCCTTTAATATACGAAGTTTTTGTTCGTAACCGTCTCCTACATTTATGTTCAACTGATCTATTACCGTTTTATTCATTTTCTTCTTTTTTAATTAATTTTAATATTTCCATTGTATCCAAAGCGTGTTGAAATGGAACTACTCTATAATTAGATTTTACATTAGTATTTTCATCTTCAGGCACAAGGTCTTTTACAAGTGAACAATTTTTGTCAAACATCATATCCCAAGTTGCACCTCCAGTTAAATAAATTTCAGTTTTATCAAATAAAAATTTATTTAGAAAATCTCCATAATCTTTAACATGGTAAAGTGTTCTTAAATACAATTCTTTTTCTGGTTCGTTAGGTTTATAATCATTATGGTAAGGACCTAAGATGTCAAATTGTTTCGGATTGTGGCAAATTGCAAAATTAATTCCATTATAAGGAAATGATGATCTAACTTCTATTTTCATTTTTGATTTAAGGGTAATTAAATCTATTTGATTTTTAGATTCTTCAAAAGCTGTTTCTTGTACTAATAATTTATTTGTACAAAAATTCAAAAATGTTTTCCAAGCATATTCTGCTAATAAACCAGCTATTGAATTTGCTAAAATTCTCTCCTGTGTTCTATCTAAAGTTGAATCATTTGCTGCTTTTGGAGAAACTAATTCAGCCAGCATTTCACTATCCTTTTTTATCATCATCTGAATAGATTTATCTAAAACAGAAGAATTTGGTTCAATAGAACATTTCACATACCAAAAATCTTTTGTTCTATTACTATTAGGATATCCTACTTTTGAACACTCTAGTTTTATTGCTTCAAATTTCATTCTTATACTGTTCTAAAATCATCAACGCCGTGCGATTTCATGATTTGGATTGCATTTGTTTTTAGTTCGTCTCTTTCTTTGAAACCTGAATCTAAACAAACCACACGAGCTGGTTCTAGTTTAGCAATTTCTTGGATTAGTTCTTTGGTAATATCTTTGTCAAGGCAAACAATTAATGAACCGTCTGCTATTGAAAATACTTTCTTAGTTGCCAATGTTATTTCTTCCATTTTAACCGTTAATTGAAAGCCTGATTTTAAAAGTATTTCGGTTAAGATATCTTCTTCTGAACTTTTTGTGTCTATGTGGAATAATGCCTTTTCTAATTGGTTTTGTATTCCATCTTTTTCAGTATTACCATCCCAAGTTTTAAAGTTGGAACGGTCTAGTTTGAAGACTTTGAAGCCAAGGTCAAGTTGGTTCTTTGGTTTATTTTCTTCCAGTTCTAATTTACCTTGGTTTTTTATTTCTTCCTCTTGAACTTCTGTTTTAATTTTCTTGATTACTCTACGAATTCTTTCTTTTCCAATATCAGCAATCGTTTTGTAACCCGCTTTGAAAGCTTCACTTTTTTCATCACAAGGTTCTGGAAGTTGTACCATAATAAATTTACGATTTCCTCCATCTTCTTTGTTTAAATCGAGAACTGCCTGAGCTGTTGAGCATGAACCTGAAAAAAAGTCTAGAATTATATCATTTTTATTTATGATAAGATTTGATAGTCTCTTTAATAATTTAGTTGGCTTTGGAGTGTCAAATAAACTTAAACCATCGAAAAGTTCTAATATTTCTTTTTTTCCTTCTTTATTTGTAGCAGTGTTATCCCAATAGTTTGAAGTAGGTTGACCAATACTTTCGTGAGCATATATTACTCTTTGTGGAACTCCATTCATATCAGAACCAAAATAAACTCTATTTTTATTTAATAATTCATTATAACTTTTTTCAGGGTAAGCCCAGAGCCTATTATGTTCTTTCCCTCCAGGTGTACTTATTAAATATTCATAGCCTCCTCCTGATAATCCTTTAGAAACAGTAATTGGAACAGGTCTCCATTTACCATCAGGAAATTCTTTAGTTGGGTTTTTATAACTTTTTTCAATATAATCAATTGATAAATTTTCATTATTGATAGTTATAGAGTTAGATTTTGAATATGCTAAAATATACTCTCCCTGAATAGCAACATTTTTTGAATCACTAGAAATTTCTTTTTTTCTTTTCCATAAAATACATGAAATAAAATTTTCTTCTCCAAAAATTTCATTACATATTTTTCTCAAATTATCTACTTCATTATCATCAATGGAAATATAAATAACACCATCATTTTTTAATAAATTTCTTGCCAAGAACAATCTAGGATACATCATGTTTAACCAATTGGAATGGAAACGTCCAGAAGTTTCAGTATTGGTTGAGAATTTTTTCCCTTCATCATTTACTTGTCCTGAATAAGCCAAATAAGTATCCAAATTTTCTTGAAATCTATCAGGATAAATGAACTCACCGCCAGTGTTGTAAGGAGGGTCAATGTAAATCATTTTTACTTTACCATAATAGGCTTTTTGAAGTTGTTTTAGTACTTCGAGATTATCGCCTTCAATAAATAGATTTTCAGTAGTATCCCAATTAACACTTTCTTCCTTGCAAGGTTTAAGAGTTCCAACGCTAGGTTCTTGTATTACTTTGAAGCAATCTTTCTTACCAGCCCACTGCAAACCAAAACGTTCTTCGCTATCGGCAATGTCTTCTCCAAGAGTTAGTTTTAGTTTGTCGAAATCAATTTTATCTTCAGAAAATACTTCTGGAAATAGTTCTTTCAGTTTTGTTTTTTTGTCTTCTGAAATGTTCAATGATTTTAAATCTAGTTTATCAATACTTTCCATTTATACTAATTTCCAATTTATTGTAAATAATTTCTTTTTTTCAACTTGTTGATTCAATTTCGCTTCAACATCATCTATCAATTTATCTTTTTGCTCTTCAATAATTCTACCCTCTACATCATAGGCTCTCCAAGCTTCGTCTCGTTTTTGTTCACGTTCTTTGAGCTTTTTACGCATACTAAGCTTATCTGGTAAACTTTGAGAAAGTCGACTTTGTCTTTTTAATTCTTTGATTTCATCGTCTAATTCGCGAAGAGTAACCTTTAAAGAATTCCGTTTATCATCAGACCATTTATCGAGTTTTTCTAATTCATCATCAAAGAATTTGGCATTTTTATTTTCTATTTCTTTTATAATACTTTTCTGGTTGTGAGTATTCCCTTCAATTAATTTATCTTCAAATAGTATAACGTCTGCAACAATTGTTTCAATAACAGGCAACGATAACAAACGTTCGCATTGTTCGTGACTAAATGTTTTTCCATTTGAAAACCCCGCTAACAATAAATAATCTTCGTCTTCCAGTGATGATACCGTAAGTTGAACTACTTGTAAACTTCCTTCTTTACCAATAAATTGTTCTAAAATAGCAATGTTGGTATTAGTTCCTGAATAATTAAAAACAAGCTTGCTATTGTTTAGCTCTAGATTTTTGTATTGTTCAATTAAACCTTGTGCAATAGGATGTCCTAAGCGATATAAATGTGAATCGATAATATTTTTACCCAACTGGTATTTGCCAAGAACAATACTAGGGTTTTTGAATGGATTTTTATTTAAATTGAAAATTAGTTTATCATCTTCAAATTGAGCAAAATCTCTTAAACCTAATTGTGTTATTTTCCAAAGCCACTGCTCGTATTTATTCAAATATATCTCACTATTGCTCAATGTAACTTTGAGTTTTTCAACTACTGCTTCATCAAAATTATCCAACAACTTTTGTTTCGTTGTTTTCATAGTAGAATTAATTTGGTCTTCGAGTTCGAATTGTAGCAAGTCGAAAGAATGTTTTATTTCTTCTTGTGTTCTACAGTTTTGATATATTTCGGAAATTCTTTTTTCAAAATCAACACCGTTTTCAATAGTTCCTAATATTTCATCTGAAGCACCAAAAACACCAGAAAAAAGGTTGAATTTTTCATTTAATAACTCAAAAACTCTTTGGTCTGCAGCATTATTTGTGTTTACAAAATTTACTACCACGACATCATATTTTTGTCCATAACGGTGACATCGTCCAATTCTTTGTTCAATACGTTGTGGATTCCAAGGCAAATCATAATTTATTATTAGCGAGCAAAACTGAAGGTTAATCCCTTCGGCCGCTGCTTCTGTAGCAATCATTATTTTGCCTTCATTTCTGAAATAATCGACTATCGCTGCTCGTGTGTCAGCACTTTTTGCACCACTAATCACATTTGTGCCTTCATTTGTTTTCATCCATTGTTTATAGATTGTGTTCGTTTCTGGTGTATTATTCTGACCATTAAACAATACGATCTTGTCTTTATATTCTGGATTACTTTCGAGTAATTCTTTGAGATAAATTTGGGTTCTTTGAGATTCAGTAAAAATGATTGCTTTTTGGCTTGCACCAAATTCATCCATTTTAGAGAAACCTTCTTCAATTGCTGTTTGCAATTTTTGTCCTTTGGCATTATGAACAATACTTTCGGCTAAATCTCTAAAAGCATATAAATCTTCTATTTCTTTTTTTATAGCTAAAATGTCTTCATCAGAAAAAAATTCAACTTCTATTTCTTCATCTAATTCATCAATTTCTTCAACTAGTTCATCAACTGCTTCGTAATCATCAACAACATCAATAAAGTTCTGTGTTGTTTCAATCTTGTTTAGTTTATTATTTAGTTTTGAAGCTAAAGTTCCTAACGTTTTAGCAATTGCAAATGTTGAAGATGCTAGTAACTTTCTAAGAATTAATGTTATTAAATGTCGTTGGCTGTTTGGTAGTGCAAATAAACTATTTCTTTGAAGGTAATCAGAAACAAGTTCATACAAAACCTGTTCATCTTTTGAAGGTGTGAAGTTTATCGTTAAAGGTATTCTGTTAGTGTAATTAATGTATTCTTGAACTTGCCGTCTAAGATTTCTTTTACAAATTGGTTTTAGCCTTGATTTTAAATCATCAAAATCTTCTTCGTTTGTTAATCTACTAAACTGTGATTTGAAACTTTTTAAATCACCAAATGTATATTCATCGATAATACTTACCAAACCATAAAGCTCAAGTAATGAATTTTGTAAGGGTGTAGCTGTGAGTAACACTTTTTTACTTAAAAAAAGCGCGTTTTTTATTGCGTTTCCAATTTTATTTGTTGGTCTATAAACATTTCTTAATTTGTGAGCTTCATCTAGTATTGCTAAATCCCAATTTGTCAATTGGATGAATTCTGATTTTATACTAGCGAAATTATAAGAACAAATTACAATTTTATCTTGTTCAAAAGGGTTTAGATTTCCTTGTTTTATTATTTGATTAAAAGATTTCGTTTCAAGTATTATTGAAGGTAAAAAGAATTTATCCATTAATTCTTGACTCCACTGTTTTCGTAAACTCGAAGGACAAATAATTATCAATTTTCTTTTTCTTACGGCCCATTGTTGAGATAGTAAAATGCCAGCTTCAATAGTTTTACCTAGTCCAACTTCATCAGCTAAAATAGCACCTTTTGATAATGGAGATTGAAATGCAAAAAGAGCAGCCTCAATCTGATGTGGATTTAAATCAACTTGAGCGTCCATAAGTGTAGCACTTAATTTTTCGACACTATCACTGGGACATCTTTTGGTTAGTTCGTGCGCGTAATATTTTGCTTGGTATGAAGTGAATCGCATAATTATAAATTTCAAAAACCGTAAATTTAATTTTTTTTAAGGTATTTTCCTATTGCAACAGGTCCAATTTAATATATGCTAAAAATCAAGTCAAATAGTATATTTAACATTTTCTGTGCTATGTTAAATTGTAAATTAATAAAAATAAATTAGTAAAATCAATCCCTATTTTTAGTGATATTTCAATTTATTTGCAATACTCTTTATACCCATCAGTATAATTAAAAAACGTTTGTATGCTTTTAGGTCTAAAATCTGTTTTTAGTTTTTTATTGGTGCGCACTTGATTCATATCAGAATAAATACTACACCATTCTTTAGAGTTTAATAAAGGTTGTACTTGGATAAGTGTCCCAATTAAATGAATAGAATAGGATGTAGGTGCCTTGTGAATGGCTTGTCTAGCAAATGCACTAGCCGACTTTACATTAAAATAATCATCCATAGCTTTGAGATAAGCATAACAAATTAATTGCTCGGCTGTGGCTTTATTTATAAAGTTACTGTTATTCAATTTTGGGTTTTGCAGGTATATGTATTTTAAATATTTAGGAGCATTAGACTTGCCTTTTACATTCCACCCTAGACTATTAATCAGCGCTAGTTTTATAGCAATGGGATTTTTTGAATGGATTAGAAATTGTAATTGTTTTTCGGTAATGATTCCGTCTGATTTTGATGCTTCTTTAATGATAGCAAAATCTAAATAGCATTTGTAAAAAGGAGTAGAAGTAAGTGGTGAGTCAGCAAAGCTTGTATGGGCAACCAATAAGAAACAAAGGCTGAGTAGTAGGTTTTTAATTTTCATAATATTGGGGTATAGCTAATAAACGTATGAATTGTTGTACTTATTGTAAGTGTTGAAAGTAGTTATTTTTTGTACGCTAACCAAGCCCAAATGGAAATTCCAAAAGGGAATCCGCAAATTAAGGAGGTTAAAGCTATATTAGTTAGCGTTGCATAGCGAAAGTGGGATTCAAATACGGCACTGTACAAATGGATACAACCGATGATTACTAGTGCTATGATACAACCAAGAAAATAATATTTCAAAACTGCTAAAAGAGGTAAGCATTTCATTATTTTCCTAAAATTTGTTTTGGTATACCTATTTGTAATTTTCCATTGAGTATTTCAGAACTGAAGTAAAAGGTAATATTAGATTCAAAACCCTCTGGTGTTTTTGTAAATAGAACTTGACCATCAGGTTCACTAGCTCCATGAACTATCCCAAAGACGATATCATTTAACAATCCTTCTCTAATTGTAACTTCTTGCTGTAGTAAATCTTTGGCAGTAAGGCTTACAGGTTCTAAATCGTTTACATCTTCAGGACTCAGAGAGTATCCGGTTCCGTAATAGCGATTGGTATTGATGACTTGTACCCAACAGTATTTGTCTTTATCCTCAGGAATAATAACTACAAAATACGCTTCTGTTTCACCTTTTTTTGGATTGTAATTTTTAAATCGGACGATTTGTCCTGCTTGAAATGGTGTTTTCATAATTGATTTGTTAGTTTTAAATTATGAAACAAATTTGAAATACCATTCCGTATTATTTGTACGGAGTTAATTTTATTTCAAAAAAAATACCTCAGTGTGAGTGAGGTATTTTAAAATGATATTATTTTAGTGAAACTAAATGTTTCTTCCATTCTGTTGGAATCTCATCAAGATTGTAGACTCTTAATTCATTCGAAGCAGTTGTTTTTGCAGGAAGTAGCGTTTCATTTAAGAACTCAGTTTCTATTTTGTACATAGCACCTGTCGCAGGGTCTATAATTAACATTCCTAAAACACCTCCAAAAAGTAAATTTCCAAAATACCATCCGTTTAATTTAAATTCTACTGGAACTGTTTTTGTTTGATATCCTGATTTATTGAAAGTTACTTGATAACGTGCTTTTCCAAAGAATCCACTACCAGATTTTAATTTAAGAGTTGCAGGAGTTTGCCCTGAGAAAATTTCAATTCCTTTTTTGTCTTTAATAACAATTTGTGCTTCACTTGGTGCACTATTGATTGAAATAGGATAGCTACTTTTACTTACTATAGATGCACAACTAGCAAATAAAATTGAGCTTGAAAGTACAATTGAAGCTGTTTTAATTTTGAATTTTGTATTCATAAAAAATAATTATTAAGTTACCTACTCTTTGGTTTTTCGGTTTTCACCCCGTTTTGTTGTAGTTTTCGGACTCTACATTGAGTTTTTTTACCAAGTATAAGATACGGTTAGTTCAAATCCGTAAAGACTTGTGGGATTTGATATAGCTATGATTGTTGGAAATCCCCCCGTAGAGCTATATAAATTAATATTAAATCCACCCATCAGTTCGAATGTATTATTTGTGTCTTCATCATATAGTATAAGTTTATATTGATTATTAATATTGGTTATATTTAAAGGTGAAGTTGGTATAAAATCAAATGTGTCATTTCCGTAGCTAAATGCGTCATTAATTGGAGTTCCTGAAAAAAGAATTTGTGTTCCATCAAATGTTGCTAATACTGGGAAAATGTCTGGTCTTTCGAAGCCCGGAAGAACAAAAGAGTCCCAATTATTTCCATTTGGATTTAAGTTTGGAAATTTTTTCACTCTAATTTTAGTAATTGTTATTTTACTTGGAGTAATTTGTGTTGAACAGTTCGCTCCAGAATATCCCTGAGGACATGTACAACCACAATTTGGAGTTGAGATACCGCCATTCAGGCAAGTAATTGGTACGCATGGTGTACTCCCGCCACCTGATATTGAATCAGACGAACAGCTAACAATTAATCCTACCATTAGTAAAGCTGAAATTGTTTTTAAAATAGATTTCATTAGTATAGATTTAAATTTCTCTTACTCGTATCGCTTTTCAGTTACGCGCCGTTTAAATGGTTGCTGGCTCCATTTTATTTTTCTACTGCGTTAAAATTAAATTCACATTCATTCTCATAGACATAACTCAACCGTTGGTAATTGTATACAATAGGTGCTTTCATTTCTTTTTTCATAAAAGCAATGTAATTGTATACCGAACGTATAGATATGTCAAGCTTGGAAGCTAATTCCTTAGGGCTTCCTGTTTGCTCAGCTGCAATGAGCTCATTTAACCGTATGATAATTCTTATGTCCAAATTGGTGCAATTTTAAAACTTAGTACTGCAATTGGATTGCAGTTGGGAATTTTTTCTTAACAAAACGCATTTTTTTAGTAGGAATTTATTTTATAATGAATATTCATTTATTTCGGGATCAAAATTTTAACTTTATTCCGTATAGTTTGTACGGAGTGAAATAATTTTACTATTTTTAGAAAAAAAATAAACCATGGCAATTTCTAGGTCGGCCTATAGAAGGTATAAAGTGATTGATTCGTTGTTGCGAAATTCAATGCGTAAGTATCCTACCTTATTGGATATTCAAGAGGCTTGTGAGCAAAAGCTAGATATGTCGCCTTCCCTAGATACTTTGGAGAAAGATATACGCAACATGAAGTCGCCTGAACCCGATGGTTTTGACGCACCCATAGTATATTGCCGATTGAATAAAGGATACTATTATGAAAACCCTAATTTTTCGATTAGTTCCATCAGTCTTACCGATAATGATATTAATAGCATTAAAGAAGCGATGGAATTATTACAAAATATTAGCGGTGATAGAGTAGGAGACCGTTTTAGTTATGCCATTGACAAGGTATTATCAAGTTTTAAAGAAACCTTTCCGGATGGGAATAGTAAACGTAAAATTATCAAAACGGATTATGTCCCAGGTGCAAGAGGTTTTGAAAATTTTGATTTATTATTTAGTGCTTGTAAAAATAAATATCCGTTATCATTTGTGCATTATTCGTATAATAAACGTGCTTTTAAGTCGGTTATAGTACATCCAGTGATGTTGAAAGAATTTGAAAATAGATGGTATTTGGTAGGATATTCGGAGAGTCATGGTGCATTACGAACTTTTGGATTTGATCGTATCTATCAACCTCTTTTGTTAAAAAGAAAGTATATAGCTTCAAATAGTGATGAGGTCGATGTATATACCACTAATTTGTTTGGAGTGTATCCAATAGAAAATCAACCCTTGCAATTAATTACCATCAAAACCTCTCCAATTATTACACATTATTTCGAGGCTTATCCAATTCATAAAAGTCAGGTAATAGAAAAACGTTCTTCAGGGGTCGGGATTTTTCATTTTGAGTTAGTACCAACAGTTGAATTAGTGAGATTGTTTCGTTCCTATGGTAAAGAGTTGAAAGTAATAGAACCAATTTGGTTGCATAAATTGGTTAAAGAAATATAGCTTATGCATCACAATAAACAATCTGTAGTATTTCATTTTGATCACACAGGTCACAGCAGAACGAATGCAAAATTAGTTCGTATTCAATTGACTTCTGAATTCACCAAGGTTGATTTTGGATACAATGCACGTGATTTATATATTAAAGGAGGTTGGATACGAATGGCTCCTGATACCTTTATAGAAATAGTAGAAACGGGTCAACGTTATCCTCTTCAATTAGCTGATAATATCCCTATTGCACCCGTGCAACATTATTTTGAATCTCAAAAAGATTGGAGGTATTATTCCTTGTTTTTTCCACCAATTCCCCAGCAAGATTGTAGCATTAACATTATCGAAGTTGAAAATGGACTTTTTAGGGATTTTAATTACTACGGTGTCAAGTTGAGAATGGAAGAAGGAATGGAAATTTTGGAATAAAAAAATAATGTGCTTTGAGCTATTTTATTATAAAATGAATACTGTTTTTTAATGAACTATTACTTTAAGTTGTTCATTTTATAGTTTTATTAATCAATACACTAAATTTTCATTTTAATTAAAACGTATTGTATCGGTTTTCAATCTGTATTAATGTGTATTTATACTTATCAATACGCTTCTTTTATTAAGTTTTTTCTCGAAATCCAATTAGTTTTCTTGTGGTTATTAGTAATCTAAATGGTACTAACTAAAAATTATTAGTTAGAATAATTAATTTATATATAATAATTTTTAGTTTATTCGGTTATACATTATCTGTGTTATCTTATTAAAACAAGTAATGAATAAATTCCCTACTACTCTTCAAAATAGAACATTAAAATCTGATTTTGCTCGATATTTTTCAAATTTAGATAGTCAAGGCTTGGCTTCATTATTGAAAGATGATACTTTTTACGATGAGCTTTCAAAACAAGACTGGATTGCACTTTTAGAACAGCAGTTTGACAGCTTTAAACAAGAAAACATTTCTTTCTTGAAGCCCATCCCTGGAAGTTGCATAGGATGTAAAAAAGGATGCTCGGGTTTTACTTTTTTAGATGAAGATAGCGGTTTCTATGTCGATTTGGCTATTGAAAGTAATAGTAAAGATATAGTTGACTTTACCGACTGTATGAATTTGAAAAATGATATTTTGGGACTCAACAAAAACGAGCAGATTTTCATGAACGATAAAAACCTACATGGCACTATTCAAGAATTTCCCTTTTAAAATTTTTTTATGAAAAATATTTTTTTATGCCTGGTTGTTCTGTTGTTTTCGGCTTCTATCTACAGTCAGCAGTTTCAAATTGGTGACAAAGTTTCTCCAAAGTCAAAGGAATTTAAATTATTAGATTACTCGCCATCCATGAAAGTGTATACGTATCAGTATGTGGGTGAACTAAAAGATAAGTATTTGTTTGATAGAAGAGTGGGTGAAATTCTTATAGGTCTTAAAAACGGGGTAGTGGTGACCACAATTTACAATCTAAAACTTAATACTGACGAGCATAAAATTGAAAAATTAACCTTGAAAAAGGTAAACAAAGCTGTTGGTAAAGAATTACTATTTGTGCCTCACGATTCGTATTCAATTACTAAAGGGAATACCTTCGTTTCTTTAAGGATTTGTAATACCCCTTTGACTTTCGATCAACCTAGAATAGTGTATTTGACTACCATTAAATACAGCATTTTGATGCCTTAATTATTTAAATCAGTACTATGAAAGTTGCGCAAAAAATTATACTTGGATTCCTAATGGTTTTTACCTTAGGTTGTAACCAAAACAAAAAAACTAAGTTAGTAAAGTCTACTCCAAAACCTTTAGTATGGCATATTGAAGGCTTACCTAATTGGTTTATTTTAAGTAATTCCAGAATTATTTATAAAAGATGGGGAATAGATTATTTTTTAGATGGTTGCTCGGGTTCTATTGAAGGTGTAAAGAATAATAAAAAAGTAGCCAAGATTTTAGAAAAACGCCATGGTAAATATTGGCGACAAGTTTTCGAAATGTCGGTAGATGAGGAGATAATCAATCGGTATTCCGTTATTGATTTGGTTAGTAAAAGCCAAGAGGTGGTTGCGATTCAAAAGAAATTTGATGTGAGCATTAAAAATAGTACTATCCGCGTTATTTGTATCGAAAAAAACAGATACGCAACTTTAGTGACCTGGTACGATCCGGATGATGAAAACAAACACATTCCTGGTCGTCAATTAATGGTGAATTTAGCCACTAAAGTGGTTAAGAAAAGTAATGGTAAGTTTGATTGGAGGGGAGCTTTTTAAAACTAAGTGTATTCTTATGTCTTAGTATTTAAATAGAGTTCAAAAAATCCCTTTCCGCTTTACTCTTCTTCTCACAATTTACCGTGATAACTTCAATCAATCTTGTTGTATACCGATAAGACAATTTTTCTTGTCTCATCTTCCATCTTTTCTTTAAGTCGTTACCGCCAAACTGAATTTTGTTACCTGTTTTTAAGTTGATTTGATCTATGGCTTTTAGAACGTCTTGGTGTTTTGGATTCTCTCCAATGAATAAGGTAGTTTGGTAGTTATCAGCAGGTGTAATCTCTGAAACTATTATTCCCGCCTTTTTATATCCAATACCTCCTTTAAAAATCGATTTTAGTGCCTTTTGAGCAATTCTATTGATTTCAAAAGTGGAGTTAGTAGGAAAGTCCGTTTTGACTGCTATGAATCCTCGGTACTGTTCCATTTCCTCTTCAAAAGGGTTGGAGTTAATAAAAACCATAATCATATTACAGTGACTATTCTGTTTTCTTAATTTCTCTCCTAATCGTGCAGAGTATGTTGATATTCTCTCTGCAACATCATCGTACTTGAAATACATCTTTTCAAACGAACGGCTGACCGTCATATTCTGCTTTGACTTCACCTCTTCAAAGTCAATGGACGGAATCCCCATCAAGTCGTGTTTCAATCGTAAGCCCACCACACTCATTTCTCGTCTTACCCAATTATCATCCAATTGAGTGAATTGATAAGCATTCTCTATTTGAAGGGCTTTTAATCGTTTTGCGTGTTTTCTTCCTATTCCCCACACATCTTCAATTTTAGTGCATTTTAGAGCTTTAATTCTCTTTTCCTCATTGTCTATTACATAAGATGATTTGGTTAGTTCTGGGTACTTCTTTGCAATTTTATTAGCTACTTTGGCAAGAGCTTTGGTTGGTGCAAAACCTATTGATACAGGAATACCGGTATTTCGTCTTACGGTTCTCCCCATTTGAACCCCATACGATTGTAAATCAAAAAATTCATCAAACCCTTTGAACTTCATAAAACACTCGTCAATACTGTAAATCTCTATTTCAGGAGAAAAATTTGCGAGTGTATTCATTACTCTACGACTCATATCGCCATACAATTCATAATTGGAACTGAATACATTGACAAAATTCTTCTTGAACAATTCTCGGTTTTGAAATGCGGGAGCACCCATTGGAATGCCGAGTGCTTTAGCTTCGTTGGAACGTGCAATAACACAACCATCGTTGTTGGAGAGTATCACAACAGGTTGTCCTATGAGACTAGGTCTGAAAACCCTCTCACAACTGGCATAAAAGTTATTACAATCAACGAGTGCAAACATTAGAATCTTTTTATAGAGGCGGTAACTATTCCCCAAACAATAAACTCATTGTCTTCAGTTACTTTGATGGGTTGGAATTCGTCATTCTCAGGAATTAACCAAACAACACCTCGTTCTTTTTTTATTCGTTTAACGGTGAAATCACCATCAATTACACAAACGGCAATCTTATCATTTTGTGGTTCTAAACTTCTGTCAATAACCAAAACATCACCATCAAAAATCCCCGCATCTTTCATGGAGTTACCTTTAACTCTTGCATAGAAAGTAGCGTCTTTATTCTTGATGTATTCGGTATTGAAGTCAATCTTTACTTCTAAAAAATCATCGGCAGGAGAGGGAAAACCCGCACGCAACCCACCATCAACAAAAGGGAGTTCTGCTGATGTTGAATAATCAGGAGTATAGAATTCTAAAGTTGGAGTACTATATAGACTTTTAAGTTTCATAACACTTCAAAAATACTTCAGAAGGGAATAACTAAAAAGTGTTTTCGGAATAAAAGTTATTAACTATACGTATAAAAACAAAACAACGAGTTATACTCGTTGTTTTGTTTCTTCTTCCAGTCTTTTGACAAAGCTATTTGCAATTAAAACTCCAAATAGAGTAACTACCATTACTGCCAATATGATTCCTAATTCTCGATTGTTTTTTTTAAGTAAATTATTTTCATTTAAGGTATTTTCGAAATTGAAATCCGAATCTACCATTTTGTAGTCATACATACTAATCATAACTTAATTATTTGTACGTTATCGGAATTGGGAATAATTCTAATTGCATACTCATAATAAGCATGAAGTTTTCCATATTTAGTATTTACAACCCGATTAAAAGCATCAAATCGAAGTCCTTTACCTTCTAGGAAGTACCTATTATAGATGTTGTCTGATTTTAGATTGTAAAGTACTTTTAAAATAAGATGACTTTGTTTACAAGGCTTATCAATAAAAGCACGTTCTTTATTGATTTCGGTATTCTTTCTGTTGTGATACCTTATCTTATTTTCTGCGGAAGCAAATCGTTGGTTTGATCTTTTTGCAACAAAATTCTCACCCGTTAATGGGTCTTTTTTAATTAACTGTTCCATCTTAGTCAAAAATTGAATTGTTACGTAAAATGCCTTCGATAAGACTTACCTCATACAGATGAACACCTCCCAATTTAGTAAATGGGAGGATGCCTGTTTCTCTGTATTTAATAATGGTGTTTGGTGATAAACCAAAAATGGTTTTTAGGTCTTCATTGCGGTAATACCTTTTGGGTTTACCTTTTTCTTTTTGGCTCTTAAGACTTGCCTCGATATTAGACAATCTTTCATGAATTGGCTCAAGCAACATTTGTATGTTGCGAACAGTTGGAATTCTTAATTCCTCATTTTGATTTTGCATAATAAATTAGATTTTTAATGATTATTATGCAGCTAAATTATATAGGTTCCAAATTTTAAATCTTCTTTTCCAGCGAATTTCCAGCGAACTTTTTCTCTGTCTTTTTTTGAACTTTAGATTCAAGAGTTTTTTGTACATCTGACAATTTATCAATTAGTGTTTGTACAATTTTTATTTGATTTTCCACTTCGCTAAAACTCTCCATATCTTTAAATTCTTTTACTAGATTTCCAATATGGGATAGTTTTCCATGTTGGTTGATGTAGTTGAAATTTTCTTCAATGAACTTAATTTTTTCTCTTTTGTATTGTTTTTCATTTGTTATGTCAAAATAAAAGTATCCTGTTTCAAAAAATGCATTAAAAAGATTAGCTGTTTCAATCTTGGATAAATTTATATTGCATTTTAATTCAGGCTTTGGCATGGGTCTAAATTGGTTAAAATCTTCAATCCCAAATTTTTCTTCTAATTCATCTAACATTAATAAATATTCAATAAATGAGTAAATCGATTTGAAGTATTCTCTCAATATATAATGAATTTTCACTCTTTCGACGTCTCTTTTTAGCTTGTAGTTGTTTGTTTTGGATTTGTGTAAAATTAAGTAGAATAATAATTCTTCAGATTTCGAGTCAATAGTTTCATTGGTAACTTTGATTTGTTCAGCTGTATATTTTGATTTAGCTTCTCTAGTTTTGTTATTTTTACTCTCAATTACTATTCGTGATAATTTTTCAAAATTCTCGAATTGGTCAATTCTTTCTGTTTCATACCAAACGGCTGTTTTTTCGATTTCTTTTAAGACACTTTTGATAAAGATTTGAGGTTTTTTTATATCATTGCAAACATCAATTAATTCACTTTTAAGGCTGTTAATTAAAACTTCATATTCAAGACAATCAATATCGTCAATGTATTGATTGTTGAATATATAGGTTTTATTGCTTCTGTCGTATTCTATTGAGAAATCACAAAATACTTTTACTTTCTCTAAATAGTTGTTTATTTTCATCATAATACTTGTAGATTAGTTAGTTAGCTTTAGCTAATGTAGTTATTTAATATTGATGTAAGAATTTAGCTGTAAGTTTTTGCATATCCAATCCTACGTTTTGGTCTAACACTTTTGCATAGTGTTGGGTTTGTCTAATAGTGGTATGGCCCATCATAGCTGATACATTTTCAATTTTGATTCCATTACCAAGTGTTACCGTTGTGGCAAAGGTATGGCGAGCAACATACCATGTTAAGTTTTTATTAAGCCCAATGATATCGGCTATTTCTTTTAAATAGGCGTTCATTTTTTGATTGGATATTTTCGGAAGTAGTGCGTCGCCATCAAATTGGTATTTACTGAGTATTTTCAAAACAGGAGGGAGGATAGGTACATTGGCCTTTGTACCGGTTTTTTGTCGATTGGTTTTTATCCAAAGATTCTTATCTCCATCTGCAATGATATTTTTTCTTGTGAGTTGTAAAGCATCCACAGGGGCATACCCTGTATAGCAACTAAATAAAAAAATATCTTTTACACGTTCGAGTCGATCCACCGAAAAGGTTTTGTTCTCAATTCGTTCTAGTTCTTCTTGTGTCAGGAATGTAGCATCAGTTACTTTTATTTTACCCGAATAACTATTAAAAGGATTTTTTTCAATTATTTCCATCTTTAGAGCATGATTGCAGATGGTTTTTAGATTTTTGAAGTACTTGACTAGCGAATTGTTTTTAATACCTAATTTGCCCTTGTATTCACTTTCGAACTTGAGATACGATTCTAAATTGTAGATGTAAGCATTGTTTATATTCTCAAGAAGTACATTTTCGTTTCCAAAAGTTTTTAAGTTAAATAGTCGAACCAATTCTTTAACTCGCTGGTATTTCTGAAGCGAAGCATTACTTCTCTCGCCTATATTGACTAATTTGGCAAAATGAGTATTATGAATTTGGATTATGTCTAGAATACTAGGTTTTGCCTCCTCGATTTCTTTTCCTAAAATTTTAAGTTTGAATTCTTGTATGCTTAGCACTTCTTGATGGCGCTCTAATTGATTGGCTATTTTATCAATTTTAAGTTCTAATAAATCTAAATACTCTTTGAGTACTTTTTCTTTGTCCTGGCGGAGTATCCGTCTTAAATTATCGGTTTGTTTCCATCTTTCTTCTGATATGTATTTACCAGTGGCTATGGTGATGGATTTTCGGTTATAAGTAACCTTTAGGTATAAAGGGCAATCTCCGTTTTCTTTTACCTTGTCTTTTTTGATGTAAATAATTGTTTTCACCATTACTTTTTGATTAAAAATTAACAGTACAAATTGAATGATAAACAACCGTTAGCCCTTGATTTTACAGCGAATTCCCAGCGAATTTTCACATTCTAGTTACCCTATTGGAGATCAAAAACTCATAGGGTAACCTATAGGGTAACTAAAACATGCGTTTTTATGTGATTTTTGACGATTGTCGAAAAATGAAAAAACCCTCTAAACACTGATGTTTAAAGGGTTTTTGAATTTTTATGTTTCTTTTGAAACACGTCTTTCGCGGAGAAAGAGGGATTCGAACCCCCGGACCTGTTACAGTCAACAGTTTTCAAGACTGCCGCATTCGACCGCTCTGCCATTTCTCCAATAAGATGCTACCATTTTCTGGTTGCGAGTGCAAATATAAGTGCTTTTTTTGGTTATGCAAATCTATTTGAATAAAAAACACATCAATTTTAACCCTTGTTTTTTAATTGTTTCATTTTCTTTGTTTTAGAAAATGAAAAAAGTAGTAATTTTTTATGTGGTCTATTAATAATTGACGTGTTCAATGATTTCTAAACCATAACCAATCATTCCGACACGTTTACTTTGACTGGTATTAGTTACCAATCTGATTTTGGAAATATCCAAATCGTGAAGTATTTGAGCACCAATACCAAAATCTTTGGTATCAATTATAATGCGTGGTGCTTTCATTTCACCTTCGGTTTGTAATTGTTTCAATTCGGCAATACGGCTCAATAAATTCACTGATTGCATGTCTTGATTGATAAAGATAACAGCGCCTTTTCCGTGATCATTAATAGTTTGGAACATTTTATCCAAATGCTGCTCTGCATTGTGTGTTAAGGTGCCTAATAAGTCATTATTCACCTGCGAAGAGTTGATACGCGTTAAAACGGGTTCGCCCAAGTTCCAAGTCCCTTTGGTCAACGCAATGTGAATTTGCTTGTTGGTAGTTTGTTCGTAAGCTCGCAATCTAAAAGTTCCAAAACGAGTCTCGATATCAAAGTCTTCTTTTTTGACAATCAAACTATCGTGTTGCACGCGATAAGCCACTAAATCTTCAATAGAAACGAGTTTCAAGTTGAATTTTTTAGCCACTTTCACTAGTTGGGGTAGGCGCGCCATCGTTCCATCCTCGTTCATAATTTCTACAATTACTCCCGCCGACTTGAAACCTGCCAATCGAGCAAAGTCAATAGCAGCTTCTGTATGCCCTGTTCTTCTTAATACACCACCTTGTTTAGCAATTAATGGGAAAATATGTCCTGGACGTGCTAAATCGTGTGGTTTTGTGTCTGGGTTAACCAAAGACAAAATAGTTTTAGCTCTATCAGCTGCTGAAATTCCTGTGGTTACCCCATTGCCTTTTAAGTCTACAGATACAGTAAATGCCGTTTCCATAGGATCAGTATTATTGGAAACCATAGAGTGCAATCCCAATTCCTTGCATCTCTTTTCAGTTAATGGAGCACAAATCAAACCACGACCATGGGTAGCCATGAAATTAATAATTTCAGGAGTTACTTTTTCAGCTGCTGCTAGGAAATCACCTTCATTTTCTCTGTTTTCATCGTCAACTACAATGATGACTTTGCCTTGTCGAATGTCTTCGATGGCTTCTTCTATAGTATTGAGATGTATTTTTGTTGTTGTCATTGTTTTTAGTTTTGGGGAGGAAATATTTTTTTAATTAATTTTTGAATTGGTGCTAATACTACATCCATGTTGATAAGTCCAATATCATTTGTAGCTCGGTAGGTGAGTAGCACTGCTAGGGGTGTTAAAATAAACGAAGACATCCACGAACCTACAAATGGACTTAAGCCACCTTCTTCTGAAATTCTTTTCCCAAAGGTATTCACAAAATGGAATGAAATGAATATCAACATAGCAAATACTACCGGAAGACCTAATCCTCCCTTACGTATAATTGCACCCAATGGTGCGCCAATAAAGAACATAAGAAAACAAGCAAATGCAATGACAAATTTATCATACAATGCAATTAAATGTCCGTTAATATTTTCTTGTTTGGTTTTAAATTCAGTATTCGAGTTTTCTACAGAATATTTAACACTTTCTAAATTACTATTGGCTAGGTTTAAAACGTCCAATTGCTGTTGCGGAGTGAAGAGTTTTAATAACTGAGTCTGGAATGGTCTTTTTTTAATTTTTAGCTTTGTGATGGGTTGAGTAGATTTTTGTATTCCTACTCGTTGATTGATATTTTCTGAAAAAGAAATCACTTCGTTTTTCAATGTTTTTTTCAGGGAATCCAATGTGTAATTCAGCTCACTAGTAGTAAGCATAGTATTGGTATTCGTAATATTTTCATTATCAGTATCGATTTTATTAAGCTCTGATAAGTCAATATTGATAATGTCTTTTTTAAAAGCACTTTTTACAAAAGGCATTTTAGGTCTGTCCTCATAATTTTTAGGGACGATATCTTCATAATAATTACCATCATTCAAAACCAATTGCAATGTGTTTGAGTTTTCACTACTAATTAGTCTTCCGTGTTTGGCTTTGATTACCGTCCGACTTCCATCACCTAAATCGGATTTTTTATGAATGGTAATGCCTGTTAGAATATTGCCATTTTCGCCAGATTTCTTATTGACTTTTATATTGTACAATCCTACATCGCTAAATTGCCCTTCGGCGATGGCTAAGGCAGGCTTTGCTTGTGCTATGTTTTTTCTGAAGTTGATGAATTTATATTCAGCATAAGGAATCACATTGTTAGCAAAAAAAAAGGCCGCAATACTCAAAAAAGTGATGAAAATAGTTAAAGGTTTCAAAGCCCTTTGTACTGAAATACCAGCTGATTTCATCGCAGCTAATTCATAGTTTTCAGACAAATCTCCAAACGACATAATAGAGGCTAAGAGTATTGATAATGGCAATACTAGTGGAATTAATCGGGGCATAGAGAACAATAAAAACTTAATAATCATAGAAAGATCCAAGTCTTTACCCGCCAATTCTGCAATTAATAGCCAAACCGTTTGTAGTATGAATATAAAAAAAAGGATTACAAATACGACAGTAAATGTAATCAGAAAGGTTTTTAAAATGTATTTATCAAGAATTTTCACCTAGGAATTAATCTAATTTATTGATGTAGTAATTTGGATATTTACTTTGCACAAAGGTAAATTGATTTTTTGATAAAGGTTGGTTGGTTTTAAAAGAATTAACAGTCAAGGTTGTTTTAGTTCCTTTTCGTCCTATTTCAATTAAGTTGTATATGTTTTTAGTTTGCGAATCAATACCTAACAAAATCTCTTTTCTCTGATCTTTTGAGTTGTTTGGAATTAGTTTTACATATTGAATCTTTCTTCCCTTTATATTCGTTTGTTCATCCAAAGTGTATTTGTATCCTGAATTAAAAAAAGTAAGCATTTTTGAAGGAGTTACTGCGCCATTATCGTTTTCATTTACTTTTGAAATAGTTACTTCTTCATCTTCAGGAACAATCGTGTAAGTTTTCTTGCCGTCAAAAATTTTGGTAACACCCATAAAATTCAAAACATACTGATTCCCTTTTAAAATTACATTTCCTTTGCTGTCTTGATTGATGTTCTCTTTTGTATTCGAAAGCGAGTATTTAAAATCGATTATGATGGAACTGTAACTTTTTATTTTATTCGTAACTTGATCCAAAAGCGCTTTAGCATTTTTATCTTGCGCTTGAGAAGTACAGCTCAATACTAAAAAGGTAATGAATAATAGGTTTTTAAAAGTATTCTTGTTTTGCATTGGGGTATTAATTTTGTTCGTTGTTGAAAAACTCATCTAGAGCCATCATATCTGAGATATTAACATTACGTGCTTTACTACCTTCAAAAGGTCCTACAATACCAGCCGCTTCTAATTGATCAATTAAACGACCTGCTCTGTTGTAGCCTAATTTTAGTTTTCTTTGCAATAACGAAGCGGAACCTTGTTGTGCATTGACAATAATTTCTGCTGCTTCTCTGAATAATGAATCACGCTCTGAAATATCTATATCAAGATTAATGCCAGTTTCTTCTCCCACGAATTCAGGGAGTAGGTAAGCCGTAGCATATGCTTTTTGTGAACCGATGAATTCGGTAATTTTCTCTACCTCTGGTGTATCGATGAAAGCACATTGTACACGCACCACATCATTTCCATTAGAATATAATAAATCCCCACGACCAATTAATTGATCAGCGCCTTGGGTATCTAAAATAGTTCTTGAATCGATTTTTGATGTTACTCTAAATGCAATTCGAGCAGGAAAGTTAGCTTTAATCAAACCTGTAATTACATTCACCGACGGACGTTGAGTGGCAATAATTAAATGGATTCCAATAGCACGGGCCAATTGAGCCAAACGTGCAATAGGTACTTCGACTTCTTTACCTGCAGTCATAATCAAATCAGCAAACTCATCGACAACCAAAACGATATAGGGTAAAAAACGATGTCCATTTTCAGGATTTAACTTTCTAGATTTGAATTTTTCATTGTACTCTTTGATGTTACGCACCATAGCGTCTTTCAACAAAGAATAACGGTTGTCCATTTCCACACAAAGTGAATTCAAAGTATTGACTACTTTGGCATTATCGGTAATAATGGCATCGTCACTATCAGGTAATTTAGCTAGATAATGTCGTTCAATTTTATTGAAAAGCGTTAACTCTACTTTCTTTGGATCAACCAAAACGAATTTTACTTCGGCAGGGTGTTTTTTGTATAAAAGCGAAGTTAATACTGCATTCAATCCAACCGACTTTCCTTGCCCTGTAGCTCCCGCCATTAATAGGTGAGGCATTTTAGCCAAGTCTACTACAAAGGTTTCGTTTGAAATCGTTTTTCCTAAAGCGATTGGCAATTCCATTTCAGCTTCTTGGAACTTTGTTGAACCAATGACGCTTTTCATGGATACCATCGTAGGATTCTTATTAGGCACTTCGATACCAATAGTTCCTTTTCCAGGAATAGGAGCGATAATACGAATTCCTAAAGCCGAAAGTGACAAAGCAATATCGTCTTCTAAGCTTTTAATTTTTGAAATACGGATTCCTGCTTCGGGAACAATTTCATATAAAGTTACTGAAGGACCAACGGTAGCCTTGATTTGAGCAATTTCAATTTTGTAGTTGCGAAGTGTATCTACAATTTTGTTTTTATTTTCTT
>ERZ650301.3-NODE-3-length-52982-cov-31.059365_pt1 | contig 52982 bp, 74 predicted proteins | sample MGYA00376237_ERZ650301 | MGnify/ENA primary metagenome ERZ650301 (study PRJEB26733, sample SAMN07839255) | wastewater metagenome | biome: small river; feature: stream; material: water | place: USA: North Carolina | collected 2016-04-05 ...
CAACGGTAAGGCTCAGCCAAGCCGCAACGGTAAGGCTCAGCCAAGCCGCAACGGTAAGGCTCAGCCAAGCCGCAACGGTTTAATTTATAAACCTTACCTCGTAACGTATACCGGCAAGCGCAATCGCATTGTCGCTAACACCTACTGCGCAGCAGTAAGGTTTAGTGGCAGCTGCAATCGTACTTTTTCGGTATACCTTACCGTACACCCTTGTTTGTACACATTAGGGGTGCGGGCGTAGGCGCGTGGCGGCCGGGCGAGCGGTGCTAAGCGGCGGTGGGGGAGGGGGGTTGTGGCTAAGTGGGTGTGAGGGTTTGTGTAAAAAAGACCCTTAAGAACCCGAGGTTCCCAAGTCCCAAAATTTTTTAGCATTTGTGTGTATATAAGCTATAAGAACTGGCACCCCGCCAGTTCCAAAATTTTCCGCAACTTAGTGGCGCCACTTATTCGCCGTAGGCGGCCTCGATCTGGTTGCTGCAGTGGTCGCAGTAGAGGTTAAGTTCCTCCCAGTTGATGTCGATAGTGGTTACGCACCAGCCGTCGTTGCCGGTTGTGGTGGCGATGGTGGCACGCTCCGTTGCACAGCAGCGGTCGCACAAGACAGCACCATCACTGGTGATGGCGTAGCGCGGGTAGCCGCCGGGCCACTCGTAGGGATGGTGCGCGACAGAGTCAGCTAGGCGTAAGGAGGTGGATTGCGTGGTCATAGGTTTTTACGGGATAAGGGGGCGTGGTTGCTTAGCTGCGTGGGAGCTTGGCCGCTTAGGGGCGTGGGGGCCTAATTACGCGCCCACTTAGGCGTTGTAGCTTTCGTTCCAGGGCATTGAAGCGGAAGAGCAGGAGGATCTGGCTAAGGCTGAGCATGGCCACGGCAATGCTGAGTATTGCGGGCGATGGGGTGAGACTCATGAGACTAGGTTTGAGACAACAGCAGCTGAGCGGCTTAGCGGCTTAATGAGGGGTTGGCGTAGCTGAACCAGCTCTGGGCGGTTTCGTCTAGGGGGTCGATGGGGGAAGAGAGGTCTTCGCATTGCGTGCCACGGCTGAGCAGGACGGGGTATGTCTCATGTGTAGTCTCATGAGTCTCAGCTGGGACGCCCACCTGCTCACTTAGCCATTGCTGCACAGGCTTAGGGGCGGTGCGGCCTAGGCGGGTAAGCACGTCGCGCATGCGTGTGAGGGTGGCGCAGCCGTCGAGCAGGCTCAGGGCCTGGTTAAGTATTGGCAGGGGCTCGCCGGCTGCGCTTGCCGCGTCGATTAGATGGTGGGCGAGGGCGATGTGGAGGGGCGTAATCGGTGCAGTCATCGGCGGAACAACTTAGGGTCTGCGGAGTTGTGGTGCTGGTGTGCCTAGGGAGTGGGATAGCGAGGAGCGGGAGCCCTGGAATCCCAAGATTGCATCGATAATTAAAACGATTGATCTACATAATGTGTACTACTTACGTGGTGGCGGTGAACGCCACCTACTTATGGCGCAAAAGTTGCGCGAATACATGTATGAGCTGAAGGAGTGGTTAAGCGAGGCCGGTTAAACGGTCCACGGTGGCGCGGTCCAGGTCGACAGCCTCCAGGACGGTGAGCGTGTTGTCCAGCTCATCGGCGGCGTAGACGTAGGTGTTGTCGAACCAGCCGAGCGTGCGGTAGAGGGGGCCGCGTGGGTTCTCTTGGCGGCTAAGCGTGGCGTGGATTGACCATTCGCTCGGAGCGATGTCTTTGAGGTACATGGTGCGGGCCACGTCCTGAGCCTCTTCAGGCGAGCTGGCTAAGACCAGGCACTCGCTAAGTACTTCGACGGCGTAGAGGCGCAGGTTAAGTGGGGTGGACATTGGGGTAAGTGCGTAAGTGGTGTGGCTTAGTGGGTGTGGCTTAGCGACTTAGCGTTTTAGTGCCAGGGCCCAGCGCGGCGCAACAGTCGAGCAGCCGAGCTCCTGCTGCGCGGCGTGGCTTAGGTGCTTGACCACGATGCCGTCTGTGGGCCAGGAGCGGAACGTACCACCGCTGAGCCAGGCGGTGTGGAGCTGCTCGACCTCGGCCTGCTTAGTGCAGAGGAGGGTGTCGGGAACCTGGAAGGTCAAGCGGCTGAGTAGGTCGATGCTGGAGGTTTCGTCGGAGCGGGGGGTGTGGCTGAGGGGAGCGGTGTAAGCGGTGAAGCGGAGACCTGCGCCGCTGAGTTGCTTCTTCCTTAGGGCGGCGGCGGGGGTGGACTGCTTGTGGTCGTCGGACCAGAGCTCGCCGGTCACGTCGAACACGCCGTTAAGTGCTGCAGCGACACCACTAAGGCGCTTGGGGATGTCGCTTACGAGCAGCGCCAGGGCCAGCGCACACTTACCGCTGCGGGTCCAGGCGGCTGTGAGGATGCCGTCTTCGTAGCGGAGGGCGAGGGCGATGCCATCAATCTTGGGTTGCACCACTACCCCTGACGGCTGGGTTTCGTTCCACCAATCACTTAGGTCGCGGTTGTCGAGACTTAGGAGGGCGGTGCCGCCGCCTGGTTGTTGGAGTTCGGGGGCGTGGGGAGCCACGCTGCGGAGCTGCGCGATGAGCGTGTCAAAGGCCTCGTCGCTCATTAGGGGCGTGCCAGCGCGGTAGGCGGCATCGGCTTGGCGGACTTGGTTGCGGAGCGATTCGACGGAAGCGGTAGGCACAAGTGGTAAGGCGGTAAGGGGGTAGGCCGCGCTGGGGTTGCGTGGCTTGGGATCAATGTAGCACTAGGTGGCGCGGATGCGCAACCAAGCGACGCCGCATAAGCGAAAAGGGCTCCCCGCGCCAACGGGGAGCCCTTCCGATAAACCCAACTCCCCACAGCTTTCTACGGCGAAGAGGGAGCTGGACCTTGCACTGGGTCCATTCAGTGCAGGTTTACCCTACCACACAAGTTGTACTGCTTAGTAGCTGCGTTACTTACATTGCATCCCTTAGGGCCTGGCTTAGCAGGGTGGGTAGTAGGCGCTGGGACGTGGTGGTGGTTCGGCCGTAGAAGTCGAAGATGGTGGGGACGGTGGGCTGCTTGGTGGTGAGGGCGAAGAGGCGTTGGACGTCGCTGCCCTTGACGCGGTAGATGCCGTTGGGGAGGCGGCTAGGGCGCGTGGAGGGCTTGCGGCGGTCGGGGACAGAGAAGTAGCGCCAGGCTCGTTTGCCCGCGCCCATGCCGGTTTCGGTGCTTAGGGCGGAGAGCACCTGCTGGTACTGGCCGGGGGACATGTTGCCGTAGCTGTTGAGGCGCACGCCTCGGCCCTGCAGGAAGGGAATGGCGTACATCGAGGGGTCGATGATGCCGTTCTTGCGCAGGGCACGGGTGAAGCGGGTGGTGTAAGCGGGCTTGCCACCGGCACCGTCCTCGGTGCTTACGGGATAGAGGTAACGCGCCGGATCCTGGCCTTTCGCTCCATCGGTGCTGATGCTGAGGCGTAGTTCTAGGCCGTCTGCGGAGTAGCGGGGGGAGCGCAGGGTGAACTGCACCGGATTAGCGAACTGCTCGCCCATGTACTGGGCAAGGTCTTTGCGTAGTTCAAAGCCCAGCTTCTGCAGGGTGCGCTTACCGGCGTAGGGCAGCTGCACAGCCTGCAGCGCCGTGACATAACCGATAAGTTGGTCGGCCTGGAAGGTGATGGACTGGTTGGCCATAAGGTGCGCAGCTAAGTGCTGGTGCTTAGGTGCTTAGCCCTGAGGCAAGCTTATCGAAGTACTGTTCGCAGCGCTCTAGATAGCGGGATTCGGCGCCACGCAGTTCAAGTTCGCTGAGGTCGCGGATGTCAGGGGGACCGGCGCGGCGGGCCACCACGATCACGGCGCCACGCGGCTTTATGCCTGTGAGGTGCTTTAGGCCAAGGCTGTAAGCCCCGAGTTGATCTGTGTAGTCAGTAAGGAGTGCTTCACTTCTACGGTTAAAAGATGTTTTCCAGTCGATAATTAAGGGGCCTTTTCCTTTTGCATGTCCTAGGAAGTCAGCGGTACCGGCAAAACCTGCGGGATGGTGTATAGAAAACTCAATTGCGTGGATGCAGGTTATATTCTCACTTATCCAGCCAAGCAAGCTACGGCGATACCCATTAGCGCTGAAGCCGACCTTGGGAGCTGAGGGGAGAGCCTGCTTGATGGCCCACTTCGTGAGTGGAGCGGGCACGCATTCAAGCCCCGCGTCACTTATGTACAGGCTGCCCTTCTTCTTAGCGGTCTGTTCACCAAGCTTCTTAGCGGTGCGGAGGACGTATTCGGCTGCGTTGTGGGTGCGGGTGCCGCGTTCGGCTGCGGTGTCGCGTTCCACGGCAGCACGCTCTTCGCCGAGGCGGGCTACCCAGGCTTCGAGGGCGGCTTTGCTGTCGCTGGTTTCTTTGAGGATGCGGGTGACGCTGTGGTAAATCTCGCCCGAGGCGTCTCGATAAATGCGCCCATTTGGGTCTGTCTCGTCGTCCCTTTCGAGCTGGGAGCGCTTCAGAGCGGCAAGGCGTTCGTTGGGCGTGAGCACTAAGTGGGACGGGGTAGTGGGGAAACAGAAAAGCCCTAGGTCTGTGCCTAGGGCTTGGGGGCTTAGCTACTTAGCGCTTCAGTCAAGGAACCGAGTAGTCCATTCACCACAGCCTTGAGAGCCGTGAACGACAGGCCACATATTTTGGAAGTGAGTGGACAGACTGTCTGTCTTAGGGCTGGGGGCGTGGCGGTGGCACTCGCCTAGGGCGTAGGCGGGCTCCAGTTCCTGATCCTCGAAGTGCCAGCCCCAGCGGCAGGTGCTGCAGATCTGGTGGGCATCACGGCCTCCAGGCAGCGACTGCGGCGCAGAACCGCTGGCGGTCATGCCTTGTCTTCCTTGAAGGGATTACCGCCTACGAGCAGGCGCTCGAGGGCGAAGCCGGCAGCCTTTGCCTCTTCCCACTTAGCGGCGATGTTGGCGTCGGCGCCTTTCTTGCGGGGAACGGGGAGCAGCTTGTACTCGGTGTTAAGACCGCTGCCTTCTTTACCGAGGGTGAAGTCGGTTGCGGTGAGGTCTTCGTAGTCCTCGGTTTGGCTGATCGAGTCGAGTTCGCGGATGATCGACTTCTGGGTCAGGTTGAAAACCTGGACCTCGTCGGCCTCGTAGTTGTAGACGGGCAGAGCGATGGCGAACTTGATGGCTTCGGGGCCAGTGCCTTCGCGGTTCTGGCGGCGGGTGAAGTCGCCAAGTTCGAGGGCGATGTCGTCGGGGGTGGGCTCTTGGGCAAAGCGGAAGGGCTTGGCCTTGCCGTCAGGGCCTTCAGCCCAGAGTTCGTAGTACTCGACCGGCTCGTCGCTCAGCAGCGCGAAGCGGACGGAGGAGCCAGCAGCGATCTTGCTGGGGTTTAGGTAACCACCGCCTGCACCGGCAACAGCGGCTTGGGCGTTCTTAGAGAGGAGAGCCATGAATGGGTTGTGGGGTTGTGCAGTGGCGATGCCCTAAGGCGATGCCGGGTGCTTGAGCAGCTTAGGCCTAGGTGACGGACCAGGCAAGTCCGAACCTATACGAAAAACTTATATGCGATTATGCGGTGTAGCACAGCGCAGAGTGGGCTTGCCTGGGGGTCTAAGATGGAAAACGCCCCCAAACCCTTGTTAGGGCCTAGGGGCGCGAAACCAAACACAAGCTAAGTGTATCACATGAGTCGCACAACGAGCCTGGCAGATTTTGTACGCACACTTCCGGTGGGGCCTGCTTATGCGCCCATCTATGCCAAGGGCGTGGTGTTCGGGAAAAACGGCACAGACATCAGCACCGGTAAGGCGCCTCACGAGAAAGCCTTCTACCGCAAGTTCACGTCGGCGGATGCCGCGTTGGTGCTGGAGGAGGAGCCCGACAAGTTCAAGGCCGTGGGCATGTACACCGGTATAAGGAGCGAAGGGGTAGTAATTCTTGACGTTGACGCTAATTTAAGTACGCTAATTAAGAAGTGGGGAGATACACTTGATGGCGCCCCCAAAGTAATTAGCACTAAGAAGAACGCCGCGAAGTTCCTATTTAGGGTGCCGGAAGATCAGCGTAGTCAAGTTAAGGGGATTACGGGAAAGCAGAGCGGTAAGGGCTACGAAGTCTTATGGGGGATGCAGGGCGTTATTGCGGGGGAGTATCCCGGCAGTAGTGATGGCTCGACACCGGTTGGTACGTATAAATTAGCCGCCGGTAGTTTTAGTGAGATCCCTCAGGCACCTGAGTGGCTGCTTGCTGAGATGCGGGCCAGAAAAGCACAGGACACTCCGCTCCAGGGCAGAGGTCTGGTTAAGAACCGGAAGGGGCTCGACTTCTCCGGTAGGACGCAGGACGAGATCGCTGAGATTATTAATGACTGCCTGCAAGTACTACCCCACCTAGGGCGTGGTAGTGAAGATCACTGGTGGCAGATCGGCGCCATGGTCGCTGAGGCTCTGCCGAACGACTTGGGCTTAACGCTGTGGTCGGCTTGGAGCGCTAACGATCCAGCGTTTGAGGACGATTGGGCTAATGGCGCAGATCCGTGTGCGGCTAAGTGGCAGCACATCCTGGCCAGGGCGGGCAAGCCGGGGAATGTGGGCTTGGGCTCTCTGATCAAGGAGGCGGACCAATTCGATCCGAATCGTGAGCGATTTCAAGACTCCAGCCGGCGCACGCTTGAGGAGGTCGAAGCAGCGCAGCCACAGACGTTCCGCCAGGTTGCACTGGACTTCAACGACGTAGTGGTTCGTGCCAAGGAACTGCTGGACCTGGATAACCCAGCGGAGATGAACTACCGCCTGCACGCCTTGGCGGTCGAAGCTGGTTATCGCGACAAGGAAGCGCTAGAGCGCCTACTTATTGACCAGATTCAATACGAAAGCCAGGCCGACACGATGTCGCTGGGTGAGCTGCTGGATCAGGACTTCAAGCGGGACTACATCATCCCGGACCTGTTGCCGAATCCTTCCGTTGTGCTGGTCTATGGCGCGGGTGGTGACGGTAAGTCGATGACTGCCTGGACGCTGGCGAAGCACGTGGCTACGGGTAAGCCGTTTGTGGTGCGGGGTAAGTACGTGCCGGTCCAGCAGGGGCCTGTGCTGCTGCTGAATGGGGACCAGCCGCTTGTGCAGCTGCAGGAGCAGCTGGAGGAGGTTGAGATGCCCAGGGAGGCGCCGGTCACGGTACGCACCGACTGGGGCTTACAGCGCTATGCCCAGTTCGTGCGCCTGGTGGAGAAGGTGAGGCCCAAACTTATTGTTATTGATTCACTTATTGGTTGTTCTGGTGGTCGTGCTTTTGATGAGAATAAAAGTGACTTCGCTTCGCCGCTGTACTGGCTTACTCGGAACAACGGCGTGCTGTTCCCGGCCACGACCATCGTTGTGATCCACCACGCGAACAAGCAGGGCGGCTTTAGGGGCACCTCAGCCATCCGTGACGCCGTGGACGAGGTATGGGCGCTGAAACGGCCCTCAGAGCGCGAGGTAGAGCTCACAGGGCAGGCTGCGCGGATTATCACCATCGAGAAGTCCCGCAGCGGTCGTGGGGGCACACAGCTGCTTCTGAAGCAGGAAGCCGATCTGTGCTTCACCCTTGCGGACTGGACACCTGAGGTCGATCCAACCAATGCAGCGCCCAGCGGGATCACGGATCGAGTGCTGCAGCGGCTGCGGGTGGTCTATCCCAAGACACGGACCAGGACTGAGCTCAACTCGGATCCGCTGTGTGGGGGTTCGGTGGATGGTGTGCGTAAGTCGCTCCAGCGGCTGCTGAAGCGTGGGCTGATCGAGGTCTCAGGTAAGACACGTGGGTCTCAGGGTGGGAAAGACCAGAACGCTTACGTGGCTGTTTTGTCTTCCTCGCGGGGAGAGGTTGTAGATGTGTGTCCCATTGGGGAAGATTCCAGTCATACCAAGGGAAGTGCAATGGGACAGGGCAATGGGACAGGGGGTATGTGTCCCATTGGGAAATCGCAGGATGAAGCACTAGGGGGTGGTACGTCCTCCGCTGGCCCGGTTGCGGCACCGAGCAATGGGACACTTCCGCCAGATCAGGAGGGGTGTCCCATTGCTAAACCGTTGCAGCGCAAGGGAAGTGCCCCAATGGGACAGCCTACGGAAGGTATACGTGCGCGCGAGGCTGAATCGCAGAGCACTCCGTACACCCAGACCGAGCTGGATGCCTCTCTGAGCGCTGCCCTAGCGGAGTGGGACTGAGCCATGCCTAGGAGCAGCTACAAGGCCGCAGAGGAGGCTCACTTGGCCAAGTTCTTCGGAGCGCTCCAGGGAGCGATCCCAGAGCCTCCTGATGGGTGGTACGAGCGAGCTAAGCCTCCGGGTTGTACGCCCAAGACACGCGGGCATAGGTCTCACCTGTTTCCGCCTTACGCACCACGGGCTTAGACGCTTGAGACACGGGGTGAGCCAAGCTGCTCACCCTTTCTTGTAGTACACTCCTGGTTTACCACCTATCCCTTATGGCTGATCACAGCTCTTGGTATGCGTCCGATGAGACGCTCCACGGATCAGAGCACCTTGAACTGCTGGACGGGGCGACCGTTGTTGCTTTCGACAGTGAGACAACAGGCCTTAGGCCTGAACCAGGCGGCCTGCGCTTGCTGCAGTTCGCCGTACCACGGCTGCCCGTTGTGGTTGTGGATTGCTGGGAATTGGACAACCGTGGGTGGGCGGCGGTTCGGCGGTTTCTGGAGGGCGGTGGGCGCCACTGGTACGCCCACAACGCCACCTTCGACTTGGGGTGGCTACAGGAGCACCAGCTCTATCCGCAGGGCGAGGTGTTCTGCACGATGTTGGCCTCACGCCTTCTTGAGAACGGCGTGCCTAATGTGCGCAATGGCCTAGCACCAGCAGTACTTCGCTACTTGGGTAAGGAGCTAAGCAAAGAGGAGCAGCGGTCCGACTGGTCTAATCCTGAGTTGAGCAAGTCCCAAAAGGCCTACGCGGCTGAGGATGTGCGTGTGTTGCTTCAACTCGTGCCAGTAATAAGGGAGCGCCTTAAAGTTGCACGCCTGGAGAAAGCGTGGGGTCTTGAATGCCGGGCTCTACAGGCGATTGCACACATGCAACGCATGGGTTTGCCATTTAGCAAGAAGAAGCTTATTGAAGTTAGGGATAACCTAGAACTTATGATTGAGCGGCTTGGTAATGAGTTTGTTGAGCAACTTGATGAGGCCATGCCGGCAGAGGAGAAGCTGCCTAGGGATGCCGATGGTACGTTCAACTTACGGACCAAGACTACGGGTAGTGTGCGCTTAGGTACAAAGCAGTTGGCGGGTTTTAATTTGAACTCGTCGAAGCAGCTGGTGGCTAAGTTGGCGGTGTTGCTTGGGGACACACCTAAGGACAAGGATGGTAAGGCAAGTGCTTCACGCACAGCGTTGCGTGCTTATGCCGCTGATCACAAAGTGATTCAGATATATTTGAGCTGGAAGCGTGCCGAGAAGCGTCGGCAGATGGTATCTACGTTGCTTGAGCATCAGGCTGCTGATGGCTTCATCCGCGCGAACTACATGCAGCTTGGAGCTGAGACTTCACGCATGTCTTGCCGCGAACCCAATCTGCAGCAGGTTCCCAGGGACAAGAGTTTTAGGGCTGCAGCTGAAGCACCCAATGGGTGGTTGTTTGTTGTGGCTGACTTTGGGCAGATGGAATTGCGTCTTGCTGCCGCTGTGTCTAAGGATCCGTTGATGATTAGCGCGTTCCAGCAAGGGCAGGATCTGCACACCATTACAGCAACAGCTATTTATCCTGAGCCTACAGATGATGAATTAGAGCTTAAATCTCGCAGGCAAGTAGCTAAATCAGCCAATTTTGGTTTGCTGTATGGATCAGGCGCAAAAGGCTTACGTGAGTATGCAGGTGCTATGGGAATTACAATGACATTAGAGGAAGCAGAAGTAATTCGGGATACGTTCCACGCCACTTACTCAGGTGTGCATGCCTGGCAGCAGGAGAACGCACGGCTCGCGAATTTGCCCGCGCGGGGTACATGGCCTGAGGTACGCATACCGGGTACAGATATGCGACGGTATTTACTTGGTGACATGAATCGCCTAACTACCCGCTGTAACACACCTATTCAAGGCGCTGGTGCAGCCATCCTCAAGCTGGCCTTAGCGAAGTTGTGGCCCTACCTACGCCAAGCGGGTGAAGATACGGTGAAGCTGGCAGCTGTAATCCATGATGAGGTGGTCCTCTTAGTACGAGAGGGCCAGGAAGAGCACTGGGCCAAGCTGCTTAGCAATGTGATGGAGGAAGCGGAAGCCAAGTGGCTTGGTGATATTCCCCCATTAGCTGAGGCGGCTTGGGGTAAGACCTGGGCCGACGCTAAGTAGAGGCGCTTAGGTTGGCGTAGTTGCGCAGCGTGGTTTATGGGGCTTACGGGGCGGCAGTTGGTGGTGGCGTGGCTGCATGACGAGATTCGTCAGGCGAGCACGGCAGATCTGCAGCGGGCTGCCCAGTTCCTCGAATGGGCTAAGCAGGTGCGTAAGGGGTGCGCCAAGCAGCGTGGATTGAGCAGGAAGGCGCAGGCTGACGGGTGGCGTAAGCACGCGGACGAGCCAGCCCGGTGGTAAGCCGCGCCACTTGGCCGCTTGATTGCCTAGCTGCGCGACCTAGTGCTACAATGTGAGGGCACCGCGAGCACGCCTATGTTTCACGGCCAGAAGCGCTACTACCAAGTTCTCCTAGATCCAGCACGGGCTGAGTTGCTTGATGCATTAGCGGAGGATCGGGGGATGCGCCCCTCGGCATTACTGCGTAAGGTCGCTTACGAGGCTCTAGAGCAGGCCTTCCCGCCATCGCTATACGCCTTAGCTACAACACAGGATGAAGCGTCTCGGTTGACATCGATTCGCAACCAAGTAGAAGGTAGGCGTAAGCCTAAACCGCAATGACTGTTTACCAGCTGCTGGAGTTCCTGCTTATGTACATGGTGCTGTGTGGTGTAGCACTAATTATTGCATCTAAAGTTTTACCCTAGTGGCCTATTTTAAAAGCTCACTTAGCGAGAAAGATTTCTACTTGTCCTTAGCTAATCGGCCGCGCAAGGCTGGTGTAAGTAGTGCATTTAGAGGTGTTTCTCGCATTTCACGCTCTCCCGACAAGTGGAGAGCAGGTCTGACCTACAAGGGACGGCGCTACTACTTAGGGTCTCACGACACCGAGATAGAAGCTGCTAAGGCTTACAACAAAGCTGCCCTAGCGATTATTGGCGATCACGCTGTAATTAACCACTTACCTGAACATGACTACTTACAAGGCAACAAGTGACCAGTGGGCATACCAGGAACACTGGGCTAAGGAAGACGGGGATGCTGCCTGTTTACTTGAGTTGCGTTCCAGGGTCGAGGCGCTGGAAGCCAATACCAAGCAGTGGCGCATAGACCATTTACGGCTGGCCAACACATGCGCCTCGCTGGTTCCAGATCGCCTGAAGTTCTTTGACGCCCTCCTGCCCGAGGAGGAGAACTCCCAACCAACTCCAAATTCATCCCCAATTAGGAGTTCGCTGGTGGGGCGGGTGCAACAAGCCATCGGCCACAGCTACCCAGACGATGCCCGCGCCGCGATCCGCGAGGTGGCGGTTGCGCTGCGCGAGGTGGGCAGCCTGACCGCTGACGCGGCTGCCGGATGGCTTGAGCAGGAGGTCAAGCGATGACACCGCCAAACCCCACGATTCAGGAGGACTACGAGTGATGGCTGAGCTGATCTCACTGCATGAACACAACGCACAGCGGCAGCAGCCTGTCTACTACCCAGTTTCCAAACCAATTCCCAATGGCATCGCCTGCCCCGAGTGCGGAAAAGAGCTTGTTGACTCCAGCCCTGATTGGGCTCTGCCGACCTATCCAATCCAGTACCGCATCCACTGCCCGAGCTGCGGTTACGACGGCACTCGCCTTTAGAGAGGAGAACTAATGACTGACCACCCCGAAATCACCCCACCGCCGGAGCTGGTGCGGCAGTGGTACGACCAAGCCAAGCAAGACCCGTGTGGCCCAATTAACTGGGTTGCTGTCAAGGCCGCCCAATGGGGCGCCGACCAGGAGCTGGAAGCTTGCTGTCAATGGATTAGTGATGATGCTGCGGCTTTGCGTGTTTATCGCCGCCCCAAGCCACCGAGCTTGAAGGAGCAGGCGTTGGAGACACTCAAGTATCCAAAAGATCTATGGAGTGAATCCGAGGTAGATACCATCCGCCGCGCCCTGGAGGCCCTGCCCAATGACTAACCCCGCCCCCACCGACTGGCGAGCACTGTGCGCCCGCATGGCTGATGAGCTGGATCATTACCGCCAGCTCCTAATGGATGATCGCCGCGAGACTCATGCGCTGGCGTCTGAAGCCCGCGCCGCCCTGGCCCAGCCCGAGCCGCAGGGGCCGACGGGCCGCCCCGCCATCGAGCCGGTGCCGCAACAGGAGGCTGAGTGATGACTAAAAAGAGAGACCTGACTGGCTTGCGCTTTGGCAAAGTGCAAGTAATCCAAGAAGCGAGTCCCTATGTAGGGACAAGGGGAGAGCGATACACCCGTTGGTTATGCCGTTGTGACTGCGGCAAAGAGTGGGCTGTGCGTACCTCAAACCTCACCGCTGGCAACACCGTTAGCTGCGGTTGCGCAAGTCGGAGCCAACACTTGAAACATGGTCTCCACAACTCACCTGAGTACGTGGCATGGAAAAGCATGATTAAGCGCTGCATTAATTCCAATTGCAAAGAGTTTAAGCACTACGGCGGAAGGGGTGTAAATGTCTGCGATTCCTGGAAAGATTTTGAAGTGTTCTACGCCGACATGGGCCCCCGTCCATCAGGCAGGCACACACTTGACAGGATTGACAACAGCAAAGGTTATGAGCCGTCTAACTGCCGCTGGGCGACGATGCTAGTTCAATCAAGGAACACTAGGCGCTGTATCCAAGTCTTGTACGCAGGGCGCAGAATGGTTTTGTCGGAAGCAATAGAAATGTCCGGCCTAAAAGCGTCAACAGTCAACGGACGGAGGAGACTGGGCTGGCCCGAGGATTCGTGGTTTCTGCCTTGCGGATCAAAACGTCCCACTACACCTCTGGAGCGATGACTAACAGTTCGTTGTCCCCCGCCGCGCAGGCGGTGCTGGATGCTTTCACTGAGGACAATTCTCTCCACGACTGGAAGCACAACCACTACAACGTTGACGCTCTCGCTGCCGCCCTCCGCGCTGTTGCGGATCAGCTTCGCAATGCTTACGCCAACGAAGAATACATAGACAGTGCGGATGACTTTCTTGATGCCATCGCCGCCGAGCTGGAGGGGAGCGATGACTGACCGTCGGTTGAGCATCAGCTTCGGAGCACTGAGCTTCCGCATTGAGGAACAGCTGAAGGCCCAGGGCCTGCGGTTGGACCTGGACCCACTGCCACGTCAGCACTTGCAGCAGGACGTGGATGAAGTAGCCCGGCTACGGGTGCGCGGCGTACTGACGGAAGCCGAATCCGACCGCGCACGAAAACGGATCTTCCAGATCATCAAGAAACAGGTGAAGCCGTTATGACTGGGTTATCACCACAAGCGCAGGCGGTGCTGGATGCCTACTTCACCCATGCTGACTTGCTCAGCCGTGAGGTGAGCAACGAAGAAATGATCGCCGCCGCTCTCCGCGCTGCTGCGAATCACATTGATCACGACTGGTCGGCGTTCAACTGCATCGATTCCCTCTACGAAATCGCCGCCGAGCTGGAGGGCCAGCAATGAGACAAGGCCCGCCCTATGACGCCGCGATCTGGTTTGTCGTTATCGCTGGCACCACCGCAGTAGTTGCACATCTACTCCGATGACTGTACCCCTGCTGTTCGAGCTGCTGGTCGTCTACGTCGTGGTGTGCTGCTTCGCGCTGTGGCTAGCGTCGAAGCTGCTGCCTTAGCGTGACGGAAGAGCCTGAGCCCCTGTTGCGTACTTGAGGCGCACCACGCTCAGGTCATCCTTTGTATGTGTGTGGAGGTGGCGCCGGCTCTCGCACCTGCACGCCTCACCGCAGCCTCCACGCTACGGAATGCCCAGCGATTTAATCGTTGGACAAGCAGCGTAGCGCATAAGCGGCAGGGCTGCACAGCTACTAGACCTACCTATCAACCCACTTACGCCGTATGAACCTAGGTGAACAGCGTTGCCCCGCCTGCCATGGCGTGATGCGACTGGTAATGCAAGAGTCGACTTACAACCGCCGTGCCAGGCGTAGGCGCAATGAGTGCTACGACTGCAAACACCGCACCACCAGCTACGTGCTTAGCGAGGAGTTCTTCACACAGCTTGTAGCGGCCCACGACATCGTGGAACGGTTGCAGGGCTTCTACTTCGACCACTGCGACCCTGAGGAGGAGTGAGGTTGCTAAGACTGCGTGTTTTAGCTAAGATCATGGCGTTCTAAGCTGTACCGCAAACCGCACAAACTTATGGACATCCCGCCTAGTGGGCGCTACACCGAGCGCTACGAGGTCACACTCAGACACCGGGTGAGCAGGCTGCTGCGCACGCAGGTGGTCGAGGCGGAGGACATGTACCACGCCATGATCTACGCTAAGGAGCACCATTTAGGACATACTATTGTCCGTATCACATCGCTTGATTAGTCCTGCCACATAAACTATGCAAGTTAAGCGCTTTGTTTTTCACTTCCCTAAGTTGAACCTCTTTGAGGTTGTGTCTGCTTCCTGCTTGGCTGAGGCACGTCAACAGCTTATGGAGGGCCGCCTAGCCCCCTTTTACAATCAAGCTGTACTAATTAGCAATGACTGAACGCTTAGCAATTTACCTGCTAAAACTTAGCTGCGATCGGCCGGTAAGAGTTACGCACATACCAGAGTCGCTCCACGGCATAGCGGTCCAGGGCTTAGACCCACAAGACTTAGGGCGAGCGGGACTGAGCCTGCGCGTCCAAGCTGCACTGCGGCTTCTCTACTTAGTCAACCCCTTAGCTGGGGTGGTGTTTTTCAAGCACGTTATTGAGGTGACCTTGCCATGAGCCGAGCACGCATTTCTATTTATCGAGAGGATCGGATCTGGGACTTGCGGTGCCAGGGTTATGACTATGACTCAATTGCCCGCATCGTGAACGTATCACCCAGCCTCACTGGAGTGATTCGGCGCATTAGGCGACGTCCCAGCATGGAGGCAGACCCGGTTAGGCGTGGACGCCGGTGCAACTTTCTAAGCGATTCACAGCTTGAGGACATAAAGCTGCGGTATGCCAGTGGCCAGCGACAAGGCGACATCGGCAAAATGTACGGGCTTAGTAATTCGGCAATTAGCCACATTTGTACTGGCCGTACTTATGCGGAACCGGAACCTGGCTACAACTACGACTTCACCAACCGACTACTTAAGCGCAGCTGACTTGATCCAGCGCAAAACCCGGCTATAGGGAATGCCTAGTGCGGCCGCAATTGACTTAGCGCTCATGCCGCCTTTGTGCATGAACAGTACGAGCTTGGGGTCGGGCGGTGCTGGTGTTTCGCTGATCATGGGCGTATGCGCAGCAGTGCAAGCAGTTTAGCGAGTTAAGTGTAAGCTGTTTGTTGGTTCCTCTTACCACTTCAAAACATATGGCAGACTTTGAATCCGTTTCGTTGGCGGAAGTGAAGGTGCGCACTGGCCGCAAGTGCAAGACAGCCCCACTGCGGGAAGCTGTAGCCGCACTGCAGGTGGGTGACGCTTTCTTTGTGCCGTACTCCAGCGCAGAGGTGAAAGAGGGCTACCGGCCCAGCACCATTACCCAGGTGGTTGGGACGATGAGCCGGGCCAATCCCGTGGTGCGGTACTCCGTGCGGCGTGATGCCAAGCAGATGGGGTGCTTTGTGGTGTGCGTTGCTCGCCCCGAAGCCTGACCACGATGTAGTACGCTATGGGTCCCGGCGAAAGCTGGGGCCTTAGCCCTACCACTTAAACCACGTAAATCTCACAGCAAGTCTTATGGGTCTCACGTTCCTTAGTAAGAGCCTCGACCGCACGGTCGACCTCGATGGCCTTAGTTCTCTACCGCTTAGCGATGTGCGGGCCCTCCACGCAGAGTTGGTGGTGGCGGTCCAGTCGATGGATGACAGCGTGAATGAGGCGCTGAAGATGCAAGAGCTCAGCGGGATTTCCGCTGATCAGGACTGGGTACATCGTGTGCGTAAGAAGCGCCGTATCTGCGTGGCGTTTGCTGCACAGGCCAAGCAGCTGCTAGACACTAAGTCGAGCGACAGCACGTTCCAAGGCGCGTATATGCAACACCTGGATGCTTTAGTGCTGAAAGAGCTTGGCGCAACGGTGTACGGGGAGATCAAGGATGAGGCGAGGGAGCTTGCGCTTGCTGATCTTCAAGCAGGAACTCCAGCCGCATAATCTCCCACATGGCCTGCTGTAAGAGCTCTTGGTAGCTTGCACAGGCACGGTACAGGGCCGCTTCCCGTGGTGGCATTGATCGTACCGCTAATTCAATTTGTAACTCACGTTCTGGTGTTACAGATCGCTTAAGCCCTTCCATAGGTCGGGTCTTGCTTACGGTAGCCTAGGCCGGCCTACGTTGTTTTGTACGCTTACTAATGACTGAATTTCGTGCCACGCTTCAGTGGATTGAAGCTGAAGAGGAAAAGAGCCAGCACGGCGAGGGTATAAGCCGGCCCGCTGCAGGTTCCAAAACCAAGGAATTCCGGCTTGTGGTTAAGCAGGCTGGGACTAAGCCGATGACCGTGATCATGCGGGCTGAGTCCAAGCGTAGGGCTCAGCAGTACGCCCAGGCTAGGTGGCCGAGTGCGCAGGTGGAGGTGACTGGGTGAACTGGTGGCGCGTAGTGGCGAAAGCTTTGGGTGAGAAGGCTCATCCAGATCCTCGCGTAGCGGACCAAGTAGCCCTAATTCGTTTTGCAATCCTTTTAGCTTACATGCTTACTAATGTGCATATTGTACTTAACACTTGGAGGCATTGGTAGGTGAACCGCTTATGCGAAAAGTGCAAAAGCTCTAAGCTGCGCATCACCGAATCCCATCTAATTAGTGGGGGTCGAGTGCGCAGAGTTAGGCGCAGATGCCAGGAGTGCGGGCATCGGCACACGATTTACGAGGTAAGTAAAGAGGTGCTTGAGGAGCTTGAGGAAAGCGCCGCGTTACTTAAGCAATTGCGCACTATCTTAGGCGTGGAAGATCGCCTTCCTTTAATTCACTGTGATTCATGTACTTACTGGGGTAACAATGGCTGCTCGATGGACTTCCCGGAGGCTGGCGGCAAGTTTGCTGGCGAATGCTCCCTATACACGCCCCAGGACGGGGAGGCGCTGTGAGGAATGTGGCAATCCAATGCATGGGTTGCGGCTGTGTTCTGAGTGTTTTGGTAAGTCTGAGGATGGGCGCAGGGAGAGGGCGCTGAAGTACCTGCGGGATAAGTGCATTCCGCTGGAGAATGGGGGTCCTTGTGCTGCGTGCGTTCACTGGGCGGGGAAGTGCGACCTAGGCTTACCTGAAGCCGGCTCCACCTATGCCGCTAATTGTCCTGCCATGCTTACCGAGTGCTTAAGTCAATGAGGCATCCTTTTTTGAACCGCCTAGAGGTGGCACTTATTCGCCTTTTGGTTAGGTCGCCCAATATCGGCTTCATTATGGTGAAGCATAGGGGCAGTAATGTGAGCTGGGTGCTGCACGACACCAGTGACCCCGCACCCGGCGATCCTTATGAGGGAGCTGAGGGGGCACCTTCATATGCCGATCAGACCCGGAACGCTCCAACTTGTGAAGAAGAGGAGGAGCCTTTGTCGATGCAGTTTGAGCGGCTCTACCATTTACCCGACGCAGAGCGTTAGGCGTGTACCTGCCCACGACGGGCCACGGATCCTTTGGGGTCCACCCACTTGTGTGGGGCCTTGACACCTACTACAAACCCTGGTTTTTTGATGGACACTCAGTTTATTGGGGCACTCCAGCAGTTGAGCGCCGCGAAGCTTTGCGAAGAGCTGAAGCCATGGCAAATCGAGAACGGTAAGGCTGCCTTTCTTGACTACCTGTACGAGTTGTACGAGCGCGGCTCAGAGGAGCCGGGCCTGCGCGGTACGTACACCGGTCTAGTTGATCGCTTCAAGCACGACACGTTTGAAATCATCCGCGCTGGTTTTATCAGCAGCGGAACCACACCTGCTTAGACCTTGTGAAAAAACTTATCGGTTTGTATAGCCCGGCCGCACAGTCGGGTAAGTCTTCTGTGGCTAAGTTCTTAGCCCAAGAGTGTGGTTACGAGGTTGTGCCTTTTGCACAAACACTCAAGGAGATGCTAATTCCAGTGCTTAATGCCCTGGGATACAGTGAGCACGACGCTTATCGCTTAGTTCATGTCGATAAGGCAGTTGTGGTGCCGCGTGCTGAGGTGAGTGTGCGACATATGTTGCGCACCCTGGGTACGGAATGGGGCAGGCAGTGCATCCATCCTGACATTTGGCTTAGGTGTTGGGAAGAGCGCATTAAGCCGCATACCTTAGTTGTGGCTGATGATGTGCGCTTTTTTAATGAGGCCGAGCTGCTGCGTCGCTTAGGTGGTGAGATGTGGTGCGTGGAGCGTCCAGGCGTGGTACGGACCCATGAGCATGCCAGCGAGGGAGGCTTAGACACGTACCAGCACTTCACGAAGCTTATTGCGAATGACGGGTCACTCAGTGACTTGGTTGATAAGCTGCGTGGAATTGCGCAGCCTTAGTGGCAAGTCTGCGGTATCACGCCGGTCGGATGGTTCTCTACGAGGGAGCTGAGGGCTGGCGTGTCCGCATAAAAAGTCACACCACCAAGCTTGATCTGCCGCTCAGCTGTGCTGACTTAGAGGACGCAATACTGGAAGCGGAGCAGCTTTACGCGGATGCAAGGGCTGTGACGAATACAGCTCCGAAGTGCTATCAGTGCGTGCATTGGAAGCCCAGCAAAGCAGAATGTGGATTGGACTTTCCTGAGGGCCGCTCCAGTGGAGGAAACTACGCCAAATACTGCTGCGCTTTCTGGGCTAAGCCTTAGTGCTGTACCTGAGGGTGCAATGGATTGTGGTGATGGGTTCTATATAGAGCAAAGTACGGAGCCTTGTGGTGAGCCTAGGTATAGGAGTTGTAGTCCAGGGGGTGCTATTGGGCGCTACTCCAATGATCTGTGGCAAGCTCAGATCTACATTGAGCATTTGAAGGGAAATCTGCCGGGCGGATCCAGTCGTACACACGCTTAGCGCGGATGAGATCCCAGTGAATTTGCGACATCCACCACAGCCACACCGGCGAGTGGGCTTTGCTGATGTTGCAGTCCAGGCAAGCGGGGACGCAGTTCTCTGGGGATGTGGCTCCGCCTTTGGCCTTAGGTCTTACGTGGTCAATGGTGGTGGCGTAGGCTCCACAGTAAGCACAGGTATGGTCCCAAGCGGAGAAGATTGAGGCTCTGAACTTTTGCCTAGTGGCTTTTTTGCTAAGTAAGTGCGTGCCATCAATCTGATGCTCCATGTACGGGAAGCATGTAGGTGTCTATCTCTATGTCGATGATGTCATCGTCACTTTTGAAGCACTCGCTTATTCGTGCGTATACATCGCCCGCAATGTTTTCGGGCTCTTGAGCCGTCTCTAGGTAGAACTTACCTCGTATCTCGATGAGATAGCGCTCCATAAGGGAGAGACGGCTGGGGTAAGCCTAGCTAGGCCGGATGCTGCCAGCTCGGCATCACGCGGGCCTGACCGTTGTAATGTCCCAGTACTGCGTAGTCGAGCGTGGGTTTAGCTGACATAAGTAGGAATACCATCTGGCCGATAAGCAGGCCGGGATAAAGAGGTAAGTTGTGGTATGTGCGGTTGTTCTTCAGTTCAAGCGTTAGTTTGCTGCCTGTCCAGTTGCAGTCAGCGAAGCCTGCATGGCTGTGCTCATAACCCTCCCTGGCGCGGGAAGACTTGAGACAAAAGATTCCACAGATGTCTTCGGGCATGTGAAAGACCTCTTCTGTTTCGGCTAAGAGGAACTCTCCCGGTGCCAGGTAATAAGGTTGTTGCTTTGTGCAGTGACTTATGTCGAGCAGTTGTAGCTCTGGGGTGTGGCTTACCTCGACCATAAGGTTCGTGCCCAGGCGGAGGTCGAGGGAGGCGGGATTGAGGAAAGCCTCGTCAAAAGGGGTGACCATGCCCTCGTCACAGCAGAGGCGCTTAATCTCGTCGTCGTGCAGGATCACAAGTTTAAGCGCGTAAGCTTAGTAGTCCCACTGTACCTTAGGCCTACCAGTTCGGATACCAGTGTGGATAAACCCCTTGGGTGCGCCTAAGCCTGTGCTAAACGGCCAATTGGCTACGCACCAGTCCTGCAACTTGTAGATGTCAACGCCTTCGATGTACCAGTCGACAGCACCGACATTCGGGGCGTTGTAGAGGTGCTCCGAGTTGCTGGCGCCGCCAACCGAGTCGTTGATCGCCTTAGGCCTGTAACCACTCGTAATAATTACAGGCTTATTACCGAAAGCGGTGCGTGCGCGTTCCAGGAAGGCGGCAAGTTCGGCGGCGGTGTCGACCTGCTGCTGGGCGGTGAAGCGACGCGCCTCTTGGTTTAGAGCGAACTCGCCGAGGGTGATGTGGGGAGTCAGGTGAGCGGTGAAAGGCGACTTAGGGGTCAGGCGGCCTGGTTGCTGTGCGGGTTCAGCTGCCTGTTGCGTACCAAGGAACAGACTTAGCTCAGCGGCGCGGCGGCGGACTAGGCCCGGCAGCACCTTGTCATCACCTTTGTTCCATTTGGGCAGCTCTTCGGCAGCTACTTTGCCTGGCACGTCACCAGCAAGTAGGCGCTTGCGTAGCGTAGATTCCTCAACCGCGCCAAGGCCGACGTTGTAGGCCCAGCTGATTAGTGCAGCTTGCTGATTAGCGGGACACTTAGCAAGCGGAGGAATTAGGTGGAAGAGCTGCTTAGCGTAGTTTTGTTGTACTTGCTCGCTTAACAGTTGTTCGGCTTTGGCCTTAGTGATCTTGTCGCCCAGGCGGACGGAGCGGCCGTCAAGAATCGTGGTGCCATAGCCGATGGTGGGGATCCCGGCTGGGCAGATGTAGGCGTCGAGGCGTAGACCCTCAAATTCGCGAATCAGCTTGAGGGCGGGCTCGAGCCAGGGCGGATCGAGAGCTTCTTTCACCGCAGGAGCAGCACGGAACAGCTCTAGGAATTCGCTCTGCTGTGCCGGTGTCAACCAGGCCCAGGCTGCGTTCCACGCGGCGATCTGGTGTGGTTGTGGTGCCTGCTTGTCGGTCCACTTGGCGGCTGTCAGAAAGTTGCTCATCGGTGGCTTAGGGCGGCTTTGATGGGGTCGTAAGCCAGCACCACAAGGTCCAGCATGTCCTTATTTAACTTTCCGCCTGTGCTTTTAACAATGGCACTGCTAATTGCGTTTTGTACAACTGCCGGTGGTGCCTGGTTCATTAGCAGCTTGGGGACTTCGGCGTCGAGCTGCTTGTAGATCTTGGGCAGGGCCTGCTCTAGGGCCTTGTCCATGGCCAGTTTGAGCAGGGCCTTGGCTAGACGCAGGATTAGATGCTTCATGGTCAATCGGCCTTTCTACTCAGGCTAATCAGGGTGGTTAGCACGCCCATGAGTACGGTAACGGTGCGGGCATCAACGTCGTTGCAGCCCATGGGTGCAGGGTCGATTTTGTCGCCATTAGGGGTGCCGCTGTATTTGGCGTACCAGGGCCAGACCTGCGGTAGGACGTAGAAGCGGCAGGCAGCCCACTGTGCTGCGGCCATGAGGCTTAGGACAGCAGCCACGCCAACGATGGAGCGCCACAGCCAGTTAGGCATGGGGCTTGGCTTCGAGCATGGTGACGCGCTGCTCCACGCCATTTAGGCGTGAAAAGGTTTCGCGGCGGTCTTCTTTGATGTCGCCGTGGAGCACCTCTAACTGGGTTGCGATGTGCTCTACGGCGCTGGTGAGGCGGATGACAGCATCACGCGCCTCATCATTGCGGCGGCTAAAACCCATCGCTCCCATAGCAGCCACGCTGATGGAGGCTCCGGCAACAGCAGCGATGACCTCGATCATGCGCCCAGCCTAGCGACCTTGGCCACGCAGCAATTTGCGCGTGCCACGCGGTTTGCTGTGCTGGCCGTTGCCCTGCTTGGTGCGCTTGGGCTTACCGGGCACATGCTGCACCGAGGCGGTGCCGGTCTTGCTGCGGACTGCCATTACGCCACCTCCTCCACAGCGGGTGCAGGCTCAACCACAGGTGGCTGCGGAGCGTTGGGGTCGGGCGGCCAGCTGCTGTACTCCGGGCTGGTGATAAACGCCGCCAGCTCCTCGGTGGTGGTGGTGGCAGTGATGCCGCTGATCTTCAGTTCACAGGCCAGGCGCAGATCCTGACGCCAGCCCTGGATGGCGGAGTCGATCACGGTGCCGTTGTCCTGCTGACGGATCACCATCCAATCGGTGGGGACGAGCAACGTGCCGCAGGTGGTGCGGGTCTGGGCGGTCCACTGCTCCACCAGCTGGGCGTGGTCCTTGGGTAGCCCAGGGCCCCAGTAGAAGTGCTGGTCGTACCAAGGCGGTTCCGGTAAGGGGCCTGTAATCCCACGCTCTGCGCGGTCTTCCGGCGACGACAGCAACAACCAATTACTGGGGTACTGCACATCGTCCAAGGTGAACGCCATGCTGTCTGAGACAGTGCGTCCGTCTGGTAGCTGGTAGGTGGCCATGGCTGGTAGGGCGGTGGGTTACATCGGGCTGGGCCCAGAAGGCTTAAGCATGGCGAGCAAATTCGCCGTGCAAGCCACAACGAAGTGTCTTTACAGCTGCGGCACACTCTTCTTTGGAATCGAAAGGTGGTGTTTTGTGCATCTTGTGCTGAGACCACACGCTGCCAATCCATTTGCCTGCGCTCTTGTCCCAAGAGACACCCTTTATGCCTGAGGTGTTCCGCTTTGAGAGCTTGGCGTTACACATGTTTTGTGCGTGAGTAGATGCACGCAGGTTTTCAATCCTGTTGTCCAAGGTGTCGCCGTTGATGTGGTCTATAACGGCTGCAGGGTCATTTCCGTGCATGGCCCAGATAATTCGATGTACTAGGTATTTCTTGTATTGAATGCCTACGACAAGGTAGCCTCTGCCATTGACACATCCTGCCTTGCTGCCGACTTGAGCCATTGTGGAGCTGGTTTTACGCCAGTAAATAGATCCATCGCGATACTCAAAAAAGTCGCAAAGCTGTTCCTGGGTCGGGGTGTGTGTCATCGGGCGCGGTTGTTGACGGCAAAGGGCGATTCGGCGAAGGCGGCGTAGATGTAGGTCACTCCATTGACATTGCTGCCGTCTAGCAGCTCACGCAATTTAAAGCCATTTGATAACAAGTCCATCCAGTTATATGAGCTGTTTTCTGCTGTAGAACTATTTGCTCCAAGCCTGCTGGTGGCGACGTTGTAACCGTTCCGGCCAGCGTCAATAATGTTCCACCAACCTCCGCCGCTTGGATCACTGCTTGACGCCTTAACCATCACCCACCTCGGCCTAAATCCGGTCCATATGAACGGCGCTGAGTCTCCGCTTTGGCCATTGCCTACATATGAACCAAAGGAGCTGTAGGAATTCACAGGGGCGAAGCAATAAGCCACAAACCGTTGACCGGCAGCGTTGTCATATCCATCAGGATAAAGATCCAGTACTGTTGATGTAGGCGCAAGCTGAGATGGTGCGTTTAACGCCATCGTTGAATTAAGAAAAGCGTAACGCATAATTCCTGTCAGCGTCGTGAAGCACACAAACGGTTTTGTTCCGTCATCCCTGTTTTTGACAAAGTACATTACAGGCGCCACGCCGAGACCGTGGCCGACCGTATCGGATGCGTTCCCACCGCCGGTATAAGAAACAATCGAGAACCCCGCGCTCGCATTAGCCCTCACCTGGCTAGTGATGGAGCCTTGTGTGTTCGTGACTGTTGTATTCCCGGCGTCCCAGGTCCAGCCCACATAGGCATCGCTGCTTTGGTTTACCCAAACTGAACTAACTGCTCCTGGCGCAACAGTAAAACCACTAGAATCAAAAGACGTAATAGTTCCGTAGTTTGTTCCTTCTTCACCAGCCCCACCACCTTCTGCTGTAGTTCTGTTTGAAAATAGAACCTTGCTGCCGCCAGCTCCGCGCACAGCGTCAAACAAGACGTGGTTGTAACCGTTTGAGCGGTCTTTTATCCAAACAAAATCAGGGGAAAATCCAAGGCCCGTAAGTGCCCTTGAAGATGCACTATTACCAGTCCACGTCAACACATCCATCACCGTGGAAGGCTTTGTGACTACTGGGGCCGGTAACGATGCCGTATTGAGGCTCTTGAAACCCGCCGGTGCTTGATAGGCGAAACTACGGGCTCCAAAGTTAAACACATAAACGCCGCTGTTTCCTCCTGTGTCATCAGATGCGGCAGGGAAGAATGTTCCGCTTAACCCAGTGAAAGCAGTGCCCTGCGCAACATTGTTTTTGTAGAACGCAATGGTGCCATTATCGAGGTCAAGCGCAACGCCAATGATGTCGCCAACTCCATATGATGCTCCATAACTGCTCTGCGTGGAGTTGTTTACTTTCTTCCCGTCATAGCCGTAGTAGCCGTAGCTCTTGGCGGCATTTCCTATGAAAGCGGAAAGAGAAGTGCTTGCGTCAACAACGCCTACGCAGATGTCAGCTCCAGATACCTTGCTTACTTCCCAATACCATTTCCCTGTTGAGACACCAATAGTTCCACGAGACTGACCAAAGTCGGCTGTGTTTGTAGTGCATTCCAGATTTCCGTTGGAAAGTGTTGCCCCTGGGCCGGCTGCCAGCGGGTTCAACGTGCAGTAGTTCCCCCGGACTTGATTCCCGAGCCCAGTATCTACCTCGCTGCCATTCACTGGTACATCGATAAGGCTGTCGTTGCCTGCACCAGCGGTGACGGATAGGTTGTTGGGAGTAAAATTGTTCCCCAGGTTGAAGTTGTCATTGCCCAGCGTCGTTGCTGTAGCTGCCGAGTTGTCACTGAAGGGCAGCCAGAACGAGTTGCCGGTGGCAGCGGGACCGCTGTACGCCTTGGGCACCCACACGCCGGTGGTCGCGGAGAACTCGCCGAATGCCGTGCAATCGAGGGCCTGTGAGTCGATGAAGAAGCAGTCGGCGAGGAGGCCGGAGAAGAAACGGCCTCCAAACAGGCCGCCGGCAGCGCCGAGATAGTGGATCTGAGCAGTATTAAAATCGTTTGTCTCGTAGTTTTGAGCAGGGTAGTTTGTGGTAGCAAAGGCAGTGATTTGCGTCCCGTTGACGTAAACCCTGACTCTATTGCTTGCGGTAGATTGAGTAGTGTCTATTGCTAATACAATATGATACCAAGCCGAAGGATCACAAAAAACCTGAGTGGTCTCAAACGCTGGGCCATAGTCGTTGCCGTTTCCAGCAGAATTGGCCAAGTTTAGAGCCAGTGTGTCTGCATTGTTATACCCGAAAGTCAGGCCGTCGTAATAGCTTGGTGTTGAAGCCGCAAAAAACGAGTTAAGTACATTGCCATTGGTAGCCTTCTTCACCCACCCCGCCCAGGTCCACGTCTTGCGGTTGCCGGCTGATGCGGGGGTGCGGCTGAGATAGGCCGAGTCGGGTGCGTTGAACCGCAGCGACCTGGAGATGCTGTATCCGGTGGCGCCACCAGCAGGAGCGCCGAGCAGCAGGCTGTTATTAAGAGCGCTCATTTCACGTCACCGATGTGGCGGGCAGTAATGCGGGTGGCTGACTCAACGTAGTAAGCAATTACGTCGGTTGCGCTAGCTGTAAGTGTAGGTGCGGTGCCTCCGGCAAACTTCCAGTAACTGCCGAACGCCAACGTGTATGCCCCGCCGTTGGTGATAACGATGGTGCCGCTTTGGCCAGCGGTCAGGTTGGTGGGGTTGGCCAGGGTGCGCGAGCCACCCAAGGCCAGGGACCAGTTATTTGACAAGCTGAAATCCGGGGTGATGGTGGCCCCGTCGGTCAGGGCCGATACGCTGCCCCGCTGTGCGGCGGTGAACGTCTGGGCAGTGGCTAGGGCCGCGTAACCGCTAATCGTTTGCCCTGCAGCAAAGGTGATGGCGCCGGTCATCGTGCCACCGGACTTAGGCAGCGCGGCGTTGCCAAGGTCGTAGGCCGACTTCACCGAGTTCGGTGTGGCAGCGGTTGTGGTGCTGGTGCTGCTGGTGGAATCGGTGAGTTGAACGGCGCCAACCACGCTGGTGGTGGCGGCCACAATCTTGCTGCCGCTGATTGCAGCGCTGGCATTGATGTCGGCATCGACGATGGTGCCGTTGGCAATCATCGTGCTCGTGATGGTGCCGGTGTCACCGGTCGTGACGACAGTGCCATCTACGTTGGGCAGCGTCAGGGTCCGGTCAGCCGTGGGATCGGCCGCAATCAGGCGGGTCTCAAAGGCGTCGTCGGTGACGCCCTCAAACACCAGACCGAGGTTGATGCCCAGGGTGATGTCACCGGAGAACAGGCCGCCGGTGCGGGGCATGGCCGCGTTGGCCAGGTCGTAGGCCGACTTGACTGCAGTGGGGGTGGCGGCGAGTACCGAGCTGGTGGTGCCGGTGCTGTCGCTGAGCTGCACCACGCCGGCCACGCTGGTGCTGGCAGAGGCCACCGAGATCGCTGGGGTGGTGGTGCCGTCTGTGATGGAGATCGCGCCAGAGCCGGTGACGCTGGTGACAGTGCCGACGTAATCCGCACCCCACTCAAGGCCGGTGGCTGCGGCGCTGTTGGCGCGGAGCACTTGGCCGTTGGTGCCGACGCCCAGCTTGCTCAGCGCAGTGGCGCCGGATGCTGCCAGTAGGTCACCCTTGGTGTAGCTGCCGGTGCCGGTGCCGCCGCGTGCTGCTGCGAGGGTGCCGCTGGTGATGTTGTCGGCGTTGCGGCACTCGTTGGAGACCTCCTCCATCGCCGCTTGGACGTTGGTGGCGGAGATGCTGGCCGCCGGTGAAAACGCGACGTTGCTGGCGGTCTGAGAAACGTAGGTGCTGGATACGTCGATCTCGTTCCAGGTGGAGCCGTTACTCAGTACAAGGTCCGGCGGTTGCAGGGAAACGGTGGGAGCGGGCGCAACGCCGGTGCCACCCGTGGAGATCACCACGTAGTAGCCCTTGTTGGTGGTGGAAGCGCTGGGTAGTGCGCTGCCCACGGTCAAGCCGATGGCTGAGCCCTCGGTGGTGACCGAGGCGATCAGGTTGGTGGTGGCGTTGTAGGTGCCGGCGAAGATGACCGCACCAGCGGAGATGCCCAGCGGCTGCCAGACGTTGCCATCCCAGAGGAAGAACGCCTCAGCCAGCGGGTTGAAAAAGATCTGGCCGATGAAGTCAGCGACGGGGATCGCCTCACCGAACTTGGCGGTGCTGTAGTTGGCGAGCTTGGGGCCGGTTACGGCGTCGTCGGTGAGGAAAGAGGTGCCGAAGGTGCCGGTGGTGATCTTGCTGGCGTCTAGTGCCGGGATGTCAGTTGTGGCGAGCGTGGTGCCTGCAGTGACGTGGCCCTGGGCGTCCACCGTGACCTTTGGGTAGGTGCCTGCGGTGGTGGTGTTGGTGTGGTTGAGGGTGCCGCTGGTGACGCTGAGGCCAGTGCCAGGCTGAACGATGCCTTTGGTGCTGACGGTGGCGTCGGGGAGATCGCCGGGGACTAGAGCGCGGAAGGTTGGGGTGGCGTCTGCGCCAGTGGCGGGGCCGGCCAACACCCTTGCCGCTGCTTGCGTGTCGAGCGTGGTGGTGATGGTGGCGCTGTACGCGTCGGGGTAATCAACCGAGAAGCTGATCGGCGTTGAGTCGGTGAAGGTGAGGGTGCTGAGGGAGGCTTGGCGTAGCCAGGTGGTGCCGTCCCAGGTGTATTCGGTGGCGGTGTTGGTGTTGATCCACTGCTGGCCGACGAAAGCGCCGGTGCCGGAGGGGGTTGCGGCGGCGACGATGGCGGCTGAGTTGTCGGCGAGCTTGGCGCCGGTGATGGCGTCGTCGGTCACCTTGGCGGTGGTCACCGCGTCGGCGGCGAGCTTGCCGGTGGTGATGGCGCCGCTGGCCACGGTGGCGGCGAAGCTGCCGGTGCCGGAGCCGGTGACATCGCCGGTCAGGGTGATGGTCTGGTCGCCGGTGTTGGTGCCTGAGGTGGTGCCGCTGTGGGTGCCGGAAAAAGTGCCGTTTTGGGTGGCGAGGCTGCCGAGGCCGAGGGTGGCGCGTTGAGCGGCAGCGTCTGCGTCGTCGAGCAGGGCGCGGCCTGCTGCGGTGCAGGGCACCTCTTCTACGGTGCCGGCGCCAGCGGTGGAGCGGCCCAGCAGCACGTTGCTAGCTGAGGTGTTTTGCAGCTTGGCGTAGGTAACCGCGTCGTCAGCCAGAGCGGCGGTGCCGAGGTCGGATGCCTTAGCTGTGGTGACGGCGCCATCGGCCAACTTGGCGGTGGTAACGGAGCCGTCGACAAGCTCGGGCACCACATTGGTGAAGCTGCCGGCCTTGTAGACCTGCAACTTATTAGTGGTGCTATTTAAGTAACCACGCCCTTCAAAATTATTAGTCGAGGGTGCAGTGCTGTCGACGTAAACGGACGAGTCGTCGGCAAGCTTGGCTGCTGTGATGGCATCGTCAGCCAGGGCAGTCGTGCCCAGCTTGGTTGTGCTCGATTGGTCGAGCTTGTCGAGGTCGATGGACCCCGCATCGACAAGGTCAAGACCAGCGTCAACCAGATCCTTAGCGGTGACCTTCTTGGTCTGCGATGCGGATAGATCCGCAATGGGCAGAACGTCGGTAGCAGCTACCGATGCCTTGGGCAGCGCCGTGAGCTGGGTAATACGCTGGTTACTCATGGCTTAGCCTCCATCGGCACCACTGCTTGGCACATGCTAGTCCTCTGCTTCCTGTAGCAAGAAGTCGAGGGAATGTTCAAGTGTGATGCGGTCATCGTCTTCCTTAAGGATGTAACCCTCAGGCTGGCCGATAAGTAGTCGGATATCGCCGGTGGTAACAAAGTCGATAGTGCAATCGATAATGTCACCTGCGCGGACAGCGACACCGGCCTTGGTTACTACTGCCGACATCTCGTAGAACACGTTGTCGACGGTGGCGTCTACAGATTTGTCTGTAAGGTAGAGTGCTAAGTCGAAGGCGCTTCCAATGTCTAGGCGGTTTATAAGTTGGAGCATAAGCAGCGGTGTTTCTTGAATACCGCTAGTTTGGTACTCAAATGCGCACTCGATCGTGCCACTGCCGCTGATAAGCCCAGCAGCGTACTGACGCCTAAATTTGTCGCTAAGGGAGGTGCAATCGACGGCCTCACGATCGGTATTAAGTGTATAGCCGATTACACATCCCAGTACGTTTTGCGTTACGTCTCGCACAGCCACCGAAATAGGTATAGGAGCACCAGCAAAAGCAAACAAACTTAGCTCATTAGCACGTGTATTATTTATAGAGTCTTCAAAAGTATTAAAAAAGCGAAGACCACCTACAGCATTGACGTTGACGTATGCCGATATGCCCGGCTCAATCACGCCCGATGGCCAGGCAGCAGCGGTAAAACACACCAGGCCACGGGCGTCAGTGGTGGTTATGTCCACACGGTCGCCAGTAAGCAGGTTGCCTAAAGAGCTGTCAAAGCCCAGGCGATTTAGCGTTGTATTTACGTCGTCAGGCTGGATTTGGTCCTCGAGGACCACGCCTTGGATTTGCGTACCACGCCTTAGGCGGACATTGCCTTTTGTGCCTAGAAAGAAGGTCATGCAATAACTCCGCCGGCAAGGAAGTCGCCGTCGACGGTGAACTGGATCGGTACGCTCGTGAGCTCGCCGCTGGTTACTGCAATCTGAGCAGAAGTTACGTAAGCATTAAATTCAATGTAATCGTTAGCTGCTGTACTTACATTAAGTTTTAGCTGAACGCGATCGGACTCCGTAATTGCACCTACTTTATGTATGCGACTTAATAGCGCTGTAAATTGGGTATAGGTGGCGGTTTCGCCGCTCTCTAGGCGGTAGTAGAGGAGCGTGGCACTTCCTGTGGCGCCTTTAACGCCGGGGATGAACGTATTAGTGGTACTGTCCACCGTGTTGGTGGACAGTAGGTTTACGCTCGTCTCTAGTGACCAGTCGCGGATCTTGGCCACAGGCTTCCCGCCAAATGTCACAGAGCCTGTGCGTCCCGTGTAGAAGCCCATGTTGCAGCACCTCGCGTAAGTCCAGATTAGCGAATTGTGAACAGCCCATCCGTGAAGTCAGCAATGAGGCTGAGGCCTGAGCTGTCGCAGGGATGCTCGACGGCGCGGACCGCTACTTCACCTTCCTCGTCCATCTGGACCTCCGTCACACGGAAAACACGCTTGTTAGTGACGCTAAGGCCTAAGACGAAGAGCCATCCTTCGTAGGTACTAAGCGCTGTGGCTGTATTACCACTCACACTTATGCCACTTAGGGATTGCACAGCACCGTTGGGCTGGTGCAGTAGGGCGTTGTAGGTGCCATTAGCTACGGAACCAGCGATGGGTGTGTTTAGAACCCCTCCGGCTTCAACCACACCAGTGGTGATTTGATCCCAGGTGTTTTGGCCCAGGGCGACGTAGATGTACGCACCAGGGGAGAGGACGCTGTTGGTTGGGAAGGTGGAGAACTCGATGGCGCGGCGGATGAAGCGGCGTTGGTTGCAGAGAAGCTTGCCGTATTTGATGGCCTGGTCGCGGCGTGTGACGAACTGCGAGAGGTCAAAGGACTGGCGGATGGCGTCGGCTTCGGTGATGCCGGTGCGGCTGATCTCGACGCTGCGATTGCGTGGGAACACACCGTCTACTTCGGTGTCGCGGTAGATGACCGAGGCGATCAGGTCCTGAACGGAGCTGCCGTAGTCGATGAACTCTTCCTTGTAGGAATCCTCAAGGATGTTGCCCTGGTTGAAGAGGGCGGTGATCGGGATGGTGCGTGTGATGTTGCCCGCGTTGTCGCAGGGCACGGCGGGGACCAGCGTTTCCTTGCCGCCGATGCGGCCAAGTTCCAGCAGGCTGAACGGGGCCACTTCTGCCCAGAACTGCCGCCACGGCGTCTGATCAGCAATCACACCGTCCATGAATAGGCTGTTGATGTGACAGAAGCGCTTGGCGAGGGCGAGGGCCCTAAGGTCGATGCCTTCAACCTTGGCAAAGCGGCCAATACCGTTTTGGGTGTCGAGGATGGTGTCCAGGAAGATCTCAGGGGCGTAGCTGGTGGCGACGTTGGGTGTGGGGTTGTAGGTGCCGTCGTCGTTTAGCTGGCGTACCAGCTTGCCCTTGTTTACGAAGAGGGTCATGGAGCGCAGGTCTTGCACGCCTTGGCCGCTATAGATATTGAAGCCCAGCATCGACAAGTTGCTGTACAGGCTCGGGTAATTGCTGAAGGGCTCGGTGCTTTGCTCGGTGACGGCCTTGATTTCCAGTTCGGGGCCGTTGTCGAAGCTGAAGGTCAGCTGGGTGTCGGAACGCATGGAGAACAGGCTCCACTCGTCGATCTCGGATGGGTTGCGGTTGATGGGGGCCACGTAGCCATCACGGCTGCGTAGTTTGCCTTTGAAGGTGAACGTGCCACCGGCGGGGCTAGTGATGGTCCGCACAGGGCCGGAGTTTTCGATGTAGGCGAAGTCGGCGGCGCCGTAGTGCCGCATCTCAGCGGCGGTTTCGGCGATGGGCTCAAAACGGAACTGCCATTTGCCTTGGTTGTCGTCTGCGACGAACTTGAGGGACACGTAGTTGTCTACGTCTGCACCACGGCGGATGACGAAGATGCGGGGGACGCGCTGCCAGTCACCACCAGCACGGCGGTGCCAGACCCAGAAGAACATGGAGCGGAGCTTTACGCCGTTATCGCTTTCCTTGTAGTTGTCCATCGTCACTTCGCCGTACTTTTTCTGACGGCCTTGCACACGCTTGAAGACGCGGGCTTTCAGTGCAAAGTCAACAACGCGGCATTGGGTAAGACTTTCGTAGGCAGCCTCTTCGATCTTGACCAGGCACTTGGTGTTAAAGAAGTCGTTTTGGAGTTCTGGGTTCCTGAGAACACGCTCTTGGTAGGCGATGTTCGCCTGCAGGCTGGAGATCTCGTTGCGCCAGGCGTTGTTGCGGGATTCGGTGGCAGCTTGGTCGATGTTGTTGGCGTCGCCGTAGAGCGATGCAATCTGCTGTTGTAGCTGAGCCTGTTCCTTCAGGTAGTTCTTTCGATCCTGCTTGAGACTTCCACCAACGGAAGTGTCAAAGCCGTATTCCTTAAACGCCCAGTCAAGCTTTGCCTGTTGGTTGCGAAGGCGTTTGCTGAGAGTTGCAATACGGCCTCTTGCTTCGCGGATCCACTGCTTGCGACGGTCAATATAACTCTGACTGGAATTGTTCTTTTTCCGCTCAACACCAATCTCGTCCTGCCATTCTTCAATCTGATTTCTTTCGTTATCCCGGTTGGCTCGGGTATCAATTACCCGTTGAGCAAAGGGATTTATACGGTTATCGAAGATGTCAGCGTCATCGTTAACAATATCGTCAAGTTCTTTTTCGGTCCAACGTCTGTCCCGCAGGTCCTCAATCCGGTCGATCAGCCCATTGATCTGGTTGAGACGCGAACTGGCGGCATCGCCGATCCCAGGCTTGAGTACAGGAAGGCTGGTGGTCAGGAGGTTGGTAAGTGCCGCGATGCGGGCGGTGGAGTTGGTAATCTCCTGCTCAGCTTCGGCTTCGTTCTGCTTGAAGTTGGTTGTGCCGTAATCCTCTTCGGGGCAGATGCCTTCCTTGACGCACTCCAGCGTGATGGTGGTGGAGTCGTTGTCTAGCTCCAGGTCTTCGACGGGGCCGACTACGCGCAGGTGGGCGCTACCGAGCTTGTAGGTGCTGGCCACGTCGATGTAGCTGAGCAGGGTGCGGCGCAGTTCTGAGGCGGCTTGCCTTACGTCACTGGCACCACTGCTGGAAAGCCCCTTGAAAAGGAGGCGGAAGCGCGTACCTACGGTGACGACAGCACGAGAGTTGTCCAGCCTGTCGCTGGGCCAGTAGCTGCCACGGTCGAGGAGGTCGATACCAAGATCAGCACTTTCGCCTTTGCCCTTGTCGTCGCGGTCGTAGTAGTTGACGTTGATGGGGATGGGGGCGTAGACGCCGCAGCGCGTCATCGTGGACGGTGAGAATGCCTGGCTGAAGCCTTCGGCGCGTTCTGTGCCTACAAGGTTGGATTGGTAAACGAAGCTACTGTCAGGGGCACCGGTGCGTGTTGGATCCGTACCAGGGCTACCTGGCATTACTTGGCGGTAATCGCTAAAGCGAAGGTTGCCGTTTTGGGTGAAGTACAGCCAGGAGCGCTGAGAGGAGAATTGCCTGATGGCCATTTGGCCAAAGGCTGTGCGGGTGAAGTCAATGCCAGATGGTGCAATATCAGATGCGCCAATTACGGCCATCATTTGCATGAACTGACTGGAACCGAAGCTGCTAATTGCCGACCAAGTAAGCGAGGTGCCAACGCGAACGCCACCTAAGTTGTTTAGGTCAGTGTTGCAGTAGATGAGGTTTACGGGGTCGCCGTACTGGGCAAGTTCTTGTGCGCTGTTAAAACCAAAACGAGGGGCGAATGTCTGCTCACGCCTACGCCGTGGATTTTGCTGGGACGGTAATTCTGGTTTGGGCGCTAGGAGGGCCGCACCAACCTGGAATAATACGCCAACAATTGTAAGCACAATTGCAACTGTTTCCCAGTTTTGTGGCGTAGCTAATTTGTCTTCCGGCAGGCGAGTGTAATCGAACTGAACCTGCAGGAAGTCGAGGTACTCGTCCTTGCTGATACCAAGCTCGGTGATGAGCTGGTGTTCGTATGGCAGCAGGCGGCGAGTCATTTGTGGAGGCGGAAGTAATGACCGAGGTCAGGAGGTAGGGGTGCGCGTACCACGCCACCTTCGCTGATGAACAGCACGCTGCCGTCATCCATCACTGTACCCATGGCACCGCCGCTTGAGCCAGGTAGTAGTACAACGGCGTGGGGCTCAGGGCCGCGTAGTCGGGTGCCGTTCTCCAGCAGCCACTTAGCCATGTAGCGGCGGGGGAAGGTGTCGTCGGTGTACTGCTCGAAAACCCAGGCAAAGTCGGGTGCGTAATCGTGATAGCCAAGCCGCTTGTGGACTTCGGCGGCGAGCAGGCAGCAGTCGACGGTACCGGAGCCATCACCAGGCTTAGCGGCCCAGGCACGCTTCAGCCCGATTAGATCGTTCACCGCAGGTACAACTCACTGTTTAGTGGTAGCGGTCCTACCAGTTCGCGGGTGAGGGTGCGGCCGGGGAAGGCTGAGCCCACGCTGTCAACCGCAGAGCGGAACCGCAGCTCAATGGTAGTTTCGCTGAAGCTGGCGCCCAGGCCGATGTAATAGTCGGTAGAAGTGGTGGTAATTGTGCCGGCCGCTGTGAGCCAGGCTGAGGTGAGCTGCAGCTGGCTAAGGCGATTGCCGTCGCCGGCTTCAACTAGGCGCAGGGCGTACTCGATGTGCGGGAACAGCACCTGCAGCTGTTGGTTGTCCCCGTTGAGGGTTGCGAGGGTGCCCTCAGCGCGGAATGGGGCGAAGTCGTAGCTCTCGCTTAAGTAGGTGCTGCTCGCTCCAACGAAATAGTTTTGGTAGCGGTGGACTGCTCCAGCTGAGGTGGTGAGCTTGAGGTATTGGGCTATGCGGATTTCGCTCATTAGTAGTCAAGCTCTCCGGTGAGGGTTACGGCTACGGTGCTGCGACCCGTAATAACGGACTGGACGTCAGGTGGCTGGGCGTATTCCCACTTGATTTGGGTGGGGGCCTGCACGGTGGCAGTCAGGGCAGTGCTCATGCCTACAAAGAGTTCGGCAGGGAGGGTGAAGCGCTCGAAGCCTGCGCTGGTGCTGTTGTAGTGGTCGATGATCTGGACCGCAACAGCGTCGGCAATGTTTTCAAAGCTGAGCTGCAGCTCGTAGCCGTAGGCGCGATTGCCAAAGCTGCGCTTGACGGTGGCACCGGAGAGGGCGCGATAGACCTTTGTGGGGAACTGGCCTAGGCGAAAGCTTCGGCTTGCAGGTTTGATCCCAGGGAACTGTGCTGCCATTACCGCATACCTACACGATTACGTGTGCTGGGGCTCTGCTGCAGTTTATCGAGGGTCATGGACATGCCACGTTTGGCGCCGTCGCGGGAGGCTTGGCGACGGGTGGCGGCCATGGCAGCTTCGAGTTGGTCGCGACTGACGTACTCGACACCGCCGATGTTGGTCGTCTCGAAGTTCATGTTGAGCACAGGTGAGGCAGGGGCTTGGCCGGGCGCTCCACCCATGACCTCGCGGAGGCCAGAAGCGTCGACACCTAGACGGCCTTGGTTGTTGCGCTTAAGGGGCATGATTGCTTCGGGGCCGGCCTCGCCCATAAGCCCGTTCTGCATGGCGCCGCCGTTGGCGAACTTGAAGAACGTGGGCTTAGTGACGATGCCGCCGTTGGCGAAGGGACGAACGTAATTAGCGCCGACTACACCGCCTTTGGCAAAGGCCTGCATGCCGTTCTGTGCGTAGACATTACCCTTGGCGTTGAGTGTGGGAATGTATCCCATCGATTCGGCAGTGGATTCAACGCCTGGTGTCGTGTTAATCCCGCCGCCCCCGGCGCTTCCTGCAATACCTAAGGCTTTCAGTATCGCGCCAAGGGTAATCATCACCAGCTGCTTAGCGATGATGTCAGCGGCCATCTTGACGAAACTTTCGCCGATGCTGCGGAACATGTCGGCAAGGACTTGTTTGACCGTACCAGAGCCTGTGACTAGGACTTGGATTGAGCTGGAGATGGCAGTACTGAGGCTGGACTCCAAGGTGCTCGATATGGTCTGGAAGCGCTGAAGTAGTTCCTGTCTTTGTTGGTATTGGGCGATGAGTTTGCTGTTCTCGTCGTAGATGCGAGTGAGTGCGGCTAGTTCGCTGTTGTACGCATCCTGTGTCTTAGCCGCGTCCGCGCCACTGGCGATGGCCGCGTCTTTTCTGATGCTAAGTAGCTGCGCTTCTACTTCGTAGTTGGCTTGAAGGTCTGCGAGTTGCGATGCAATTGCGGGATTTACACCGTTGAGTAGATACTCGTACTGCAGCTGAATCTCACGGTTCTGTTTCTCATAATTAGTGGTTAGAGCTTGGCTGGACTCTTTTACCTGACCTAATAGGGTGAGCTGTTGAGTGAGTGCTTGTGTATCAATAAGTTCTGTTTGTTGTGTGGCTTGCTGTTGACGAAGTTGTGTTGTTTGAGTGGCTCCACGGATGCCGGGGGTGTCGACTCGCTGGGAGTAGGGGATGACAGGTAGAGCGGCAGCTGCGGCGGGCTGGCGAGCGGGTGCGATGGTCGGGGCAGCTGGAGTGGGCGTGCGCAGTTGCTGAACACGACGCTGCAGGGCTTGGATTTGACTGTCGATCTGGCGGATAGACGCTAGTTCGGAGCCAATTTGGCTAATCCACCCGCCTGCAACGAACTGCTCGACGCTGAACCCGCCTCTGCCGACGCCGCTGGGATCACTAACAACAGAGCCGGTCGCACCAGCCACAGCCTGGTTGAGCGTGGCCCGCTGCAGGTAGAGGGCTGCGATTTTGCTTGAGACTTCAAGCCGTTTGCCAGCGGCGCCGGAGCCTTCATCAATGATTTTGGCTACGTTCTTGGCGTACTCACGCTGAATGTTGCCTACCTGCTTGGCGTAGTTTACGTTCGCGTCGTTGATCTGCTTGGCGACGCCCTTCTGGAAATCGGCGATAGTGCGGGATTGTTGTAGCTCCTTGTCCTGGAGGTCTTCTGTAACTTTGCGCTTGTCCTCGGTAGCCTTTTGGCTTATGGCAGCGGCTGCGCGTTCGGCTTCGATAACGCGGGGATCCTCGCCAGCGGCAAGGCGGCGAATGCGATCCTGCTCCTCTGTCGAGTACGCCATCTCGCGCTTGATGCGCTGCATGTCGCGTTCGATGTTGCGGCGCTCATCACCTAGCTGGCGTTCAATCTGGAACGCCTGCTCAATGGCGTTCTTGCGAATATCTGCGATCTGTTCTTCACGCTTGATACGTGCGTCAGCTAAGGCTTCTTCGCGTGCGTCTAGAGCCTGTAAGTAGGCCTCGCCAAGCTTGCGGCTCTTCTCGTCTCCTTCCTCAGTGCGTTTTTGCTGCTTACCGCGATTAGTTTCTTTTTCGATTGCACGAATTTTTACTAAGGCTTCTTCAAGTATCTTTGCCTCTTTGCTTGCAGCTTTAATTTCGGGTAGTAGGTCAGCAATGAAGCCCAGGCCTACACCTGCTGCTCTACGACGCAGATCTGTCTCCTTAGCTCCTGCCTGTAGAACGCGCTCCTCTAGCTGAGCGGTGGACATACCCCCGCTTAGTACTTGTTCTTGGTAATAGCCAGCACCAGGCTGTATAGCCTTAAGCTCAACTAATTTGTTAATTAGACGGTCTAGGCCTCGGATTGAGCGGGTAGCGAAGTCCTGGAATGCCGCTCCAGCGGGACCTAGAGCATCGCCAACACTCTTTTGCAAGTTGCGCATAGCCAGCTCTAGGCGCGCACCAGCCTGCTCTGGAGAGTCGGCGATAATTTGTGCAGTTTTACCGTACTTCTGTAAGGAGAACTCGACAAACTTTACAAAGTCGTTCAGACTTACTTCACCTGATTGCAGTGATGCATCAAGCTCCTTAGTGCTCTTGCCTGTGGATTCGGCAAACAGGGCGAATGCACCGGCGAGACGCTCACCGATTTGTCCGCGTAGTTCTTCTGCTGTTACTTTGCCTTTACTGAATACCTGAGCAGCTGCTGTGAGGGCGCCATTTACGTCATTAACACTGCCGCCTGTGGCCAGTACAGAAGCGGTAAGTCCTTTGAAGGTGTTCTCGGCGTCCTTGATGCTTCCACCAGAGCCGATTACAGCGGCAGACAACTTAGTGAACTGCTGGGTGCTCTGCTGAACGGGGACGTTGAACTGCTCAGACGTGGACTGGATAGCGCTTAGGGCTGCTCGATAGTCGTCGAAGCTGTATACGACTCCCTGTAGAGCGAGTTGAAGCCTACGGATTTCAGCGGCGTATTCAGCGGCAGCGCCAAGCTGCTGGCGGAACATGCCGACTTGGGCGCCGGCTGCAGCACCGGCGAAGGAGCCACCCACGGTGCCGAGACCGGGGATAGCTGACCCAAGGATTGCACCGCCGACACCGCCTAAGAAGCCTTCCGGGCCACCGAAGATGCCGCCGGAGATTGCGGCACCGGCCGCTTGTACTGCCTGGCCGGTGGTGAGACGGCCGCGGCGCTTGCGGTCACGCGCCTCTAGTTGCCGGTCAAAGGCGGTGAGTTCGTCACGGAAAGCCTTATCGCGGATCTGGCCCTCTAAGTCGAGGCCTTGGAGCAACTTTTCTGTGTAGAGGTTGTCGTACTTAGTTTGTAGTTCGGCGCGTTGAATTTTGGCATTCTCGTAGATGCGGTTTACGTCGTCTAGGGCGCTTTGGATGCTTTGTTGAGCGCGGCGACCGGCTTCAGGGAAAGGTTGAGGGCCGATGGGCTGGGTGTAGGCGGCTTCGTCTACGCGGATGCGGTCAGGAGTACGCGCTCCACGGGCGATCATGGCCCCTGTTGCGGGGTCGCGGTAACCGCCTACACCAGGAGCTAAGGGGCCTTGGGTGCTGTAGTACTCCTGAATGCCTGCGACTTTCTGACCGCGGCGCTCTGTTGCGGATTGGGCGCGGGCGAGGCGCTCGAACGCTTCTGCTGTACCGGTAAGTTCGCGCCGCAATTCGCGCTGAACATCTGCAATGCGATTGCTTACATCCACGTAAGCGGTACTGCCACGCACCGTGTTGGCTAGACGTTCGCTGAGCTCGTTCAGCTCTTGGCTTAGAGCTGCGGTTGTGTTGGGCAGTTCGCCGAAGCGGCGATTTACTCCTTCGGGCGTGAGGAAGCTGGGGTCGCTGAACGCGGCGGCACCGGCCCGGACACCTTCACGTCCGCTGCGAATTGACTCCTGGTAGGTGAGTTGGCGTTGCTGCGCCAAGGAACGGTTTAGGCGGTCCTGAGCGTCGGCGCGGGCCTCGATGTTGTGGGTGAGGCGACGTTCACGCTGAGACAGGGTATCGATTGTGTCGATCGCTTGGCGCTGTTCCGCAATAAGTAGCTGGAGATCTTGTAATTGGCGTCTAGCCCCAGCAGATGTGGCGGCCAGCGCTTGCCCTAATACGCGACCAAAGGCGCGGCTTGTTTGTACTGTCTGGGCTTCAGCTTGGGCTAGGCGCGCGGTAAGTGCCGCAATGTCACTACCTAAGTCGGTAAATGTGCTGCCCGTGAGTGAGGCTTCGCTGCGTAGTTTGCCTAAGTCTGTAATGTAGCTTCTTAGTGAAGCTTGCGATTGATTAGTACCGGTAGATATAGCTAAGATGCCTTGCCTTAGTGTTTCTAGTTCGCTGTCGGTGCGGCGAGAGGCTTGGCGGAATTGCTCAATGTCTATGGCGAGCTGGGCCCACGTTGAGGAACCGCGCTCCACCTGAGATTGGAGACCGCGCAGTGCGTCTATCTGGCCCTTGATTACTTGTTCGGTATTACGACTATCGCGGCCGTAGGCAATGATGCTCTGCCTAGCGCGTTCAATTGCGGCATTATTAGGGCCGATGGACTTTTCAAGCTCGCGAAAAGCACCCTTCAGCTTGTCAAGGCCCTCAACGCCTTGAAGGCCAAGCTTGATTAGGATCTCGCTTACCTGCTTAGCCATCGGCCTCCTTGGCCAACTCGCTCAGTGCTGCGGCCTCCATGATCTGGAGATCCTCGAGCATGTCGCGTGGATTGGTCACATTGTAGAGGGCGAATAAGCCTCCAGGACCGAGGAGGATCTCGTACTTCAGGCCCATGTAGCCGGCCATGGTGGTCGACCACTGAGTCTGCATACGCAGGAACATCATGACGGTGTCCCAGTTTTCCTCCCACACCACATAGGTGCTGCCGTCATCCTCTGGTTTTGTGGTGGGTGCGGGAAGGACAATACCAAAGGCTTTGGCGTCGTCGTTGGTCTTGTCCTCCACCCGCTTACCGCCACCAGCCCAGTGGACAGCGGCCCCTTTTAGTTTCCCTGCTTAGCGCCGTCGAAGGTTTCGGTGTAGGCGCGGAGCACACCACGAATCCAGTAGGGGTCGTCGCTCAGTTCCTTGGCGGCTTCTAGGGAGTAGGGCACAGGCTTGCCGGCCTCGTCATCGATTCCGTCCCAGCCCACCAGCACCGCTTTCAGCAGCTCGAATTCGCCTTTGTCGCTGAGCTTGGCGAATTCGGTGCGGCCCACGCGCTTGAAGGTGGCGTCGAAGGTCGAGCTGTCGAAGGTGCCGCCATCAGTGGGCTCCTCAACCGTGACAGGCCATTTGAAGGTCTTGACCTTCTTACGGATGAACGCCATAAGTTGCGTGGGTGATAACGCCTCTAGCTTAGCTGCTAAGTGGAAAAGCCACTAAGCGGTGAAGCTCAGTGGCTAAGTGGTGCAGCTAAGTGGCGTGGGGGTGCGACTTAGGTGTAGACGAGGCTGAACTCGTTTCCAGTAGCCGTGGGGACCGCGGTGTAGGGAATGGTCAGCATGGCGATGCCGTCTTGGTCGCCGTAGCTCACGTCACCGATGTCGATCTTCGTGGAGGCGAAGTCAACGATGTTGCCGGGGGTCTGGCCGTGCTGGAAGAGCAGGTTACCCAGGCTGGAGTCGGTGAGGGCGGCCGTGAAGTAGTTCTTCGTGGCCATGGTCACGGCTTCCAGGGTGACCGAGCCCGTGGAGCGGCGGTCGGTGATCAGAGTCTGCTTGGTGCAGTTGATCAGCTCCCGGTAGACCAGGGTGTTGCCGATGTCGAAGGATACCGACTGGAGGCAACCGGCATAGGACAGCAGCTCGAAGCCATCGGTGTTGCCGTTCTTGAAGATGACCGGCGTGGCTTGGTTGGCGTAGGTGGGGGTGGGAGCTGCGGTATCGGTCGGGGTGTTGTAGATGCCGGTGAAGGTGAAATCGATGGTGGGGATTTCACCGACAGAGCCGTTGAGAGTGAAGGTGCCGCGGGCACCGGTCACTTTGTGCAGCACACCATCGATGTTGTAGTAGATGGTGACGCTGGAGAAGCTGGCGCTCACAGGTGCGTAGGTGACGCTGACGCCAGCAGCCACGGTCTCGCTAAGGCCGCATGCCTTGAGTGCTTTGCCGTAAGCAGGGGCGGTGGCAACGGTGCCGGAACCGGCGAGCTCAACGCTGAAGGTACATTCAACGCGAGTGTTGGCGAGCAGTTGCTCGGATGCACCGAGGTAGGGGCGAACGAGATCGCGGCTCACCACATCGCTTTGCAGCGGAGTGATGTTGAGGTCACGCACGAGCACGGCGTCGGCCCCATCAGGAACCGGATCGGTGCCGTAGGTGGCTTCGGTCTCAATCAGGATGAGACGCTTGCGTAGAAGAAGGGGCATTTGGAGTTACCTCTCGGGGTAAGTGGGAAGCATCCGCTTACGCGGAGATGCGGGTGCGAATGCCTGTTTCAGGGTCGAGGAGGTAAGTACCACCGTGCCCATGGAACTCATCGACAACGCTAGGCGAAGGGGGTTGCGAGGCCTCAGCTGCGGCTTCGCTAAGTGGTGCGGTGGAGTTTTCATCCACCACGTCGGTAAGTTGCTCAGAAGAGCTGGAACTCTTAGCCATAAGTCGCTTAGCGAACAGTCTTAGGCTAAGCCGTAGTGCTGTTTAGGCGTACCACGGCTTAGGTGAGGCTGCTTACGGCGGTGCGGTATCGCACGTCGAACTCACAGAAAATTACGCCGGTGGGTTGGTCAGCTTCAAGCAGGTTGAAGGTGACTTGGGTGGGTTGGATGTCGATGGCGAGGCCACCGAGGGTGAGGTCAGCCATCAGCTTGCTGTGGAGGCTCTCGATGGTGGGATCGGCGAGCTGGTCGGGTGTGTTGCCACGGACGATGACGACCACACGGACGCGGAGAGTCCAGTCGAGGGTGGGGAGGCTGGTGTTCTGCTCGGCGGTGTCGCTGACTGGTTCGACGATGATGGCTGGCGATTCAGCCCTGGCCATGGGCTCAACGCGACTGCGATAGATGCGCGTACTTACGCCCACCGTGCCAGTCAGGGCGGTGCGGATCGCAGCAAGGATCTGTTCACGTCTGGACATAGGTCTGCCGCGTGGGTTTTACGTCAGCGTAAGTTGTCAGGTCAATTACATCCCATACTTATAGTCAAAGTGCGGCCTGAGAGTTGGGTAGTAGTTACGACGCGGACATAACGAACGACGTAACCGACATAAAAGTCTCCATGCGTGCCAGCGGCTTTTGTTTTGGCTGTGTCAAGTGAGGCCCAGGTGGTGCCGTTGTGGGAGCCCTGGATTTCCCAGGTGATGTCACCACCAGTAACAGTACAAATAAACGACATATTACTGCCACGCACTTCTACAACTTCTGAAGTGCCTACTGCCGTGAGGGTGGCGAACGTGTAGATGTTGCTGTTGATGTCTGCGCTTTGGCCGTAAATAGCCATGGCTTATTCCGCTGTTTAGTGCAGTCTACTTAGCTGGGAATACACCGAATGGGCCGGGGTCTGGAGTGCCGTTGGTGATGGCTACGGCGCGGCGGTACAGGTGGCAGTCGAGCTTGCCAGCAGCTTCTAAGGCAGCGCGTACCTTGACCCAGTTTTCGCGGGTGTGCTGATCCATCACGTTTTCTGGAGGGCGATTTGGATGAAGGCGCCGTCGTCGATGAGCATGGTCTCGCGGACGGTATACGGCACAGTGGCAACGGTGATGGAGGCGCCGTATACCAGGGTTCCGAAATCCGATGCGCGGGCAGTCAGGGTGTAGTCCGTGCTTAGGACCGTTCCATCGCTGATGATTTCGCTGGGCATGTCAAGGATGCCTAAGGCTGTGGTCGCCCCGCTGGTACACGTGACACCAAAGTCGTTGAGGAACAGACTTAGGTCTTCGCTTAGCGCCATTGGTTTAGTGGATGTGGTGGAAGTCTAGGTAGAGCGCAAAGAAAAGCCCCAGACCACTTAGGCCTGGGGCTCGGGAACGCTTTCCGCTAAAAGCTTAGGCGTACTTCTTCACAGCGACAGCGTTGATGCTGTAGGTGTGGGAGGAAGAGGAGGTGGTGCTCACGGCCTTGATGTAGCGCTTGGCAGCGCCTTTGGGGAACACGATGTACTGCTTGGAGGCAGAGGTGCTCACCTGGCTGAACGCCACGGCGGAGGAGGCCACTTCAGAGCCACCGCGATAGAAGGCGGTGGTTACGTCGCCGTAGCTGCCGCCAGAGGTGTCGGAGCTTTGGATCTTGACGGTGAGGGTGCTGGTGCCGCCGTTGGCGACGTCCAGGATCAGCACTACGTCGCCTTCGTAATCGTTGAGGTCAACGGCAGTGCCGTCGAGGTCGGTGGTGCGGACGGCGGTGGCGGCCAGAGCCAGGTGCTCCAGCTTTTCCAGGCCGGTGGACAGGATGGACATGGATCAGTCCTCGGTGGGTTGAGGGGCGGATTTGGCAGCCTTGGGCTTGGCGGCCACGGGCTTAGCGGACTTGGGCTCGGCTTCGGCGGGAGGGGCGGGCACCTCGGCGGGTGCAACCTCTTCAGCCTTGGCGCGTTCGGCTTTGCCGCTGCTCAGTAGAAGGATGGCGTCGGCGTCGGCGATGTCCAGGGTGGAGCCGGCGGGGGCCGGCTCTCCTGAGATCATCACCTGCCTAAGCAGGGTGATTCGCATCGTTACTCAGCGATGGTGCAACTACTTAGGCTCAGGTGCCGTAGCAGAAGGCGCCGGGCTGCTTGACGGCGAAGTCGACGTCCTGCAGAGCGATGATGCGGACGGTGCCTGCGGTAGCACCGGCGTAGGGATCGACGGTCAGGTCGAGGCCGGACCACATGCCCATGATCATCATCGAGAAGTCGCCGAACAGCGCGTCATTGTTGGCGAGCTGGTTGGAGACGATGGCGGGGTAGCCGTTGATCTCGTCGTTCTCGTACACGAAGCCAGCAGCCACGGCGGTGGCGGACTTGGCGGTGGACTTGAGGGCGCCGCGAGCAGCAGCGTTGATGATGTAGCGCATGGAGCCGGCATCGGCGTTAGCGCTGGCCACATCGGTCTCCATGCCGATGTACTCGGCGAAGGTGCCGTAGGTGCTGATGGTCTGGCTGCCGACGCCGGTGGTGTTCACCAGGCCGAGGGGCTGGTTGCTGGAGCCGGTGCCGTAGATGCCAGCGCGGTCCAGCTCAAGGGCGATCACGCGAGCCAGGTCGTTACGCACCATGCCTTCCACGTCGATGGAGGACTGGAGCAGCAGGCGGCGGCTGTAGTCAACGAATGCACCCACCGTCTTGGGGGTCATGTTGACTTGGTCGATGGACTGCTGAGATTCCGTGGGAGCCACGTTCTCACCAACCCAGTAAGCGGTGCTAGCCGAGGCTTGGCGGGGGATGCTGATGTTGCCTTGCAGGCCGCTCAGCATGGTCACGCCAGCGTTAGCCAGAGCGAGACGGTTGCGAAGCAGGTCGATGAAGGAGCCGCTCAGCAGCTCGTCGGCGACGAGGTTGCCACCAGCGGAGGGGGTGCCGGAGAGGAGGTCACGACGCAGCACCTCGTTAGGCACGACGATGCCGTTGGAGGAACGCTCGTACTTCTTAGCGGCGGCTTCGCCGACTTCGATCTCGAATTCAGCGGCGCGGCGGGCCGAGGCGTCGCCTTGGTTGGCCAGGAAGTTGAGGGCGCGGACGAAGCTGAAGCGCTTGGTCTCTTTGTCCGACAGACCCACGTCGTTGGTGGTGATGTCAGCGGAGCGGATGGGTTGTTCCATGGGGGTAGAGCCGAGTTTGTCGAGGACGGCGGCGCGAGCCTCATCGAGGGTGCGACCACCTTCGATCAGTTCACGGGCCAGGTCTTGCATCTGGTGCTTAGAGCCCAGTGCGGTGATGGCGGCGATGCGGGTCCGCTCGGCCTCAGCGGCCTTGGACCGGATCACCTCCAGATCAGGGGTGTTTTCCATTTCGGGAATGGGGGTAGATGCGGTTTGGGCCGCTTGGCGTTGGTCCTGCATCTCCTCTACTTCCGTAGGGGGAACAGGCGCTTCATTAGTGATAATAGGTGTGGCGCCTTGACAGTCCTCAGTAAGTTGCGTGGTTGCGCTGCGAAGTTCAGGCGCTGCTTCGGTAATTAGTGAGCGGCCGATTCCGATCGTGGGATCAGCGGGGATGCTTACGACGCTTACCTCGTGGGGTGACCATTTGGTTGCCACGTAATCGCCGTTGCGCTCTTCCATCTTGTCGATGGCATAGCCGAAGCTGATGCCGCGAAGGATGCCGTCCTTGACGTCGTCGAGCACCTCTTGGGCGAACTTGTTGCGGGAGAAGCGGACCTTGGCATAGCCACGCTTGTCCTTGTCATTGATATAGGCACGCTCTACTACACCGACGACCTTGTCAGGATTGTGATTGAAGAGCAGCGGGGCGCCGTCGTTGAGGCGGGCCAGGTCGGCTGCGTCACCCTCGTGGCTAAGTACTTCGTTGCCGAAGTAGCGGGCCACGGGGTACTCAGAGCTGAAGGGGAACTCGAAGGTGCGCTCTTCAAGGGCGCGGAAGCTGGTTGCCTCCGTGCGGGTGTAGGTGCCACTTAGGTCGCGCTGAGCAGTTTCGAGCGTGCGAAGGGCTTCGATTTTGCGCAGCGTGGAGAATTTGTGGCCAACAAGGGTTTCGGTAGCGTCCCAGCCGTCGGTGCCTTCGCGGTAGATGCGGATCAGCGCGGCGGGATCTTCGGCGCTGGCGTTGATGCTGAACTCGGAGTCGGGAACGCCGAGGGTGCCCTCGCGCATCACGTGTTCGATACGGCCGCGTGCCGTACCACCAGAGCTATTCCAGCTAACGAAGTCGCCTGTACTCAGGTCGGATGGCTTAGCGCGTTCCACGGGTTCATCAGTCGCATTTAGTTCTTCAACCTTAATGCGCTCGCCTGTTGCTTCCTCGAACTGGATAGGTGTGTAGTCGTGTTCGCGGAGCCACTGGCGAGCCTCGGAGGCAGTGAACTCACTTAGGCGGAAGCGGATTGCTTGAAGATCTGTGCCCTGCTCACCTGTTTTGATGCCAAAGATGAAGTCAACCCCCTTACCGGCGGCGTCGTTGCGGCGGCGGAAGCGGTCGTAGGCGGACGGGTCCTTAAGACGAGCGGCGTGCTCTTGGGGATAAGGGCGGCCTTCGTTGGGCTCTTCGGCTTCGGCAATTAGCCGTTCGGGGACGATCCAGAACTTGCAGACGCCTGCAGGGTCGATGTCGCCGCTGACGATTTCGCAGGCGCGGGGACCGGCGTAGAAGGCGCAGTTTGCGCAGACCATGCCGTCAGAAGCGAAGGGGCTTTCGCTCATGTAGTGGGCACCGTGAGCACCGGGGCCCTGGTCAAAGGCGCCGAGGTCTTCGGCAATTTCTTCGAGGGCCTCGTACAGCGCGACTTGTGGGGCTTTTAGCTCCGCAGTCAATTCGCGGTCTTTGTCGATTGTGCTCATGATGTTGTCACTCCAGGATTTGCCGGGATCGCCACCCCATGCTGCCCAGGCAACCCGACCAGGAGAGGGGTAGCCCTTTTCACCGGGACTAAAGCCTTGGCCCTGTTTGTCTACTTCGTGGCGGGCGAACCACGCCGACATGGTGCGGACAGTGTCGGCGCTAAGGGGGTCGCCGCTAAGTATCTGTGTGGCGCGGTTTGCGGCTACCTCCGTGCCACCCGCGTTGCCTTCTGCCTTCCAGGTGCGGTAGCGCTGAGCTTCCTCGCGCATGGCCGCTGTAGGGGTGTAGCTCATGGGTCTGGTGAAGCAGAAGGTTCAGTGGAGGGCGGGGCTGGGGACGGACCAGGGGAAGGTAGGAGGTTTAGGTCCTTGTCGAGACTTAGGCCCGCATCCTTAGCGAGTTGTTGCTCGCGGGCGAGCTCGCTGACATTGTCGTCGTAGTCGCCGCCGCTTTGGGCGATGATCTGGGACTTGGTCATGTAGCCGGCTTGCTCGGCTTCGCGGTAGGCCTTGACTTCCTTGAGGGGGTCAACCCACGTCCAGCCGCGTGGCATCCAGCGAGGGGTGTCGTAACGCTCAGGACGCAGCTCGTAATCCGGGAATCCAAGCTCGCCACTGAGGACGGCGAGGCTTAGCCACTCGCGGAAGACGCGCATGTGGAAGTTTTCAATTAGGTAGTTCTGGACTACGCGCCAGTGCTCGCGGTCTTCTAAGAGGCTGAGGCGCGAACTTGAGTAATTAGTGTCGGAAAAGTCGCGACTTAGGGTTTCGTAGCTGCAGCCGAAGCCTGAGGCGAAGCGGCGCACCTTGTTTCGCACGAACATCTCGAACTGCTGGTCGGGCGAGTCGATCGAGGGGACGGTGACGTTTTCGCCTGGGGCGAGGTACTTGAAAGTGCCGGGCTCGAACTCACTAATTCGTTGATTATTTTCGATATCGTCGGCTGTAAGTTCGCCTTCATTATTAGTGACGAAGCCCATCAGCGAAGCACCGGCGCGGGCGCGGATGACCGCGGCCTCTTCGTAGCCCTGCAGTTGGTGGGCGTCGGCCATCACCGGGTGGAACCAGGGAACGCCGCGGTTTTGTGAGGGCCGCTCAGGCAGGAAGAGGTGGATTACGTCTTCTGCGGCGAGAAACAGATGCTTAGCGTTGTTCTGAGGGACGTTTTGGAACCAGTAGTCGCCTGGGTGCCTGGTGAGCATGGCGTAGCGGACTGGGCGGCCCCACTCGTTTACCTCGACACCGTTGCGCCACTCGTTGGCCGGGGCGAGGGTGGCGCCATTGTACTCCTCGTCGAGGAGGTCGCTTTCGAGGATCTGCAGGGCGAGGGGGACCTTGGAACCACCGAAGGAGCGCCTAATTATGCGGAAGATGGCCTCGCCGGATTCGGGTAGGGCGCCGGTGGCCAGCCACTCCAGTTGGTGGAAGCTGTAGCGGCCGGCGACGTCGCAGTGCTCAGCGCGGGTCCACACCTCCCACTTGGCTTCGATGAGCTTGTTGATGCGGTCGTCGCGCTTATTTCCGCGTAGTTGCTGCACCTGGCTTTGCAGTTTGATGCCGGTGCCGACGACGTTGATCTGGGTGGTGCGCTTGGCCTGCTTGGCGTAGGGGTTGTTGCGCACCAGCTCGCGGGAGCGGTCGCGCAGTTTGCGCAGGCTGGTGCGGATCTCGGCGTCAGCGCTGGTCTGGCTGGCGAGCCAGTCGGCGGTGAGGCGGGAGATGATGGCGCCTTGGTATTGGCGGCGCCCGGTGCGTGCGGGTGCGGCGGGCTTGGCGAAGCCGAGTGCGCGTAGGAGGTTGGTTCGGATGCCCATCGTCTTAGTTGAAGCGGACGAACATGTTTGTAGGCGATCCCAGGCCGTTAGCTATCATCTCGGCCCGCTTTTCGCGGACAACTTCGGCTTTAAGTTTGGACTCCAGCTGGAGTAGATCAACTACTTCCATCTTCTCTAGGCGGCGGGTGCCAATCGTGTATTTGGCAACAGCGCCACCAGCAACCATGGCGCGAATCGCTGCCTGGACTGCATCGAGGTCTTTCTGGGCTTGCGTGCGTGCGTCAAAGGCACCTGGCGTGCCGGTATAGGCAAGGCTGGGGTCAACGACGATGGAGCCGCTACCAAGCGTTGTCTTGGCTGCTCCGGCAATGACCTGAGCTACTGCCTGCCAGTAGTAGACGAGGCTGCTGCCTAGATTTTCGTTGACCTGCCAAGTAAACAGCCACTCGCTGCCTTGAGCTGTACTGATAATTGTTTCGCCTGCACCTGCAGTAGCAGCGCGTAAGAAGTAAGTCAGCGTATGTGTGGTCGCATCAATCGGCTGACCGAACACATCAACCGTGGGCTGGTCGAGCCAGCTCACGGCATCCAAGTCCCTTACTCGTGCTGGAATTCGCATACGAGCAGTCTATGGCAGCCACATAGTAAGAAAAGGCCCCTAAGGGCCTCTTCCTTGCTGTCAAGTGCAGCCGATGCCAAGCCGGACTTTGCCGGACCAAGGCCCACCCGACCAAGCCATGGCTTGCGGTGTCAGGTCTTGCCATAACCACCCTTGTGAAGGTGGCAGGGAGACCGAAGCCTCCGTGCCACCATCTGTGACCCCTGCCTTGCCATGCCTCGGCATACCGAGACATGCCACGCCCGACCATTCCCAGGCCTAACTGAGTTCAAAGAACTCAGCAGAGGAGGCCGAAGCCCCCTGTGCTGAGATCGTCAGCCCTTACCAGGCCGCGCTTTGCCACGCCTAGCCGCGCCCCGCGGGACATTGCCAGGGCATGCACCGTTTAGCCGGGCCGAGCTGGGACTTACACCTCGCGGATGCCCAGCTGCTCACATTACGCGGGCCTCGAAGCGGCCATGCTTGGGACGCCAGTCACCTAGACCTACGAGCTTGCCGGCGTCGGCGGCGATTTCTTCGATGTCTCGGAGATTGAGGACATCGGGATCGTAGTGAGCGGTGGCTACAAGGCCCCAATTTCGGAATACGGGCCTAGTGCGCATGACTTTGGCCATGCCGACCTTTACGCCGATGGTGTGGGTGAAGGCACCGCTCTCAAACATCTGAGCGAGCGTCTGGTCGGTGATCTCCGCGGGCTTGCCATCGAAAGAGAGCGCAGCGTGATGCGTGAAAAAGAGGCCGCACTTGGCTTGGGGACCGCGCTTGGACTTTTTGGCCCCGGCAATCATGGCACTTTCAATGACGTAATCAGGTATCACGAGATCGTTATCTGAGCGGTATAGTCCGGCTAGCCATTCAAGGCGAGCCATTTCGTCGTAATCGGCATCGGTCTTTTTCCGCTTACTGCTGACTGCTTTCAGCGCTTTGGCATAGGTATTTCGCGGATCTGCTGTTTGACCGTTGTGGCACAGCAATGGGCTCACGCCCTGGCAGTGAATCTGGATCTGAGGAAGGTTGGACACGTCGAGGTGCTGAAGAGGGGATAGACAGTGATGGGGCAGCGACCGTTACGGCCTGTACCTGCTTGCGGGGATCGAGCTTGAAGCGTTGGCGGCGGACTGAGTTGGTAATGCCGTCATGGCAATCAGGGCAAAGCGTCAGGAGGTCTGACAGCTGCTCGTTGCCGAATGAGGGGTAGCGGTAGTCCGGCGGTCCGGCATTGCGGTGATGGACCTGCAGAGCAGGCCATCCAAGCTCGTGGAGCTGAGACTGCGTTACTCCGCAGCCTTGGCAGGTGTGCTGGTCGTGCTCTAGGCGCTGTTTACGGCGGCGTTGCCATGAAGCGGAGCTGTAGTAGCCCTCCATCTGCAGTAGGGTGTGCGGGGATCGGAAGTGATCCTGAGCAAATCCTACCACGATCTAAGTATGGCGCAAGGGGTACGGGTACAAGTGGTGTTGCCCCAGCCTGTGGCAGCTGCCCTAAAGGAGAGGGCGGCCCGTGAGCAGAGGAGCCTGTCGAACTTGGCAGCACACCTGCTGGAAGCTGCCTACCGCTCTACCAGCTCTTGACGAAGTTGCCGCGTGTACGGCTGCTCTGCTGTTGCTGTGATGAAGGCTGAGCTGCCTGCTTAGGTTCATTACGGCGCTCTAGTTGGTCCCAGATGGTGCGTCTGTCGTATTTCTGGTAGAGGCGATGCAAAGCGGCGTAGGCGTAATTCATCTCGTCAAGAGCTTCGTTTGCTGCTTGGCTTTTCTTTACCCATATGCGTTCGGGGAAGCCGTTGCGGAAACGCAGGATTTGTTTCTCGGCTGTGAGTTCCTCGAAATAGTCGGTGCCGATGGTGGCGTAAAAGTGCAAGTAGCCGGCTCCTGGGTCGTTGTGCTTGAGACGGCCGAAGAGCAGAGACTTGATGCCGTCCGAGCCAACGGGGAAGAGCTGTGCCCCCTTCTTTAGGGCCTTGCCTTTGAAGTTGACGTCCACCTTGGTCGCTTTGCCTAGGGGTGGTTTGCCCTTTTGGCTTTGGCCTTTGATGGCGATGACGCCGATGTTGGCGCGTTCGCGGGCGTACTGGTAGACCTCCTGGGTGTGGTGGCCGCCAGAGTCAATCGCGCAGCAGAGCACGCTTAGCTCTTCGCCGGTTTCGCTTGTGTAGGGCTTGCCTAGGACTTCGTCGAGCTGTTTCCAGACTTCGGGGCGGCTGGGGCTGCCGTAGATCTTGACGCGGTCGATTAGCCAGCCCTCCTCTTCGCGTCCCCACGCCCAGACGCTGAGGCTTAGGCGGTCGTCCTGCACGTCACAGCCGACAGTGAGGGCAAGCGCTTCCGGTGGAGGACAGTGCTGTTTGTAGGTCTCCTTAGCGGCACGTTCCATCAGGGAGTCGGCGCCAATCTTGGAGGCGTACTCGTCTTCCCATGTCTCGCCTAGGACGGTGTTGACGAAGGTCTTTAGTTGCTCAGCGTCGTGCTTGGCGTCGAGGAACTCTTCGACGAGGTTGGGCCAGGTGGCGTTGGGGGAATAGCTGTAGGCCGCCCAGATGTGGAAGCCGATGTGCTTGCCGTTGCCTGGGGAGGTGGGGCGCCACTCGCCACGCTCGACCATCCAGCGCTTCTTGGAGTGAGGTATTAAAGTGCTACAGCTCTCGCACTTATATGTGGCGGTGGCTGGGTCGTTATCGCTCCAGGTCATCTGGGGCCAGCGGAGGTACTGCATGTGGCTGCAGTGGGGGCAGGGCACGAAGTAGCGGCGCTGGTCGGTCTGCTGGAACATGCGCTCCACGCGGCTGAAGTCCTTGACCGTGGGGGTGGAGCCAGCGACGATCTTGCGGTTCCAGTAGTACTCGGTTCGGCGGATGCCTAGTTTGATCTGGTCGCCTTCCGCGCCAGCCGAGGCGGGGTAGCCGTCGATTTCGTCGAAGAGGACGATGCGGCGGCTCACACGGCGGAAGCCACGTGGTGAATTAGCGCCCACGAGACTGAGCGTTCCACCTGGAAATTGCTTCTGGAGGATCGTATTAGCGCCGTCTTTGGCCTTGCTGTCGCTGACGAGACCGCGGAGGCAGGGGGTGTCGCGCAGCATGGGCGCGATTTCCTCCTTGGAGTAGCCCTGCGCGTCCTCGATGGTGGGCTGGACCAGCATTATTGGGGCGGGGTCCTGGTGTACGTGGTATGCGATGACGTGGTTGAGTATTTTGCTGTAGCCGACGCGCGCTGATTTCATTACCGTTACTTGTTCAACGTTATTGCTGCTTATTGCGTCCATAATGCCCTTTTGGTAGGGCAAAGTGTGCCAACGGCCGCCTTCTGCGCTGCTTTCGGCGCTAAGGAAGGCGTAGGAATCGGCCCATTCGCTGAGGGTGAGCTTGCGTGGGGGACGGAATGCGGCGAAGGCGGCGCGTTCTAGGCGGGCGATATTGCTCATAGGTTTTCGTCTTCGGTGTTTTCCGCTTCGCCGCTTAGGTCTTCGAGGGTTTCGCGGACGATGTCTTCAAGCAGACCTATGGCGTCGGTGTCTAGGTCGGGGATGCGTTGCTTGGCCTTGGTGGGGATGCCGAGGATCTTGGTGCGGGCGAGGGTGACGATCTCCACCCATTTGGCTTCGACTTCTGCGGCGGGCACGAGGAGGGCCTGTTTCTGTTTGCGGTCGAGCTCTAAGAGTTCGGCTTTTAGGTGCTCGGTGCGGGCGCGGCTTTCGTCGTAGTCGGGGATGGCTTCGTCGGTTTTGCTAATTCGCGGCGTTGGCGTGCCAGCGCTTAGGCGCTCTTCACGGGGGCGAAGTGGCTTGGGCGGTGTGCTTGGCGGCTTAGGGCCCACACCGATGCGCCGTTGCGTGTTCTTAGCCCATTCGTCACGCATGGTTTCGCTATTGACCATCACGCGGCCGTCTTTTGCGTCAACGGTGCTCAACCTTCCGGTCTTGATGGCGGCGTAAACGGCTTCGGGGCTTACCCCCATTGCACGTGCCGCTTCCGCTCTTGTGATTAGTGGCATAGGTGAACTTTAGCTCTTATCTGCGGCAGGTTCTAGGGTGCGGGTAATTAGTTGTGGTAAGCTGTCCGGCTTTTTTGTTAGCTGGGATGGGCTGGGGGAGGTATGAGAATGATTATCGAAAATACTTTGAGGGGCTGTGCCTAGCCGTATGGAGCGACTCGAAACACCTAGATCGGAAGAGCGTCGTGTAGGGAAAGAGTGTCTTCGCC
>ERZ650301.4-NODE-4-length-52967-cov-8.224051_pt1 | contig 52967 bp, 99 predicted proteins | sample MGYA00376237_ERZ650301 | MGnify/ENA primary metagenome ERZ650301 (study PRJEB26733, sample SAMN07839255) | wastewater metagenome | biome: small river; feature: stream; material: water | place: USA: North Carolina | collected 2016-04-05 ...
CAACTACTATTAAAGAGTTCAGTAAATTAGGTGATAAGCCTACTGAAGCTACTCGTGAATTAGCTAAATCCACTGGCTTACTACCGCCAGAAATCTTGAAGGCTGTAACAGCATTAGAGAGACAAGGTAAGAGTTCAGAGGCTGCTGCATTAGCTACAAAAACATATGCCAATGCTTTAAAAACTGCAGCTAACGATATTGAAAAAGATATGGGCATTGTTGAGACAGTTTTCCACAATGTTGGTGAAGCGGCTTCATGGATGTGGAATAAGATTGCAAACGTAGGTCGTAAAGGTGATTTAGCAACTCAACTCAGTAATGCTGAAAAAGAACTAACTAAACTAAAAGTAAGTTTAGGAGAAGATGCGACAGGTTGGGATGCAATGACTATCGAAACTCAGCAATCTGTTGTTGATGGTTTAAAGCAGCAAGTAGCACAGCAGAAAAAATTAGGTGACGAAAAGGCAAAAAATAAAGCTTATGCAGAATGGGAACAGAAATATGAAAAATATACTGACCAAGCTATGTCCAAGCAAGAACTTTTCGAAGCTAAGAAACTTAAACTAAAAAATGACTCTATTAAAGCTGGTGCTACTGAAGCTCAACAAGCTATTGCATTAGCTGGTCTACGTAGGGAAATCTTCGGTGAAGCTGCTCAACCTAACACACTAGAACTTACACAGAAGGCATTTGACAGGGAGTTAAAAACAGCTCAAACCATGAATGAGAATAAACGCAAGATTGCCAAATTCTATTATGATATTGGTTTGAAAGACCGTTCCGAGTTTGTTACTGAAGATACCAAATTACTTGAACAATCTGAAGCAGAACAGTTAGCTGTTATTGAAAAATATCAGACTGAATTTGCAGCTGCTTATGATATTCAATATAAAGCCCTAGCTGCTAAATCTGGAGCTGGTTCACAAGACGTTCTAAACTTGAAAGCTAAGTTTGACGAGTTAAACAAGACATTAGAAAATACTAAGAAGACCTTAGCAGATTCTATTGATACTCGTACAATGGAAAGCATGAAAGCTATCGGAGAAGTTATTAAACAATCCAAAGATGCTTATCTTGAGTTTAATAAGACAATCGCTACATCTGCGAATCAACGTAATTCTTCATATGCTGCTGAGAAAGAGTTAGCTGGTGCTTATGGTGCTTCTGCTGAACGTATCAAAGCTTATCGTGAAGAGTATAATAAGTTAATTCCAGCTATTACTGCTGCAGAAGAACGTGTTAAACAAGCTGAAGCAAACTTAGCAGCGGCTCCTGCTGGAACTGAACAAGCTAATTTAGCTATTACAGCTGTATATCAAACTCGTGCTTACTTAGCTAAGACAACATCAGATGCTCAAATTGCCGCTGCTGCTGCTGCTAATGATGCTGAGATGCGTTATAACGATATGTCACTCAAGCGTTTAAATGCTTATAATGATGCTTTCGCTAATGTGTTTACAGGTATGGCTGACGCTATTGTTACATTTGCTCAAACTGGTAAATTAAGTTTTTCTGGTTTAATTGATTCAATGTTAACTGATTTAATCCGCTTTGAGTTACGTGCTCAAATGTCACAATTATATGGTTCATTAGGTGGTGCTAGAGGTATCTTTAGTTCTATTACAGGTGGACAATATACACCCGGTTCTGATAGCTTCGTAGGGCCTATGCCTCAAGCAAACGGTGGTGCATGGGATTCTGGTGTTCAGATGTTTGCTAAAGGTGGTTCATTCACTAATTCAGTCGTAGATAGTCCAACCCTATTCAAGTTTGCTAAAGGTACTGGAATGATGGGTGAAGCTGGTCCAGAGGCGATTATGCCTCTACGTAGAGGTCCAGATGGTTCTTTAGGTGTGCAAGCACAAGGTAGTAGTGGGAGCAACGTGTCTGTTAATGTTATTAATAACTCTAATGCTCAAGCAACTACAAGTGAAACTACTGATGCTAGAGGTAACCGTGAGATTCAAGTTATTATCGGTGATATGACAGCTAATGAAATTCAACGCAATGGCAGTACATCGCAAAAGGCTATGAAGTCAACCTTCGGTGTTCAACCTTCATTAATTAGGAGATAATTATGGCATACGCATATGTCTGGCCTGTAACATTACCTCAGAAGCCAAATACCAACTATTCAGAAACAAACGGGGTCTTAATTCTTAGAACATCTATGGATGCTGGCCCATCTAAGATGCGTAGACGAGGAAGTAGGTCAAATACATTGCAAGTTACTTTTGAAATGTCAACAGCCCAAGTAGAAATACTTCGGGCTTTTACACAAGACACTTTAAAAGGTACTGCACGTTTTGGATTTACTCACCCACGTACTAATGAGATTGTTGAAGTTCGTATTGTACCTCAACAAGATGGTGCATTATTCAATATCGGATATATCTTGCCAGAGTTTTGGACAGTTTCTATGCAAATGGAAATCTTACCATGAGTCGCTTAACAAGTATGTCACCAGAAGCAATTAGGGCAGTATTTTCACCAGATGCAGATGCTGACTTAATCTTCTTATTAACTATTTATGACCCTCTAAATCCAAGCACGGTGGTTGCTAGATTAGCTGATGGTTATACACAACGTATTAGCGAAACAAATGATGAAGTTGTCTACGGTGTAAAAAGCAACGGAAATGACTTCATATTTCTACCAATGGAAATTGGCTTACCTACAGAGGATGAAGCTCAAGCTCCACGCTGCTCTATTACATTGCACGATGTTACTAGATATGTAACACCAATTATTAGAACTATTACTGCCGCTCCACCTATCAAAATGGAATTAGTTTTATCTAAGACACCAGATACAGTAGAGGTAGCATTTGATGGATTCTATATTAATAGCTTTTCTTATAATGCGAATCAGGTAACAGCTAGTCTAGCAATGATTGACTTGGAACGTGAACCATTTCCAGCGCATTCATTCACACCGAGATATTTCCCGGGTCTATTCTAATGTACATTTTATGAGGTATTTTAATGTGGTCAAATAATTATATCGGTATACCTTTTAAATATAAGGGTAGAACTGAAGAAGCACTAGATTGTTGGGGATTGGCGCGTCTAATCTACAAGAATGAATATAGTATTACCTTACCTTCGTTTAGTAATGAATATACTGATAGTGATACAGCTCGTATTGAAGAATTAATTGCTCAATATAAAGAAGGTTGGGAGTCAATCGATTCACCTGCTGAAGGCACAGCTGTACTATTTAAAATCATGGGACATGAATCTCATATCGGTGTAGCTATTTCAGGCACACACTTTATTCATGCTCGTGAAGGCTATGATTCAGCTATTGAATCCTTTGACTCTCCTTACTGGAAACGCCGAATCGTTGGGCATTTTAAATATAACTCTAATAAGGGTGCATTATTAAACGTAGTACCACATCCATTACGCACAGAACGTCACACTGTTCCAGTACCAGAAGGTACTAAACTTGATGTATTAGCTAACTGGATTTTAAAAGAGTATGCTATTGCAAAAGAGATTAAAAGCAAAGTAAATATCGTTTTAAATGGTAAGGTAATCGAAGAATCTCAATGGGCTGATATTACTTTAAAAGATACAGATACTATTGAATATCGTGCTATTCCTACAGGTGGTAACACTACCCGTTTACTCGTAACCTTAGCTGTCATTTATATTGCCGTACAATCAGGTCAATACGTAGGCGGTACAGGCGAGACAATGTTTGGCACAGGTATGGGAGCTGGTGCAAATTGGGGTATGGCAGCTCAAGCAGCTGTTACTGTAGCAGGTTTACAATTAGTTAACGCTATTGCCCCTATTCGTCCACCAGATATGGGACCAGACCCAACAGACCCCGGTAGTGCCGCTAGAGCATTAATGTTAACTGGTGCTCAAAATAGAGCTGTACCTTATCAAGCTATCCCTGTTGTACTAGGTAAACTTCGTGTAACACCTCCACTTGGAGCATACAACTATCTAACCTATGAGAATGAACGTGATAATTATTTATCTATGCTTCTGGTATGGGGTTATGGTCCTTTAACAATTGATGAAACATCTTTTAGGATTGGTGAGCAATCAATATCTAATTATACAGACTATCAATTAGTTAATATCGATGGTAAAACAACTGTAGCACCTGATGCCTTAACATCCTTTAATACTTTATACGGAAAAGATATCACACAAACTAATCCTCGCTTAGAATTAGTGTGTGACGGTAATCCAGAGACTGTTGTTACAGCCGGTCCTTGGGCAGAATCTATTTCTACTGAAGCTGTTGACTATGTAACAATTGCATTGCATTTTCCTCAAGGACTTCGAAAGATTAAATCTAAAGGCGAGAATGCAGGAACTAGTTATTTAGCACCAGTATCCTTTGATTTTGACTATTATTACAATTCAGTATGGACTAGTTTAGGGTCAGTAACATTGGGTTCAGATGCACCTAAAAAAGACGCATTTACTTTTACTAAAACATTCTACGCAAATGCTGATTTTCCAATTAATACTTCTGGTATTTCAATTCGAGTTCGTAGAACAACTGGTGATAACACAGAAGATAATCCTGATTACAGATACTATCATCAAGCCTATTTACAAACAGTTACTTTTAGTCGTAATGCAGCACCAGCTACTGACCCATTAAATTGTGTATTAGCTAAATCTGCTTTTAAGATTAAAGCAACTGACCAATTGAACGGTTCTATTGAAGGTATTAATGCTATTGTTCAGACTTATTGCAAGATTTGGAATGGCACTATATGGGTAAATGGTTCAACTAGTAATCCAGCAGCTTTATTTCGATATGTATTAGAACATCCAGCTAATGCTCAAAAGGTTACTTCAAATTCTAAATTTGATTTAATTCAATTGCAGCACTGGTATACTTACTGTGAAACTAAAGGTTTTAAATATAATTCTATATTAGGGACACAAAAAAGTATTCTTGAAGTATTAAGAGATATCTGTGCAGCTGGTCGAGCAAGTCCTGCATTATTAGATGGTAAGTGGACTGTGACAATTGATGAAGAAAAGTCAAATGTAATTCAGCATTTTACACCACATAATAGTTGGGATTTTGAATCAACGAAAGCATTACCTAAATTACCAGATGGTTTACGGGTAACATATTTCGATGAAGACCAGAACTATCAAGAAAGCGAAATTATTGTTTATGCTAGTGGTAAGAATGCAGCTAATTCTTCTGTATTCGAAGCAATTCAGTTACCCGGTGTTACTAATAAAGCCTTAGTCATTGACCATGCAAGATGGCATTACGCACAAATTAAATTACGTCCAGAAGTTTATACTTTAAATGCAGACGTTGAGTATTTAGTTTGTAATCGTGGTGATAGAGTTAAAGTTGCTCATGACGTTCCTATGTGGGGTGTCGGTAGTGGACGTATTAAAAATAAAATTGCAAATAATATTTTAGAGTTAGATGAACCGCAAGAGTATACATCTTCTAAAAACTATATTATAAGAGTAAGAGGTGCATCAGGTAGCAGTACAGTGCGCGATATTTCTAATTCAGTTACTATCACTGCATACAGTACAAGTAACAATATTAGTACTATTGAATTTGACAATACTGGTCATCCATTTCATATTGGAGCTAATGTATTGATTAATTTATATACTGGCCCTGAGAACTATATTAATGCACCTGCAAAAATATTATCAATTACAGCTAATACTATAAGTTATGCTAATGCTGAAAGTGACGACCCATATGCAAGTGCTACAGGCACTGTAAAGTTTGCTGATGGTTATATTAATAGAGTTAAACTTACGAGTTCTCTGACCGATACCGAAGCAAATAATTTAGATTTATTTATCTATGGTGAATTAAATTCAGAAGCTCAAGACTTAATGGTCTTAAGTATTGAACCGACTACGAATAAAGCCGCTAGATTAACATTAGTAGATTATGGTGTAACAGATACGTACAATCTATTTACTGATTATACAAGTCTGACTTCTAATGTTGTATTTGAATCTCAAATTACATTACCAGCTAAAGTACTTCTAGAATCTTATACTGCCGAACAAAAGCCATTAGTCACTAAATTAGTTAGTGATGAATCTGTTATGGAGCAAATAGCTGCTGGCATCTTTAAGTATAACTTAAAAGTATCTTATTCAAATGTATCTAACTTGCCTAAGTCTACTCAGTTTGTTCAAGCACAGTATGATTATGCTTTAGCTACGGACTCTTTAAATACTAAGATAGTTTCAACAGCATTTATGAATGGTTCAGTCACTATTCCAGATGTTACAGAAGGTGAAGTATATAAGGTAAGATTACGTTACGTTTCAACTGATAGTAAGGTAAGTGCTTGGTCTTCATGGACTAATACAACTATTACAGGTAAAACTAATAAGCCAGCTAATGTTTCAAACTTTATTGCAACTGCCGATGTTACAACAGGTAAGCTGATATTAACATGGGACAGTAATACAGAAGTTGATATTAAGGGGTATGAAGTTAGAACACAGGATGCTAATTGGGGTACAAATGCTAACCAAGTATTTCTAGGTTCTGCAACTACATGTTTAGTTCTTCCTGAAGATTCTGCTCATACTAGAAATTTCTATATTAGAGCTTTCGACTATGGAGGTAATTATTCAGCCTTAAGCGCACAGATTAGTTATTCATCTCCAGAGCCAACAAAAGCTACTAACTTACGTTATAGCTATGGCACAACTAGTAATACTAACTCAACGGTAACTTTTAGTTGGGATGCAGCAACAGGTTCTTTCTTTAATATTAAAGAATATGTTGTAACAATCTCTAGACCTTCTGTTCCTGATGAAGTTATTAACACAGCTAGTACAACCTTCACAACTAGGGCTGATTGGTTAGGTAATGCAACACTATCAGTAGTATCTAAGGATGTATCTAATAGTTTAAGCCTTGCTTCTACTTTAACTGTACCTAAATATGTACCAGACAAATTAGTATCGTTAACAACAGAGGTTGTAGATAATAACGTACTTTTACGTTGGGTATTACCTGCTACAACAAGTTTACCTGTATCTCACGTAGATATTCGTCGTGGCGCTACATGGGAAACTGCAGATAAGTCTATTGGTACAAAGAATGGTTCGTTCACAACCGTATTCGAATTAACTGGTGGTCGATACACTTATTGGATTGCAACTGTAGACACTGATAACCGCTACTCTGAGCCGATTGCTGTCTCTGTTACAGTAGCTCAACCTCCTGACTTCGTATTCAATGCTGAATATACAAGTACTTTCTCAGGCACAAAAACTAATACAACAAAGATTGTAAATAGTGATAGCTTGTTAATGTTAGTTAATACTTCAGAAACTTGGTCACAGCATTTTACAAGTCATAGTTGGGCTTCTCCACAGGCTCAGATTACTGCTGGCTATACGTACTATGCTTTACCAGCCTTATCAACTGCTGTTTACCAAGAAGTCTTTGATTATGGTCAAACACTAGCTAGTAGTAGTATTACAGTAAGCAGATTAGGTTCTATAGTATCTGGTTTCCCAACCGTATATTCTGAAATTGAAACAAGTATAGATGGTTCAACTTGGACTACAGCACAAGCTGTTGACGCTATGTTTGCTTTTAACTTTAGATATATTAGAATTACAGTTAAAGCTACAGCTAACTCTGATAAAGATTTATATATCTTAAGTCATTTAGTTGTGCGTTTAGATAATAAACAAATGACTGATTCAGGCAGTGTTGCAGCAGTTAGTACAGATGCTAGTGGAACTATTGTTAACTTTGCAAAAGAAGTTATTGATGTTCAAACTATCAACTTAACTGCAGCTGGTACTACACCAATCTCTGCTGTATATGATTTCAAAGATTCAGTTTTAGCAGGTACATATAGTATTACTTCAGGTGTATGTACAGTCAACGTGACAGCTCACGGCCTAATTACTGGTCAACGAGTACGACTAGCCTTCTTAACTGGTAATGCTGCTAATGGTGTATTTACTGTTACTAGGGTAACCGACAATCAATATACAGTAAGTATGGTAGGTACTGCAAATACTTCAGGTAATATTTCAACATATGCTCAATCAATGCGAGTATATGCTTTCAATTCAACAACTGGCACTAGAACATCTGCTCAAGTTAGCTGGCAAATTAGAGGATATTAAATATGGCTAATCATAATTTACCCACGCAAACTAGTGGGTATTTAGATTTCGTTACTCAATTAGATTCACGTTTTGACGATTTAGCAAGAGGTTTAGACCCCGCTAAGTCCCCAGTAGGTGACCCAACAATTAGTAACCTTCCAGTTGATTCAATTGGTTGGAGTAGTGAAAACGGTAAATGGCGTAAATGGAATGGTAGTACTTGGGCTGATTTAACAACTGGCAACATTTATGCTATTAATATTTCAGGTAATGCCGCCACTGTAACTAACGGTGTTTATACTACTGGCGCACAAACTATTGCAGGTACTAAAACATTTAGCAACACTATTAGTGGTTCTATCGACGGTAATGCTGCCACTGTAACTAACGGTGTTTACACCACTGGCGCACAAACTATTGCTGGTGTAAAAACCTTCTCTAGTACTATTATCGGCTCTATCAATGGTAATGCTGCTACTGTAACTAATGGTGTTTATATTTCTGGTGACCAAACTATCGCAGGTATTAAAACATTCAGTAGTAAAATTACTGGTTCAATTAGCGGTAATTGTGATGGTAATGCTGCTACTGCCACTACTGCTACTACTGCTACTACTGCTACTACTGCCACTAAAGCTACCAGCTTAGAGACAACTGGTTGGAAAGTATTAGAGGTTGGTACAGTATTACAGTTTAAATATAATAACATCACTAAGATGACATTAGATATAGACGGTAATATTAAGACAGTTGGCGATATCGAAGCATATAGCGTATTATAATTAGTAAAGGGAGTTAATTATATGCAAGAGCAAATTGAGCATAGAGTTATTAAGTTAGAATTAAAAGTGGAAGACCATGCAGAGGAATTGAAAAAACTTCAAGGAATTTCTGTTGACCTTCGTACTTCATTATCTGGTATAGAGAAAACTTTAAATCAGATTAAGTATCTAGCTATTGGAGCTGTATTAGTGATTCTATCGCAATCAGTTGGTGTAACTAATGTATTGAAATTAGTTGTAGGTATGTAAATAGTGTCCCGCTTCGGCGGGACTTCTTAAGGAACAATATGTTACCAATATTAATGGGGATTGTATCCTCTTTAGTCTCAAATGGTTTACCAAAGATTGCTGATGCTATAACAAGTAAAGGCTTAGACTACGTAGAAGAGAAGTTAGGTGTCAAGCTTGAACCTGATATGTCTCCAGAAAAATTAGCAGCCGTAAAAGAAGCTGCTATGAAGCATGAGGAATTCATGTTTGAGCAAGAAGTAAAAGACCGTAATAGTGCCAGAGAGATGCAACAAGCTGCATTAGCTCAAGGTGATAGCGAAAGTAAAAACTTCGTATATCGCTTTGCATGGTTTTGGTCAGTAGTTTCAGCGTTATATTTCTTTTGTGTAACATTCTTAACTATGCCAGAAGGTTCAAGAGACTTCGCTAACATCATTTTAGGTTTCCTATTAGGTACAGCGATTGCGTCTATCTTCAACTTCTTCTATGGCTCTTCAAAGTCAAGTTCAGATAAAACACAAGCAATGATTAAAGGTATTAAATAATGGATAATCTCTCAGAACACTTCAGTTATAAAGAAGGCACATATTCAGCTAAGGCAGTAGAACTCGGTGTAGACAATACACCTTCTACGATTCAACTTGCGAATATGAAGGTAGCAGCTGCAGGTATGGAACAAGTTCGTGACTTACTCGGTAAGGCCATTAGCGTACAATCTTGGCTCCGTTTACCAAAAGTTAACGTAGCTGTAGGTGGCTCAGAAAAGTCAGCTCATATGGATGGTTTCGCTATTGACTTCCGCTGTAACGGTTTTGGCTCACCATACGAAATCTGTAAAGCAATTGCAGCTTCTGGTATTAAGTATGACCAGTTAATTCATGAGTATAGTATGACACCTGATAAAGGTTGGGTACACATTTCATTTGACCCTGCATTAAAGCGTCAGAATCTAACGATTATGCGTCCAGCCAACCCAAATAAGATGTATGTATCTGGTATCCTAACTGCTGCCGAATACGCAGCTTGGAAACCATAAAAAGAAAACCCCGATATCCTTCACAGGACTCGGGGTATTTTTACGTCTATTGTAAATGCATTACTGCAGCACTACCTGAACCATCGTCAGGTTTGTAATGAAGGCTGGCTAACGCATCACGGTAACCTTCCTTGTAAGCAGCTTCGTAAGCACCTTTAAGCCAATCAGTTAAGAATTGATTCAATGTAGAATTTTCAGCTGCTAGTCGTGCCCATTGAAAACAACGTTCAGCCTTAAACTGAAAACCATCTTCATTAGCCCAAAACCACTCTTCGAACTTCTCGGCAATCACGCACAGAACTCCTGCAGTTGAGAAGCAGTCATAGCGCCACTAGAACGCTTCACAACCTGATTATCTTCCATGAGTAATACCGTAGGGACACCTCGCACTGCAAACTCCTTAGCGGCCTCCATATCTTCATCGATATCGATTGTGCTAACTGGAAAGGCAAAATCCATGTCTTGCATAGTCATTGCCAGTGATTTACATGGACCACACCATGATGCTTTAAATACAACTAAATGTTTCATATAAACTCCTTATTGACAAGCTTCACATTCACCCTTAGCAGCTTGTACGCCAGCTTGAGTATAAATGTAATATAACGCTAAAATGTTTTCATCGTGGAAAGCTTCCTTATGAACTTCAGCAATCCATGCAGGGTCTTCATCAGCAGCAAAGAACAGATTCAATGATTGCCATTGGTCAATATACTTGCTACGTGCAGAGGCTAATCTTAATACAGCTTTTTGATTGATTTCAAATGCAGTCTTAAAAACTTCCTTCTCTTCTGGAGTTAACCATTCAACATGCTGTACAGAACCTTGCTTATCAGTAATCTCTTGCACATGCTTCTTAGTGTAAACACCTTTAGATTTCATCAAATCAAGCAACACAGGATTCAAACGGTCAATCTCACCAGCTGCAGTCATTTGGTTATAACTCATAGCGGGGTCAGGATTGATACCTTCTGAGATACCGCCCATTAATAATGCCGTAGACTTTGTAGGTGCAATAGCAATACGGTGAGTATTACGCACACCATAACCCTTACACCACTCTGGTTCACCCAATAGTAAGGCTAAGTCTTGACTAGCACGTAATGATTCTTTATCAATATGTGCTTGAATCTCTTGACTGAGCATATGAGCATCGAATGATTCAAACGGTAGCATATTCTGCATAAACAGAGTGTGAATACCACACAGACCTAGACCCAATGCACGACCCTTCTTAGTGAAGCGTACAGCTTTCTCAAGACCGCTAATACCTTCAGCACGTTCAATGAATTCACTGGCGACACAATCTAAGAATACAGTAGCCCAATATACAGCTTCTGTATCTTTCCACTCTGGGTATTTGGATGCATTCATAGAAGATAATACACAAGTATATGTATGCTCTTCATCATTGAATAACATAATCTCAGAGCAAAGTTGAGAGTTATTAATCATCAAACCTAAGTCTTTGTACATAGCTGGACGTTTAGCATTGGCTTTATCTACAAAGAAGAAATAGCCTTTACCAGTTACCATCTTAACCTTCATAGCAGCTTGGAAACGTTGCAATGCATCTGCATCCCCTGCATCTAAACGGTCAATGAATGACTGTTTGATTGTCCAGCCTACGTTTAAATCATCAGGCTCTGCAGAGATATGGTCAACTACTTCTTGGAAATCACCATGCTCAATATCTAAGTAACAAGCCCATGCACCTCTACGTGCAGTACCTTGTGCAATATTACGCATAGCGTTAACGTGCTCTTTAATTACAGGTAATACACCAGAAGCTTTACCACCTACACTAATCTTAGAACCACGAGGACGTACATGAGAGAAGTCAGTAGCTGTACCGAAACCATATTTAGTTAGCATAGCTACTTCATGTAAGTTACTGTAGAAACCATCTACAGAATCACCGACCACTGTACCAGAGCAAGATACTGGCATACCACGAGTAGTACCCATGTTAGCTAATACTGGTGTAGATGGACTTAGCCAGCCTTTCCAAAATAGATTAAAGAATTCAGCTTCTGCTGTATCCCTAGACATAAGAGGTAGGTGTTTAGCTGCAGTCTTAGCAATGCGCTCAAACTGTCCACGAACGGATTTCCCGTTTGTTTCATACTCATATTTATCCTTAAACATCTGGTAACCAGCTGTGGTATACCACTCAGGGACTAAGCCCTGTTCTTGTAGTTGTTTACGTTCTTCGCTTAATTTCTTGTAAATATTATCCGTCATTTTATTCCTTATTCCATACGAACGCTGAACTATCCCAATTACGATGATATTGATTACCCATACCACTGAAGAAATCGTTAAAGGTATAATCGTTAATACCTTTATAGAACCATTCACCAATAGGGTTGTATTTTACTTCATACTCTTTACCAAAACCTAGAGTCTTCAAGCATTCGTTTACACGAGACTGCACAAAGTTTTCTAGTTGGTGAGCAGTGATACCTTTGATTTCACCCTTCTCGAATAGCATAGCAATAATCTGGCACTCATGCTCATAAATCTTCTTGGCTACTTCACGTACTTGAGATTCAATTGCTAGTTTATGCAATTCAAAAGCTTCAGGTGTCAGCTCTTGCTTTAATTGCTCAAGCTTATACTTAAAAGCCCATGCACCACCTTGTGAATGCATATTCTCATCACGTACAGAGAAGTTAATACCACGTACAATATTCATTAACTTGTTCTTACCCTGAGATTGGTAATGCTTCAAGAAAGCGAATGAACTGTAAAGAATAACACCTTCTACCATTGAGAATGCTGCTAATGAAATTAAATCATCTGGATGGTCGATAATCTCACCAATGTGTGCTACACGGTCCTTTAATACATCATTATCCAAATAAGACATATAGAACTCTGGAGTATCGATATGCAATAATTGATTAATCTTATTGTAGAACGGTGCATGCACTGCTAACTCAAACATAGAGAAGACAGAGGCCATGCGGTGAAACTCAGCTCCATCGAACATGTCCTTAAAGCGACCACCCCAATATTCAGAACCAGCATGTGTTTCATAAATACTAAACAATTTTAAAGTAGTGATTACAGCATGCTTCTCAGCTTCAGTAAAGTTCACTAATACATCTTGCACATCCTTCTCTACCTTAATTTCGTCAGGTAACCAGAACACCTTTAATTGTTGGTCTGCAAACTCAACAGGCTCTGGTCGTGTATTAATCGGTAGCAGGTGCTTTTCTAACATTATTATTCCTCTTCGTCTTTTACTACATTGTAGCGATCACGAGCTTCTAGTGAATCTTGAGCGTCTTGCGTTAGGTAACGACTACGATACAAGTCCTCTAGAATCTTAGAACCACTGGCTTTATCGATTGCTTCTCTACTAGCGTATCCGCTATATAGCCAAGCTTCATCTAGTCTCTCTTCTCCTACCCAACGACTGCATACAACCACTTCGTTTAAACGATTACGGTGCTGTAAGGCATCTTGTCGTAGCACTGGCTTATCTGTGTCCATACCTAATGAATGTAAGAACTTATTAAAAGCTGGTGTGTCGTTTTCAAACTCGGCTGAGTAATTTGGCATTACTTTTACAATCTCTGATTCAGACACAATACATAAAGCTACGATGGCTGAAGGACGGGGTGGAAATTTTAATTTTTTATTCATGGATTACCCTTTATTGAGAGAGAAATGATTATATCATGCAGATTCAGTTAAATCAAGGTATGATTCAGACTGATTTTTGGAATACTTTAAGTGCATTTTAATAGCAGCAATACCCATAAGAATATACGGAACTACTAATACTACTAATGCCAGATAAACTAATACTTCCATATTAACCTTTCTTAAGCTCAGGATTGAGCATAAATTCTAACAGAAACATCGCATTAACCGCTACAGCAGCCATGTGAGGCATGTCTGGTGCGCTGCTATCAGTATCATACAATTCGCCCCTTCTAATGGCCTCAAAATGCCTCATAAGGGCATCCATATAACGCTGTTCTGCGTTAGGTACTTTCTGCCAGTTATTGCGCTCTTTGTACTTCTTTAACCCTTCAGTTAAATTACGTGCAACTTCCTGTAATGCATACGGAGGTACTAATGTGTATTGAATCTTCCCATCGTCATACTTTGTACCTGCAATTTGTTTTTCTGTACCTTCTGGCATACCTGCCTGAATCCATGCAGTAACTTCATCTTTTACAGCTTTCACTGGTTCCTCCTTAAATTCTTTCCAGATGATTGGGTCACTGGCACAACCATACAGCTGGTTACATAAATTAATATCATCTTCAGCTACGCAGCCCTTGCAAGAACCGTCATAATTTTCTTGTACAAAATAGTATTCTTTTCCATCAATTTCCATGTTTAGGATATCCTTCAAAACCGTTGCTTAGAATAAACATTGGCACACAATCATCTAGATTATTAGATACGAAATTGACAGGTTTACGGACCTTATCTTCGTCATCTTTAATCACAAATAAATCATACGCAGAATTATAGGTAACTGTAACGTTTACATTGTCTGCTTCAAATTTCTGAGCAGTAAGCATAGCAATATGTTCACTGTCAGGGTACTTACTCAAATTATTAAGAGCAGTTTTATATAGTGCTTTCTGAGAATTGAAACCTAAAGCTTCCAATTTCTGTAGTAAACCTAAACCTGTAACTAACACATCTACTACACCATCGAGTACTTCTACTGGATTATTCTCGTTTAGACCATCTGAGGTTTCCTTCAATTCTTCTACAATTAACTTAAATTGTTTACACAAGTCTAAATGCGTAGCGGCTTTGTCTTTCTCTGCAATTTCATTAAACGCATATACGTCAATCTTAAAATCATCAAATGAATAGTCGTTATGTGGCAAGTTATTCTCCTTTAAAGTTTTTAATATCGTTCAGTTCACGCATGGCATCTCGTGCGGCATCTCCAGCATAAGTCAGTAAGAATAGTGGCAGTACAACCAACCAAACCAGATAGACTACAAATTTCATTTTATGGTTAACTAACCATTTTACCCAAGGTCGCATATAGACTCCTTTCAAGAGACAAAAAATCCCCGCTGTTTAGGCGGGGGTATGATTTCAAATTGTTAACGTATTATATCACAAAGCAAGTGTTATGCCAAGAGAGATTTACGTTTTTCTTTCGAAGTAATTGGCTTACGGTCACGATGCACAGCACCACAACTATTACAGCGAACTTCCTCGAACTTGTTTAATGATGTTTCAGTTGTACGTCCAGTTGGAGCTACATCTTCACTACCACAAACACGGCAACGAGTTTTATCATCATTGTAGTACAGTGCAGCATTAAAGTCTGAACCAGCACGACCAAGTTGACGGGTACGTAAGTATACCTCATAAAGTAGGTCAACGTCTTGAGCGCAGTAAGTAACCATGTCATTCATAGCATCTACATCACCCTCTTGAACCCTACGCCACAGTGAGATACCACCAGTAGAAATCTTACGACCTAAGTTAAAGAATTCACCAATTGCATCTAAGCGATTGCTTGGCAACTTTAAGTACTTCTTAACCAATTGTAATGTGTCTAGCACCTTAACTTGTGGCAATGGAGGAAAGCCATTGTAGATAGCACGAGTTTGTACAACCTTATGGTCGAAGCCTTGAGAGTTATGGGCTAACACTGCATCAGCTTGTTCGTATAACTCAAACAATTGAGCTACGATTCGACTGTCATCTTTATTTGCCACTTCTTCTGGTGTTAGATAAATCTTGTGTACATTCGATTCACCTAACCAGCGCCAGCATGCACAGATAATCCAACCACCATTATCTAAGATATTATCTTGAGATAAGTTAACTTTGAATCGTCCAAATGTAAGGGCAGTAGCTGCAGCAGTTTCAGTATCAAAAATCAATACACGAGGACCATCTTCTCTTTTGAATGCTACATTGCGTGGGTAATACTGTAAGTCAGCATTACGTTGTAGTGCATAATTTACACCACTCTTGCTAATATTTAATAGCCCTGCAATATCTCGTGATGATAAGCCGTTAGATTTTAAATCGATAATAGCTGTGATTGTGTCTTCTGAATATTTCATTTTGCTCCTTAAAGTGCTTTAGCTGTGGTATCCCATTGGCGTACATCATTAGGATATGATAGTTGAAAATTAGTTTGTTTGTTCAATAACACACCTAATTTGTTGTATAGAAGTTCAGCAGCTTCTCTTGTAATCTCATAATCAGTAGAACCAATCTTTAACGTGATTCTATGACTTAATTCGATATTGCTAGTCACAGTACCTCCTGTTGTGCTTTAAACCTACGCTTAACCTCTTCGAAGTTGATAGGCTTGTAGTCTGTATGTTCTACACTGACACACAAGTAGCGAGGGTCGATTTTACCGTCCTTCATTACTCGGTTATTATGTAAGTGTCCGTGAATGTTACCTTCATAACGCCCCAATGATTCCTCATGGATTGGCATATGAGTTAACATATATTTATCGAGATAGTGATATGCACGAATGTCACGGTAGTATGGTAAGTATTCATCTAAGCGAAAGATATCGTGATTACCTTTGATTAAAATTTGGTCACCATTTAACCGCCAAAGCAATGATAGAAATCTACGGTTAATTACTACGTCACCTAAATGATAAACTTTATCCTTAGGTCCGACAGTCTTATTCCACATATCAATCATATCTTCGTTCATCTTCTCAGGGTCATCCCAAGGTCTGCATTTAGTTCCGTCTGCCATAACAAACTTACAAACCCCAACATGACCCCAATGAGTGTCACTCGTAAGAAACACTTCGCTCATCTACTACCTCACAATCTAATTTACGAATCCAATTCAAGCAGTTCCATGAATTACGTTCTCTGGTCCAATAGACCGATTCCTCTTCACGTAATACTTCAAACTGCTCACCTATGTGTTTGTTATACCATAGCATTGAATCGTAGCATCTTAATACTTTAATTTGCATACTACTCCTTTGCGTTGTTGATAAAGTCACACAGTGTATCATAACTAAACTGCTTTGTCAATATAGCAGAATGAAATGCTTTCTTACGTTCAGTAGCATTCTTGCATTTATTGCAACCTAAAGCATTAAGAACCTTATCCTTATTGGATTCGTTCAACTTATTAAAAGCTGTATTAACCTTTTTAACCCATTGTGGATGATTCCATCTATGGTCATCAGGAGCACGTAAATATTCAGCAGATTGCTCTAAGAATGTAGGTAAGTCATGAGGATACCAGTAACTTAAGTATCTAGTCCAGATATTTTCAATCTTACCTAGTGCAGCATTAGTTTGTCTGGATAATACCGACCGAACTTTCATCGTATCGTGATTATGGTCTAAACAATGTTGCTTCGGTTCAATCGGTAACTTTGTTAATGCATCGATATTATCTTGCTCTTCTGTCAGTGCTTCTCGTACCTTCTTAACATCAGCAGGGTTGTATAAATCAATCGTCATAGTCCATGCCTTTCTGTATAGTTATGTCCAGCTTCATTCAATTGTTTTATTGCACATATTCTGGCCTCTATAGCTAATCGCTTTGCTTCTTCAAAACCGTAAGTTACAGATGAAAAATATTTAAAATGTATTTTCCCATCGATATACCATTGCGCTCTCCAGTATTTACCATTAATAAGTGTCACTCCGACAGTTCCAGAAGTGTTTTTAACATTCATTTTACAGTTTCGAGTATTTTCAGCTCTAGTTTTTAAAGCTAGATTATTAATTGAATTATTAATTGGGTTACCATCAAGATGGTCTACTACATATCCATTTGGTATTTTACCATTAAAAAGTTCCCAAATTAATCTGTGAACTTTTATATAGTTGTACTTATGTTTTACCTGATAATACCCTCGACTATTTGGTGAACCAGCTGTAGAACCCTTATGTCGAATTACTATATTATAATTCTTACCTGCTCGAACCTCTATTTTCCACCTGAGACAACTAGGAGAAGTTTCATCGTAATAGAAGATATCAGAGAAATTAGACATATACACCTCTTTCACCAGCAAATTGAATGAAACTACTATTATCATCCCAACTTCTCTTCATATAGGCGCAGGTCCAGTAAAGTTGTAACATATCTTGCCAATCAGCGTCAATATGTTCTACACCGTGACAATCTGTATAATTGAATGCAATAGGGTACAAGCGTTTAAATTCGCTGATTAGTATCTCCAGTACTTCCTTCTCTGTTTGAGCCTTCTCTAGGGCTTTCATAGCTTTTGTAGGGCCATACTTAACTTCAGACAAATCATAACCACAGTAGCAGTCAGCGGTATCGCCAGACAAAGTCTGCAAAGCTAAGAACATAAGTCCGTCACCTTTAACTGTAGCTTTATCCTTGTACAGTGAACCTATAGTAGGAATCATCTTTAATTCCCAAGGGTCTTTCTGCCAGTTTAAAACTTGAATACCTGAGCTTTGTTGTGCATCCTTATCATTACTGACGAGAATTGGGTCATTACCTCTTGCTAACTCTTCATATGAACGAATTGTAATAACATCATCAACCTCTAATCCAGAAGCAGGTACAACAATTGCACCGTATTTCAACTTGAGATAATATCTGGTATCATCTAGTAATAGTGGACGTAAATTATCAGCTCGATTACTTTTATAACCAATAGGTAATGGTAGTCTATGTCTGAATGTATCACCAGAACCGATGTATACTTCTATACGGTCAGCCCATGTCTCTTCTTTCATTCTAGTTAGAAACTTTTTAATCGTGTCTAACGTAAAATCTTTACTTCCTACTGTCTGAATATCTTCGATTACGTAATCTTCTGGCACATATTCGTACTCTTTCTCAGCCAAGTATTCTTTGAATAATGTACGATTCTTAAAGATACGTTCTTTATCTGATTTAATGTGCTTTACTGATACACTGCGTTGCTCACCAGCTGCTGCAAATCTATATGCGATTAAGTCGCCATCAATTATTAGTACTCTTTCTGACATTTGATTCCTTCACTAAATAAATAAACACGTTTAATTTCTTATTACGTGCTTGCATAATCATATTAGCTGTACCTTTACTTTCACCATCCCAAATAGCAATGAGTGCATCTGCATAGTCTGCCATTTCACGATTACGGATAGGACCAGCTGCTCTACCATGTGTAGCCCAATCTGCAGGAAAAGCCTCTACAGGGACGTTATTAGCTAATGCCCATACCTCACCTAGGGTATCAACACCTTTGGCGTTACCTGAGACAACCTGAGTGATTTCAAAAGCAGAGCGTTTAATAGCCTCTTCAACTAAAGCGTAGTTGGTGAAATCTCGTCCACCTGCAATAATTACTTTCATAATTCTCCTTAAAGAAAAACCCGAAGGTTTTATCCCTCGGGTCTTATATTAGCTACGTGAAATATCGATAGCTTTGAGAACTTCGTTTGACTTAGCGATTAAGTCATCTACTTTATTCTTTACGATAGCCTTGGCTACGGCAGATAGAATCGATGGGTCAAGTCCAGATTCTTTTGCTTCGTCCTTAACGGCTTTAACGTCTTCAGCGAGTGATTGTTCTTCTGTATATAAGCGAACTAGCTTTGCGATTGCTTCTTTACTTTGCATATTAATCCTTTTTAAATGAAACGCTTGAGCGTAGTGTTAGATTCAAAACAACAACAGCTAACCAGCTATAGAAGTTGTATGGAATAGCTAACATTGGAAAAATTGTATTAACTGCCCAAAGCGTTGCAAGTGGACCGAAAATTACAGCTACTACAGCAAAAGCTAGAATAGCTAAAATAGAGATAATATCTTTAGTTGATTTTGTCATTAGTCTTCCTTTAAATCAAAGTACTGAGATAGCACATTAGTTACGGCATTTAAACTATCTACGAAAACTTTTTCAGTTTTGTAGTTATTGTCATCGTCACGACCTGAGCAGGTTACGACATAACCATTGGAGATTTTCTCAACAGTGGCTTCAGAATTACGAGTATTAAGATTCATAATAAGTCCTTAAGAAAAGGGCCGAAGCCCTTAACCTTAGAATGGTGTATCTTCGTCTTCAGCGTCTGCTTTAACTGGTTTAGCTTTTGCAGGTTTAGCAGCCTTAGCTGGTTTTTCTGCAGTAGTTTCACCATCTTCAGCTTCGTCTTCGAATTCAGAACCAGCTTTGTAGTTGCTTTCAGTTTGCACGTATTCAACTAAATCTGTTACTAGAATATTCTTTAAGAACAATGAAGCACCACCAGTTTGACGTTCAAACTTATCTACGCTAATAGAACCATATGAACCGTTACCGATTAACTTAGAATGTGTAATATCGACTAGTGTTTTACCGACTTTTTCATATGCTTTTGGCTGATAGAGTTCAGGTACAGGCTTGCCAGTTTTACCTAGCTCAGTGCTTTTACGTAGAGTGAATACCCATACGTTTTTACCGTCACCTTCAGGAGGTGCTACTTTATAGATATTTTCAAAATCAGCACGTTTGACTTTCTTTAACGAAATCATTGTGTCTAATTCTTTTGCATATGCTTCGAGGTCATCTGCATAATCTTCATCGGTAATAACTACACTTGCTTTCCATTCATCAGGCTTCTTAGGAGCGCCGGGTTTAACCAGTGCCTTCTTTGCCTCATGTACAGAAACGTAAACCAACATACCAGAAATTTTCTCTCTGTTAAAACTCATATAAACTCCTTACTTTAGGGTTGACTTTAGGATTGACTATTGTGGTAGTTTTTGATAGGTCTACCAACCTAAGCAACAATTATACCAGAATCGGTATAGCTTGTCAACTATTTGGTACGACAGGATGGAATTGAACCATCGACCAAGGCATTATGAGTACCCTGCTCTTACCACTGAGCTACTATCGCTTAAACCTTCTCAAATACTGTGATTTGTTTTGTTGTAGGCTTGACAATGAAAAAGCTTCGCAATTCAGAACCATCATATGAAGAATAGTGCCCATCAAACTTGATAAGGCAGTCCTCTACACCATCATAGAATGAATACACCTTCCAGTATTCATTTCCGCTTTCCTCTTCATCACCACCAAGTTCTTCAACCAAATGATAACCAATGTTATGTGGTTTTAAACGGGCCTTAATTTTGTTAATAATTAAAGTCCCATAGCCGCGAAACATGGCTTCTTCTACTTCAGAGCGAGGCATATCCTCAAAAAAGTAGATAACCTTATCTGCTAAAGAAGCATTTTTAATTAGCTCTGCTTCCTTCTCAGCGATTAGGGCTGCAATCTGTTCCTTAAGAGGTTTAGTCTCTTCTTTTAGTTGAGTACGTAAAGTCTTTTTAACCATACACAGTCACCATTACTTGCTTAGGTGTAACGAAAGCCCAATCAGTCATTTCTGAACCGTTGTAGGACTGATACCAACCTTGGAACTTTACGAATACAGTTTCAGAACCTTTAGTGAACTTGTATACAGTATAGAAGTCTTCACCTTCACCTTCGCCACCATGCTGCTCTGCGCATTCAAACGCAACGCCTAAGTTACGTAGTTCATCACCTAATCCGTCATTGTCACTATAACCACAATCGATTTCTTCATGAAAGAATCCAGACTCTAAATCACTGTCGCTTTTAGAATCAAGAAACTCTTTGATTGTATCTTTTAAACTCATACTTACTCCTTTTCAATGATTGCTTTTACAGCGTTAATTTTGTCTGCATTAAACAGACCGAGAATACTAGGGTAGTTATCGATAGCAAAATCTCTAAACCAACCTGAGCATAATGTAGTGCATACTTTAGCTAATGCTTTCATGTATGCTAATTGATATGGATAGTCCCAATCCTTAGGAATAAGGAATCTTTCCATAGCAATTACATATGTTTCTTCAGCTACGCATTGTAACTGTTCTTCGTAGGATAACTTATCCCACAAGACTTTTTCACACCAAGCCATTTCTGGATTGTGCTGTAGCCGAGTATACATTGGTTTTGATTGAAATGCAACTAATTCATGTAACCAATCGTGGCTATATTTTTTAGTAACAGCATCATCAAAGAAGCCCTCAACAGTCTGCATTAAGTTTGGATTACCTTGTGGAAAAGCTTCCATAGTTAATCTAGTGCGCTCTTGCAATAAATGCTCAGTACTTGCATGAAAAGTTTGTCGCCAAGTCGCTAAATATTTGTGGTAGTGCGTAATGTGCTTACCAAAAGATAAGTCACGCCATAAATGACTGCGCTTAATAATCGTCAAACCAACTTCATTCATTACATGAAATTTTACACCATCGATTTCGCCAGTTACAGCTGAAGCAAAATTATCGAAAGCGTAGTTATTCAAGAATGATTTATCATGCCATTCAATATTATCTGTTGAAATATCATCAGCACTGATAATATCCCAATCTGTTGTTAGTTTAATGGGCACAGGTTTCCAATTAGCTAACGCTCGTGAACCAATCAAAATGTTCATATAACTCCTTTCGGTATACTTTGATGCAATACGTATCTTAGTCACATGTAGTTTTGGAGAGCTACACTACAGACCCAAATAGTAGATTACGTTTATCTACCCAACCTGTATTACATCAAAGTATACCCTCAGTCCCTAAACTGAGATTATACTGTCTTTTCCTATTGGACGACAATCCGCAGGTCTTGAAAATCCGTACCGAACCCACACCATCAGGTTCGTGTATTTTACCCATATGTGGCAAGATTTATGCTCATATGGCGCTGAAGTGTGCTGCTGGCTCTAGGGATTACGAGTAACAAGCATAGCGGGACTTATTTTTAATAAAGTAAGTGTTTGACCAAATTAAACTACTTTTCAGATAGGAATCGAACCTATATCTCTTACTTTAACTGGTGCGACTGGATGGAATTGAACCATCGGCTTGGTTTTCCCCTCTAGCATTTGGTCCTTCACCATGAAGAGGTTCCTGCTCTACCAACTGAGCTACAGTCGCAATCTGGTGTGTCTGGAGGGATTCGAACCCCCGACATGCGGTGTAGAAGACCGCTGTTCTATCCAACTGAACTACAGACACTTGTTTGTACGGGCTTTGCACCCGATAGTAGCTCAATCTCAGCTATGAGTTGTAGGGCGCGACCCTAACATGCACAGATTATAACACAGAATTAACCAAGTTACGAATCTCTTCTAAAGAAGTTTGTTTTACAAGTTTACCATCCTTAAAGACAGTCTGCAAGCAACCCTGAGCTTCTTGTTCTTTAGTTTGCTGATCATACAACACAAACTTACCATCTTCAAATTCTACTCGCAATAAACCTTTGGCAGACTTCTTAGTACCGTTGTCAGTAGCAGGGTCTTTGAATAACTCAGAACCAACTCCATCAACTTCAGCATAAGTAGCTTTCATAGCAAAACCAAATGAATCACGAGTGACATATTGATAAGTATAAGAGCCGATACCAAATACTACGTTACTAGAAGCAAAACCTTTGGCTTTCAAACGACTGAGAATTTGGTCTGCTCGTTCTAAGGTAATTGAGTCACCGTAGATTAAGCCAACGTGTTCATCAAGCATCTTGAAACCTTCAGCATTGATTGTACCACCGAATGTATCCCACAAGCACTCTACTGCACCTTTTTGTTCAGGTGTTAAGACAACAGGTTCAAAGCTAATAAGTCGGCTACCATCAATGTAGTAGTACTGCTTGTCATAGCGATTCCACTCAAGTTCAACTTGAGCTAAGTACACTTGACCATTAAAGGTAAAGTAATCACTTGGCGCATCCTCACCACATTCACCATGCTCTGTTTCTACACGTACACGCATTTCAATTAAATCTTCAGCCCATTGTTTAGCTTCTTCTAGTGTATCAACTTTGATTTCCTCAATATAAAGACCACAGATAATATCAACAGGATCGCCACTATCAGGACGGAATACGACTTTGTTCAAACCGATAGCATTAGGAGTACGAGCCATAATTTCAGGCTTTAACTCTGCAGCCATGTCGGTAATAACATGCCAGAAATCCCATGTATCGCTAACAATACTGACAACACCTGAAGGACATACTTCAGTAATCAAACGTCGAAATGTTTCAATCTCTGATTCTTTACCACCAGCACACATAACGCTGTGTTCAGTAGCAGGTACAGAACCACCGATAAACGTATTTAAACCATCATAGAAGGCTTCCAAATAGTCAATGGCAGGGATAGTATCAGTACCCAAGAAAGACATTAAGTGACCGCTGGCGCTGGCTGCATCATTCAGACCGCTTAAACCACGGTAACTAAAGTCATGACCTTGCCATAATACGAAGTCTAAAGGCGCACCAGTTTCCTTAGCATATTTGGTAAGAATTTTGCGATATTCAAATGCAATAGTGGCAGTAGTAATTGGCTTCCATAGTTCAGTACTAATTGCAGTCTCAAGGTAGTTAGTCAACCAGAAAAACTCTGGCAACGTATTCTTGATAGTCAATACTGGAACTTTGATATCAACCAAAGAACCTTCTGGCAATGCTTTAATTTCGATAGGCAAGTAACCTAAGTCATGCAAAGCTGCAATGTGGTCAGTACCGACTACACCTTCACCAAGCGACATATCTACACGGCGCTTATACTCAGCTACTACGACAGCCTTTGGTTTACCGAAGAAACCATAGTGAAAAGCTTCCATTAGGAAAGACTTAATAAAACCTTGCAAACCGAACATTACAATTTGGTCAGGCTTCTTAGCACCAACACTAGGTGCAAGACGGTTAGAACGAGGTGTGAAATTACTGTAAATCATGGTAGTACCTTTAGGGTACATATCTTTGTGACCTACTTTATAGAAATCACATGCTGTCATTGGATTAATATAACTCATTTAAACTCCTTTAAATTACTGTCACAGAATCTGCAACAGATTGGTTCATGTTGTTGTGTACGTAGATTGTATCATAGAATTTATCTAATTCATCTAGACCTTTAGAAAAAATTCCGTGTGTTACATAAAGATTTAGAATCTTCATATTTGGTTGTGTTCTTACTAGCATTTCAGCCAAAGACAAGAACGTAGCTCCACCATCACAAATATCGTCTACTACGCATACGTTACCTTTGATTGTATCATATGGAAAATCAATATAATTAACTTTCCCATCTTTACGTTCTTTAAGAATTGTAAAATATGGAACATTTAATGCATCAACTTGATAGTGTGTCTTAACCTTATCTGCAGCACCTTTGTCTGGCGCAATCAATGCATCGAATTTGGGTAAGTACATTGCACATTGACGTTGAGTTTCTACCACTAATGTAGACTGCCATTCTGTAAATAAGTCCACTGTTACTTGACTATGCGGGTCTTTAATATGCAGAGTACTAAAATAAGGGTAAGCTTTTAATATGACTTTTGTAAATACCTCCAAGGCATGACTCTCACCATCATGGCACACACGGTCTTGACGACCATATGGCACATATGGAATATGCAGATGAATATTATGATGGTCTAACTCTTGTTTATGCAAGGCATTTAAGATGTTCAAACAAATAAAAATTTCATCAGACGAAGGCATAGTCAAAATAACATCGACCTTACTATGCTTTTGAATCTGTGGGATTTGAACTCCCACTTCACCAGCTGGAAACTTCCAGCTTTTAAGTTCAACCTTACTACCATTCACTTTTAGTTCAATCATCTGTAACTCCTTCTTTTAAATACTGTACTGCAGATTCTACCACAGAAATCTTATCTTTGAACAATCCTAAGGCTCTGTTGCAATTATGACACAAAAGACCTCTAACTTTTCCAGAGGTATGGCAATGGTCCACTACTAACAAATTCTTGGAGTTTGGGTCAAGTTTGAAACCCTCTTCATTACAAATAGCACAAAGATGATTTTGATTCTCAAACATTTGCAACCATTGCTCTGTTGAAATACCGTATTTACGCTTTAAATAAGCTCTTGTAAAAGCCTTATCTTGGCATTCTTGTGAACAGCACATATGCGATGGAGCATTTGGTTGAAATGTGGTACCACACTCCTTGCAAGGCTTAAGCTTAAAGAATCCTTGTGGATATTTCAAGGCTGTTGCAGTCATTTCAGATTGTTTCGCATTATTGTTTACATACATTAATGGCAGTCCTTCCAAGAAAGTCCTGAGATATACTCAAAACCTAAGTCCACACGTAAGTTTAACTCTTCACACGCTTGTGCAATACCTTTTCCAATACAGTCGATAGGCACTGTACGATGAGTAACATAGAATCCCTTAGAACCGTGTCCAATAGCACCAGCATTATCCTCTCTAGCTTCTTTGGCTAAGTCTTCTGTTTCGTAGTTACTAACTTTTAATAGACTAGGATGCATCGCAAATTGACATTCATCATGATAAGCAATCATCAGCCATAATTTCACATCCTGTTTTGTATGTAAGAATGGGTCACCAAGAATACCTAATTCTTCTGCAATTTGTGCAATCCGTACTGTAGACCACTTTGCACTAATAGCACCACCAGCTTGGAAAAGAACATTTAACAGGCTGTGCTTACTGCGTGTAGCTAATAATCTACCATCCAAACCTAAGATATGTTTTTTATCTCGCATATTCCAAGACTTTTCAACCTTCTCTTTTAACTCTTTTAATGCTGGCACAGCTTCCCAATATTCATTGAATAGGCGTTGACCTTCAGCCTCTGATACACCTAGCATCTTAGACAACTTTTTAGCTTGTGCGCCATACAGAACAGCATAACCGAATGATTTTGCAGAGCTTCTGTCAATACCTAGTTTACGTGCGTTAAGACTGTGCAAATCGTTAGGTTTTTCAGCGACCATAGCTTCAGCTAAAGCTGCACCATCTTTATATGGTAGGACATAATGGCCCATAATACGTGCCTCTAGTGATGCGAAATCAAAACCAAGTTGCCACAGACCCTTGCCAGCACCGAATAAACCTCGCATTTTATCACCGTACAACGAAGTTACACGAGGTACATTACAAACAATCTTATGGCGATAGCGTCCAGTGTTAGCACCTAACGTATCTGCAGGAGTAGGAATACGACCATCTTCACGAACGTTACTCAAGAAGCCAGTAACAGGGTCACCATCTTCATCCAGTACGCCACCAGCAATTGAATTACGGCGATGACGGTACGTGTAGTAATGCACAACGTCTTTTACGAACTCTGCTTTTTCACCTAACTCAATCAGGTTAGGACAGATTTCTTTTTCTACACCTACTGTTAGCTTTGGTGTAGTTGGTAGATAGATTGGCTTAGAGCCATTAATCTTGCCTTGCAAGAAACGTTCGAGATTTTGCATACGACAGCCGAGCATATCTAAACGTAGTTCCTTGAACACCGAAGTCTCGGTTTGTGCTACATAGCGTTCAATTGCTACAAGGATTTCCTCGTATGTGCGGATAGACTTATCTGTCTTCTTTACAATATCACGTTCCTTAACTTCTGTCGGTTCCCAACCTAATGAAATCAAGTAACCCTTCACTACATCGATATCTTCAATGTCAGCATCTACGTGTGTCTTCAGTGGTTCATCTGTAGTAATTGGAAAGGACTTACCTTCAAAACTAATAGTCGTTCTATCTTCAGATAATACAGCTCCTGTCTTATCACAGAACTTCAATAGATTAGAAGATACGTCACCGTTCTTCTTGAACCTAATCTTAGGCAGCTCATAGAAACTAGCAGCTACTTTAGACATGCGTTTCTTTGGTAGTAGTGGGTCTACACCAACTGCAATATCTTGCATCATCTTGTTTAGCTCAACGAGGTTTTGCTCTGCAAGTTGTACGTTGAAATCGAAGCCGAATAGCTCTTGTCGTAATGTCAAGTCCGTGAGTTTAATCTCAACAGAATACGCACGATTCCAATCATGGTCACCTTGCTCTTTAATCAGCTCATAGTGAACAGTTTCGTTAACGCTAGTATCTTGGATACAGTAATCCAGCATCTCCTGTGAGAAGCGGTCCCATTCTTCGAAGTGAGTCTTGTGGTTGCCTAAGCGCTTACCCCATGAATCAAGGCTGTGTCCGCCGAAGCGGTCAGGGCTTAGTAATTTAGACCATAACAATGTATCTGTAATCTTGCATGGAATACCGAACACAGTAGATGGTTGGTCAGGATAACCTACGCGATAGTCCATCACGCCATACAGTTTCAATACTGGCAAGTCGAATGCAACAATGTTATGCCCAATGATTTCCGTACAGTCACGTAGAATATGTTGAATACGTTCCTTCGTAATCTCTTCCTTAACCAATGAAATTACAGCCTTAGTGTCTAGGTTACGGATAACAACACACCATACCTTGTAATCAGGCTTCAGTGCATACGGCATTACAGAGTAGTCTAAACCGTTTTGTAGTAGGTTGGTACTCTCAATGTCAATAATAAAACGCATAACTTCCTTTCAAAACGCAATAAGCTCCGAGTCTATCACAACTCGGAGCCTACGTCAACTGTTACTTGATATCTTTCACATTGTCTTGCATCCACTGTTTTAAGTTGTGCAATGTATGTGAAGTGTTATCGTAGTAGATAGAACCAGCTGGACCTGTCAAACCACATACACGGTTCTTGGTGACACTGATTTCTGTGCTATTACGTGTCAATTCGTCTTCAGCCATTTTATCTCGTTTGAGCAAGATGTTAGCAGAAGCAGATTTAATGATGGTACTAGACCCCATAATGTTCTGTTCACTATCAGCACCATTCTGACCAGCAGGTGTTTTACGCATGTGGTTAATGAATACGAACGTAACGCTGTGACTCTTCATAAAGCCCTTAGCCCACTTCATAAACTCAGCTTGGTCTTCATTACTCAAACCATCCAGAATATCTTGTAGCGGGTCTAATACAATTACTTTAGCACCACAACCTACAACTAACTCTTCGATAGTGTCTTTAATGTCATCAACTGAACCATCACGGTTATCTAGCAAATAGAATCGTGAGTTACCACTTGAATCTAGCATCAATTCATCAGCTTGTGCTTTTACTCGGTCAGAGCGTAAGAATGCTAACTTCTCTTCCTGTGATGGAATAAGGGCTAACTTCTTTTCGATGTGACGAGATAAGAGTGCTTCACCGTACTGACCAGCATCAAGTTCCATAGAAACAATACCAATCATGTGTGGTGAGTTAAACACCCAATAGTAAATCATTTCATTCACTAAGGTAGTCTTACCGATACCAGTGTCAGCTGCAATATTAATAATATGACCCAATGGCATACCACCAATAAACAATTCGTTTAGTTCACCCATGAATGGAGGAAACGGAATCTTTGCTACAGATGATTGATTCAAGATACGGTCATACAAACTACTAGACGGTAATACACCAACTGGCACATAAGTTTTTGCACGATAGAAGTCAGAGATAAAAGCTTTCTCTTCACCCTTCTCTAAATACTCGTTAGCATCCTTAAACTTCATCGTCATAATCTTTACCTTGCCTTTTGGCAATACCTTAACAACAGATTCAACTGCAGCTTGACCAGCCTTATCGTTGTCATAAGAGATAATGATTTGTTCAAAGGAATCAAAGAACTTATATTGTGCTGCAATTTGTTTATGTGAGTTTGCACCAGTGGTAGGACTGACTACAGCAGTCTCATAGTTACCGCCTTTTTCTTTATCGTAATCGTGCATCATCTGATAAGCAGATAAAGCGTCTACTTCACCTTCTGTGATAATGACATATTTACCGCCACGATTAAATTTAAACTGCATGAATAAATCACAGTCAGCACCAGTACGTCCTTTAGAATAAAAATTCTTAGGTACTTCACGAACCTTATAACCAGATAATTCACCGCCTTGTGTACATGGGTAAGCTTGTTCGATTACTTCTCCAGTTTCTTCTGAGTATGAATAACGAACACCAAACTGCTTATTGATTTCATCACGAATACCACGGAATCCTTTACCAGATGCAGAGGTTTCATCTTTGAACTCTTGGTTCTCTTCCTTTGTCATAGCAGGTTTAGTGCTTGGTTTAATTTCCATATCTTCAACTTCCTTTACTTTTTTAACTTTGCCCTTGCGTTGTTTGGAATCCAGATGGTCCTTATAGTCTTCACTCAAAGATTTATCCTTACAGACCCAACAGTAATGGCTACCATCATTATAGATAGCCTTACCGTCTGAACTACCGCACTTCTCGCAATTGACATGCTTAACGAATAGTGCCATTATTCTCCATTCTTTAATAACCACTTATTACTAATAGCTTTGAAACTGGAATCATGAATAGTATTAGACTTAAAGACAACGCCTTCACGTTCTGAACCGTTCACCTGAGACTTACCTTCGGCAAAGTCGATAATACTTTGGATGGTTTGTTGTTTGATATCGGTAGCAGAGACTAAGATAGGTACGTGCTTTAAACCTAAACGCTTACATGCAGATTCAAGCTGGATTGGCAAGATGTACTCGCCAGTGCTTGTATTGTACATGTCGTAAACATAAAAGTCAAGCTTTGTCTTGTACTGGTTGCCTTGGATACCTTCACCAATCATTTCACCTTGGATTGCCATACCTGACAAACTATTACGGCGCATAATACCTTCAATATCTAATTGCAAAGCTAACTGCCAGAAAGTGTTACCTTCTGTTTGCTTTAAGTCTAGGTTGCGACTGCATACGTGGAATTCACCGAATAAGTCAAGATAGAATGTGCATGATGAACCGTCTAGTTTTTCAGTGATTGACCATGTATCTTCTTGTAGCTTTTCAAAGTTACGTGTAAGGTTCTGAATACGAGCTTGGTCAGTCTTTGGTACTAATGCAGGGAAATTGCCTCGTGCCATACCTGCAAGTTGAGCATTCATAGGACGTTCCCACTTCTTGATACCAAGGGATTCAGTTAAGTCGTAACCTTCCAATTTATCAAAGAAGTCTTGAGATGCATACATAGAAGGTAGCGGCAACAATAGACCCTGTGAAATTTGACCACGTAGTTTTACTGTACGTAGTCGTTCGCCCTTGACACCTTCATACTCACGAGGTTCTTTACCTTTGGATAGAAATGGCGCTAGTTCTGTTGGCACCCACGCATCAATTTCTACGTAACAAGCTAACTGTCCAACAGTATACTCGCCCTTCTTAACTACCACTTTCCAACCATCGATAACAGCTACTTCAATTGCATCTGCGCCTTCAATAGGTTCGATAGCTGCGATTTTACGAATGGTTGCTAATTGACGTTCTGACATATTTACTCCTTACATATCGTCTTTATGACGAATACCTTGAAACACTGGAAAGCGAGGTACGCTATAACCAGTACCAACATCGAAATACTTAACCTTTGCAAGCTGACCAGCAAGTGAATCACGGATTTCCCATAGCTCTGCACGTAGAGCATCAGTAAAGCCACTACCACAACCGAATTCTAAGCCCTCAGAGGTACGTAGAAGAAGCGTTCCCATAGTGTCTAGGGCTACCATACCCTCTTTGCTTGTAGAGCGTTCTGTGCGGCCTAATTCGTTGGTCTTTGCTTCATTGGTATTGTGGTACTTTGGTTCCCAACCAATGATTTCAAATTCTTTGTCTACGAAACGCTTAACCTTCTGTAGTTCTGGGTTCTTTGTACCAGAGCGACCACATTTATATTTAGCGTTAGCATCACGAAGCATTACACCTTCAGCACCTTGTGCAAGAAAATTAGCTTCATGGTTAGAGATATCTTCGTCAGTCTCAACTGGTACATGAGCTAACAAAGCGCAACGTTGAGGGAAACGTTTATTAGCAACCATACTAATCAATTGTGTGTAACGCTCTAACCATGTTTTAGTTGGGTGAAAATAATCAAATACCCACAACGTAAAATCAGGTTTACCTTCAATACGCATAACACCTGAAGTTGATTGTGTAAACACATCTGGTGCGTTCTTATCACCTACAATAATCTCACAATCCATACCTTCCAAAACTGTAGCGTGATGCGCTACATACTCTTGAATAGAAAGATTAGGAATCTTCTTCAGACTGCGGCTGTATGCTACACCACCAAAGATTACACAACGAATACCATCAAGCTTTTCACTAAGGTAGCGAACTGCTGGTTGTGTCTTCACTTTAGCTTGCTCAATCGCTAGGCTAGGCTTAAATCCTTCTGGAATTGTCATATATTTACTTCCTTTACAATTTTATCTTTAGCTAGAATTTTCTTAGTTTGGTAGTATTTTACAATACTTTTTAAATCTGCCTCTGCTTCTTCTAGTGAAAAAAGGTTTTGACTCCAATCTAACCAGAAGAACAAACACTTACGTTGAATTGTCCAATTGGTCATTGTACCATAATCTGTAGCTATTTGTTTTTCAACAATACGAAATTTCATCGTGGCCCAACCTTCAGAATACGGTAACGCTTGTTACCAATTTTAAGATATAAACCTGCATAGTAAAACATCTTTGGACTGTGCCAAATTAACTTAGGAAAGTTCATCGTGCTACTACCGATAAGATCATGTTGATACCCATGATAATTTGATGTTGTTCCTGTGGTTGCAACTGATGCCATTGACGGTTATCGCCAAATTTAGCTGATACTGCTTGCCAGAAACGCTCCACATCTGATAAATTATTCATCATAACTCCTTTATAAATTGAAACATGTCTAACCGTAGTGTACCACACTTTCGGTATTGTAACTCAGCAATCATTAATTCTTCAACATAAGTTCCACGGATGTGTACTTGCGTATTCAGAATAGCCTCGATATGGTCAGTATCCATATCACATAACGCAATGTAAATACCATCTGGTAAATGCTCCATGTCCTTACCATAGGATTTCCATACGAAAGCATATCGAATCAGCGTAAATTTGTCATCCATTGTAACAGTCAAATCTTCAGCTACCCAACCGTTTACTGAACGGCGCAGGTATTGATTACCACCATCGATTATATATGTTTCTTTAGATACCGTATCAAAATATTCTTTGTAGTTATGCACATGGTAACTGCGTAGGTAAGTGCCATCAGGTGTCAAGATAGCATTACGGATAATGATTTCAGACATGGTTGACCTCAATAGTTGGCTTGAACATAGCACGAATCTCTGGCGTAGCTTGCTTATAAATAGTATTACGTGTCTCAAAGCCACCGTCAAATTTACGTAAGACTGTGCTTGTACGTACATCTACGCACAAACCTAGGCGTGGGTGATTAAGTACAAGGTCAAGACTAGCAACTTCGTCCTTACCATTCCACCAAATCCAGAAGTGTGGTTCACCTTCATAGTAAACTTCTGGTTTATTTTTGCTGCCATCTGTAACACCTGTAGCTACAGATAACTGATTGTATGGGTCGTTCATAGGACTCTCCTTGACATTGAAAACTGAACTATAACATAAGTCATGTTAGAATGCAAGCAGAATGTTAGAAATATTTTTATAAAAGGTGTTGCAAACGGATAAAAGTTGTGCTACTATAGAGCCTTCAATAACTTAAGGAGCTTTAAATGCAACCAGAATTCGAAATCTTGGCTAACCGTATGGGTCTTGCTGAAGAAGAGCGTAACCTCGCTGAAATCGTATGGAAACAATGCGAGAAGACTATGACAGGTAAGGGTGGTCAAACTGCTGTATTGTTTGGTGGTGAGGTTGTCAACTTTGAAACACGTAATACAGTCATTCTACACAACGTAGAATTTCTTACGAACGAAGATATCGATTTTATGGTTAGTCTTAATCGTGGTGCTTTGACTCAAATCGAAGAAGTTAAGAAACTTCTGAATCGTGACATTCAAAAGCATTGGTTGCTGTGTGACCCTGACAATCCTGATACAATTGAAGACTTTGCGTGGCTGAATGCTTTGAAGACTCTGAAGCGCAAGATTAAACATCAAAGTAATACACTCGCTAGTATTCAACGTAAACTCAAGAAGGCTAAAGGCTCGCTGTAATGTCAACTAGAAAACGCTACACTATTGTGGCTACATGCTTTGACCGTAAAGGTCGTGTACTTGGTGCAGGTACAAATAACTACAATAAGTCACATCCTTTGATGCAGCATTTTGCAGTTAAAGCTGGTGAGTCAGACGAAAAGATTTATCAACATGCAGAATTGAATGCTGTGTTGCAATCTGGTCGTAAAGATATTCACAGTATCTTAGTGCAGCGTTTCCATGACAACGGTGATATGGCAGTAGCCAAACCTTGTCCAACTTGCCAAGCTATGTTAAAAGGTTTTGGTGTTAAGATTGTGCGTTACACAACTGATGAAGGAATTAAAGAGTATGAAATTTTATAACCCGTTCAAACCACACATTGTAGAGTTTGCAGACGGTACTTTTGCTGTCCGTAAGCGAGGTTGGTTAGGATTTATGTGGACCTACAAGGACCGTAATGGATGGTCTTATTCAACTACCAGTGATATTCAGTGGTGGTTAAATGATTATCTAAGACACTGTAAAGTCGGAACATATGATGAAGCAGTAAAAGTTATGTCAATGAGTAAAAAGTCTAAGCCAGCTAAGGTAGTAAGGGTAGTTCATGGCTAATCAAAAAGAACTTGACAGTGTGTATATGCAGACTGCCATAATTCACTCAATGCTATCCAAAGCTAAGAGAGCGCAGGTAGGGGCAGTATTGGTCACTAGTCATGGGGTAACCCTTACTGGCTATAATGGTACTGCTAAGGGTCGTGACAACCGCTGTGAAACATTAGAGCCTCAGCCATTCCCACTTGAGTCAGTGCTTGTCACTAAACCAGAAGTGATTCACGCCGAACTTAACTGTATTTTAAAAGCTGCTCGTGAAGGTGTAAGCTGCATTGATTCAACAGTATATGTTACCCTTGCACCATGTGTGCAATGCAGTGCGATGATGGTTCAAGCTGGTGTAAGACGACTAGTGTACAAAACACCTTATCGTGATACATCTGGATTGGCATTACTTGAAGGCTCTGGTGTAAGAATCCAACAGTACAGTGAGACACAACTATGATTAAATGGCTAGGCACAATAACCTACTTAATTGGTATGGTATTAACTGCATTCAACATTTTTCCGTTAAACTTAATCTTCAGTGCAATCGGTGGTACACTCTGGTGCGCTGCTGGCTTTATTGCTAAAGACAAACCCCTAATCCTCGTAGAAATGGCTTCGGCTATGATATACTTGGTTGGACTAATACATTGGAGTGTTAAGTGAGCTGGAATAATGTATTACCGTGGTGGTACTACAATTTGGTACATGAACACGATTTAGCCTCTATGTCTTGTGCATTCGAAGAGGAATGGTTCTCTGGTACATCACGAGTATTACCAGACGGTCTTATTGCCAAGTCTAAAGCTACGTTCAAAACATGGGATGAAGGTGGATGGAACCGACAGATTCAGGAGGAATTTTATGAGCCAAAGCGGTCATAACTTTAATCGCACACTAAACGCTAAGGGTATGTTCATTTACTGCGGAAAGTGTGGTCTAATACGCCTAGGTAATCGTGCAACTGAAAAGGCTATCAATAAACCTTGTGGTGGTGTACGTGACTTAGATGATGAAGAATACTTAAAATTGAAAGGTAAGAAATGACAGGAACAATTCACCCAACATTGCAAACACGCTTGCAAACGACACGATTAAAATATGAGAAGGTAACAGCATTTGCTGAACGTCTACCTTTGTTTGCTGATGATATTATCGCCAAAGAATATACTGGTGATGTGTATCACGCATTAACAAATCGTTATAAGGATATGTACTTTCAATGGGATATTTCATGGTGGGTGAACCGACCAACTAACTTTCCAGATAGTCGTGCATATGAAAGTGGTGTAGTATGTGTTTATGTCAACAACTACTCAATGTTTGGTGATGCGTTGTACAACTTTTCAAATGAACGTTTGTATGCTGCTATGAAATATGTGCCCTGTTACTTCTATGATAGTTTAAATTCAACATGGTATTTTAAGCCTGATGAACTTGAGCATGGTTTAGAGGTTCTGAACATGTGGTACAATATGACCAGAGCAGAAGGTGCAGAATACCTGAAACAAGCTAAACGTAAACAACTTGAAGCTGAACTGGAGAAACTGAATGCAGGATAAACCTACACTATATTTACTTCGCGGTGTGTGCGGTTCTGGTAAAACAACCCTTGCAAAAGATTTAGTTGCTAGAGGTTTTGCTGACCGTTGGTTAGAAGCTGACCAGTATTTTATGAATGGAACTCATTATGTCTTCGATGCTTCTAAATTAAAAAATGCTCACGAGTGGTGTCAAACCGCTACCAAACATACACTATTGCAGGAACGTAGTGTAGTGGTATCTAATACAAGTACAACTGAAAAAGAAGTTGCAGTTTACCAACAGATTGCTAAAGATTATGACGCAAATTTTGTAAGTTTGATTGTTGAGAATCGAAATGATACAAAGAACGTGCATAATGTACCAGAAGAGAAAATTCAACAAATGAAGGACCGATTTAATGTTAAGCTTTGACCAACAAATGAACTTAGTAAATCGTGGATTAGCTATCATGAAGAATGATGGTAAATTCACTACGTTCAAATATCACCGCCGAGCCATGTATGAATATCTATGGCATGATGAACCTGCGTTACTTAATTGTAGAGGGCATGTTTATTCTAACGCTACAAAAGAATTAGTACAAGCTGCACCAAAGAAATCATTTAATTATCTCGAACAAGGTTATTGGAGTGATGTACCATTGAATACACACGTTGCCTTATACAAGAAAATCAATGGATATTTAGCCTGTGTTACTCTGCATGATGGTGAGTTATTGGTATCAACCACTGGTTCAACCACATCTGAATATGCTCAATGGGCTAAAGAGTTAATTCTCAAAGACTACAAATTGTATGACCTTATAATCGATAAAGACGCTACAGCAATGTTCGAAGTTATAGTACCGCAAGATCCGCATATTGTTGAAGAACGATACGGTTTACATTTGCTAGGTTATCGTGAAAAGAATAATGGTAATTTCCATCCAAATGGAAGATCCATTCAATGTACATTAGAACAAGCACTTAAAATTGTTGATTCTGACAGAGGTGAAGGGTTTATGATGTACCCTTTGATCGCAGGTGAATATGATTTTAACTATTGTTGCAAATTAAAGACACCATATTATGTTGGTAAGAAGAAACTAATGCGTATGACTGCTAAAAATGTTGAAGTAATGTATAAAAATCCGAATGATATTACAAAGCTTTTACCGTCAATGTGGCATGATGCTCCATTTGAAATTTTACGCATGTTTGATAAAGACCAGTGGTTAAGTTTTAATGACCAACAACGCCGAGTATTCTTAGAAGATATTGAAAGGAATTAAATGAAACATATCGTGTGTTATTCTGGCGGTCATTCGTCAGCATTGGTAGCTATCGAAGTTACACGAAAGTTTGGTAAAGAGAATGTAATCCTGCTTAATCATGATATTTCATCATGGGTTGAGAATGCAGATATCAAACGTTTTAAAAATGAAGTATCCAACTATTTAGAAGTGCCTATTACATATGCAAATATCAGGGGTTTGGAACTTAAAGATATTCCAGACCAATTTGATGTTGTAGTTGATGCTGCAGCTTTTAAGGTTGGTTCGGGTACAGAACTATGTACAAGTCGATTAAAGACGGAACCGTTTGCTAAATATCTTGATAAACAGTTTTCGGATAAAGACTGTATTATTTACTATGGCTTTGATGCTAACGAGACTGCACGTATTCAACGCCGCAGTGGTATTCTAGGCGCACAAGGTTTCAAGACTGATTACCCTTTAGCTTTGTGGGCAGAGCGTACAATTCAAAGTACAAATGAAATTGGTATCTTGCCGCCAAATACTTACGAAAGTTTCAAACACGCAAATTGCGTGGGTTGCTTGAAAGCAGGAAAACAGCATTGGTACATTGTTTACTGTACACGACCAGATGTATGGGAGAAAGCTAAGTGGGCCGAAGATGAAATTGGTTACACAATCATTAAAGGCACTACTTTGGAAGAATTAGAACCACTATTTGAAAGCATGAAGAAAGCTGAGATTGTCCCTACTGAACATGTTAAGCATCAGACATTCTGGAAGTTAGCTAAATATAAGATTAAAATCACTGTTGAGACTGATTCAGATAACAAGCCTTGCGAATGTGTGTTCTAATGAAGTTTCGTATTAAAAATTGTAAGACAGAAGAGGAACTATTCGAGTGCATTATATTTTGGCACAGTGTTATAATGCTCTGCACATTCGCCAGTTTGTTCTGGTTACACTTATATTGAAAGGAAAATAAATGAAACATATGGAAGGTGATTTACTTGAACTAGCTCGTGAAGGGCATTTCAACTATATCGTACACGGCTGTAATTGCTTCTGCACTATGGGCAAAGGAATTGCAGCACAAATTAAGAAGGAATTTCCTGCAGCTTATGCAGCAGATTGCTTGACTTATTACGGTGAACGTAGTAAACTAGGTACATACAGCATTATGTATGGCCCTATTACTATTGTGAATGCATATACTCAGTACGACTTTGCCAAAGGTTACGATGGTAAAGGCGATTACTTTGAGTATGAAGCATTCCAGAAAATCCTAGATCGTTTGGTTAAAGAACATGGACACCGTAACTTCGGTTTTCCCTATATTGGTATGGGACTAGCGGGTGGTGATAAAGACCGCATTCTAGGCATGCTACAAGGCTTTGCAGATGCTGTTAAAGCTAAGGGCGGGTCCGTTACCTTAGTGAAGTATCCAATGAGCCGTATTTTACGCAGTGAACCAAATGCAGAAGTTTAATAACCCTATCTGTACAACTGACGGAACACCCTATATTTCCGTTGGTCAAGACGAGTATCAACTCTATATCAGACTTGAAGCTCATAAAGATTTGGCAGTTGTTTTAGATAAACGCTGTCTAGCTCAATTAATCCCACAACTACAGGAAATATTAGATGATTTCAGCTAAAATTATTAAAGACAGTTATAACCAATTTCTTGAATCACGTATCACTACGTTTGAACTAGTGTACCCACGTTTCGTTCATGGTGAGTTAATGACGCATCGAGTATTCAGCCGTAATGCTGCTAGTTCTCGTGCGATTCCAATTGACAAGGTAATCGAACTGGTTGAAACTACACCAGCTATGCCTGTACATTGGGGTGCAAACCAAGCAGGTATGCAAGCTAAAGCCGAAGTATCTGATATTGAACGTGCAAAAACATTGTGGTTAGCTTCTCGTGATTCAGCAGTTAAATATGCTAAGGCATTAAAGGACGCTGGATTACACAAGCAAATTGTGAATCGTATCCTTGAACCATATCAGCTAATGAAAACAATCGTCACTGCTACGGATTTTAATAACTGGTTCTGGTTACGTGACCATGAAGATGCACAGCCAGAAATTGCAGAACTTGCTGCTGTAATGGCTGTAGCTTATGAAGCTAGTAGTCCAGAGTACTTAATGATCGGTCAATGGCACGTACCATATGTAAAAACATACTATGATTCCCGTACCTGTCAATTGCATTATCTAGATGAACATGATAAGTACATCACTATGGAGGAAGCTCGTATGATTAGCGCCAGCTGTTGTGCTCAGGTTAGCTATCGTAAAAACGATGGTAGTTTAGAGAAAGCTTCTATGGTATTTGATCGTTTGATTAACTCAGTGCCAGTACATGCGTCACCAGTTGAGCATATTGCAACGCCAATTTTCCCTGAGGATATCCCAACTTACCTAAATATTAAAGGTATAACGCATGTCGATACAAAGGGCGTTCCGTACAGTGGTAATCTACGCGGCTGGATTCAATTCCGTCAGTTAATCCCTAACAATGTAAAGAAAGGATAATATGATCTCAGATGTTGATTTAAACGATTGGAAACCTGAAGATTTTACGCAACCTGTAGGTGAGTTAAATACTTACGACACGTTTACATTTACAAGCTTTCCATCTACAAAATTTAGATTTATTTCTAAGAATTGTTTTGGTGATTCTGTTGTGCAAACTATACAAGACAATGTACAAGACGTAAAGAACTACGTAATTCCTTCATTCATGGAGATTATCAAATGGTCAAAGTAAACACTGCTACAATGCTTAAAAAAGTAGCTAAATCTAGCGGCTACAAGCCTTACGAAATTCAAGACGTATTTGAGCATTTGATTGCACATATTCAAAATGAATTAATTGCTGGCAATGAAATTAAGCTAAATGGTTTAGGAACAATTGGTCGTAAAAATTATAAGCCTAGATTAGTTGCATTAGCTAACAGAGAGCCTATTATGGTGTACAATGCAACTGGTCTAGCCATTAGGATGGACGAATCATTCCGCAGACAACTTAAGGAGAGTTTAGATGAAGGCAGCACAGAACAATGACAACCGCACGGTATGGCCCTTTCCAACTAACAATGGTGAACGTACTCCAGAAAGTCAAGCACTGCTAGACCAGAAACGTCATACTGTTACTCCACCTGACTTGTCAGAAGTACCAGAGGCTTTGATGTAATGACATTTGAATTCACTAACTATGAACCTGCGGGTTACTATCTGCACTTAGAGAAAATTGAAAATGCGAAAGATTTACCCGAGTACATTGTACGGGCAGGTAAAGAGTTACGTGAAAGCAATTATCTAACTGCAGGTGAATTCTTTGATAAACTTGATGATGTTGAAGTTCTGCATTTAGCTACGCTGATGAATTCAGTGACTACAATTGGCACTGGAATTTACAAAGTTGATTCCGAAGAGGCTGGTAAAAATCTTTATCATTTATCTTTACTGTGTTTTGTGTTAGCATTAGGTGAAGGTATTGTAGAATTGGATACTGAGTTTGTAGATAACGCTATGCAAGCTTTATTCACATTGATTGCAGTAGAAAATATGTACAGACGAGGTGAAGTAGAAATCTTTAGGGAGAACTTTTCTATTGTAGAAAGTTTCAAACCAATAGCCAGAGTTATAAAGGGAACTAAGAAATGAAAAGTCTAAGGGAACTTGAACTAGAAGCTTATCTAGCTGGCGCTCTTATAATGGCTAAGTTGTACGCACGTACTGAAGATGCAGAAGCTAATAATGCTACTGCATTTACAACTCAATTATGGGAAACTGAAAAGTATCAGAATTTACTATTAGCTTGTGAAGAAGATTTAGAGGACGCTGAAACTGAAATCTTTAAGCTTAGAGGTAGAGTTGAAGTGTTAGAATTTGCAGCATGGAGGCTAGAACAACTTGAAAAATAAAGTCAAAAAGACTAGACAAGTCCAAGAAGTTGATGTATACTCGCGTTTTTCTGAGAGTAATCTAGAATTCGTAAGCGTACACGATGAACGAGAAGTAATTGCAGCTATGCGTTACTCTCAAGAGAAAGAATTTTTTAACCACGAAAGGGAACACTATGACCAAAATCACTGAACAAGAATTTAAGAAAGCATTAGACGAAATCGTTACTGCAGGTCTTAATTCATTAGATGTGTCCGTTGTGTATGGACAACTATCTATCACAAAGCAATTCGTTGAAGTCTTGTATGATACTAATGTAGTTGCATACTTAGAGCAAATGAAGCGCCAGCAAGCTATTGCACAAGAAGCTGCTCGTCAACTAGAAGCACAACAAGCTAGTAAACCTGCTCTAGCCTTAGTGCCTCCAGCTAATGATGAAACTCCTGAAGCTACACCAGCTGCATAATGACACCTGCTAACTTTGAGTATCAACTACAGCAGTTGATTCATGAAGCTAATGCAGCTCAAGTACCATTAGAGTCTATGTATCATGCAGTTCATGGTCAAGACCTTCTATTGGAAACATTGTTAAAGCTTGAAATTGAAAAAGCTTATAAAGAAAGGTATGAATAATGCGTTACACTGTCAAATGGAACAACGGTTACTGGAAAGCTTTTGATACAGTTCAATACACAGATGTTGCTTTGCACCGTCTAAAAACTGAAGCTGAAGCTCACGTATCTCGTTTAAACGGTAAGTAAATCAAGGAGTATCACATGGATAAAGAATTTGTAATTGTACGTAATCCTGAAATCAAGTCACTATATGATGTAGTTTGTGTCGATTACACAACAGAAGACGTAGATTTTATGGCAAAAGCCGTAGATTTCGAAGAAGCGCAAAAGATTCTTGATTTGTGTGATATCATGCAGACTGCTTAATTAACTAAGGAAACTAAAATGCAAAGCTCTTACCTTCAAAACAACAAAGGCAAGAAGAAACAATTCGATGACACTACTTATGAAGATTATCAAAATCGCAGTAAGAAGCGTAAAAAGAAAGACTTTTCGCAACAACGTCAGACTAAGCGCGGGGAGAATATCTATGCGTGATTATTCTGGTATGGTTCTGAAAGTAACTTTGCTTTGCATTTTAGCTATGCTTATTGCGCTCGGTTTCCGTGTAACTTCACTGGTAATTGAGCAGCAAGAACAAAATCGTATTCTGGAAGAGTACAAATCTTCTGAGCGTAATTGCTTAGTCACTGCCCTATATCATGAAGCTCGTGGTGAAGGTACAAAAGGTCTAGAGGCTGTAGCGACTGTAATCTATAATCGTAAACATCATCCATATTATCCTTCAACTTACTGTGGCATTGTGAACCAGTATAAACAATTCAGCTATACTCTACTCAACAAGCCGTTTGGAGAAGCCATAGAAGCTTCTCTACCAGCTTACGAAGGTAAAGTCTATGCCGAGATACTATCTATCTCTGAAAGCATGGTTAATGAGCGTTTTATGCCTTCCTTTGAACCTAACGTGCTTTGGTATGCTGAAAAGCGGGTAGTAAATCGCTGGACTAAGAAGAAACAGGTGGTAGCTCAAATTGGTAAACATAAATTCTATGCTGACAAGAAAGGTAAAATCTAATGATTAAACGTAAATACATGGTAACAGTTACTAAAGAAGTAACTATTGAAATGCATCCACAGTATGATGACCCTAAGTTCCAAGCTGCTGAAGTTGCTGAATTTAATGCTGCAATGTGGAAGGTAGAATCGTTTGATGAAATTATGATGTATGCTGCACAACAACTTGCTCGTCACGATGTACAGTTTGTGGAAGGAGTGGGTGGAGTTGCACCTTGGCATAATACAGCTTGGAAAACTGAACCTCATGACTATAATACAGTTATGGACACAAATGTTGAAATTATTGACACAGAAGCTGAGTGTATCGGATGAAGAAACTAATCGTAATCCTGTGCGTTTCACTATCAGGTTGCATGTGGCAATCGGTAAACTACAGCGATATTGATTCAGCAGCTAAGTTCTGCGGTAATGTTCAAGATATTGCAACAATTAGCGCAAATTTTTTAGGTGGTGAGAGTGTTACTTGTCATGACCGAAGCAAAAAACTTCTAAAGGAGGAATAAATGAAAAAATATACACCATTGACGAATGAAGAACGTCTAGAATTAATTCCAGCTTTGAGTACGGTAGCTCAAGCTTACTATGATGCACCTGAAGAGATTCACTACAATTCTGGCATCTGCTATAATCTAATGCGTATTAGTCGTGTTGAATGGGCTTACCCTAAGATGGGTAGACTTATGCGAGAATTAGGTTTCAATGAAGACTACTTCGAAGATGCTATTGATAAACCAGTGTCTTCAAAGACATTCGAAGAGTGGGAAGAACGAGCATTCATGTGCTTATTCTTATCTGAATACCTAATGCAGACTATAACTAGTCTTGAAGCTCCTGTAGAATCTACAGTACAATCAAAACCTACAAAGCCTAAATCAATCTTTCAAAAAGCAAAGGACAAAGTAAATGAACTTCAAGAAAATCTCCGACTTTATTTCGAAGCTCGTGACAATCTTAACAGTAAAATTAAAGGCTCTTAAAGACTTTCAGTTCAAGTATCTATATTCAATCAAGAGTATAGCTATCTTCTGTTTCTCTGTGCCGTTAGCTATCTTCTTAGCTATCATAATCAGTTTACCATTGTGGTTCTTTGAGCAAGCAAAGCAATTGTTTGAAGATTATTACCCACAGTGTTTAAAGGTTAAACGTAATCCTGAATGGGAAAAGCAATGGCAAGCTGAACGATTTAAAGAGTACACTATTCATATTCAGAGAGAAGATTCGAATGCATAATTCACGTATTGTATGTGCAGCAAATAAAATCTTGTTCAAGGATGGTAAAGTTGCTATCGTAGCTGGCGCTCGTCATTGGGACAAGATTATGCATAATATCGTAGATTGTGTCGAACATGAACTAACGGAACTTGAGCAAGGTTTTATTGACCAGTTTGGTAACTTCTATGACCGATACGATGCATGGATTATCGCTGAAACCAACGGTCAAATCATTCGCCGTGTAGGTGGTGATACAACCTTGGATGGTAAAGGGCGCTTGTTCTCAGAAAATCTGTACTAAGTTGTAGGGTTATTATCACAGGCTCAAAATCTGTGATATACTCTCTTCATCTTAACAAGGAGTTGATATGAAAACAGTTCTTTCCGTTGACCGTGGTGTTACCTCTACTTCTGAAACTAACGATTGCACCGTAAGAAGCTTGGCAAATGCTGCGGATATTCCGTATGATGTAGCTCACCGTGTTCTCAAGAGGCATGGTCGTAAAGACCGCCATGGCGCTACATTCAAAACATTGCATGCAGCTTATGAAGAGTGTGGTTTCCGTTTGATGCAAGTTTGTGGTGATGGTAAACGTGCCCGTTTTGCTGCTCGTCATACTGATGCTAATGCGAGCACTAATTCTGTTAAGTGGGTTGACGGTATCACCTTTGGTAAACTGGTTGAACAACTGCCGCCTTATGGTGAGTACATCATCAACGTAACAGGTCATGCTGTTGCAGTCGTTAACGGTAAGGTTATCGATACATTCCATAACAACGCTCGTAAGCGTGTTGTTGCTGTCTATAAACGTATTAACTTTGGAGAATAATATGCCTAAATTGTTGAAACCTAGTCAAGCTTTACTTCGTGTGAAAGGTATGTTACCTACCGAATTCAATTATGAGAGTAAGAATTCACCTTATATTTGTGACAATATTGCTGAGTTAAAGCGGCAAGGTAAAATCAATGACACAACTAAAGATATTCTTAGCGCTCATATCAATACACTTCTTGACGGTCGTTTCTCCTTAAATAGTTGGTTAACTATTAATGGTAAAATTACACCAGAGCAACTGAAAGAAGACTTGGATAATAACGGTGGTGCTATGGTGCAATATACGCGCCAGAATTGGTTGAATGATATGCACTTTTATTTTAAATCGAAAGGTATGTAATGGCACATGATGCAGGTAAGGGAAGTAAACCCCGTCCGTTCTCAGTCTCTCAAGAAGAGTACACAAACCGTCTAGGCAGTATCTTTGGTAAGTCACCAGAGCCGCAAGACGATGATGAAGATTGTCCAGTTTGTGGTGGACCCTTATATACTCAGATTCACTGGTCCTACACATATTGCGATGATTGTGGTCATAGCATTAAGAAGGAACCAATGGAACCTTAATACTTGACTTCCCCGTATGGTTAATTCTGTACGGGGATTTTTGTATGCTATACTTCGTTCATCAAACAACAGGAGTAATTTATGAAAGACAAAGTGTATAAGTTCTACGCAGATGCTGGTCACGGTTGGTTAGCAGTTAAGACACAAGAGTTGCACGACTTAGGCATCTTTGATGAAATCAGTCACTATAGCTATTGCAAGGGTCAGACGACACTGTTGGAAGAGGACATGGATATGTACCTATTTGCAAAAGCTTACGAAGAAAAATATGGTAAGAAACCAGATTATAAGTATGTAAATCATGGTGACCGTAGTATAATCCGAAGCTATCAACGCTTTCCCTCTCAAGTACGTAACTACAAAGGAATGTAATATGTCAATCAAAATCGAATACAAAATTTCAGATATCTTGCATGATGCTGCGGATAAAGAGTTAGCACACAATCAACAAACATACTGGTGTTGTACTGGCGATATCCGCAAGGAAAGTCTCGAACGATTCTCATGCTGTGCTATTGATAATGCAGCAGGTAAATTTTTAGATAAACAATATCCAGCTTTAGGTTGGGAGAAGAAAGCCGACATTCGGGACGATATTATGGCTGATATTCACAAGGGGTTAGAAGCTATGGGATTAGATGTACAATCTGTTCGGGCATTTGGTAAAGAACCAGATAATGTTGATGAAGAAATTCAAGGGTATCGTTACTTCTGGTTGAAGTGGGCAGCTCTAATGGCAGAGGAACAAGGAGTATAATATGAACAATGAGTATGCCAACACCTTTAATGCAGTGGTTAATCTCCTGAATGATTCAGCATTAACACCATTTGAAAAACATGGTATAATTTCAAACCTCGAAGCTATCTACAGATTATCTGTATTGTCTGAAGTTAAAGAGGCGTGGAAACAAAAGGATTTGGAGAAGTAATATGAAACAAAATGAAGGTATTCCACCAATTCTAAAAGTAGCTTCTATGCTAGGTATTACCTTACTTAATGAAGACGCTGTAAAGCTTTTGCAGCTACTTGAGACAATTAAGTCAGTGCATTACAATGCAGGTGTAGAAGCTGAACGAGAACGTTGCATTAAAATCTGCGAAGATAATATGAATTCAGGTGAAATGTGGTGGGACTCTGCTATGGGTTTTCTGGCTGAGAATATCAAAGGAGAGAAGACATATGAAACTAAGTGACCAATATTTTCAGTACATGATTACATGTAACTCTGACGCTGCATACCACATGGAACGTCAGTACGGTTTGGACGGTTATCCACCTGAAATGGTATCGGCAATTTTCAATGCAATGGATAAAGGAGAAGATGTAGATGCAGCAATCGAGCGATACACAACAGGGTCTTGATTACATGATTCAATTGCGGGATAAACTTTGCAAATCTTCTATTGAAGCTAGAGTTATGGATAAAGCAATTGCACGATACCAACACGCTATGGCACAAGTAGAATTGCGCGATGCATTGGTATATAAAGCACCTAAAGATTTCTATCCAATGTTTAATGAAGAGCTAGAAGCTGAACAACGAATCCGTAAAGAAAATAACAAAATCTACCTTTGGTGGCAATATCTTATGTCCACCGCAGTTGGTTTGTTTGTGTTTTATCTTGTATATGATGTAGTTACATGGAGTCCAAAATGAAGTTTAGAATCATTCGTAAAACAATCGATGGTTATGAGCCAGCGTACTATTTCCAAGAGCGATACATTGGTTTTTGGTGGGTAACTGTATTTTGGGGTCCAAATTATGACCATATTAAAAAGATGGCTGAGACTCACGTAGCTAGACTACAACAGAAGCCACCAGAGGATAAAGTACTGTGGGAGATTAAGCTATGATTTGCTTTCATACGTACTTACCTTGGAGCGACCCTATTCAGCCTTATCAAGGTGGTTATAAACAACAGTGGACTGTATGTAAGAAATGCAACAAGGCGAAGCATCGTACACTTGGATGGGATAAACAATCTGTACTTAGTGATGTAATTAATGCATTAAATCAAACGAGGGATAGACATGAGCCACGAACTAGCAGAGACTGAATGGAAGGGTATGCCTGAATTCGTACAGGAAAAGCAGGAACCATTTGCAAAGATTAATATACGGTTTCGTAATCAAGCAGACTTAGACGAGTTTGCAGCATTGATTGGTCAGAAGCTTACACCTAAGACTAAGAGTATCTGGCATCCGTTCTTAGAGCGAGGTATCAACGCGAATAAAAGGTATGTAGATGAATCCTAAATATCCTATTTACATTGTATCTAAGGGTAGAGCGCATACACGACTAACGAGCAAGGCTCTAGAACGCATGAGAGTGCCCTACAGCATCGTTATTGAAGAGCAGGAATACCTAGAGTACTCCAAGGTGATTGACCCCTCTAAAATCCTTGTATTACCGCAGAGCTGGTTGGACGAGTATGATACGTGTGATGACTTGGGTTCAAGCCTGAGTAAGGGACCGGGAGCAGCGCGTAACTTCTGCTGGTGGCATGCAAAGCACCTAGGGGCTAAACGTCATTGGGTTATGGACGATAACCTAGACGCATTCCATCGCCTAAATCATAACATGAAAGTTGTGGTAGAAACTGGTGCATGTTTCAAAGCAGCCGAGGATTTTGTTGACCGTTATACCAATGTACCTTTAGCTGGTTTTAACTACTATTCGTTTGCGAAAGCTACAGATAGAGTACCACCTTTTATTGCAAACACTCGTATCTATTCTTGCCTCTTGATTGAAAATTCTGCACCGTATTACTGGCGTGGTAGATACAATGAAGATACGGACTTATCACTACGTATGTTGAAGGATGGATGGTGTACAATTCAATTCAACGCATTCTTGCAGGGTAAGGTAACTACGCAGCGTATGAAGGGTGGCAACACCGAAGAGTTCTATCGTCACGAAGGCACTAAGAACAAATCACAGATGCTGGTGGACCTACATCCAGATGTAACCGAGCTGGTATGGAAGTTCAACCGTTGGCATCATCATGTTGATTACAGGCCATTCAAAAATAATCTGTTGATTAAACGCGAAAGTCTAGAAATCTCTGATACAATCGACAACTACGGAATGAAACTAATTGAAAGGACAAGATAATGCAAACTATGAAAATTATTGCTACTGGCTTACCTGCTAGTGTAGAAGACTATCAACTGGCCCTCAATGCCGCTTTTGCTGGTGGTAAAGCATACGGTACTGCTAAGGTACAAAATGACCTAGCTAAAATCTGCGATAAACTATCAGTAGAATACGGCAAAGCAGGTTTACCGATGGTATATCATGTATTAAGTGGATTGGCAACTCAAATTCAAACAGGAGGCAAGAATGTCTAAACAAACTACATTTAAAGTCACCCTAGAGGTACGTAAGTTTGATTCTATCGGTATCTTCGAAAAGAAACCTTTGCTAATCTGTGCAGAGAATAGCCAAGAGGCTACACAGAAGGCTCTAGCATATGCTAATGTTTTAGGTATGGAAACCCGATTTGTTTTGTCGGTTATTGAACATCCAGAAGAAGTGTGCTATACTCACCACTACAACAACTGATTGAAAGACTAATATGCTCGTAGAGGCTCCCAAGTGCAAGTTTAATGAAGGTTCTAACTTTGACCGTACTGGTCAGTGGATTATTGCCAAATATCTCGACTGTGCTTGGGTAACTGGCATTGTGCAGGACAGTCGTGTAAAGTATGGTGGTAAAATCCAGCATAGTATCATTACAGATTCTCCTACGTTTATCGGTGGAGCTGATGTAATTGACGGTGTAGCTACACGCAGAGAAGAGCTTCGTAATATTGGGAGTACTTTCTTGATTGAAGAACAGCATGTAATGATTGCACAGAAGGAGTTTTAAATGAAACATGATACACTTATATTTAGTATGTGTCTAGTCTCTGCACTCGTTGCAATGGCTATTCAATCTGCATGTGAACCTAAATGGATTGACCATGCACGTAAGGCTAAGGTAGAATGCGAAGAAAACATTCCACGTAAAGAGGTATGTGTAGCAGTGTTCTTACCACGTTCAAAGGATTGATATGAATGAATTACTTATTACACCTTTAATGGAACAACAGATGTTCGATGATTGGTGCCCTTACACTGGTAATCCAGACCCTCGTACAGTCTGGTCAGCTGCTATTCAAGCAGTAAATGGTTTTCATCTTAAAGCATCGCAACCCAAAGAGCCAGAGCAGTCTCTGCAAGTGACAGATGAAGAGAACGAGCAATTTAGTCGTGACGTAAGCAACTTTAAAGGGGCCGACCCAGAAGCTACAAAGTATGCGCTTGAAACATTCCTGAGAAACCGAGCCTTGGCACAGCCAGAGCATGAGCCTGTAGCGTGGCGACCAGCGTTTGATTACGATGGCTATGACCTCGAAGGCACTTGGAATAACGGTAAACCAACTGAAAAAGATTTAGAATTCTGGGAAAACACTAAAGTTGGGATTGAGTACGCTTATAAAATCAAGGGGAATATTTAATGACTTATTGCTGTTGTACACCACAAATACATTGTCGTTATTGTAAGCAATCAAATATACCCTGCAAAGATGAAAAACCCTTCTTCAAGTTGAGCGATAAGGTGTATAATGATTTTATTCGCAAAATGTATTCTACAAAGGATTGATATGGATAGAGACTTAACCAACAAACTAATAAGGAAACTTGCTTATTATGGTGAGATACAACCTCATATTGGTATAGAAGATACACCGACTAAACGATTAATGCGAGAAGCTTCTGATATGCTACTCGACTTAGCAGAAGAAATAAACAACTTAGAGCGTCAGAATCTCTATCTTAAAGGTGCAGCTGCAACGCCATTATCTGTGGCTTTATTCACGCTATCTCAGGAAGATTTTGGAGTTGAAAAAACTTCTGAGACTATTCAACCTACACCAAAGCGTGATTTGATGAAAGGCTTATGGAAGGTATAATATGAAGATGAAAAGCGATGGGCTATACAAATGGAAGCATGAAGTACAGCAGCTAATCTACTTAGGTAAACAAGGTAGCTGGCATCAGTTTGCACTAGCAGTTGCACCAGAGCATATTTGGTGTGAAGTACTCACTCAAGATTTACATATGTTGGAGGCAATCTAATGAACGATACATTTTGGACAGGCGTTATTATCTTTTCAACTGCATTTGGCTCTGCAGCTGGCGCTGCAGTAGGTTGGGGCTTCTTTGGCTTGATGCTAATGTTCGGTGGTATGGTTCGGTATTTCAACGATAATAACCGTACAAAACACTCAGGTAATTAATTCTTTCAAAAATCTATGCTATACTCTAGTCATGATGGCGGCAGGTAGCAAGGTCTAAGGCAAGTGACAGCTTGATGGGTATTCAGAGTATCCGACCTCATAGGTTCGATTCCTTGTGTCATCTAATCAACGTAACAGGAGAAAGTAATGAAAGTTTTTATCGTGATGCAAGAATCGATTTATGACGGTAGCTCCCATTGGGATATTGTCCGCATATTCTCTACAATGCAAGCAGCCAAAGACTATATTGCAGCACGTAAGTCAGAATACAAAGGCTACTACGATGTTCCAGAGTTTGATATCGAAGTGGAAGAAGTTCTCGAATAACCAAAAATCTGTGGTATACTTTCATCACCGACAAACACAAGGAGTTTAATATGGCATGGGTTCAAAAAGATACAATCGATAAAGTTCGTGCAGCTTTGAAAGTACTGAACAAAGAGTACGGCATGAAGACTAGCGTATCAGGTACGAATTCTTCTAGCTTGAAGGTTCGTATTGTCTCTGGTAAGATTGATTTTGTCCAGAATCGTTTGGATATGCTGGAAGCTGATACTCGTTATTCAGAAGCAGAGAAAGAGAATCACCGCCTTTATCTGACTAAGTTTAACTCAGGTATTCAGGTCAATCATTACTGGCTTGATACATCGTTCTCTGGTGTTGCATTGGAGTATTTGGAGAAGGTCAAAGCTATTATGTCAGTAGACCATTGGGATAAGTCAGACATTCAATCTGATTACTTTAATTGTGCTTACTATATGGATATTGACATTGGTAAGTGGGATAAGCCCTACGAATTGACTAACTAAGGAATTATTTATGTATTTGATTAACTTGTTCTTCTGTTTCTTAGCTGTGTATTTCATGGCAGAATGTAAAGATAACTATGCATTGTTTTGGTTGAATGCTTTATCTTTAGTATTGAACTTTGTAGCCTTTGCTATGGGAGTGCTTGTATAATGGAAAAGAACTGTCAAAACTGTAAGTTTCATTCACAAGGTATCGGTGCAGTAACTGCCAATGGTACTAAGTGGATGTGGCAAGAGTGTAGTAAGAATTGGGGTAAGCCTACACCTATTGGAGTTTTAAAAAATCTATGTGGATTATGGCAACAAAAGGAAGGTAGTAAGGCAAACTGACTATAAATACCTTGATTATCCGATAGTTAAATGCTATAATAGTTAAGCAATAGTTAAAGAAGTCATGAGCTTTAATGATAAGAGCAGCTTTCCGTGGCTGCTTTTTGCTTTTCTATTACGGGTATTTATCGGAGAATATATGAAAAAGTGTAGTTGCTGTAGAATTGAAAAACCTTTTAATAAGTTTCATAAGAATAAATCAGCTAAATCTGGTTATTCTAATTACTGTATCGAGTGCAGGAAGCTTACTAGAAATAACCCTAGAGGTACAAGACAAGCACTTGATGTGTTTGACCAAACTAGAGGGAATCATGTAGTATACCAATTCTATGATGTAAATGATGAATGTATTTATATAGGTCAAACTGTAAATTTTATCAGGCGGTTGAACGATCATAAAGTTAGTAAGGTATTTTATAATCAAATTACAAAAATAGTGTGTAATATTGTGGAATCATATCCAGACATGATATTCTTAGAGGCTCAATTAATTATAGAGATTAAACCAAAATATAATAAACAAGTTATTGGAGCTATTGCATCAAAAATCAAAAATCTATGTAACTAAAATAGTTGAGTACGATATTGAAGGTGTCGAACTAAAACGTAAAACAATTTAAAAATCCACGCACCCCTTTCGGAATTAAAAAGCCGTGAGGGGTTTTGTTTTGCCTAAAAATTCTATTCTACCAAAAAGCCGCGATTAAACCAAAAACCCACGTGCCATTTGGTGAAATAAAATCAGTCTAATGCTCAAATTTTGCGCCGAAATTTCGCATCGTGAAACGCGATTTTGCATTGTGAAATTAATCGTTTCACATCGTGAAAAATAGCCGTAACTCGTTGATTTTAAACGATTTTATGGCCACAGGTGACCAGCGCCTGAACCAGCAGCGAACCAGTACAGGTAACCAGCGAAGGTGACCAGCAGAGGAAACCAGCGCCTGAACCAGTACAGGTGACCAGCGCCTGAACCAGTACAGGT
>ERZ650301.5-NODE-5-length-51900-cov-5.610339_pt1 | contig 51900 bp, 47 predicted proteins | sample MGYA00376237_ERZ650301 | MGnify/ENA primary metagenome ERZ650301 (study PRJEB26733, sample SAMN07839255) | wastewater metagenome | biome: small river; feature: stream; material: water | place: USA: North Carolina | collected 2016-04-05 ...
TGTGTGCGGTGTTGATGGCACGCTTTAGACGCGATGTGTAAAGCAAATCTGGCTTGAGGCCCGACTCGGCTAGCAATTCGCCAGCACGCTTGGCTTCGGCGCGACCCTGGTCGCTAAGGTCAACATCCACCCAGCCGGTGAAAAGGTTCTTCTGGTTCCAGTCACTGTTGCCGTGACGAAGCAGAATCAAAGTATATTTTGCGGTCATACCCTCAAGTTTACTCGGCGGCACGTGCGACCACCCTTGATTCTTGGCGTAATTTGGAATGGTGGCAGTCAAGAAGCCGATCGGCACAGTAACCCGAGGCACAACCAACCCGAACCGTCTTAGACGAGTCGATCGTTACATCGCCGCGCTCCCAATTCTTCGCCGCGCCGATGCGCCGGTGGTGGTTGACCTGGGTTTTGGCGCTAGCCCAATCACCGCCATAGAACTACTCGAACGCCTAGGCAAGGTGAACCCCAAGACCCACGTTGTCGGAATTGAGATCGAGCGAGAGCGCGTCGAACGCGGCCTGGCAGTTGCCACCGATCATCTACATTTCACGCACGGCGGATTCGAGACGCCCCTGCCTCGCGACCTTTCTAACGAGGCAACGGTCATCCGTGCCTTCAATGTTCTTCGGCAATACAACGAATCTGAGGTCGCCGATGCGTGGGCGACCATGCAATCCCGCCTCGCGCCTGATGGTCTGCTTATCGAGGGAACCTGCGACGAGATAGGCCGACTCTCGAGTTGGGTCACGCTTGATCGAGAGAAACCGCTGAGTCTGACCGTCTCGCTGCACCTAGCCAGCCTCGAACTTCCGAGCAAGGTTGCCGAGCGCCTACCGAAGGCATTGATTCATCACAACTTGCCGGGCGAGAAAATTCACGACTTTTTGCAAGCCCTGGATGCTGCCTGGCGCACAAATGCCGGCCTCAGCACGTTCAGCGCATCCCAGCGCTGGGTCGCGACCTGCAACCAACTTGCCGATGCCGGCTGGCCGATTATCGGCGACAAGAAGCGACGCAGGCTCGGCGAACTAAGCGTCGAATGGTCGGCGGTTAGCCCTTAGCTTCGATTGCCGCGATTGTCTTAACTCGGATGCTGTCTGGCAGCGGCGCGATTACTGCTGAACCCAAAGCTCCCTGAGCATCTTGACGAACCAAATAGCGGGCGACCGCGCGTGAGAGTTTGTTGTCTTCGCCACACAGAGCAATGTTTATTGGATAGGTTGCGCCGTAGGCGGCTAGGTCACCCTCGGCAGGCTTGTACGAAGAGTCAGCACCGTGCTGCATACCAGCCGCATCGGCAACGGCATAGGTCGAACCAACGGTAACTGCGGCGACGGTAGAAAATGCGTAGAGCGCGTTGGAGTATGAGGTGAGAGCGATATCACCCTCGGCCATTGTGGCTAAGAACGCACCATCATCAAGCTTCGAAACCTTGGCCAGGCTCGGAGAGAAGTCTGCACCAAGCTTCTTGAACCACGCCTTGAGCGAGTCAATCACAGGCTGCTGTGGACCCCCAACGACATGGATGGCGAGGTTCGGCAATACCGCATCCGGGTTGGACGAAGCCAGGCTCGGGTCAGACCAGTTGGTGATTTTGCCCGAGAAGATGTCTTGAACGTTTTGGGCAGATAGCGTTAGGTTCGGCGCATCGCTCAGTGCGTATGCCACTACGCCACCGTCAATGGCGATCGGGAAAGTTGCAAATGGCTTGCAGCTCGACGGCAGCTGGCTATCCATCGCAATGACGGCCTTGGCGTCCTCATCCGCGGCATCCACCTTGGTTAGCGTCATTCCCGAGCAAGCACCCGAGATCGAAGTAGACCAACTGTCCACCACATCAGAGATTACGGCAGGAGTCGCCAAAGCAGTGTCGCCATCGACGCAGGTGACAACCTTCTCTGCTTCGGCTGCAAGAAATTCTGGAGGCATCGGTGGATCGCAGGCGGCCAAGCCCAAGGTGATGAAAACTGCGAGACCGACAGCGGCTAGCTTCTTAGCGAACACGATGACTCCTGTTGTTTAGGTTGGTGAAACTTTTGAAACGCGAAGAGAGAGCGCAACCCGATTCGGTTGCGCTCTCCCATTCAGTTCTGTCGCTGATTAGCCAATGAGGTCAATCAGGTTTAGTGCGGTCTTTTTTAGCTGGCCGTCGATTGCAACGTAGCTTAACTTGGTTGCCTCGGTTGGGGCACAGGTGTTTACGAATGCCTTTAGGTAGTTCTGAACGTCCTTGTTACCGTTCTTGAAGGCGATTGCGTAAGAGATCAGTGACAACGGGTAAGCGCCGCGAACTGGAGCCTTGTAGTCGTAGGTTACGACACCGTTTGAAGCGACTCGCTGAACGGCAAGGAACGCCTTGGCAGTGCGAACATCTGGCTTCACGAACTGACCAGCACCGTTCTTGATCGATGCGTAGGTTAGCTTGGCAGCGGTGACATCAGACAGGTCTGCGTAACCGAAAGCGCCTGCAGTCGACTTCACAGTGGTAACAAGAACGGTAGAGGTTGCAGCAGAGGTTCCAACAACGGTGTTAGCCGACGCGAAGGTTCCGTTCTTTACCCATCCAGCTTGAGCAATCTGGGCTAGGTAGTTGGTGAAGTTTTCTGAGGTACCTGATGAACCTGAGCGGTAGACCGGCTGAACGGCAAGAGCAGGAAGCTTGACGCCCTTGTTCTCCTTGACGATGGCTGGGTCATTCCACTTGGTGATCTTGCCGGTGTAAAGCTTGCCGATAAGGTCGCCGGTTAGGTTTAGAGTCTTCACTCCAGGAACGTTAACCACGATGGCCACTGGGCCACCAACTAGCGGGACATACACGAAGTTTCCAGGCTGGGTGCCAGGAGTGAACAGACCATCGGTCATGCCGAAGTCGGTGGTCTTGGCAGCGAACTGGCTGCGGCCGGTTCCAGAACCGGTTGAGGTGTAGGTTAGGTCAACTCCGCCAACGTTGGTCTTGCATGCCTGCATGATTCCGTTGGCGAATGACGAACCTGAAGACTTGAGGGTCGCAGCTGCAGATGCAGCGGTGCCGGTTAGGCCAACGGTGCCGACCAATGCTACTGCGGCTAGGATGCCGACTAGTGAGCGCTTCATTTATTTCTCCTTGTAAGAATGTGTATGTCTTGCGGACAGTTCTATTAGAGGGCTTAGAAGTTAACCGCTGTTCTTTACCTAATGACTACCAATCGACTAGTTGGTGAACTTCAGGTAACGAAACTCGACTAACCGAAGTGGCCGTTCACGTAGTCGTTGGTGCGAGGGTCGATTGGCTGCTCGAAAACCTGCTCGGTGGCACCGAATTCAACGACGTGGCCTGGGTTTCCGTCTTCGGATAGAAAGAACGCGGTCTGATCTGCAACACGCTGCGCCTGCTGCATGTTGTGAGTCACGATAACGATGGTCATCTCAGGCGCGAGCTCGAGAATCGTCTCTTCCACGCGGCGCGTTGAGCCTGGGTCGAGCGCCGAACAAGGCTCATCCATAAGAAGAACTTCTGGGCCCATTGCTAGCGAGCGAGCGATGCACAAACGCTGCTGCTGACCACCAGAAAGTGAAAGTGCTGGGTCGTTCAAGCGATCCTTGACTTCGTTCCAGATTGAGGCACGGCGAAGTGAAGTCTCTACTAGCTCTTCGGTGTTGTCATGCTTGCGACCCGAAAGCTTCAAGCCCGAAAGTACGTTCTCTTTGATGCTCATGGTTGGGAATGGGTTTGGCTTCTGGAAGACCATGCCAACGCTCAGACGGACCTTTACCGGGTCTACTCCGTCGCCGTAGATATCTTCACCGTCGAGCAAGACCTTGCCACCAAAGCCAGCCGATGGAATTAGCTCGTGCATGCGGTTCAAAGTTCTGATGAAGGTTGACTTACCGCAACCTGATGGGCCGATCAAGGCGGTCACCTGGTTGCTCGGGAAGGCGAGGTTTACATCCTTGAGCACGTGGCGCTCACCGAACCAGACGTTTACGTCTTCGGCGCGAAGGTGATAGCTGAGGTTTGACATGATTTCCTTTACTTTCTTGCCTTGGTGCGATTGCGTGACGCGAGTCTTGCTGAAATGAACAGGATGGCAACGATCATCAAAATGACCAAGGCGGCGCCCCAGGCTCGCTTGATTGATTCATCGAAACCGAATGCGATGTAACCGAAGAGATAGGTCGGCAGCGAGCCCATTTGGCCACTGAAGATATTTAGGTTGGTTCTGTCTGCCGCGAAGGTGGTCAGAACAAGCGGGGCGGTTTCACCGATCACTCGAGCCACACCCAGCAATACCGCAGTCACGATGCCCGACTTGGCGGCAGGTAAGGTCACCTGCACGAATGCGCGCCATGAAGGAGCGCCCAGAGCTAGGGCACCGTTACGCAGCTCAGCCGGAACCAGGCGAAGCGCCTCTTCGGTCACGCGCGCGATAGTCGGCAACATCAGTGGGATGAGCGCGAGCGAACCTGTCCAACCCGCGTAAGTAGTGATTCCGCTGGCGATAAACATCGCGTAGATAAACAAACCAGAAACTACCGACGGAAGGCCTGCCATAGCCTGCAATAGCGTGCGGATAATCCCCTTGCTCTTACCTTGGGTTTCGGTTAGGTAAACCGCGGTAGCCAAACCGAGCGGGACTGTCACGATGGTCGAGAGGCCAACGATCAGTAGGCTACCGACGATTGCGTGACCCACGCCGCCATACCCCAACTCGGTGGTTGGCTGAATGTAGTAGTTGTTCTGGAAGATGAAACTTGGGCTAATCGCAGCCGCGCCGTTGGAGATAACCGACCAAAGCACCGAGCCCAGCAGAACGAAGACGAACGAACTGAAGAAAATCGTGGCGACCACCAAAAGACTCTCAAGGATGCCTCGGCGGCCGTAAACCGAAACACCAACCAGAGCCGCAGCGATGATTTGAATCGGCAGGAATACCGTGATAAGTGCCGCCATGAAGTCGACGCCCGAAAGAACGATGAATCCGAGAGTTATTGCAGCCGGCAAGAATGAGGCCAGAGCCAGAGCACCGAGAAACTTAGATGACATTCGCGACCAGGGCTGCGCGGTCTTAGGGCGAGCAACTGGGGTCAGGTCGATTACTTTCTCCATGGCTGAGCCTTTGCAACGATGTAGGAGGCGATTGAGTTGATGATCAGAGTGAAGATGAACAGAACCAGACCGGCAGCCATCAATGCACTTACTTCACTCGGGTTAGCTTCACCGAATTTGGAGATAATCATCGAGGCAACCGAACCACCTCGCGCCTGCAGAACATCAAACCAGTTGATGTTGAAGCTGATGTTCAATACATAAAGAACTGCCACGGTTTCACCGAGCGCGCGCCCCAGGCCGAGCAACACGCCACCGATTACACCGCCCGATGCGGTTGGCAGAATCACCTTGCGGAAAGTCGATTCACGGTTACCCCCGAGAGCCAACGACGCATTGATGATGTCGCGATCCATCTGACTGAAGATTTCTCGGGTAATCGAGGCGATGATCGGAACGATCATTACTGCTACAACGATTCCGGCGATGAAAGGGCTGCGAAGGTAGTTCTCTTCAGGGTTGCTGAAGATTGGAATCCAGCCGAGTGACTGGTGAAGCATCTTGGCCCAGCCAGCGGCTACCGGTGAGAAAACAAAAGCACCCCAAAGGCCCAGAACGATCGAAGGAATTGCGGCCAGGAGGTCGACGATGGTGGTTACGGCCTTCGCGATTGGCTTGGGAGCCATGAACTCGATGAAGTAGGCGATCGAGATAGCCAGTGGAACTGCGATTACGACACCGATGATTGAGATCAGAATCGAACCCCAAAGCATTGGGCCAAGCTGGTAAGTCTCTGGGGTCGCGGCCGAGTTCCAGGTGCTTCCGAAGGCGAAGTTGAGAATTCCCTGCTGTTCGAATGCCGGCCAGGCTCGGCCAACCAAGAAAATCAAAATTAGGGCAATGATCACAAATGATGAGTAGGCAGCAGCGCGGGCTACGCCGAAGAAGATTCGGTCGGCCTTGGCAAAGGGTTTAGTCGCGAGTTTGCGGCGCTGGTTTGAGTCTGCATTCACAGTCATGACTCAATACTTGAATCTCGACGTGTACTGAACCTTTTTAGCAGGTGAACGGAAGGTGAATTACTTGGCGTTTTCTGACTTAAATTGCCGGAAGTTCGGCTCGAGCATCGTCTTCACTCATGCCGCTGGCGCATAGCAAATCTACGAGGAGCGGGCGAAGCAGCAAGAGCACGCTCGCCTCGCGAATTTGATCAGCAATTCCAAACTTCTTCGGGTCTAACTGGTGGATGATTTCGACGAAAGCTTCCTGGGCATCGTGCAGCTGCTCAGCACTTTCGAGGCCCTGCGAAAGCAGTTTGGTGGCATCCGATATCTGTTCAAAAAGATCGGCCAAGTATGGGCGTGCAACACCGTCGCGAACCAAGAAATCCACACGGCGAACCACTACGCGCAGGTTTCGGGTGGCCAAATCCATACCGCGCATCAGGCGAACCTGGCCAGAAAGTTCGTCGCGATACTTGCGCAAGAAAGGTGACACTCGAGAGATAGCGATTGCGCTGTCGAGCGACATGCGCCAGTTGTCAACCAGCGGCTGAGATCTGCGAACACGAGTTAGCGCTTCGTCAACGATTGCCACGTCAACGTTGCGAACCGCCAATTTCAGAGCATCGAGCGAGTCGAGGAAGATGTCGAAGAGCTTGCCGGCATCCTTGGCCGCAAGGCCACGTGGGTCACGCGGGATGATGGCCGTAAACAGCAGCGCGGTGGCTCCACCGATCACTCCATCCAAGCTACGAATGAATGCTCCACCTTCAGGTGCAGGCATGATGTAGACCAGCATGGCCTGAATACCCACGGTTAGCGCGAAAGCCGCCGAACCTGAGATGAGCCGTGCCGCGGTTAGAGCAATCAGCAAGACCAATGACATTTGCCATAGACCTTGACCGATTACCAAGAGCAATACTTCACTTAGCGCGATGCCGATGATCATGCCGGTGGCGGTCGAAATGATGCGTCGAGGTCTCGCATCGCGGGTGAAACCGAGAGCCGTAATCGCGACGGTAACCGAAAAGATCGGGTTGGCGTGGCCTAGCACAAGGTGAGCAAAGGCAAAGCTCGCTGTGGCGGCCAAAACGATTTGAATAATGGCCGGGGCAGATTCGATGACACGACGCACCGACTCATTGAGACTCCAACGCATCAGTGCTTTCCACCCATTAACAACTTCGGAATCTTCGGCACATCATTTGCCTTGCCGGCACTCTGCGGAACGATCACTTCTTGGCTCGCCGCCAAGTCGCCGAGACCGGTTCGAACGATCAGAGGAGCGTCTTCTGGAACCGCTCGGAAGAGCAGCGCAAGGGCGATTGGCCCCATCTCGTGGTGTTGACCAATCGAGGTTACTTTGCCGCGTGCGTTGGCATTGCCCTCGATAAAGATTTCATCCCCTGCTTCTGGGAGGGCGTGCCCGGACCCATCGAGGTGCAAGAAAGTTAGTCGGCGGGGTGGGTGACCGAGGTTGTGAACCTTGGCTACGGTTTCTTGACCTCGGTAGCAACCCTTGCTCATGTGAACGGCGGTTGATAACCAGTCGAATTCGTGAGGCAGCGCCTTGTCGTCGACCTCACCGAGCTGGCGCGGTCGGTGGGCGGCGATGCGCAACGCGTCATAGGCCATGGTGCCAGCCGGTTCAAAGTCTTTGAATACCCCATCGACATCGGCGTTGGCGACCAAGGTCTCGGTCCATGGCCACTTTGCCGGCCAGGCTCGAGAATAGCGCACGCCTCCGGTGACCACTCCTGGCCAAGGGTCAACCCAGGTGAGGCTCACGCCGTTTGATTCGGCTGCCTGATCTAGTTCGGCCTTCGCGTTTTCGCCGCGCACCAAGCGCCCAATGACGGTGAAATCATCCGAGCGGTCGGCAATATCGACCTTCATGCGGAAAACCATCTTGCTCAACCATTTGAGCAACGGTTCGCGACCGGCTTCTTCAACAACCAACCAGGATGTCTGGCCATCATCCAAGAAGTGAATGACCTGCTCGATGTGACCGTTCGGGTCTAATAACAACGCCTCGGCGCTTTGGCCGGGTTTCAGGTTCTTCAGGTTCTGGCTCAACAGTGAGTGAAGCCAGTCCAAACGGTCAGGGCCGGTTACGGTAATGATGCCGCGCGGGCCAAGATTGACCGCAGCGGTTCCTTCAGAGAGCTTTCGCTGTTCGATTAGTGGGTTAGCGAAACTGCCCTTAACCTCACTGGTCATGACTATTCGACTCGTTCGAGGCGGGCCGAAGCGTGCGGCTTTAGCTCAGCGCCTGGCATTGAGATTTCCCAGACCCAGAGCAGTGCGTTTTCAACCAAACCGTAAAGGCGAGTCGAGTGACGATAGGTCTTCGCGGTGTCGAAAGCAGCACCCGATGCCGAGGCTAGGTCGACTCGAGCACCTTTGATTTTGCCGTTGTAAAGCTCGGCCACGCCACCAGGATGAAGCATCGAAACCTGGATGTCGAAACCGCCCTCTTTATTGCGCAGGGTTTCGAGGTCTTCGTGAGACTTGAGGCTCGGTTCGCCAACACCAGGCAAAAGGCCCGGACCGTGATCGGCCGGCTCTGACTTGCGAGCCAGACGCCAGTATCCGATTTCGCTCGGTAGTGCCGTGCCCGGTTCGCCGATTAGCTCGGCAGAAGAGATGTAAGTGATCGCGTTGCTGCCATCGTGGGCAAATTCGACGCGCTGTCTGAATTCGTGATCGGTTGGAGCTTCATCCGAGTCGTTGTCTTTATAGCTGATGACCCCGGTGCCCTCCCACTTGCCAATTAGAAAGGCGAAGGGGGTTAGCTCAAGCGGCAGACCCTCAGGAAGGACGAACAACTATTTCTGACCCTTGAATAGCTTGTAAAGGACTAGTACTGAGACGCCCGCAATTGCGAGGCCAGCCAAGACCAAAAGGCCAGTGAAGAAGATTTCTAGTGCTAGCAACATGTTTAAAGTTTAGCCCTTCAAGAAAACGAAAAGACTCGCCAAGGCAAGAATCAAATAACTTCCGCCACCGGCATAAATGAGCTCACGGACGAAGCCCTCCGGAGCTGCTTTGATGAGGTGCGCGATCGAAACCGATGCGATTGATCCGGCCAGAATTGCTCCGAACCAGACAAAGGCCTGCTCTGCATGCGAGTTCTGCATTGCGGCGAGCGCGAGACCGAGCACGACCAACCAAATGACCGCTACACGAATCCAACTCTTGCTCACCTACCAATCATGCCTTACAGCCCTTGGTTTCTGCGGTTAGACTTAGGTAAGCGATTCGAAAGAAGCTCATGGCGCAACTACTTGTTCTTACTGCCACGGCAGAGCAACAAGTTATGCCTGCGCTGAGCCTGTTGAGCCACCGAGTTCGCCAAATTCCAGCAGAGCCGGCAAGTTTGGTAAATGCCCCTGCCGCAGACCTCATTTTCTTGGATGCCCGCCGCGATTTAGCTGGCGCTAAGGCGCTCGCCAAAATCCTCCATACGACAGGCCTTTCTGCCCCGCTGATCCTGATCGTTACCGAGGGCGGCCTGGCTGCCATCAACTCGGAATGGAAAGCGGCAGACATCATCCTTGAAAGCGCCGGCCCGGCCGAGATTGATGCGCGTATCCGCCTGGCGCTGACTAGAAATGTTGAGGCTGAACGCACCGAGAAGATTCATGCCTCGGGCGTGGTCATCGACGAGGCTAGCTACTCGGCGAAGGTCGGCGGCCGCACTCTAGACCTCACCTATAAAGAATTTGAACTGCTTAGATTCTTGGCACAACACCCGGGTCGAGTGTTCACCCGCGAGCAGCTGTTGAGCGAAGTTTGGGGTTACGACTACTTTGGTGGCACTCGAACCGTTGACGTTCACATTCGACGATTGCGCGCCAAGCTCGAAGAACTTGATTCTCTTATTGGCACAGTTCGCAACGTCGGCTACCGTTTCAACACCGAGCCAGAGCACGAATTCAGCGACGCTGCTTACTAAAGGTTTACCCTTTGGCAACCTAGCCGTGGCAAGATTGCAGTTATGTCTTCAGAAGAAACCATGGCCATCAACCTGCCACAGTCGGTTGATAACTTTGCCGCTGACCGCTTCTTGGATCGCGAGCTCAGCTGGCTGGCATTCAACCAGCGAGTGCTCGAAATGGCCGAAGACCCGAAGCTTTACCTACTCGAGCGAGTCAACTTTCTTGCGATCTTCGCTTCGAACCTCGATGAGTTCTTCATGGTTCGCGTTGCCGGTCTCAAGCGCCGCATCGCCACTGGGCTTGCCATCACCTCTGCTTCAGGGCTTTCACCTCAAGAAGTTCTAACCCAGATCAGCGTCGAGGCTCACCGACTTCAAGAGCGTCACGCCAAGGTTTTCATCGACGACATCAAGCCTCAGCTCAAAGAAAAGGGCATCAAGGTAGTCCGTTGGGCCGCGCTCGAGGAGTCTGAAAAGGCTTCGCTCGGCGAATACTTTCAGAACCAGATTTTCCCAGTCCTGACTCCCCTGGCTGTTGACCCAGCCCATCCGTTTCCATACATCTCGGGTCTGTCACTGAACCTTGCCGTGGTTATTCGCAACAACTCAACCGGCAAAGAGCACTTTGCTCGTGTCAAGGTTCCACCACTGCTTCCGCGCTTCGTTCGAATCCCAGGTAACACCGGCGTCCAGGACGTGCGTTTTGTGCCGCTCGAAGACATCATCGGCGAGTTTTTGGGCCAACTCTTCCCCGGCATGGAGGTCTTGCAGCACCACACCTTCCGTGTCACCAGAAACGAAGACCTAGAGGTCGACGAGGATGAGGGTGAGAACCTCCTGGTTGCTCTCGAGAAAGAGCTGCTTCGCCGTCGCTTTGGCCCACCGGTTCGCCTAGAGGTCGCCAACGACATCAACCCTCAGGTGCTCGAGCTGCTCATCCGCGAACTCGACATCAATGAAGAAGACGTTTACCACCTGCCATCTCCGCTAGACCTAACCGGTTTGTTTGAGATCAGTGGCATCAAGCGCCCGGAACTGCACTTTCCACCTCACCAAGTCATCACCAATCGCTTCTTGAAGCCGGTTGAAGATGACACCATCAGCATCTTCAATGCCATGCGTCAGCGTGACATTTTGCTGCACCACCCATACGAGTCTTTCGCTACCAGCGTTCAGGCCTTCGTCGAAGAAGCGGCCGCCGACCCTAAGGTTTTGGCCATCAAGCAGACCCTTTATCGCACCTCGGGTGACTCACCAATCGTGGATGCGCTGATCGCCGCGGCTGAGGCCGGCAAGCAGGTTCTAGCTTTGGTTGAAATCAAGGCGCGTTTCGACGAACAGAACAACATCGCCTGGGCTCGAAAGCTAGAGCAGGCCGGCGTGCACGTGGTTTATGGCATCGTAGGCCTAAAGACTCACTGCAAGTTGGCACTAGTGATTCGCCAAGAAGGCAACCAGCTGCGACGCTATTGCCACATCGGCACCGGAAACTACAACCCGAAGACCGCTCGTTTCTACGAGGACTACGGAATTCTTACTTCGCGCGAAAGCGTCGGCGAAGACCTAACCAAGCTCTTCAACCAGCTATCCGGCTACGCGCCAGACGCGACCTTTAAGACCCTGTTGGTTTCACCTAACGGCGTGCGAGAAGGCCTAACCGAACGCATCGAACGCGAAATCGAGTTCAAGCGTGAAGGCAAGCCGGCACACATCAGCTTGAAGATGAACTCTCTGGTCGATGAGCAGATTATCGACTCGCTCTATCGCGCATCTTGTGCCGGCGTAACCATCGACGTGTTGGTTCGCGGCATGTGCGCTTTGAAGCCTGGCGTGCCGGGTCTGAGCGAAAACATCCGGGTTCGCTCGGTTCTAGGTCGCTACCTAGAGCACTCACGCATCTTCTCGTTCACCGGCGGCGGCGACCCTGCGGTGTTTATCGGTTCGGCCGACATGATGCACCGAAACCTAGACCGTCGAGTTGAGGCATTGGTCAGACTTTCGCAGCCAGATCACATCCGTGAAATGAATGCACTATTCGAACTGGCTATGTCTGACGCTGCTGCCACCTGGCACCTTGGTGCGGATGGCGCGTGGACCCGCCACCAGTACGACGACAACGGGCAGCCTCTGATTGACGTTCAAGACAAGACCATGCAGGATGTCTACGCGAAGAGAAACGCTCGCTAGATATGACGATTTACGCAGCAGGCGCCCTGCTTTGGCGCGAGGTTTCTGGCCAACTTCTCGTGGCCGTGATTCATCGAGCACGCTACGACGACTGGAGTTTTCCGAAGGGAAAACAAGATCCGGGTGAATGCCTGCCTGAAACCGCGGTTCGCGAAATCCGTGAAGAAACCGGCCTAAAAATAAAGCTCGGTGTACGCCTAAAGGTGGTGAACTACACCGTCGGCGAAAACATCCCAAAGGAAGTTCACTACTGGGCTGCCCGGGTTAGCGACAGCGCTCTGGCGAAGTCGAATTTCAAACCGAGCGAAGAAGTTGCCGAGGTCACCTGGAAGACCCCCGAAGATGCCCGCCGCGTTCTTACCTACGAATTCGATCAGCAAGTCTTGGATGAGTTGATGGCACTCTACGTTCAGAAGTCGCTTCGCACCAAGCCGGTAATCATTTTGCGTCATGCCAAGGCCACCCCGCGCTCAGATTGGAAGGGCGGCAAGGGATTGGACGACGGTCACCGCCCATTGCTGCCGGCAGGAGCACTTCAAGCCAATGCGCTGGTGCCTCTGCTAGGTGCTTTTGCCCCGCAGCGACTGATTACCAGCACCTGGGTGCGCTGCAAGACCACGCTGGCACCTTATGCAAAGCGACGCAAGATCAAGCTAATCGAACGCTCACAACTGAGTGAACTTGGCAATGCCAACGGGCCTCAGCGCACCGAAAAGGTGGTTCACGACATCGTCGAAGACGGTCGTTCAGCGGTTCTTTGCACCCATAGGCCGGCACTGCCAACCATCGTTGGCGCTCTTGCCGGATACGGTTCGGCGGCACAGGCATCCCTGTTGGAAGCCACTCTGACGCTAGCCCCGGGTGACCTCACCGTGCTACACATGACCCCAGCAAAAGCCGGAGTCAAGCGCAAGATCGTGGCCATCGAGACTTACACGCCCGGCCCGCCGGCCAACTAGGTCATAGCCAATCGCAACCCCACGGGGAACAATATCGTCTGACCGGCGATTGATTAGGTCATGAACGAAATGCTCAGCGCAGGTCTTCCGGTTCTCAAGAATCGCGCTGGGCTGCCCGCGCTCTGTCTCGTCACCGGAGCCACCGGCTACATCGGCGGTCGTCTGGTTGTCGAACTTCTAAATCACGGCTACCGAGTTCGCGTGTTGGCGCGCAACCCGGAGCGCCTGAAAGACCATCCTTGGATTAATAAGGTCGAGGTTGCATCGGGTGACGCCAACGATGAGTTTGCCCTGACTGAAGCGATGCAGGGCGTCGACGTGGCCTATTACCTGCTGCACGCTTTGATGTCCAAGGATGACTTCGAGGTCAAAGAGCGCAAGCTGGCCGAACACTTCGTAAAGTGCGCAAAAACCGCGGGCGTTGGCCGAATTGTTTATCTAGGTGGCATCATCGCTCCAAGCGAAGAGTTGTCACCACACATGCAATCGCGCGCCGACACCGGCGAAATCTTGCGCGCCTCTGGCATTCCAACGATCGAGCTTCGCGCGGCAGTGGTTATCGGTTCGGGTTCGGCTTCGTTTGAAATGCTGCGCTACCTGACCGAACGCCTGCCAATCATGACCGTGCCAAAGTGGGTGCAGGTCAGGATTCAACCAATCGCGGTTAGAGACGTGCTTCGCTACCTGGTTGGTGCCGCAGCCATCGACCCGAAGATAACCGGCGCCTTCGATATCGGTGGGCCTGAGATTTATACATATAAGCAAATGATGGAAAAGTATGCCGAGGCCGCAGGGCTTCGCAAGCGCATAATCATCCCGGTACCGGTTCTGACCCCAAGGCTTTCGAGCGGCTGGGTTGGTCTGGTTACACCGGTGCCTTACACACTCGCCCGCCGATTAGTGGCGAGCCTAAAGAACGAAGTGATCGTCAACGATGACTCGATTCGCAAGCTGATTCCAGACCCAGTTGGCGGGCTAACTCCTTTCACCAAGGCCGTCCAACTGGCGCTGACCAAGATCAAGGATGCCCGCGTCGAGACGCGCTGGACTAACGCGTCGTTCCCGGGTTCACCTTCCGAGCCGTTGCCAACCGACCCAAACTGGGCTGGAGGTTCACTTTACGAAGACGTGCGAGTGGTCGAATCAACCGACTCTGCCGCAACCGTGTGGAGGCGTATCGAGGCAATCGGTGGCGACAACGGGTATTCGACGGCCACCTGGGCTTGGCGCCTTCGCGGTCTTGCCGACAAGTTGGTTGGCGGCGCAGGGCTTCGTCGTGGGCGACGCGACCCGAACACCTTACTGGTTGGCGACGCCCTAGATTTCTGGCGAGTTGAGGCGCTCGAGCGACCTGCCCTGTTGAGGCTGCGTGCCGAAATGCGCATGCCGGGTTTGGCTTGGCTGGAATTCAAGGTTCAGGCGAAGCCCGACGGCGGAAGCACTGTCACCCAACGAGCCATTTATGCACCAAAGGGCCTGCTCGGTCACGCCTACTGGTGGTCGGTCTGGCCAATGCACGGACTCGTGTTTCCGTCGATGGCTAAGTCGGTGGCCACCGGCCGTCGCTAGTTAGACTGGCTGGATGAAACGCAACTATTGGGCCGGAATTGCCCTGCTCTCGGTCGCCGTAGTTTGGGGTGCCGCATTCGTATTGATGAAGGACGCCATCGAGCGTCAACCTCTCTATGACTTTCTAGCAGTTCGTTTCACCCTTGCCACCATCATCATGATTGCTGTTCGCCCACAGGTACTCAAGGCCTTCGACAAAGAGCTATTGAAAAAGGGCCTGATTCTGGGCTTGCTATTGAGCGGTGGTTACATCACTCAAACCATCGGCCTCTCAATGACCACCGCGGCAATCACGGGCTTTATCACCGGACTTTATGTAGTTCTAACTCCAATCCTTGGTTGGTTGGTACTCGGTCAAAAGGCTGGCAAAAAGGTGATCTGGGGCGTAGCCCTTGCCACCCTCGGCCTGGCGCTGATTTCAATCAACGGCTTGAACGTCGAAGTTGGGCAGATCTGGGTAATCCTCTGTGCCCTGCTATTTGCCGCGCACATCGTTGGCCTTGGAGCGTGGAGCAAGGGGCTCAATGCCTATGCCCTAACGGTCATTCAACTGGCGGTTGTTGCCCTAGTGAGCTGGATCGGCGCGGTTCCAGACGGCGTGCAGATGCCGGTTGACTTCGACGGTTGGTTCGCGATTTTCTTCACCGCCGTCTTCTCGACTGCGGTTGCATTCTTCGTTCAAACCTGGGCTCAGGGCCACATGGATGCATCTAGGGTCGCCATCATCTTGACCAGCGAGGTGGTTTTCGCAGCAGCGATTTCGGTGGCCGTCGGTCAAGAAGTGTTGCAGTTGAAGACCATCCTTGGCGGTTTAATCATGATTGCCGCAATGCTCCTGGTCGAATGGCCGAGTCGCAAAACCGCGCTCTGACGATATAATCGAGTAATGACCAAGAGAACTCGCCCATGGGGATATTCAGATTCGGCCGAAGCTCAGCTTCCGGACTGGGATCTGCACACTGACACCGTTGCCGTTCGCGGCGGTTTGGCTCGCAGCGGTTTTGGCGAGACTGGCGAAGCGCTCTACCTAAACTCTGGTTTCACCTACGACTCAGCCGAGCAGGCCGAGTCTTCATTCAAGGAAGAATCCGAACACCACCTCTACAGCCGTTTCTCAAACCCGACCGTGGCGATGTTCGAAGACCGCCTAGCCGCAATCGAAGGCGCTGAAGCGTGCTTCGCGACCAGCTCGGGTATGTCTGCCATGTTTGCCTCGGTTGCCTGCTTGGTCAAGCAGGGCGACCATGTGGTTGCTTCGGCATCGATGTTCAGTTCTTGCTACGTCGTGCTGACCGAAATCTTGCCTTCTTGGGGCGTTACCTTCGAGCTAGTCGAAGGCACGGATGAGAAGGACTGGGCGAAGGCGCTAAACAAGCCGACCCAAGTTGTCTTCATCGAGTCACCGTCTAACCCACTGATGGAGATCGTCGATATCGCGATGGTCAGCAAGTTGGCGCACAAGGTTGGCGCCACAGTAATCGTCGACAACGTAATGGCCTCACCGGTCATGCAGAAGCCGCTTGAGCTCGGCGCCGACGTAGTCATGTATTCGGCAACTAAGCACATCGACGGCCAAGGCCGCGTGCTTGGTGGTGCCATCCTTGGCACTCGCGAATACATCAAGACCAAGGTCATGCCTTTTGCTCGTCACACCGGGCCATCGATGAGCGCATTCAACGCCTGGGTGCTACTGAAGTCTCTAGAGACCATGACCATGCGCGTTGAGCGCATGAATGAGAACGCCCTCAAGGTCGCCGAATTCTTGTCGAAGCAAAAGGGCATCAAGCTCGTTTCTTACCCAATGCTCAAGTCACACAAGGGCTACGCACTTGCCAAGAAGCAGATGGGCGGCGGCGGTTCAACCGTTGCTTTCGCCATCGATGGCGACAAGGCAGCGACCTTCAAGTTCATGAATGCGCTCAAGGTAATCGATATTTCGAACAACCTTGGCGATAGCAAGTCGCTGATCACTCACCCGGCTTCGACCACTCACCGTCGACTAACCCCTGAGGTTCAGGCAGCGATGGGCATTACCGAGAACCTAATGCGTCTTTCGGTCGGCCTTGAGCACGCTGACGACTTGATTCACGACCTAAAGCAGGCTCTTAGCGCTTAGCTTTTGCCGCCTGGTTGGCAATCTTGTCGATAGCGGCACGGATGCTGGCCGGGCGACAAGCGAAGTTGATTCTCACAAACTGACCGTAGGCTTCGCCGTGCTCGTCTCCAGGCACGAATGAAACCTTCTCTTTAGCAAGCAAAAGCGCTGCCGGCTTATCGCCGAGGTTTAGCGAGCTTAGGTCTAGCCAGGCTAGGTAGCCGTTTTCAGGCAGGTGGAAGTCAATGGTTGGCAACTTCTCGGCGATCTCGGCAGCAAGCAACTTACGTGAGTCGGCAAGCGTCATCATGGTGCCCTTCAGCCAAGCGTCACCGTTCTCGAAGGCTTCGGCCATGGCGAAGGCACCGAGCAAGGATGAACGCCAGTGCATCGCCTCAGGCATGGTTGCCAGCTTCGCGCGAACATCGTCACTCTGAGTCACGATAATCGAAGCCTTTAGGCCAGCGAGGTTGAAGGTCTTGCTCGCCGCGGTGATGGTGACGCCGGTGGCCTTGGCTTCATCCGAGACTGCAAGGTACGGAGTGAAGGTTTCGCCCGGGTAGGCCAATGGCGCGTGAATTTCGTCGCTAATAACAAGCACGCCATAGTGAGCAGCCAAACCGGCAAGCTGGCGCAGCTCGTTAGCGGTGTGCATGCGACCAACCGGGTTCTGCGGGTTACACATCAAGAAGAACTTTGCGCCGGCCTTGAATGCCTTTTCGATGGCAGCCAGGTCGAGACGCCAGAGAGTTACTGGCTTTTCGAAGGTGTCTGGGTTCTCGGCGGTTGGGCCGCCGACCTTTTCACGGATGAGTGGCGCGTCGACGACCTGCATGCCGACTTCTTTGATCCATTCGTAGAACGAGTGGTAGACCGGCGAATTGACGACTACTTGGTCACCCGGCTTGCCAGCTGCACGAAGAATTTCGACGGCACCAACACCGACGTCGGTCGCGATTCGAACATCGCTAGCCTCTACAGCCCAGTTCCAGTGGCGCTTTGCAAAGCCAGCAAATGCCTCGCCGACCTCTGGCACAGGGCCGAGGTATCCGAGGTCAGAGCGGGTTACGAAGTCGATAAGCAGAGATTTGATGCCTGGGGCGATCTCGTAATCCATCTCGGCGACGTGCATTGGCAAGACATCGCGGTTGAATCGACGCCACTTAGAACTGTGACGTTCGCGCAGTTCTTCGATCGGGCGGAGTTCGGTAGGTAGGTTAGGCATCTAACGATTATCGCAGTGAACTATTTGATTCGCTCAAAGATTGTGATTTGTGTAGTTTCAAACTTGAGTGCGCGCTTTGCCGAAAACTTGTCATTCAACCAAACCGGCAGCGAAGTTTTGCTTGGCTCCCCCAGCTGCGGATCGCTCAGAACGAGAACCTTGTTACTCGCTGGCTCCATGGTGTTCAATACCTTCGACCTAATGCCGAAAAGTCTGTTTGAATCGGCTGGCTTCGTCATCAAAGTGAGGTCGATGCGCCCCTTGAACTCGGGTTCATAGGCCACAATCATGAGATCGATGGCTCGATTTGCCTTGGATGTAGCGTCGGGCAATAGCAGGCCATCACCCCGCGAAGAATTGTCATTCACGGCTGCGGCAACCCTCGCCCACTCGGTGCCCTTGGCCATCGGTTCACGACTCTGCATGAAACTCGGCAGGCTTAGCGCTAAAAAGAGAGCCAAGACCAACCATTGAACCGGCCTGATCGCGAGCGTCGACAGCCCAATCGCAATCAAGAGAGCCGTAGCACCCGTCGTGAAGGTCAGATAGTGGTCGACGAAGTAAGGCTCGAAGCACAAACTAACGGCAATAAGTAGGGCACTCGGAACGGTAGCCCAGAGCACCACGAGCAGCGAGGCTTTTCTCACGATTGCCAGGATGCAAAGACCCAGACCAACCGCCGCCATTGGCCAAGCGCGGTTGTAGTCCACGGCCACCAATGCCTCCCACAGATACTCGGTAAGCGGTTTGGCATAAATCCAACCGACCTGACCGCGTTCTTGGTAACCGAAAATGATGACGGGCGCTGATAGAACGATTGCGCCCATCGTAGCGACGCTGAACTTCATAAACTGTCCACGGTGGCTGGCAACTAGATAAATACCTATAGGCACCAGGATGAGTGCGCTGAACAAAAAGGTGTAAATCGAGAGCGATAGGACGCCGGTGAACGCAAACCAACGCAACCAATTTCGATCACCTTCGAGTGCCCAAACCAACACGAGAATAAGGGCAATGGCCAGAGTGGCCGTAAGTGCATTTGAGCGAGCTTCGCTGCCGGCCAGGTGCGTTCTTGGCATGGCGATGAAGACGACCGAGGCCCAGGTCGCGGCATTGGTCGAAAGCCTTAGCTTTAGGGCGAGGTGGAATAGCAGGAAAGCGCTAAGGCCGACAAAGAATGCACTCGGAACTCGAAGTGCGAATGGGCTGAACCCGAATAGCGAGCCCCAAAAGTGCATGAAGGCGTAATAAAGACCGTGAACGGCATCGATGTTTTGAACTAACTTCCAAAGCGAATCGATTGGGCGATTCGCGGCGCCAATGGTCGCCGCCTCATCTTGCCAAAGCGATGGCACACCTATGTTCCACAACATCAAAGCGAAACCAACTACGCCAAGTATGTAGGGCCTTACTCGCAGAGACATAACTTCAACTCTATTCGCTGCCTTCTGTTGGGTTAGACTTGTCCGGTGCCTTGAGCACTACTAGGGCCTCTAGCTCAGTTGGTTAGAGCAACGGACTTTTAATCCGTGGGTCGTGGGTTCGATCCCCACGGGGCCTACAAACATAAATCCTCATCCATCAAGGGTGAGGATTTTGTTTTGTTGGCGTGGGTGTGAAGAACCCACGTGGGCCCCTGCGTGAGCGAAGCGAACCAGGGCGGTTCGATCCCCACGGGGCCTACCAAAAGAAAACCCCACTCATTGAGTGGGGTTTTCGCTTTAAGTTTGGTTACTTGACGCCGAGTAGGTCGATCACGAATACCAGGGTGCGGCCCGATAGACGGTGACCGCTACCAGCAGGGCCGTAGGCCATCTCTGGTGGGCAGATTAGGGTGCGACGACCGCCAACCTTCATGCCTGGGATGCCTTCTTGCCAGCCCTTAATGAGGCGGTTTAGCGGGAACTCGATTGACTCGCCGCGGCTCCATGAAGAGTCGAACTCTTCTCCGGTCTCATAGTCAACGCCAAGGTAGTGAACCTTCACAGTTGAGTTCGCTGGGGCTTCGACGCCGTCGCCAACAACTACCTCTTGGATCGTCAGTTCGCTTGGAGCTGGCTCGAGCATTGGTTCTAGTACTGGGGGTTCAAGATTTGTCATGCTGATACCCTATCGCAGCCTCGATTTGTTTTAGCATGGGGTCAACCAGAAGCCGAAAGAGGTAAGCCTCATGCCTAGATTCATCATCTCGTTTAACGACGGCGATATGCAGGTTCAAGATCACGAGTGGCAGCAGGTTGCCGATGACTCACACGCCGTGGTTCGCGAGGCGAAGGCGGCGGGTGTCTGGATTTTTGGAGGCGGTTTTCACACTTATGAACCGGTGGTCGTCACCGAAAATGGCGTAGTTACTCAAGGCCCAATCAAGGCCAGCGATGTTGTGCTCGGCGGGTTCTCAGTTCTTGAAGTCGAGAACCGCGAAGAAGCCTATAAGTGGGCTGCCAAAATCGCCAAGGGATGCCGCTGCCCGCAAGAGGTGCGCGAATTCATCGACGACCCAGAGTCGGTCAACTAGACCAACTCAAGGTTATTAACGCTTATCGGCAGCCTTAGCCTGCTTGTCGGCACGCTTCTCTTTGAGAGTCTTAGCCGGAGCCTTCTTGGTGTTCTTCTGTGACTGCTGTTCTTTTTGGGCCATGATTTCCTCTACCAGAACCTACTTGGCCCTTACTTGAACTCTAGCCGCACTAAACCCGTTCAACCTCAACCAGGATGGCGTTTTCTGGCGCAAGGATCGGCGGACGAACACCGACCAGCGCTAGCGCGGCACCGGTTAGCACCACTCCGTCGAGCCACTTAGGTGATTGACGGCCGATGTAGTGAGCCGGGCCGGCTGGCTCAACCAGCTTGACGCGATAGCTTGCCGCTGCATCCAAGCCTTCAAATCGAAGCGCATTCGGGGTGGCCGAAGGCATTCCGCGAAGTGCTACAAGAGCAAAAATCGCACGAGACTTATCCTGAGCAACCACACCGTGCACGAATGCGCTGTCATCAGGCTGCTCAATGCGAACCATGCGACCCGAGTGAATCAGCGCGCGGTTGGCCTTGTAGTAACTTGCCCAAGACTTTAGTGCGGCGCGCTCTTCATCCGTGGTTTGGGTTAGATCCCACTCGAGACCGGCGTGGCCGAACAGGGCCGAAATCGCACGGAACTGCAATGAGTGCGTGCGGTGAGTGGTGTGCGACTCGGTTGGGCCGATGTGCGAACCCAGCATTTCTGGCGGAATCACGAACTGGGTGTAGCGCTGAATGTACTGACGTTCTAGCGCATCGTTGCAGTCCGAAGTCCAGAAGCGATCGGCGTGATCGACCATGCCGAGGTCGATGCGGCCACCACCCGATGAACAGGATTCGATTTCGAGACCAGGATGACGTTTCTTCAGCTCGTCAAACAGCGCATAGATTGCTTTGGTCTGGTTGCGAACCGCAGCCTGCCCAAAGTGAGCGGCATCGGTGAGTGTGCGGTTGTGATCCCACTTGATGTAGGCGATGTCGTATTCAGAGAGTACGGCGTCTACCTGACCTAACACGTGCTCAAATGCGCCTGGATGGGTAAGGTCGAGCACCTGCTGGAAACGTCCTTCTGGCGGGGTGCGGTCACCGACGTGCAGAATCCACTCTGGGTGGGCGCGGTAAAGATCTGAGTCTGGGTTGACCATTTCGCCCTCGAACCAGAGACCAAATTCCATGCCGCGTGACTTCACGACATCGATCAATGGCTTCAGGCCGTTTGGCCAAACATCCTTGGAGACAACCCAGTCGCCGAGGCCACGCAAGTCATTGCGGCGAGCGCCGAACCAACCATCATCGAGCACAAATCGTTCAACACCGATGCTCTGAGCTACGTCGGCTAGCTGGGTGAGCTTCTCGAGGTTGTGGTCGAAGTAGACCGCCTCCCAGACATTCAGGGTCAGCGGGCGTGGGCGAACAATGCTTGGGTGGCTTGGGCGTGCGCGAAGCCAGCGATAGTGGCGATCGGTAATACCGTCGATACCTTCGTTTGAATAGGCGCTAACCACGGTTGGTGCAACATAGGTTTCGCCAGCGGCCAGGATGACTTCACCAGGCAACAAGAGTTCCCCGGCGCCGATTGCAGCACGGCCGGTGTTCATCTTTTCGACAAGGTGGCGGGTGTTTCCGCTCCACTGGAGACCCATCGACCAAACTTCGCCACGCTGATAGTTGGAATCCTTGGTCATCGCTAGTTGAACGATCGTGTAATCGTGACCCGAGCGTCCCTCGCGAATCTCGCGCGACCAGGTTCCTACCTGAATTTCACGACGCTGAGGCTGACGCTCCTTCACCCATCGACCGGTGAAATCCATAGTTTCGGTGGCATAGTCGGCCAGCGGCAGCCAAGCGGTCAGTTCGTTAAGCGAGAAGTCTTTACCGGCCATGTTCTTGACCGATTGAGTGATTGAGAGAATGCCTGAAGCTGAAATGGTGAAGGTAGCCGAGATTTCTAGTTGAGCGGCACGATCTACTGAGGTTATGCCTATCGACGTTGCGTCCGAAACCACTTTGTCGATCTCGAAGAGTTGAGACCAGTCCTGACCGTTGCGGTGACCCTGCAGGGCTGGGCGACCGTGGAATCCACGAGCATCCTCACGCCAGAGGCCCGGGTTGATGTGATCGTCTAGGTCGGCGTGTGGAACGGCCTCTTGGGCAGCCAGGTTCAACTGTTCAAAGTTGAGCGCAATGCCTAGGTCTGCGCCCCAGTGGAGCACGACAGGAGTGCCACTGGTTAGTGACACAATCAGCTGAACACCGTCGGCCTTTAGCTCGACAAATGCTGGCACCTTCGACATGAGGCGATTCCTATCCCCGATCAATATGACCGACCCTTTGATGTTATCGAACGGGAAAAGGCAAAATGCACATTTTTTTACATTAGTTATCAATACTTAACGAAAATTCCGTGATTTACGACCGAAACCTGTCTAGGCTTTGATGCAAAGACCAACCCGAAGGGAGTGAACCGAATGTTAGCCGCACAACGCCAAAGCCTGATTTTGCAAGAAATCACGCAGCGAAGTGGTGCGCGCATATCGGACCTTGCCGAGATTCTTCAGGTGTCTGAGATGACAGTGCGTCGAGACATTGAACTTCTCGCCGAACAAGGGCTGCTTGAGAAGGTGCACGGCGGGGCTACCGCAGTTGCGTCAAAGATCACAGCCATTGAACCGCCCTTTCAGTCGAAGTCGCTTCGGGAACAATTGGCCAAGGATGCGATTGCGGCTCGAGCCGCACTAGAGATAACTCCGGGCAGCTCGATCGCCCTCATGGGAGGAAGCACGGTCTTCGCAGTGGCGAAACTTGCGGTGACAATCCCAGGATTGACGATTGTCACCAACTCGCTTCCGGTCTCCGACTTGTTTAGCCGCGAAGGCCAACTAAATCAGACCGTTGTGCTCACCGGCGGACTGCGAACCCCGACCGATTCGTTTGTGGGCGAAATCACGGTTCAAGCATTCAGCTGTCTCAACCTCGATCTGCTGTTCATGGGCACCCACGGCATGGATGTCACCGGTGGCTTCAGCACGCCGAACCTGCACGAAGCAGACACCAACCGTGCGGTAATCGCAAAAGCGCGTCGATTGATCATGCTCGCTGACCACACCAAGTGGGGCGAAGTTGGCTTCAGCACCTTTGCGAAACTCGAAGACGCAGACCTTCTGGTAACCGATTCCGGCATCACCAAAGATGCCGCCAAGATCTTGAATAATTCCGTCGGCGAATTGGCAATCGTCGAAACCTAACCCATCCCAACTTCGGCGATTATTCGCGAGATAATCGACTAGTTCAAACCAAATGCGGAGAAATAATGGCAACCACCAAGCGGTCAACTCGAATGAGCGACGGTCGCGAACTCATCTACTTCGATGACTCGGGCTCGACTCTGCCAGCCGAACGCAAGCCTGACTTGCGTGAGGCATCGGCTCGCCCTGCAGTTGCCGAAATGCGCCTCGATTCGCTGACCGGTGACTGGATTTCGGTTGCCGCTTCCCGCCACAATCGCGCTCACCTGCCGCCTGCGCATCTATGCCCGCTGTGCCCGAGCACCGAAGAGAACCTTTCGGAAATCCCTGATGTTTTCGATGTAGCAGTATTCGAAAACAAGAGCCCATCGTTTGGCCCAGACCTAGCCGAGATTGACGACGAGAACTACGCGGTGGTCGCAGACCTAAAGCTAGGTTCGAAGCGCGCCTCGATTGGCCGCTGCGAAGTAGTTGTATTCAGCGCTGAGCACCTCGGCTCACTAGCCGATCAGACCGTGCCCCGAATTCGAACCATCATTGACGCTTGGGCCGACCGCACCGCCGAACTCTCGGCGCTACCAGGCGTTCGTCAAGTGTTCCCGTTCGAAAACCGCGGTGAGGCCATCGGCGTGACGCTGCACCACCCGCACGGGCAGATTTACTCATACCCTTACGTGACTCCGCGCACCCAAAAGCTGCTGCAGTCGATCGAGTCTTATGGCCCAAACCTGTTCGCTGACACCCTTGCATTCGAGCAGGCTGGCGAGAGAGTTCTCATCCAAGGCGAACACTTCACCGCTTACGTGCCATTTGCCGGTCGCTGGCCAATTGAGATTCACCTGCTACCACACCGTCACGTGCAGAACCTCGCACAGCTTGATGACGTCGAAAAGGACGAATTGGCTTCTATCTACTCGAAGCTTTTGAAGGCCCTTGACACCGTCTACGACACCCCGACGCCATATATTTCGGCTTGGCATCAGGCGCCGCTAGTGGCTGGTGGCGAAAACGTACGTCTGCAGCTTCAGATCACCTCACCGCGTCGTGCCGCCGACAAGCTCAAGTATTTGGCAGGCAGCGAGTCGGCGATGGGTGCCTTTATTGCCGACTTCCCGCCAGAGACCACCGCAGCCATGTTGCGGGGGGCAATCAAATGACCGACACCCTGATCGCCTCGGTAAAATCAGGCTTCGAGGCTAAGTATGGCTATGCAGGAGCCGGAGTTTGGTCGGCGCCAGGTCGCGTCAACCTGATTGGCGAGCACACCGATTACAACGAGGGTTTCGTTTTTCCGTTCGCCATCAATCGCCACACATTTGCAGCCATTTCCCTGCGCAGCGATTCCACCGCGCGCGTTTCTTCGAGCTTCTCCCCCGTCATCCATGAGGTTGATGTAAACAAAATCACCAAGGATGAAGGCCACGACTGGGCCGCCTACCCATTTGGTGCAGCTTGGGCCATCCAAGAGATGGTTCGCTCACTTGGCGGTTCGGTTCAGGCCACCGGATTTGATTGCTACATCGAGTCTGACGTTCCGGTAGGCGCAGGGCTTTCATCTTCGGCCGCCATTGAATGCTCGGTCGCCTTGGCGCTCAATGAGCTTTGGTCGGCTGGTCTCGATCGTCGTCAACTAGCTCGCGTCGGCCAAATGGGCGAGAACGAGATTGTCGGCGCTCCGACCGGAATCATGGATCAGTCTGCTTCGCTTCTGGGTGAAACCGATCACGCGGTATTTCTCGACTGCCGAAGCCTCGAAGCCCAGTCCGTAGAACTTGGCTTTGCCGCCGAGGGGCTTGAACTTCTGATCATCGACACCAAGGTTGCACACCGCCTTGTTGATGGCGGTTACGCCTCACGTCGCGCCGCCTGCGAGACCGGTGCCGCCTCAATGGGCGTCGCCTCACTGCGCGACCTGCCCGTTGCAGACCTCGACCGCGCACAAGAAGTGCTAGACGACGTGACCTACCGACGCGTACGCCACGTGGTGACCGAGAACCAGCGAGTTCTAGACACCGTGAAGGCACTCAAGCAAGACGGGCCGCGTGCGATCGGCAAACTGATGTATGCCTCGCACGAATCGATGCGAGACGACTTTGAGATTTCGGTCGATGAACTGGATACCGCGGTTGAGACCGCTCTTCGGCACGGCGCAATCGGCGCCAGGATGACCGGTGGCGGCTTCGGCGGTGCAGCGATTGCTCTAACCCCGATAGCCAAGATCAGCGAGGTCAGCCTCTCTGTCATTGCCGAGTTTGAAGCGCTGGGCTATGCCAAGCCTGATATCTTCGCGGTCTCGGCAGCACAGGGTGCCAAGCGCGAGGTTTAGGCTTTCGCGGTAAGCGCTTTGCCCAGTTTCAAAGATCCCAGGGCAATCACTAGACCGAGGAAGATTCCAAAGGTCAAGGCAATGTGCAATGGCATTACTGCAGTCAACAAACCGATAATCGCCGGGCCGCCTAGAACACCCGCGTAGCAAAGCCCAACTACGGTAGCCATGTTTCGACCAGAGTGCGACTCTTCACCGACGACGGCTGAGATTGCAAAGATTTGCGGAACCACGGCCGAAATTCCGAGACCCGCGAAGAACCAACCAAAGAGAGCGAGTTCGGCTGTTGGCGATAGCAGTGCGATGGCGACACCAAGAGCCGACAACAATGGGCCGAAGCGAATAATCACCAGGCGCCCGCGGGCCGCGACCACGCGGTCGGCTACCAAACGGAAAAGCGCCATGGCGCCAGAGAAGACCATTACGGCGAGAGCGCCCGATGCAGGCGTGGCGCCCAAAACCTTGACCTGATACAAGGCAGACCAATCGACACCGGTTCCCTCTAGGAAGGCACCGGCACCGGCCATGAAGCCGAGCAATAAAACGGTTGGCAGGTACTTGCGGTTTGCGCGGTCTTGATCTTTGCGAAGCTTGCGGCTTTCATCCTTGGAGAGTTTGGCGTGAACTTCTTTGTGAGCCAACTGTGGAGGCAATAGTTTTGACCCGGCGTAAATGGTTATTGCCAAGCAGATCAAACCGTAGCCCGACATCGAGACCAGCATCGGAAGCTTGATCGCGATGGCTAGGCCACCGATGATCGAACCCAGCACACCACCGAATGACCAGAACGCGTGAAATGCGCTGAAGATTGGCCTGCCATAGGCATTCTCAACCTCGACCGCATGTGCGTTCATGGCGACGTCGCACGCACCCATACAGGCACCAAGTACAAATAGGGCCGCGGCCAACCCAGCTGCATCTTGCGCAAGGCCGGGCAAAACCAAGGCCAGCCCTAGCAAAATGCCGAACAAGGTGGTCGTATAGCGGCTGCCCATGCGATCGATAATGCGGCCGACGAACTGCATCGTGGCTACTGCGCCCAAACCGACAAAGACCAGAAGCCCGCCAAGTTGTGAGTGAGATAGCTGCAGGCGATTTTCGACCTCGGGGATGTTTACAGCCCAGATGGTTACCGCGGAACCCGCATAGAGAAAGAAGAAGAAGACCGCCAGTCGTGCATGCAAGTTTCTCTTGGTTGTTTCGGTCATCTTGGCACGAACCTAAATCTATCTACTTCGATTCCACGCGAACCGACGGGCAAGTTATGGCTATTCGAGAAACGAATCAGGTGATCGCCAAACTCAAAGTGTTTGGTGCCAATCAGAATCTCGACCCATTCGCCATCCGTGCTCGCGAATTCGGTGCCACGGTTGATGTACTGGTCATAGCTCTGGTTCTGATTTCCGTCATAGAACAGGTGACGTCCGGCAACGACGCGCGCAACGTGTGGCTCAACCGAACGGTAGCGAAGCCAAACCTCATATTCTCGAGGGACGCCCACCTGCAGCATGGCGCTGAAACCATACTCCTGCTGAATCATGCCCGAGAGATAGCCGGCACCGGTGCAGCCAGATTTGTGTTCGTGATCGATGTTTACGACCGCCTCAAAGTGGCGACCCCCGGCACGGTTTGAAACGGCGGCATCGAGGTGAACTTCGACATTGATCTCGGTTGGAATTGCGCGGCCTTTTTGTGATTCGCTCGGCACGACCTCAAGGATGCGACCAGCCGGCGAATACTGAATCTCGTCGAGCATTAGGCTTCGGCACGCCTGCGAGCCCGAAACCCAAGCCGAGTGATAAAACGCGTACCACTTGTCTTTGAACTCAAACACCGAACCATGGATGGTTCCGCTGTTGCCCGGATAAACGCCAATGAAAACGCCAAGGTCTTCGTAAGGGCCGAGCGGTGTATCAGCTACGGCGTGACACATGCGCTGAGGCCAAACCTCGTTGTCCAAGGCCGGATAAGTCAGGTAGTAACGGCCCTGGTACTTGTGCAGGAACGGCCCTTCGTAACCGCCAACCTGGTCACTCAGATTGCGGATGGTTTCGACCTTGATGCTCATCAAGTCTTGATTGAGCTCTCCAATCAGAATTGAACCGCGAGCACCCCACACCAGGTAAGGCTGGTCGCCATCGATAAACAGCGATGGGTCTTGCCCCCATTCGACACCCTCGATGGTGCCGAGGTTGGTGAATGGCCCCTCTGGCCTGTCGCTGATGGCGATGCCGGTTTTGAAGGTGCTGGTGACTTTGTCGATGGCGCAGAAAACTAGGTAGTACTTGCCCTGCCAGTAGTTGGCGTCGATTGCCCACATGTGACTGAGCGCCCAGTCAACCTGGTCGAGGTGCAGGATGCGCCCGTGATCGACCCAATCAACCAAATTGTCACTGCTGAGTGCGTGATAGCAAGACATCGTGTCGTAGCTGTTGGTGTACGGCTCGTCATAAGAGACATAAACGTAGACTCGGCCATTAAAAACGTGCGCGGATGGGTCGGCCGCGAAAATGTGATCGGTGAGCAGGCTCGTCATTAGTTTGATTCAACTTGTTCGAGCAGCGGTGAACCCTGGCGCACATAAAGTGGCAGCGATTCAAAGCAGTGAGTCTCTTTTACCCAGCGGCCACCCTGCTCTTTGATGCCGGTGAAGTAGTTGGTCCATTCGCCTTCAGGCAGATAGAACTCGACCTCGCCGGTAGCGCTAAACACGGGTGCCACCAAGAGATCCGAGCCGAACATGTACTGCTGGTCAAGGTTCCAACAGGCGCGTTCGGCTGGGAATTCGAGCAACATCGCGCGCATCATCGGTGTTCCCTGCTGATGGGCAGCCTTTGAGGTTTCGAGCAGGTACGGCATCAACTTTTGCTTCAACTTGACGAAGGTGCGAGTGACGTCGACCGCCTCTTCATCGAACGCCCAAGGCACACGCACTGATTCGTTTCCGTGCAGGCGGCTGTGAGAGCTCAGCAAACCAAAGGCCAACCAACGCTTGAATACGTTTGGATCAGGATTCCCCTCGAAACCACCAATATCGTGGCTCCAATAGCCGAAGCCCGAAAGCCCAAGGCTTAGACCACCGCGAAGGCTCTCGGCCATCGACTCGAAGCTGCTGGTGTTGTCACCACCCCAGTGAACTGGCATGGTCTGACCGCCGACGGTCGCGCTGCGTGCGAAGACGATGGCGTCATCCTTGGAGTGCTCGACGAGGAGGTCAAACACGGTCTGGTTATAGAGCTGCGTGTAGAGATTGTGCATCTGCTCAGGGTCGCTGCCGTCGTAGTAGACAACGTCGGTCGGGATGCGCTCTCCGAAGTCGGTCTTGAAGCAATCGACACCCATTTCTAGCAATGGGCGAAGTTTGCTCTTGAACCAGTCGCAAGCCGCCGGGTTGGTGAAGTCGACAATCGCGTTGCCAGCCTGCCAAAGGTCCCACTGCCAGACTGAACCGGCTGTGCCACCAGGGCCATCATTTCGGCGAAGCAGATAGCCAAGTCGCTTACCTTCTTCAAATAGCGGCGAAGCCTGCCCGATGTAAGGGTTGATCCAGAGGCTAATTCGCAAACCATCTGCCTTGAGGCGCTGCAACATGGCGGCTGGCTCAGGGAAGGTGCGGGCGTCCCATTCGAAGTCACACCACTGGAACTCGCGCATCCAGAAGCAGTCGAAGTGAAAGACGCTGAGTGGGATATCGCGATCGCGCATTCCATCGATGAAACCCTGCACGGTCTTTTCGTCGTAGTCGGTGACGAAGCTGGTCGATAGCCAAAGACCGAAGGACCACTCTGGCAACATCGGCGGACGGCCGGTCAGCGCGGTGTACTTGTCGAGAATCTCTTTGGGCGTTGGGCCATAGATGACCAAGTATTCGAGATCTTGGGTGACGGCACTGAACTGAACCCGCTCAACCGCCTCACTACCCACCTCAAGCGATACCTTGCCAGTGTGATTGATGAAGACTCCGTAGCCCGCGTTGGTCAGATAGAACGGAATGTTTTTGTAGGCCTGTTCACTGCTAGTTCCGCCGTCTTCATTCCAGATGTCGACAGCCTGACCATTCTTGATGAATGGCGTGAAGCGTTCGCCGAGGCCATAAACCTGTTCGCCAACTCCAAGTGACATTTGGGCAGAGAGGTGGTGATTGCCATCCGGATCGACTACGAAGCTCAAACCGCGAGAGCGTTGGTGTGCGATGACTTTGTCGTTGGCCACAAACTCTAGATTCCAGGTGTCACCCATGGACACTCGCGCTTCGAGTTTGCCGCTCGAAATGCGCGCCCAGTCGGCATCAACCGAAGCGGTCAACTTGGTCGAGGATTCAGTGACCGGGAATTTCATGGCCGGCTTGCCACCTTGGTGGTGACTCAGGTGAATTCGGATTACGTCATCGGCCGGCGAGTCAATGTCGATGCCGAGGGTTGCTGCATTGAGGGTGTCGCCTCGGTGGTTTATGCGCTTGGTAGCAGCCTGCACCCGCAGCGAGTCAACCGAGCCATCCGGGTTGGAAACAATGTTGGCGTGGTGGGCTTGAAGTGCATAGGTTGCAGAAAAGCCCTCTCTCATGAGCCAGAATCCATTGGTGAATTTCATGTGTGTTCTGACTTTCTGAGAGAGGGCTCTCTGAATGCAACTAGTTGCGGCTGATTACGCCACCGCGGTTACGGGCAAGTGCGTCGATGGTTGCTGCTAGAAGCAGAACGCTACCGGTGATTAGGAAGCTGATACCGGCAGGCATCTGCAGTAGACCAAGACCGTTGTCGATCATGGTGATTACTAGGGCACCGATTGCGGCGTGTGAAAGCTTTCCGCGACCACCGAACAAGCTCACGCCACCAACAACGGCAGCTGCGACACCGTTTAGAACGATGGTGTGACCTGCCGAACCGTCAACGTTACCGATGCGGCTTGAGTGGAAGATACCTGACACGACAGCTAGGAATGCACAGATCATGAACGCGTAGATGCGAATCTTTGCGACCTTGATACCGGCGCGACGAGCAGCCTCTGGGTTTCCACCTACTGCGTAGAGGTGACGACCAAACCTGGTGCGGTCAAGCACGAAGGTTCCGATGAAGAGGATTGCTACGGTGATAGGTACAACGATTGGAACACCAGCAATAGGGATGATTCCCTGGCTTCGGTTCTGGTTCATGATTGCCACTGCGATGCCGCCGAGAACTACAACAGCCGAAACCTTGATGATCAAGATTGAAATCGGCTTGTTGACTAGACCCTTGCGTGTGCGACGGCCTCGGTCCCAGATGGCAAGCAGAATCATGGTCGCTGCAGATACAACGATCAGAGCCCAACCCGCCCATTCAGGCATGCTGTTGTTCATAATCGCCAAAACCTCAGGCACCTCGATGCGGTAAACGCCACCCTCACCAAGAAGCACAAGCTGCATACCCTGGAAACCGAGGAAGAATGCCAAGGTAACCACGAACGACGGCACACCGATTTTGGCCACCATGAAGCCGATGATCCAACCGATGACAAGACCGACGAGGAATGCGACTGCAAGCGCAAGGATCCAGTTCATGGCCAGGTACTTCATGAGCACGATCCATACGGCCATAGCTACACCTGCGGTAACACCGGCTGCAAGGTCAATCTCGGCAAGCAAAATCACAAACACGAGCGCTGCCGAAAGCATGGTCAGCTCGGCGGCTTGAACGAACATGTTTGTGAAGTTCAGCTTGGTGAAGAAGAACGGGCTCGCGATCTGAAAAATGAGTGCGAGAACGATGGTGGCTGCTACTGCTGGGAGTGAACCCATCTCGCCCGCGCGCAAGCGGCTGAGGTAAGCGCTGAACTGGTCTTTAAGCGTGCCTTCATTGCCGCTGGCCAGTGAAACTACTTCGTTAGACATTCTTGTGCCTAGCCTTCCTGGGTCTTTGCACCGGTGATGTATGAAATCACTTCGGTGCTGTTAGTTTCTGAAGTCTTAACCTGCGCCACTAGGCGACCTAGGTAGAGAACTGCGATGTCGTCACAAACCTTGAACACGTCGCTCAAGTTGTGGCTGATGATGATCACGGCTACGCCACTGTCGGCGAGACGACGAACCAAGTTCAACACCTGCTCGGTTTGTGCAACACCCAGTGCAGCAGTTGGCTCGTCGAGGATGACGAGCTTCGCTTCGCGGAGAACCGAACGAGCAATCGCAACGGTTTGACGCTGGCCACCAGAAAGCGATGAAACCTTCTGACGAACCGACTTCACGGTGCGAACCGAGAGGCTCTGAAGCGCCTTAGTTGCCAAGAGCTCCATCTCTGCCTCGTGCAGAGTTCCGGTAAGCATCTCTTCGTGCCCAAGGAACATGTTCTGAACGATGTCTAAGTTCTCGCAGAGAGCAAGGTCCTGATAAACAACTTCAATACCTAGAGCACTCGCCCCGCGTGGAGTGTGGATGTTTACCGTTTCGCCGGCGAACTTTACGACACCTTCGTCGAAAGGCTGCACGCCTGAGAGACCCTTGATCAGGGTTGACTTACCGGCACCGTTGTCGCCGACTAGAGCCAAGACGCGTCCTGCGTATGCCTTTAGGTCGATGCCCTTCAGGACGTCAACAGGGCCGAAGCTCTTCTTGATTCCTGCCAGTTCGATTACTGGACCTTCCATAGCTTTCTCTTTTCTTAGTGACCTATTCACGTGAAGCCGTTTCGATTTATTTGAAATCGTTGGGCCGGTCGATCACGCGTTTTCGACTGCTGAGCGCAGACATTTAGCGAGTAATCGAACCTCATAGAAAAGGTTGCCACAAACAACAAACCCCTTCTACAGAAAGCGCTTAAGGTTTGCTAACGTTCTTGTAACGTTAAAGGATTTGTTGTTATGAACAACTAATCCTTTAATGGGGTTCAGATCTTATAAAGCGATGACTGCGCCGCGTGATACTGATGCAAAATCTCAGGTCGGTGATCTGCAGACACCCTGGCCTGCATTTCGACCGGCCAAGCCGGGGCCGAGCCGGTAAGTGAGTGACTAGCCTGGCGCGCTGCGCCATCGGCAACGTACTCTCCCAGCTTTGGTATTTCGACGTCGACACCAAAGACCTGAGACGCCGCTACTTGAACGGCTGGATTAGCCGCCGCACCACCAACCAGCAAAACGCGCTTGGCCTCAACGCCATGAGACTTGAGCACCGAGAACCCATCCGCTAGTCCGCAGAGCATTCCTTCAATCGCGGCGCGAGCCATATTCTCGCGAGTGTTGTTTTCCAGGGTGAGCCCGAGAACCGCACCCTTGGCGTCTGGAAGGTTTGGTGTGCGTTCGCCTTCGAAATATGGAATCACGACCACTCCGCCCGCTCCCGCAGCAGTAGCAAGGGCAAGATCAGCCAATTGCTCGTGGTTGACCGACAGAAGGGCCGCGAAACTGTCCATCACGCGAGCCGCATTTAGCGTGCAGACGAGAGGCAAGAAACTGCCGCTGGCGCTGGCAAAGCCGGCAACGGTTCCCGTGAGATCCGCAACTTGCTGACCGGTAACCGCAAATACGGTTCCACTGGTACCGAGCGAGACCACCACATCACCAAGGTCGGCACCCAAGCCAAGTCCAGCCGCGGCGTTGTCGCCGGCTCCGCAGGCTATACCGAAGTGGGTTCCTTCGTCCGGCGCGTAGGCCCATTCGCCTGGCTTGACGATTTTCGGCAGCACCGGCATTCGACCAAGGATGAATTGCCAAATCTCGTCCAAGTACTCGCCAGTCACCGGGTTGAAATAGCCGGTTCCGCTGGCGTCGGAGGCATCACTTGCCAAGGCACTAAAGTCTGGCCCCAATTGACTTTCGCCTGCCGGGCCATAACCCGCGAGTCTCCAAGAAAGCCAATCGTGTGGAAGGCACACTGCGGCTATTCTGGAGGCGTTTTCGGGTTCGTTTCTCGCAACCCAAAGCACCTTTGTGCTCGTGAATGAAGCCACCGGAATACTGCCCGTGTTCTTCACCAAATATTCGGCACCAAAGTGCTCGATGAGTTCGGTTGCCGTCGATGCCGACCGAGTGTCATTCCAGAGCAGTGCTTTTCGGATTGCTCGGCCATCTTGGTCGAGCAGAACCATACCGTGCTGCTGACCGCCGATCGATACCGCCGATACGTCCGAGAAACCGCCGGCATCGGCGATTGCCACCTCCAGCGCCTCAAACCACGCGTTCGGATCGACCTCGGTTCCTGCGGAATGCGAAGCGCGACCCGAGCGAACTAGCTCGCCCGAAATCGCATCGCGAATAACTACTTTGCAACTCTGGGTAGAAGAGTCGATTCCGGCAACAAGTGGCACGTTGAACCCGAGGCTCTAGCGAGCACCCATTAGATGCTCAACGGCCAGCTGGTTTAGGCGCACGAAGCCAAAGCCCTTGCCGTTGAAGTAGCTTTCGGTGTCAAAGTCCTCGTACGACGAACGGTCGGCAAGCAGGTCTGCGTAAGTCTCGCCTGGGTTCAAGGTCGGAGTCTTAACCTCGGCAACGCGAGACGCTGCAAGTGCTTCCTGCACCTCTGGGTCGGCGTGGAATGCCGCTGCGCGTTCCTTGAGCAACAAGTACATGCGCATGTTTGCTTCTGCCGAATCCCAAACGCCCTTGTAGTCTTCGGTGCGGCTTGGCTTGTAGTCAAAGTGACGAGGGCCGTCGTAGGCACGTCCGCCATCCTTGCCACCAAACTCAAGTAGGTCGACCAGCGAGAAGGCATTGAAGAGGTCGCCGTGACCGAAGACTAGGTCTTGGTCGAACTTGACGCCACGCTGGCCATTGAGGTCGATGTGGAAGAGCTTGCCGTGATCTAGCGCCTGCGCGATGCCGGCGGTGAAGTTGAGACCAGCCATCTGCTCGTGGCCGGTTTCTGGGTTCAAGCCAACAAGGTCAGGGTGCTCGAGAGTGTTGATGAACGCCATTGCGTGACCTACGGTCGGCAGAAGAATGTCACCACGTGGCTCGTTTGGCTTTGGCTCGATTGCAAAACGGATGTCGTAACCCTTGTCCAGCACATACTGAGTGAGCAGGTTTACGCCTTCACGGTAGCGAGCGAGAGCTCCCTGGATGTCTTTCGCGTGGTCATACTCGGCACCCTCACGGCCACCCCACATAACGAAGGTCTTGGCGCCCATCTCGGCAGCAAGATCTAGGTTGCGCAAAACCTTGCGAAGCGCGAAGCGTCGCACACCACGGTCGTTGCTGGTGAAACCGCCATCCTTGAACACTGGGTGGCTAAACAGGTTAGTGGTGATCATCGGGATGATCAGACCGGTGTCGGCAAGAGCCTGCTTGGTGCGGTCAATCTCGTGGCGACGCTGGGCGTCGTTGCTCTCAAATGCGAATAGGTCGTCGTCGTGGAAGGTGAGACCGTAAGCGCCAAGCTCGGCAAGCTTGTGGATCGCTTCGACGGTGTCCAGCGGCTTGCGGGTTGCCGAGCCAAACTGGTCCTGCGCCTGCCAACCGATGGTCCAGAGGCCAAAAGAGAACTTGTCTTGAGGGGTTGGCTTAAGCGACATGCGTGATTATCCTTGCTGAAAGAGTGGTATTTGTTGCCTGTGACAACAATAGGGGCAAACCGCTGTAACAGTGCGATAATTTCAAGTGGAGAGGTGATTGTTATCAAAGTTTTACATTCTGGACCGGCTAGTTCCGCGGGGCAAAACCGTGAGAACATCCGTCAGCACAACCTCTCGATAATCATGAACCTGCTTTACAAGGGCGGAACCCTCGCCCGCTCGCAGCTGACTTCGGTCACTGGCCTGAATCGCTCAACGATTTCTGACCTTGTGGTCGAACTCGAAGAGCTTGGAATCATCACACAGTCAGAAGCTGTCACAAGCGGCGGTGTCGGCCGCCCAAGCCTCTCGGTTTCACCGAGCGACAACATCGTGGCCTTTGCAGTCAACCCGGAAATCGATGCGACCACAGTCGCGGTAGTCACCTTGAGCGGCGAAATCGTTGACAAGCGACGCTACCCAACGAAAATTCAGCCTGCTGCTCAAGAGGCAGCAAAAATTGCCGGTCAACTCATCAAAGACCTAATCAAAGACCTGCCAGCAAAGACCAGAATCGCGGGTATTGGCGTAGCCGTACCTGGCCAGATCCGCATCGACGATGGAGTTGTACGTCTCGCTCCTCACCTCAACTGGGTCGAAGCGCCAATCGCCGCGATGATTCAGCAAGAGACCGGCTTACCAACTTGGGTCGACAACGATGCAACCGTTTCGTGCATGGCCGAACGTAACTTTGGCAGCGGTCGCGGCGCTAGCCACTGCGTTTATCTCTTCGCCGGCTCTGGCGGCATCGGTGGTGGTGTCGTGGTTTCCGGTGTTCAACTGCGTGGCGCTGCGGGTTACGGTAGCGAACTGGGCCACATCCAAATTTTTGACTCGAAGAAGACCGACTTCTCGGGTCTGCCAGGCACGCTCGAAGCGCTGGTCAAGCGAGATGACCTGCTAGAGGCCTTCAAGCTGTTTGGTGCCACCGACGATGAACTCGACGTCGAAATCGCCAACACGAAAGACCCGAAGGTCATCAAGCTAATCAACAACCAGCTAGACAATCTCGGTCGAGGCATTGGCGTTCTGGCGACCATCTTCAACCCTCAAATAGTTGTCCTCGAGGGATTCCTTGATTCAATCTTCAAGTTCAACAAAGAGCGCCTGTTGGCGAGTGTGCACGCAAGTTCGCTCAGTTCGGCCCACGATGGCTTGGTAGTAAGTTCGGGCGAGCTCGGCACTAAAGCGGTATTGGTAGGCGCAGCAGGCCTAGCCTTCGCACCGCTCATCTCTAACCCATCGGGTACCGAGATTTACAAGCTTTCTAAGGTTTCGGCCTAAAAGGTTTCCGCCTAAAGGCTTCTGACCTGAGGCAAGACCTTGGTTCCGAGGAGCTCAATCGCCTTCATGACCGCGGAATGTTCGATGTTTCCGATATCGAACTGCAGGATGTGGCGATCGTGTCTCAACTCTGAATGAATGGCAGACAATCGATCCACCACTTCATTGACGTCTCCGGCGATTATCGGCCCATCGCAGTTTGCCTGTTCATCGAACATAGCTCGAGACGGAGCCTCGCGACCTCGTTCCCTCTGGCTCACCGTTACGGATGGCAACCATCCGCGATACATGGTCTCCTTGGCGATCGAAGCCTTATCCGCGACAAAACCACGGCCCGCAATCGCTACTTTCAATCCAGGATGTCCGTTAGCGACGGCCTCGGATCGAAAATGCTCAACGATTGAACGCTTGGATGCCGGTGGCGCGCTGAGAAACGAGTAATTGGCGTTGAAGCCGAAGGCTGCTGCTCGCTCGGATGATTCTGGAGTCTCGCCGGTAGCAACCCAGATGTTGAGCTTTTGACTGAACGGTCTTGGCCAAACGCCCAACTCCTCTACCGGTGCTCTGAAGTGACCGCTGAAACTGACCGGATTGCTCTCGTTCAGCGCACGCAATAAACCGAGCTTTTCGGTGAAGTTAGCTTGAGCTTCGGTAAGTTCTTGCCCGAAGAGCGGGTAGGACTCGATGTAAGCGCCCGTACCGACTGTGACTTCGGCACGACCCTCGGTTATTTGATCCAGGGTGGCGAACTGTTGAAAAACACGAACCGGATCCTTGGTGGGCAATACTGTCACGGCACTACCCAAGTGAATTTGTTCGGTTTGACCGGCCGCTGCGGCAAGCAAAATAGCCGGAGCCGAAACCGGGTAGTCCTCGCGATGGTGCTCGCCTAGACCGAAGTAGTTGAGACCAACCTCATCGGCAAGTTTGATGCGTTCGAGAAGGTTCTTGAAAATGACATTCTCTGGCATGTATTTGCCTGTGCCAGCATCGATGCTGCTATCGCCGAAGCTGTATAAACCGAGTTCCATTGCCGCCTTGTTTCCAGATAAGTAAAGGGATACTTTACTTATCTTTCATCATAGCGCGCTATCGGCCCGCTTTTCGATGAGCCAGCAAACCCAAACCGTAAAGCTGAGCCACAGAACCTGCGCGGTCACAATCACGCGCTCGGCAACGCCGATGTTAGTTGCCGTCGGATCCAGCCAGGTGAGCAAGAACCAGATCGAAATAACCGCGAGACCAACGGTCGCGGAAATGGCCGCAATTGGGCGGATCACCCAAGGCGCATCCTTGCGAAAACGCATCGCAAACAGCGGCCAAGCCGACATCAAGACGAATGATATCGAGGCACTCAACCGATGTAGGTCTGAGTGACCGGTTTGGCTCGGCGTGGTGAAGATTGCCAGAGCATAGGTGGCCAATCCCGCCAAGAGCAACACAATCCGACCTGGTAGCGCCAAGGTGCGCGCCGATAGCGCACCAATCACCGTGAGGGTAGCACCGAGAAAGAAGAAGCTGGTCTGAATCGCCTGCACCGGAGAGTCATCGGCGGCAAGGTCACTGATTGTCTGGCGGATCGGGTCATACCCCGGCCACAACGATCCAGAAATTACCCAACCAAGGATGGATTGGACCGGCCCGATGGTTGACGCTATCAGGGCCGCTTTGCCGATTCTCTTCATGAGTACACGGTATGGCATGACGGAGGAAAATCATGAACGATATGCTCGGCAAAAACATCCTTGTGGTTGGTGCGTCTGGAGTGCTCGGCGCAGCCATTACACAGCTGCTCTTGAGTCGCGGCGCTCAGGTGATGGCCACCACGTCGTCAAATGATCGCGCGGGTGCAATCCCATCCGGAGCCTCTCCCCGACTGCTGCTCGACCTTGCTAACCCAACCTCCGTCGAGGTAATGGTCACCTACCTGTCGCAAAGCGACGCTCAGATCGACGGCGTCGTAAATGCCGCGGGCTTGGTTGCCTTCGGAGCCGCATCGGAACTTAGCGCTGAGACCATCGCACGATTAACCTCGGTAAACCTCACCGGGCCGATGACGTTGATCTCGGGAGTAATTCCGAACCTTCGCAAGTCTGCCGCTCGAGGGGCTGCCCCGTTTATCGTCAACATCTCTGGAGTGGTAGCCGAGAGCCCGATGGCTAACATGAGCGCCTACTCGGCTACCAAGGCGGGCCTGTGGGCCTTTGGCCAGGCGCTTTCGCGCGAACTTCGCAAGGATGGCATCCGGGTCATCGACGCCCGACCTGGCCACACCGAAACGGGACTGGCCGGTAGAGCAATTGCCGGAGTTGCACCGAATTTTCCGACCGGAATGACCGCAGAGTTTGTGGCTGCGCGAATCGTCGCGGCGATCGTTGATGGCGAGGCAGATCTGCCATCAACGGCTTTCAAAGATGTGAGTTAGAGAACCTTTTTCACGACGCTCGACTTGAGCATCATTTGGCCGAACCCATCGACCTTCGCGTCGATGTCGTGACCATCAACTGGACTAACCAAGCGGATGTTGCGCACCTTGGTGCCCACCTTAATTGCGGTCGAGCTGCCTTTTACCTTTAGGTCCTTGGCGATAGTTACCGTGTCGCCATCTTCGAGAATGTTTCCCGAGGCATCCTTGACCACTCGTGCAGCTTCGGTAAAAGTCTCGTCAACCTCAGGCTGCCATTCGTGGGCACACTCTGGGCAAACTAGAAGTGAACCCATCTCATAGGTGTAGACGCTTTGGCAGAGAGGGCACGGAGGCAAGGTTTCAGACATGCCTCAATTTTACTTCTTCTTGCCAGCCTTCTTCTTGGCTGGAACCTTCTTAAGAACAACGGCCTGGCCGACAATGATGTCTTTGCCGTTGAACGCCATCACCGGTGAGCCGTGAAGGTCGTATCCGTTGTCGAGGTGCATGCGCACCTTGGCGCAGAACTCCGAGTTGTCGATGCCAGTGAGCATCTTGTAGCGCTTGGTGAAGTCAGGTGTTTCTGAAACAGTAGCCGCCGCCTTAGCAGCTGCCTTAGCCGCTGCCGATGCAGCCGCGGTGCTGCGAACGGCTGGCTTGCGCGCAACGGTGGTCTTCGCTGCTGGCTTGCGTGCTGGATTCTTTGCTGAAGTAGTCATATTTCTATTGTGGCACTCGAATTCACCGACACAAGCTATAGCCGTGCGTCACAAAATGAATTTAGTTTTTACCGGGTAAACAAAAACGCCCCTCGCCGAAGCGAAGAGCGCCTTTGTTGAGAAGAATTACTTGCTCAAGTGGAAAGCCGGAACGATTAGGTAGATTCCGTAAAGCAGTGCCGAACCACAAAGTGAGAAGGCGATGTACGAGAAGGTGCGGCTGATCGCCTCGACACGAGCCGCAGCGTTGTCGCCCTTCTTTGCCTTGTCCTCTGCAAGACGCGCATCCGTCAAGAGACGCACGCCGACCGCAAAGAGCGCCACTACAAGAAGTGCCGCGCCAATCGAGGTGCCGGCAACGAGAAATAGGTTGTCCCATTTGATAGTCATTTACTTACCGCCCTTTTTCTTAGATGCTGCCTTAGTAGCTCGCTCTGCCGACTTCTTGGCAGCGTCTGCTGCCTTTGCAGCTGCACGGATGCTCTTTGGTGAAGCAATTGCCTTGCTAGCGCCTTCAACCTCGCTCACCACGTTGTGGTGACCGATCTTGTTGCGACGAGAGACCTGGAAGATGGTGATGACGACTGCCAGTGTGATGATTCCATCAACGAACAAGCCGACTGGGCCGGCCATTACTAGGTAGGCCGAGAGCGCACCGACGATTGCCGAAGCAGGAAGAGTGAATAGCCAACCAAGAACAATCTGGCCAGCCTTGTTCCAGCGAACAGCGCCACCCTTGCGACCGAGGCCAGAACCAATAACCGAACCAGAAGCAACCTGAGTGGTTGAAAGCGCAAAGCCAAGGTTGCTCGAAGCAAGAATGGTTACACCGGTTGAAATTTCAGAAGAGAACCCTTGAGCAGGCTTGATCTCGGCCAAACCAGAACCCATGGTGCGGATGATTCGCCATCCACCCGCATAGGTACCGAAAGCAATTGCTGCTGCTGCTGCGAGCACTACCCACAGCTCGACGTGGTCACCGCTGGCCTGGAAGCCGGTTGCAACCAAAACCAGGGTGATTACACCCATGGTCTTCTGAGCATCGTTAGTACCGTGCGACAGTGCAACGAGTGACGATGAGAAAATCTGGCCGACGCGGAAGATGCCGCGGCCTGTGTTTTGACCAGCCTTCTTTTGAGCTTCGGTGCGTGCGGTGATTAGGAATGCAATTCGGGTGGCCAGAAGAGCGGCGACGCCGGCGATAACCGGAGCGAACAAGGCTGGAATCAGCACCTTCTCAATGACCTTCTCGAAGTTGACTGCAGCAACGCCAGCGAAGGCTACGGCCGAACCGATTAGACCACCGAACAAGGCGTGTGACGAAGACGAAGGTAGACCGAGGAACCAGGTGGTTAGGTTCCAAAGAATGGCACCGGTCAAACCGGCAAATACCATTTCGGCACCAAGGTGAACATTTTCGTTGATCAAGTCAACCGAAATGGTCTTGGCTACCGCGGTGGATAGGAATGCGCCGGCAAGGTTCATAACCGCGGCGATGGCCACTGCAACGCGAGGCTTCAACGCGCCGGTTGCAATTGGGGTAGCCATGGCGTTTGCCGTGTCATGGAAACCGTTAGTGAAATCGAAGAACAACGCTAGGGCGATTACAGCCACAACGATGATGATGGGCTCCATGAGCACCTCTCTGATGAGTGATTAATTAGGGCAAAACGTTGGTGCACTTACGTTGTTCATCATATGGACAGAAGGTTAACGCAAGGTGAATTACTTGAAGTTTATGCCCCATGTCGCAGCGAACTTTTCGCCCTTGTTGAGCCACTTCAAGTCTTCACCAGTCCGAAATGCGTTAGCACCTGCGGTCTGCGGTTCAATCGCAGCCGCATAGCGCTTGGCATCGATTGACTCATCCCAGTAGAAGTCTGGGGTGAAGATAACCACGTGCTTGAATTCAGCATCCTGCCAAATATCGAAACCGCGGCCATCTGGAGCAGTCAGATAGGTGTGCGCCAGACCGTTTTCGTCGCGAGGTAGGTCGGTGAAACCGTGATCGTAGAAGTTGTCTCCGACTCGAACACCCTCGCGCATGTCGAAACGAGTGCCAGCGGTAGCCGACTTGCCGACTGGAATCTGACGCTCATTAACGTCTAGCACGGTTGCCGCATCCGAGCGCAAAATCAGGTCAGCGGTTGGAACGCCGGCAATCTGAAAGTATGGGTGACCGCCAACGGCATAAGGCGCCGCTTCTTCTGACTGGTTCTCGGCAGTGTGAGTCACTGTGATGCCACTAGCCGAAAGTTCGTACTTGACGGTCGTATAAACGTTGAATGGGTAAGCCATACGGGCATGGATGAGAGCCCCGAGCGTGACCGAAGAATCGGTTTGCTCAACCAGGTCATAAGGAAAGTCGATCAGCAAACCGTGATTGGCGTTCTGCTGGTTCTGGATGTTGATCGGAAACTCGAGCGTCTTACCCTTATAAGACCACTTGCCGTCTTCGAGGCGGTTTGGCCAAGGAGCCATCACGATGCCCTCGCAGTAAGGGCCAACGGCGTCTAGGTGGCCGGGTTCGACCAGTTCGATGTCGTTCGTGGTCCACGAAACCAGAGCTGCACCGATGCGTGCGATTACCGCGGTGCTCTTAGTCTGGCCGTCAAAAAAGGTCAGGGTGAATCGTGAGGTCATTCGAATAGCCTAGAGGAACGGGTCTGGTGTCATGACGTACTTGGCCTCTAGATATTCGGCGATTCCTTCTGGGCCGCCCTCTCGGCCGAGACCAGACGCCTTTACGCCACCGAATGGGGCAGCCGCGTTCGAAACCAAACCGGTGTTCAAACCAGTCATTCCGGTGTCTAGAGATTCAACGAGACGAAGCCCACGCTTGAGGTCCTTGGTGAAGGCATAGCTGACCAAACCGTATTCGGTGTCGTTAGCCAGCGCCACGGCCTGCTCTTCGGTTTCAAATCGAACGATCGGGGCAACCGGGCCAAAAATTTCTTCTCCAAGGATGGTCGAACCCGGCTTTACGTTGTCAAGAACGGTTGGCTTGAAGAAGTAGCCATTGCCGTCAAGTGATTCGCCACCGGTCAAGATGTTGGCACCTTCACCTACCGAGGCGTCAACCAAGCGCTGAATGTTCTTGCGGGCCTTGTCGTTGATAACCGGGCCACAGGTGGTCTCGCCGTCGACGCCGCGACCGAGCTTTAGTTCACCCATCTTGGCTGCCAGGCGGTGACCAAATTCTTCGGCCACTGACTCGTGCACGATGAAACGGTTTGCGGCCGTGCAAGCCTGACCGATGTTGCGCATCTTGGCCAACATAGCGCCTGTAACTGCGGCGTCTAGGTCGGCATCTTCGAAAACTAGGAATGGGGCATTACCGCCAAGTTCCATCGAGGTCTTTAGCACGCGCTGCGCCGACTGCTCCAGAAGCTTTACGCCGACCTGGGTGCTGCCGGTAAAGGTGATTTTGCGAAGTCTGCGGTCGGCGATGATTGGCGCCGAAGTCTCGGCTGATTGCGATGTGGTGATCACGTTTACGACACCAGCTGGCAATCCAGCTTCTTCCATGGTCTTGACCAAGAGCAGAGTCGTGAGCGGGGTTAGTTCGGCTGGCTTGATTACCATCGTGCAACCAGCGGCCAATGCAGGGCCGATTTTGCGGGTCGCCATGGCAAGCGGAAAGTTCCAAGGAGTGATCGCGAAGGCCGGGCCTACTGGTCGCTGGGCAACCAACATGCGGCCGGTTCCTTCAGGCGAAGTGCCGTAACGGCCAGAAATGCGAACCGCTTCTTCGCTGAACCAGCGTAGGAATTCGTTTCCGTAGGTGACCTCACCGCGTGCCTCAGCGATCGGCTTACCCATTTCTAACGAGATAAGCATCGCAAATTCTTCCGAACGCTCACGAACCAGGTCGAAGGTGCGACGGAGGATTTCGGCGCGTTCGCGAGGAGCGGTTCGAGCCCACTTGGCCTGCGCCTCATCAGCCGCAGTTAGTGCGGCAAGACCATCGGCTGCGTTGGCGTTTGCGATTTCGAGCAAGACCTTGCCGGTTGCTGGGTCTTCTACCGCGATCGTGTCGGCGGCACTGCCCTTAACCCACTTGCCGTTGATGTATAGCCCGGTAGGAACCTTGGCTAGGAGGTCTTTTTCTGAAAGCGACATTGCTTATCCGATCTTGTTATCGAAATTAGTTATTTGAAAGCTGAACGCCACAGCGGAAGAAGTCGGTGGCTAGCTTGTCGATTGCGTCCTTGGCATCATCCTTGACGGCACCTAGGGCATAGATCGCAAACAGCAGGTTCGACTTATCCCGGGCGGTAATGTAACCGGCCAAGGTGTAGCCGTTCTTGATCCAACCGGTCTTGGCGTGAACCTGACCAACGGCATCCTTGAGATCGCCCTTGAATCGAGCAGAAAGTGAACCTGACTCGCCCGACACTGGCAGACCGTCACGGATGACACTGAAGTCGGCGAAGCCGGTCATCACTAGCTTGCTGAACTTAGCCAGGAAGCTCGGCGGCACAGCGTTGAGGGCGCTCAGACCCGAACCGTCCTTGATCACGAGACCGGTTGAATCTAGCTGGGTGTTAGCCAAACCCTTCTTGATCGCGATGTTGAGCGACGAGAATGAGCCGTCGTAACCAAGGTCCAGCGAAACCAAACGAGCCAAAGCTTCAGCTTCGGTGTTGTCGCTGACCTGAAGCATGTGCTTGATCCAGACGCTGATTGGCTGTGATGAAACCTTGGCGATCTCGACCGCTGCGCCAGGCGCCTTGCCTTCAACGATGGTTGCGTTTGCGGCGGCTGCACCAAGTGCCTTCTTGAAGTACTTGCCGGCGTTCAAAACCGGTGTGGTGCTTCGTGGAGAGGTTTGAGAAGCCGGATTCTGGCGGTCGCCATCGACCTGAAGACCAGTGACCTCAGACATGTAACCCGTGGTCTGTTCGCTACGTTCCCAGCTGGCATCCCAGGTTGGGCCGGTGAAAAGCGAACCGTCAACGACGATCTTGGTGATCGAGGTTCCGGCCATCTTTGCATTTACGCCGACGGCTAGAGTCGAAAGCTTTGGTGCGTCACGGTAAACCGACTGCTGACCTGGCGCGGTGCGTGAAAGCGTTGGGTCTCCCCCGCCAACCAGGATGATGGTTCCTGGCTGAGCCGGGTCTTGGTAAACGCGAGTGTCGACTCGATAGTTCGGGCCGAGAATGTTTAGCGCAGCGCCTGCCGTTAGCAACTTCATGGTCGAAGCAGTAGCTGCTGGCTTATCTGCACCGCGATCGAAGAGCACAGTGTCGGTGGCGGCGTCGATGACTACCGCCTGGAAACTTCCTAGACGAGCGTCGGCCGCGTCGGTAGAAACCGAGCAGGTGCGAGCATCTGTCGGGGTTGCACTCGGGGTAGCTGAAGCGGTCTCTTGAGTTGCATTGGTGTTCGAACTGGTTGGCTGACCGCCACCCAGGCCGCCGATGCTAAACCCGCCGATGATTAGGGCAAGGACGCCCAGACCGATACCGGCACCTTTGGCTACATCCTTGAGATAAGGAAAACCTTTGGTTGCTTCAGACAATTACTCTCCCGGATACTTAACGCCAGTTTGCTTGCGAATCTCATCCATGGTTTCCATGATCGAGACAGTCTCATCGAGAGTCATACGTGGGCTCTCGGTTAGACCGGCATTTACGCAGCGCTCGACTTCAATCGCCTGGTACTGCATGCCTCTACCCTCGATTTTAGTCTCGTATCGAGACGCCACCGACTGCGCAAAAGCTTCGCGCGACATATCTGTTTCATATACTGTGAAGCTGGTCTGCTCGTAGAAGCTGGTGTCGACCTCGATGCGACCCTTGGTTCCCACGACTGAGGCACCAATTGAGCCGAAGACCTCCATCGAGGTGGTCATTGCGGCCTGCTTGCCATCGTCATACTTGAAAATCGCGCTGGTCATCAGGTCTACGCCGAGGTTGGTCAGGGTTGCCTCTGCGGTGATCTTCTTTGGCGCACCGAAGATGCGGTTGAAGAATGAGACCGGGTAAATGCCGAGGTCTAGAAGTGCGCCGCCGCCAAGCTCAGGCTGCCAAAGGCGCTTTGCGAAACTCTCAGGCAGATACTGGCTGTGGTCAGCGGTGACGAATCGAACTTCGCCGATCTTGCCCGAGTTGATTACCTCGAAGATTGCATCCATGGCCGGCAAGAAACGGGTCCACATGGCCTCCATCACTAAAACACCCTTGGCACGCGCGGCATCGCGAACTCGCTTGGCTTGTGTCGCATTGAGGGCGAAAGGCTTTTCAACCAAGACGTGCTTACCGGCCGCTATTGCAAGCAGGGCGTGCTCGGCGTGGAAGGTGTGAATGGTGTTGATGTAAACGATGTCTACCTCAGGGTCATTTACCAGGGCATCGTAGCCGGCATGACGGTTTGGAACATCGAACTTGTCCGCAAAGCGGTTTGCGCCTGCAATGTCGCGAGTGCCAACGGCCTGAATCTTTAGACCGGCGACCTGGAAGTCAGCGGCAATAACATCCGCAATTCCACCAGCACCCAAGAATCCCCAACGCAATTGCTTTGACATTTTTTTCTCCTTCATCGGGTGAGACCGCCACCACATTGATAAAAACGTGTTGCCACGGTGTCTAGCGCCGGGCGTGCTGCATAGCCAACCCTATTACCATCTTCGCTGCGAGCGAATAGGGCGTAGGCGAGTCGGCTACCGTCTTTAGCATCAATGATTCCGGCGAGACTGTAAAGGCCAGGAATGTAGCCTGATTTGCCCTTTACGAATCGCTTCGCCATGGCATTTGGGCCGTTGAATCGTCCAGCCAAAGTCCCGGTCTGACCGGCCACGGGGAGGTAACCCTCAAGGGAGCCCAGACCGCTCTGATTATTCGCCACCTTGTTCATTAATTCGGCGATCATTTTGGCGGTTACCCGGTCGGCCTGCGCCAGACCAGAGCCGTCTTTCATGACCAGCCCAGTGGTGTCGATTCCAACCGGACCCAGGGTTGCCTTTACCAGTTTCTGAATCGAATCAAAGCTCGCCGGCAGCCCGGCTGCCTTCGCCGCGTGACGGCCGATGTATTCGGTTTCGGTGTTGTCAGAAACCGCAATTGCGTGGGCAAGCCAGGTGGTGATTGGCTGCGAATAGACCCTGGTTAGTTCGACTGCGTTTGCCGGAGTCTTGCCTTCAACCAAGGTAGCGCCATCGGCTAGACCATCCAGGGCCGCCTTGAAGTATTTGCCAGTCGCCAGCACCGGCGCAGTGGATCGATAGCCGCTATAGCTGGTGCTGGTTAGGTCAGGGTTCGCTCGATCGCTATCAACCTGAAGACCGGTGATGTTCGAGATATACCCGTTGGTTCGGTCGCTAGCCTTCCAGGCCGGGTTATAGGTCGGCCCGGTGAAGAAACTGGCGTCAAGGATGATTTTTGTAATCGGGGTTGGGCTGGTCCACTTCGCGAAAACCTGAGCTGCCAAAGATTCGAGGCGTGCCGGTTTGTAATAGGTGGTGTAGCTGTCGCCGGTCATCCTTGAAAGGGTGTGGTCGCCGCCGCCTTGCAACACAATCGTGCCCGGTTGCCCAGGAACTGTGAGGACCTTGGTTACAGCTTTATAGGTTGGCGGCAAAGTGACGATCGCGGCCGAAGCAGTCAAAACCTTCAAAACCGAGGCCGAAGGCGTGGTTTCAGAACCCCGTAGGTTCACCAGAACCTTGCCGGTGTCGGCGTTGATCACATAGGCATAGAGCTTGCCCAGCGACTTTGAGGCGAGAGCCTTTGAGGCACTGCAAGCCGGAAAAGGGCCGGTTGGCGGCACGCGAGGGGTGGCGGTGGGCGTAGGTGTCGCGCTCGTAGTCGCCGAAGGCGAAGCCACCGGCGATGGGCTGGTGGTCTCGGATGGGCTAGGAGTCGGTGCCGCGAGAGCAGGGCTAGAAAATAGCGCCAACGACAGGGTCGCCACAGCGGCTAACCCAGCGGGAACTCTCAGGTATTTGGTCACCAATTAAGACTAGAGGCGAACAATCTCACCGTCGTGAGGCGCGTGCGACTTCCAGCCGAGTTGCGACTTGATGCGGTCACTAAAGGTTTCGGCCACCCCGGCCTCACCGTGCACCACCAACACCTGCCCAGGCGCTTGGGTTTCGGTATTCATCCAAGCAATCAGCTCATCACCATCGGCGTGAACCGAGAACGACTGAATCGATTCGATTTCTGCCTTCACCGGCACCATCTCACCGTGCATTTTTACCTCGGTGGCACCATTTACGAGGTTGCGACCTCGGGTGCCGACCGCTTGATAGCCGACCAGGATGACGGTGTGCTTTTCTTTCGGCAACATGTTGCGAAGGTGATGAACCACTCGCCCACCCGTACCCATACCGCTCGCAGAGATGATGATGCAAGGCTGTTGCGGGTCGTTGATGGTCTTTGATTCATCGACCGAAGTCAACTCGACCAAGGTGCCGGTGCTGAACGGATCCTTGTTCTTCCACTTTTCGATAATTTCTGGGCGAATCTCGGGCGATGACGAATCGATTGCCTGGCGATAGAAAGCCAATGCTTTCAGGGCCATCGGCGAATCTGCATAAACCGGAATGCGCGGGATCTTGCCGGCTTCCATGAGTTCACGAAGCTGAACCAGAATCACCTCGGTGCGGTCAACTGCGAAAGCCGGAATCAAAATAGATCCGCCGCGTTCAACGGTCTTGTTAATGGCAACCTCGAAATCGGTGGTCACCGGCACGTGTTCGCGATCTCCATACGTCGATTCCGTGATGACGGCATCGTATTTTCCGGCAGGGATGTGATCTGGGTTGACCAATAGCGGGTGGTGCTCGCGACCGAGGTCACCGGTGAACAACAGACGCTTGCCAAAGAATTCAACCTCGACAAAGGCGGCACCAAGGATGTGCCCCGAAGGGTGGAAGGTCACAAAGGTCTGCTCGGCAATCTGCACACGAGTGTGAAAAGGCTGAGCAGTGAACTGACTGACGGCCTTGCGTGCATCGACCTCTTCATAAAGCGCCTTAGGCGGATTGTGCTTCGAGAAGCCTTTCTTGGCAGCGTACTTGGCATCCTCGGTTTGAATGCGCGCCGAGTCGAGCAAGATGACTTCGGCAAGTTTCGCCGTGAATTGGGTCATATGAATTTCGCCACGGAAGCCATCCTTGACCAGCTTCGGCAGGTAACCGCAGTGGTCTAGGTGAGCATGTGTGAGCACAACGGCGTTGACCTCTGCCGGGTCGATCGGCAGTGGATTCCAGTTCTTCAGTCGAAGTTCTTTCAACCCTTGAAACATGCCGCAGTCGACCATAACCTTGGTCGACCCGCAAGCCAATAAGAAACGACTTCCGGTTACGGTGCCCGCTGCACCCAAGAACTGGATAGTTGGAGACTGTGCTTCATTGCTCATGTCGCAAGTCTATGCATACGGTGGCAGACTGAGAGTATGAGCAAGGCGATGCGTAACGACTATCTTCTAGTCGCGTTGACCGTGATTTCGCTCTTGGGTGGGTTGGCCGCTCGCTTTGCGAACCTCGAAACTTTGAGCTTTGTCTCATTAGCCATTGGCGCGGCAATCGGCCTGGCGCTCTCGGTGGCCCTTTTGGTTTCGGCCATTCGCCACGGCGAATTCGGCAGTGATGTCCTTGCCTTGATTTCGATTCTCGCCACCGCGCTTACCAACGAATGGATAGCGGCCAGCGTTATCGCAGTCATGCTTTCTGGCGGGCGTGCACTCGAGAGTTGGGCAGAGGGTCGTGCACGAGGGCAACTCGAGGCGCTGCTTGCACGAGCACCCCACAGCGCACACCTCATTTCTGAATCAGGTGAGATTCGAGAGGTGCAGCTGGCTGAAGTCGCGATTGGCGATCGTCTTTTGGTTCGCAATGGTGAGGTCGTGCCTATCGATGGCAGCTTGGCAACCGACGGAACCTTCGATGAATCTGCGCTCACCGGTGAACCACTGCCAGTGTTTAGAGCCAGCGGCGAAGACGTGAACTCTGGCGTACTGAACTCGGGTGCGCAGGTCGAAATCATCGCTAGGAACACCGCAGAAGACTCGACTTACTCCAACCTGATTCGCTTGGTAGCCCAAGCCCAGGCCAGCTCGGCAGCGGGCGTTCGAATCGCAAACAAGTGGGCGGTTAGATTCGTGCCTTTCGCCTTGGCGCTTGCCGGTGGCGCATGGATCATTTCGGGTCAGGTGTCGAATGCGGTTGCTGTAATCGTGGCTGCCACGCCTTGCCCACTCATCCTTGCAGTGCCGGTTGCAATCATCGCCGGAATGTCGAAAGCCGCCAGCCGTGGAGCTATCGTGAAGGGTGGCGCAGCCCTCGAGAGCCTCGCGCGAGCGAAGACCGTGCTGCTCGACAAGACTGGAACTCTTACCCAAGGCGGCCCAGCTATCAGTGAGATTTCATTCGCACCCGGCGCCAACCATGACGAGATCCTTGCTCTTGCGGCCTCGCTCGAACAGTCGAGCCCACATGTGGTTGCCAAGGCCATAGTGCTCGAAGCAAAGACGCGCGGCCTAACCCTCGAACGCGCGACCGATGTAACCGAAGAGCACGGCACCGGCCTGCGAGGCAGGATTGCGGGGCGCGAGGTTTATGTTGGCCAACCAGAACACAGCCTGCCAGATTGGGCAATCAGCCATCATGCCCTCGTTGTTGCCGTTGCCGTAGATGACGAACTCGAGGCAGTGATTAGCTTGGATGACCCGTTGCGCAAAGAGGCAGCGCAAACCATCGCAAACCTTAGGACTCTCGGAGTCATTCGAATCGCGCTAGTTAGCGGTGACCGCAAACGCGCCGCCCAGGATGTTGCCGACGAGCTTGGTCTCAACGAAGTATTCGCCGAGTGCAAGCCCGAAGACAAGCTCGACATTGTTCGTACCGAAATGAAGGCCACAACCGGCACCGTGATTGCCGTGGGCGACGGCATCAACGATGCTCCTGCGCTTGCGGCGGCAACCGTTGGTGTTGCAATGGGCGCTCGCGGTGCAACCGCGGCTAGCGAGGCCGCCGATGTTGTGATCGTCGAAGACTCGATTGAACATCTAGCTGACGCGATTGACGTCGCCCAGGGGGCACGTGGTCGGGCTCTTCAGGCTGCTGGCGTCGGCATGACCCTTGCCACCGCTGCGATGATGTTGGGAGCGGTTGGAGTTTTCAACGCAACCGCAAGCGCAGTCACCCAAGAGTTCATCGATGCCGCAGCCATTCTCTGGGCACTGGTGCCGCCAAAGCCTCGAATCAGAAAGTAGCGAAAATGCGAGTTATCAATATCGAGCAGCTAAAGACCATTCTGGGAAACCTGCCAGCCAACCCGCGCATCGTGGCCTCGGGAAACTTCGCTACACCTACGGTTTTGCTTGAGGCGGCCAACAGCGAGATCCCGGAATTTCGACTCAACATGTTAGGCGCCCAAAAAGGCATCCCCGACCGCGAAGGCATCACCTTCGAATCTTCATTTGTTGGACCGGGTATGCGTCGTAGCCCAAGGCTTAGCTATGTGCCAAGCCGCCTCAGTTTGGTTCCGATTCTCTTTCGCGACCACTACCGACCAGATGTGGTTTTTCTGCACACCTCGTCACAGCGCCACGACACCGTGAGCCTCGGCACCGAGGTCAACATTTTGCCGGCCGCCATCGAAGCCTGTCGTGAGCGCGGCGGTCTCGTCATCGCGCAAGCCAACCCGAACATGCCTTATACCTACGGTGACGCCCAGATTTATGAGCACGAGATCGACTTTCTAATTGAGGTCGACGAACCGCTTATGTCGAAAGAACCAACCCCGGTCAGCGACATCGCGGCCGAAATCGGCGCCCGAATCGCAGCAAAGGTCGAGAACCATTCGACCCTGCAACTCGGCATCGGCGCAATCCCAGATGCCGTTCTCGCCGCCTTGGTCAACCGCAAGGGT